>Ga0164310_10001786_pt1 | contig 12316 bp, 14 predicted proteins | sample GuaBasSedimGuay1_FD_121795 | JGI IMG/M metagenome (GOLD analysis project Ga0164310, IMG submission 121795) | Subseafloor sediment microbial communities from Guaymas Basin, Gulf of California, Mexico - Guay1, Core 4569-9, 0-3 cm | ecosystem: Environmental > Aquatic > Marine > Hydrothermal vents... | reverse complement strand
TTTGTTATATGCATTGTATATTCCCTTTGTCAAATCACCCTTCACCGTCCAATAGTCCTCTGTTTTTGTCCATGCCCTGAGCTGGAGATTTATGGATGAATCGGCAAGTGCTGTTATGGCAACGCTTGGGGCGGAATCCTTCAGAACGAGAGAATGATTTTCCATTAGCTCCATTGCAATCTTAATTGCTCTATCAAGATCAGTCCCGTAGGCAACACCAATATCCACATTCACTCTTCTGGTGGGCATTCGCGTATAGTTAACTATTGAACTTCCCCAAATAATCCTATTTGGAATGGTTATTAGGACATTATCGGGTGCTAAAAGCATCGTTGACATTATACCAACACTTTCAACTTTTCCCACATACCCCGCAACACCAACCACCTCACCCTTGTCTATGGGTCTAAGAGCAGCTATCCATACCCCTGCTGCCAAATTAGTGAGGGTATCTTGCATTCCAAAGCCCAATACCAAGCCTATTACCGCAGATAAGCCCAAAACCACTGAACCCGTTTGCACTCCAAGTGCCCTAATTGTGAGGAGTATCACGGCTACATAGAGGAAAGTGCTTAAAAATTTGCCCAAGAATTCCACCACGAGCTCAGGAAGCTTTGTTTTCTTCAATCCTTTCTTAAAGCTCGCTACAACAATTTTTGTTACAACCCATCCCACAATTAAAATTACCAAAGCAGTTATTATCTGAACAGGGGTTATGCCAATATAGGGTATGGGATTTTCCAGGTTCAAATTTATCACCTTAGAATGTTTGCAAAGAAGAGTATTTAAGTATTCGGAAGATACTACAAAAGTGGTGAAAAAATATCATAGAAGCTTCAATAGCCTGTCCCAGATTTTCTCCGCCAGCTCGCTCTTGCTCATCAGTGGAAGTTTTTCATAGCTTTCTCCCGTAATCCAGTAGGCTTCGTTCACTTCACTTCCAAAGGCCACTTCTCCCCTGTTGGCAATTACAACGTCGCTTTTAGCCTTCTCTATCTGTCTCCTCGCTTGAGCTATTAGCTCCTCCTCACCAACGCCATATTCTGCTTTAAAGCCTACCAAGAACACGTCTGGAGCAATCTCCTTAACCCTTTGAATTATCTTTGGCGTTGGCACAAGTTCAAGAATTAGCTCCTTTCCGCTCTTTATCTTCTTCTGGGCTTTTTCTTTTGGAGTGAAGTCGCCCACAGCAGCTGCCAAAATCACAATATCATATTCCCTGCTCTTAAGCTCACTTTCAATTACTTGGAGCATCTCTTCAACCGTCTCGACTTCAATTTGGTTCTTAACAAAGCTCGACACGCTTCCCTTGGTTTTTATTAAAGTAACCTCAGCACCTCTGAGCTCCGCCTCTTCCGCCAAAGCGACCCCCATTTTTCCGCTGCTCTTGTTTGTAATGAAGCGTATGGGGTCTATGTACTCCCTTGTTGCACCAGCCGTTATAAGAACTTTTTTTCCAGTCAAATCCTTTTTGTGGAGCTTTTTAATGACGTGGTAGATAATCTCCTCGATGCTCGCAACTTTAGCCTTTCCCTCCTCAAAGCGCGGCCCTATGAACTCCACTCCAACTCTCTTAAGCTTTTCAATGTTCTCTCTGACTATGGGATGCTCGTACATTGTTGCGTGCATCGCCGGAGCTATCATTATTGGCGTGTGGGCAAAAGCCGTTGTTACGACGGTAGTTACTGGAGTATCATCAATGCCACAGGCTATCTTTGAGATTGTGTTGGCAGTTGCCGGACAGACTAAAACGAGGTCCGCTTTTTTATCATGCTCACCACATAGCTCAACGTGCTCGATGAAGCCCGTGATTTCCGTTACAACTTTATTCCCCGTTGCAAACTCCATTGCGTATGGATGGATTATCTTCTGGGCGCTCTCGCTCATGACGGCGTGAACCTCAGCGCCGTGCCTTATTAATTCACGCGCAAGCTTGACACATTCAACGGCCGCTATGCTCCCCGGAATTGCCAGAACAATTTTCTTTCCCAAGAGCTTTTTGCTCTTTGTGGCATGAATTAATTCAACGTGATGGAGCATTTTTAATCACCATAGAAGAATGAGCATCAGCTTAAATAAAGCTTCCCTTATGCTAACCTTCCCTTACAGCATCCTCCTCAAATTTTTTGATTTCCTCCCTACTCCCCACCCACACCACTATAACCGGCTCCACGGTTATCATACCGTCCTTAATCATGGGTTTTATCTCGTTTATAGCCTTCTCAATTTTATATCCCCTGTCAACGGCTTCTATCACAATTGGCAGATCCGTTGAGAGCCTCAAAACCTCTGCTGAGTGCACCTTGCTCTTCTTTCCGAAGCCCAGGATCGCCCTGTAAACCGTTGCCCCCGCTATCCCCATCTTCCTGAGCCTGTCCACGATTGCTTTGTAGAGGGGTTTTCCCCCATAATGGTCATTCTCCCCTATGTAAATCTTCATTCTCAAAGTGTTCCAGTGCTCAATTTCAACCATTTCACACCCTCCTCGCAAGAATGAAACCTAAAAATACTAGGCTTATCGTGATTATAACGTTTGCTGAAATGTTAAGAAACCCCAGAACATACTCCCTATCCCTCAAAAGCTCAAAAGTCTCATAGGAAAATGTCGAAAAGGTGCTCAATGCACCGCAAAAGCCCGTTCCAAAGAATGCCCTCATATCCGAGGAGACCCCTCCACCAAAGAAAAGCAAGCCATAGAGATACCCCAGAAGCAGGCTTGCCATGCTGTTCACGATTAGAGTACCTACAGGAAAGTCCCTATACACGGGAAGAAAGCCTGCTATCCCATAACGTGCCAGCGCTCCTAAAGCTCCCCCCAAGGCTATCATGAGCATGATCCTAGCGTTCATTTTTCCTACCTCCAGTTCTGAGATATTTGTCCACTATCTCCTCAATCTCCCGGGTTATGGAAGAGCCGCCCAAAAAGCGGTTCTCGGATGCATAGCCCATCAGACGCATTGCAAGTATTCGATTCGCTGTATAAACATCGAAGAGCTTGTAGTTCATTGAGGCTTCCTTTGCCGAGAGCATGGCGACTTCTCTCTTAAGCTCTTCCACGTCTCCTCCTTCCTGAAGAAACTTCAGAGCCTTTTTAAAATATTCGTCATCCTCCTTCACTTTCACTCACCATCAATCGTCTGTTTTCTTCCCTCAATTTTTCAATGGTAGCTAAGAGCATTTCCTGATCTTTTAAAGCCTGCCCATACTTTGCTTCCATAATTGAAATCCTTTTTAAGAGCTCATCTCTCAACCTGAGAAGCTCCGCAACTTCCTCCATACCCTCACATCCTCATGTAGTAGTGTATAAGCTCTTCAATCTTCGAATGGTCTCTCTCCCCCTTGTTGAGCATCTTCCTAAGACGTTTATTCTCCGCTATCAGTCCGTCGCGAGGTTCTGGTTATCCCTTGCGATCCCAAAGGCGGAGAACTTAAGGGGAGCCCAGCTCCCTTCGATTTTGTAAAGTTCATGTTCAAGCCTCTTTATCTCACCAACGAGCATATCAACATCCAGTTCCTCCCTCTTCGTAAGAAAGTCACCCTTTATGAGTACCTTGAGGGTTTCATCCACCCTGAAATCATATTTGGATCCGGCTAGCTCAATCCTTCTGAAAGCTTCATCATCGATTTTGAAGACAACCTTTCTCCATCCCCTCTTAGGTCTCACAATTATCCTCATTTCTCCTCGCCTGTAATTCTTTTCTAAACTTCCTGTTCTCCTCACTTATCGCCTTTCTCATCTGCTTTAGGAGCTCCCTATCCCTTTTAGCTCTCTCGCTGAACTCTATGAGCTCTTCATAATATCTCTTTATCTCCTCAATCTTTTTCTCCAACCGCCGCTTCTTCTCAAGCAGCATTTTCATCTGGAGTACTTCTAGGGTCTCCTCAAGCTCCTCAATCCTCTCAAAATTTTTTTGGACTTCCCTCTTTCTTTCTCTGATTTTCCGAAATTCCTCGTTTTCAACCCAGAGTTCAATCTCCAAAAATCCCACCCCTAAAGAGCCTTCTCCTCTCTTCCCTGCACATTTTCTGGAGGTTTGTTCCAATTAAACTGCCCCTCAGAGCATATATTGCCAAAATAGGTGATCCCGCTTCCCTGCTGGTGGGAGCTTCTTTTGAGCGGTAGTCAAATTTTGAGATGAACTTCTCAAGCCCCTCATCGATTGATTCGAGCTTTTTAATCTGCACTTCTTTTAGCTTCTCCGCTTTTGGAAGATCTCGTTCCCTCAGATAGTTATAGAGCATCTCAAAATGTCTTTTGCAGAAGATTGAGCTGGAGTTTTTATAAACTTCAAAAAGCTCATCGAACCGGGTGGCAATGGATTCTATTGTGTTCCTCTCTTTTTCCCTGCTCAACAGACATAGAGGACACTCCTCTTCCCCTGCATCTCCTTTCTTCAGGGATGTGATATAATGGGAGAGAACCCTCTCATAGAGCATACTGACTCCAAGAGCACCATAGAGGGGGTTTGCATATGCTATTTCCTTGAGCTTCCATGCGTGGTACGTGCAGAGCCCCATGCTCTTTTTAAAGCTCCTGTCCACCTCGGGATCGAGCACATGCTCATAGAGAATTTCTCCTATCACATTGTTCTCATGCTTTTCCAGAATCCTGCATACCGGGCACACTCCTTCCTCAATGGCCTCCTTTGGGTATATCCCTATTAAATCCATGATAAACCCCCGCAAAAATGAAATTAGAACTCCAAGAGCTCACTTAATGCCTTCAGCGCTCTGTAGGTGTTCTGGAAGTTCGAGATTCCCATCTCAATGGATCTCCTGAACCCCCCGTTGGGGTTCTGAAGCGTCCGTATAAAGTTTATATGTGCCTTTATGTAAAGAGGTTTCTCCCGTATGACACGCATCCCCCTGATGGCATAGAACGTAGGCTCCAGATATGGCGGAAGGGAATAGGGAACCTCTGTAAAGCCTCCATACACCTCGCACTTTTTGAAATGAGGGGTTCTTAAGGCATCATATCCAAGGGCCCTCAATGAGAACAGAGCCTGATATGTCATGGTGGTTGTGGGCTGTTTAAGCCCGAACCCGTGTCCTTTTTTAAAGCTCATTATGAAGCTGCTGACCTTTTCCCTAGCCTCCTCATCAAGTTCGTAGCCTATGGAATTAAATGCCCTTAGAACCCAGTAGGTGGCTTCTAAAGGTGTTGATGTTCCGAATTCCTCACTTCCACCAAGACCAACGGCAAATTTTCCATTCAGCGGGTCATACTTCTCTGAAAATAGCTCGATTTTTTCAAGGGCTAAATCCTTCGCCCCCAGAATCCCAAGGGCTTCCATACCCATCGCCAGTGCCACGGCAGCCTGCTGGGGTTTTAAAGAATCATAGAGGAATTCAATTGTCTTCTCCTTCTCCGGAACTTCCATTCCGAGGAGATCATAAATCCTGACGGCATAATAAGTGTCGTTTATGTTTGTTTCATCCAAAACCGAGACAAAGCAGTATCCTCCATCCTCATGACGGCGCTCCTCTAGGTACCTCAAAAGGGCATCCATGTTAATGTACTTTCTCAAATCATAGAGCTTCGAGCCCATTTTCACACCTCCAACCTATTCTTCCAACCTTCTGCTTATTGGCGAAAGAATAGGCGTCATTAGCCTTTTCGGCGGTTCGGACTCGAAGCCCCGGCGGACGCCATCGCCCAAATCTTCTACACCAAAACCATTTAAAAAGCTTTATGCACAAGTTTTATCAGTAATGAATAGGATGATGGCGCATGCTTATAAATGAAACCAAAGATAAAGTGTGGCACGGAAGGGTTAAAGTCGCGGACACGTTTTTTAAGCGTTTTAAAGGGCTCATGCTCAAATCCAGAATAGACTACGCCCTAGTTTTTATTCTGCCCGGTGAAGCGAGGATAAACGCCACAATCCACATGTTCTTCATGCTTCAGAGCATAGACATACTGTTCCTCGACCGCAGCATGAGAATTGTGGATATTAAAGAAGCAAAACCATGGCGTATCTACACACCAAAGAAGAGTGCCCGTTATGTTATTGAGACACCTCCGGGAGTTGCAAACCATTTAAATGCTGAGGAGGGGGATCTAATCCGATGGATCATTGAGGATGAGAGAGGAAAAGCAATCCCCTCACCCATGAGTGCTCTCGATAAGCTAGGGGTTAATAATGTAAAGAGTTCTATAAGCTTGGCTGAGCCGAAGCCAAAGCTCAAGAAACCCTAGATAAAAGATCAAGAGAGTTCAAAGACAACCTCCATAGGATAGTGGTCGGAGATATCGGTTTTTATAACTTCCATCGACTTAACTTTTAATGATGAATCCTTCAAGAGGAAAATGTAGTCGTCCCTCTCCTTCCATTTCCCCCAGTGCCAGGTGAATTCCGGAGCGATGGGGAAAGTGTCACTGTAGTATTTTTCAATGAGTCCGATGGATGCCTCTTCGGTGGAAGGTGCATTGAAGTCTCCGAGGAGTATCTCTGCCTTCGGCTCCTTCAAAGAAAACTTTAAGAGTTCCTCAGCCTGCATTGCTCTTTCTTCTTCATTCAGCCCCATATGGACATTGACAATTGTTAACTCCCTCCCAATATCCAGAGATACCTTCATCGCCGGTCTTGTCTGTCCTATACTCCCCAAATTTATTCCTCCGATGTAATGGATGGGGGATTTTGAAAAAACGGCTATTCCATAAGTTCCCTCAACGGTAGGCTTGTATTCATACGTCATTCCCGTACGAGAGGAAATTAAAAGAGGTAAGTCTTGGTATGCATTATGAATGGAACCACCTATGACTTCTTGAGATGCAATAACATCCGGGCTTTTTGATTCAATCAATTTAACGAGCTCCCTTCCGTTAAAGTGCCCATGAGGATCAAAACCCATGTGAAGGTTATAGGTCCAGATTTTGAGATCACTGGAGGTAGCGGGAGAGGCATGGAATGCCACAAGCACAACTAGAGCTGAGATAAATAAGAAAGCAATGGGAGTAAGCGAGCTCCTCAAAATGTTTATGCTTCTATCTTCAGATCCCTTAATAGTTAGCAAAGAATACAAAAGTGCGGTCAGTATTATAAGAACCTCAAGGTTGTTCTCCATGAAAGGAAGCCCTATATCCCTGCCAACATAAGCACCAACAGCAAGCACTGATACTATGACAAAATAAAGTGTCCCCAGGGTGAACTCAGATATTCTACCTTCAAGCTTGCCCCTTGGGAGCATAGCCACGCTAATGCCTGCCAAAACGGCGAGAAAGATTACTCCAAGCCAGTTTTGAAGGTACACACCTATGGAAAGGAGAATGCCAGCAATCGCTAGAATTCGAATATCTATGGACAGGCTGATAAATAGGGTTAGATAAAAAAGGAGACCCAAAGCTATGCTCATTACAACGAATTCTCGAAGATAATACACATTAATTCCAGAGTATCGGAGGAGTGCATTTGGATAAGCGAGTCCAAGTTCCATAAGCATTAAAAACGTGTAGAGTCTGAAAGAGGGAGTTTTTAACTTTCCATTCATCCCAAAAAGGAGATATGCTCCGATGAACAATATCATAGCAAGCAAAATCCGTGTATATAAGAAATCTATGGGCTCCCCTCCAGTTGCGAGTACCCTTAAGCTAATATCTATCACCATCCCTCCTACTGCATAAATGTAATATTCTCCAAACTCGGCAAGGAGGGCGAGAGTTACTGGAATAACCAGCGCCGCAATTATATGAATCCCCTGAGTCCAATCTGTGGTGAGGATTGAAATGGCATAAAGCGCCATTAAAACTCCCGCAGTTCTATGACTCATCCTGCTCACAAATATGGATGCTATGAGTAGTGCGAGAACCCCTATAAATGACGGGAATGCCACCCCGTAAAAGAATAACACTTCAATGCTTGAAAATGCTCCTGCAACAAAGATTCGTGCTGAAGAAATGAATGCAATTCCCACAACAAGGGCCAAAATCTTTTCACGATCAGTAGCACTCATTACAATCATCCCTAAATAGAAAAATAAGGTTCTTCTCCTTAAAAACCTTTAGAAAACTGCAAAGTCAATCACAATGTTGAACTGATGAGGTGCGTAGGGTCTGACCTTCCGTTTCTCCAATATTTTAACCTCCTTCCCAAGTTCATGTGCAACCAGCATTATTTTCTCCTCATGCTCTCCAAAAAGGTTTTTTTCGTGAGAGAAGCCATAGTAATGTATAATCCCACCGCTCTTAACACTGATTATTGCTTCACCCAAGAATTCATGAGCAAATTTCGGGAGATTCATTATGATGCGATCGGCTTTTATCTGACCTGTCACTTTTCTCACATCACCAAGGATTGGGATAACATTTTCAACTTTGTTCAGCCTTTTGTTTTCCTCTAGATATTTTACAGCCCATGGGTTTATATCACAGGCAAAGATTAGTTTTGCCTTCTTTGCAAGAAGAATTGAATAGGGTCCCACACCTGCGAACATGTCAAGAATAACTTCTCCCTCATTAACCCTTTCAAAAAGCCTCATTCTCTCTGTAGCCAGCCTTGGAGAAAAATAGACCTTTGAAATGTCGAGTTTTAACCTTATACCATTCTCTTTGTGGATTGTTTCAGTTCTCCGCTCGCCGGCAAGATGTATGAGCTCACGAACCCTGTAAGTTCCTGAGACCTTACTGCCCTTTGCAAAAACCCCCTTTATATGCCCATGAACCCTTAGGATTGCATCTCCAATGTCCTTCCCGTAGGGCATGAGCTCCCCGGGGAGTTCAATTACTGCCAAATCTCCTACTATGTCGAAGGAGCTCGGGAGAAGGGATTTAAGATTTTCCGGAACATCAACAATCTCGCGGTAGCTGTGAGGACGCTTTGGAATTTTTTCAAACTCTACCTCAACAATCTCAAAGCCTTCAACAGGTTTGACTATAGGAAAAAGAACATACTCTCCTTCACGCTTCACAGAGTAACCCCTCGCCAAAACACCTGTCTCTAAAAGCTTTTTTCTAACCTTCTCCGCTTCCCTTCGATAGACCTTTACTGCCAGCATGGGAGGAGATAGTTGTTACGCCCTAAAAAGCTTTATCATGGTTAAGGTGGGCTCTCTTTAAGGAGAATCCATCATTGATAGTAAAGCTACTCACAGAACAGCACTTTGGAGATTTTTGGTGCCCCGGCCGGGATTTGAACCCGGGGCGCGGGCTCGAAAGGCCCGCATGTTTGGCCGGGCTACACCACCGGGGCAGTGGTGCGTCCATTCTCTTAACCTTTCGGATAATTTAAAAACTTTTCGGTAAGCGCCGAGAGGAGCACCGGAGATATCCCCTCATCTTCCAGATGTTCGCTTATAATCTCAAGCTCCTCCTTTGGGAAGCAATGAACGCGGCACCATTCCCCATCCCTTGGAGAAACCATGGGAGCCCCTACCAGAGGATTTAGAATTATGTAAAAGTTCGGATGCCTGTTAAGATGAGAGAGTGCGCTGTCAATGTATTTCAAGACTTCATCCATTGCAAATCCTCTGGCCACCGGAATTCTGAGCTCCAATGGAATCTGGTGTTTGGATATCAAATCCAAGCTTTTAAGAAAGGATTTCCAAAGCTCCCCACTGGCTTCTTCGGAGAGTCCATAGAGGGATGAAGGAGGTGCTTTTAAATCGGTCGCCATATGGTCAATTAAACCTTCCCGTATAAGCTTTTTTAGGGGTACGATGAGGGTTCCGTTTGTGTTGAGGCTGACCGCTATCCCAAGTTCCTTAACCCTCCTCAGCAGGTTCTTTAACTCTTTCCACTGAAGAAGAGGTTCACCGCCGGTTATATGGAGATAATCGATTAGGAATTTGCTCTCTTCCAAATCTTCAAAAAATTTGGCTTCATCCAGTCTCACACATCCTATATTTTCTGCAATTTTCCAATTGTGGCAGAAAGGGCATTTTAAATTACACCCACAAAGCCAGAGGGTAAACGTGACTTTTCCATGAACATCAATCATACTGACGCTTTTCCATCCACTTACAAGCATGGGTTCACCCCCAAGTAAAAAAATCAAGGAGAATAGTGCTTCCTAGTCCAGAACTCCTTTTTTCTAAAGGGATTCCAGTTCTTTAAGGGTCTGTAATACCCGATTATCCTGCTCCATATCTCGACGTTCTCGCTCCCACAGCGCGGACAGTGTGTGTGGAGACCAGTTATTGAGTACCCGCATTTATTGCATACCGTTATGGCGGGAGTGTAACTCCAATAAACGAGATCAGTCTTCATAAGTCTCCTGGTGAGCTTTGCAAGAGCTTCGGGATCGGGCTCTTCTCCAATGAATATATGCATCATTACCCCACCTGTGAAGCTCCTTTGAACTATGCTCTCCACCTTTATTCTATCCACCAGTTCAAGTGCTCCATAATAGGGTGCTATGCTTGTTGAGTAAACTGGATTCTCAATATCACTGAGGTATTTTTGGAGGTCCGGGAAGTCTTTTAAGTCCTTCATCGCAAGCTTTGCTGCAGCACTTTCTCCGGGCACTTCCTCCACATTCCAAGGTATTCCGGTTTCCTTCATCCATTCACGGGCTTTTTTAGTTGCAAACTCCACCATTTCCTTCATGAGCTTGGCAGCTTCCTTCCATTCTTTCCTCGTTCCCTCAAACCATAATGAAGGATTGTTGAGGTAGATAGCAGCCGCTTCGGGCAATCCGAGGATCCCCACCGTGTTAAAGTGACTTAGTGGAAATTCTTTGAGGTACATATGAATCATCTGATACATGTTGTCATAATTGTTTATCAGCTTGATATATCTATTTCGAAACCACTCAGTTGTATTTTTAACAGTCTCAAGTATCTCTCCATATTCTTGCCAAAATGTGTCATCATCTTTGGATTTCATGGCTATTCTGGGTAAATTTATCGTGGTAACGTTTATTGAACCCGTAACATCTGGCATTGCCCATAGCCCACCAAAACGCTGCCTTTCCAGCTTTTTGATTGTTTCTTCCTCCACACTTTCTTCCGTTACTCCAAAGGTTAGAGAAAGATCATTCTTATCTATCGTTAACCTGCAGCACATAGCATAGCTCGCATCAGGATCAACAATATTCGTATTAAGCCAGTAAAAGCTTCCTCTTTTTGCAGCGGTTGTAAATATAGCCTCAAATATCTCCGGATCATCCCATATCATCTTTGCCGTTGTCATGAGGGTTGGAATTGGAAATGTGAATGGCTGCCCCTTTTCATCCCCCTCCTTCAAGACATTCGTAAATGCAATCACGAATTTTTTTGCTTCCTTCTCATATTCTCCAAGAGGAGCAATCTTTTTCCCTCCATAGACCGCATAGTCTCCATTCAGCATAGCTTTTGGAGCATCAAGTGTCATGGTAAAATTTGTGAAGGGGGTTTGCATACCTATTCTGGAAGGATAATTTAAGTTAAAAACAAGTCGTTGTATCTGCTGCTCTATTTTCCTTTCGTCCAGCTTATCTTCCCTAATGAAGGCTCCCGCATACCATTCCACGCTTGAAAGTGCTTGAGCTCCGGAAAAATAATGTTGCATCGTTATGAGGTAGTTAGCCACATGATCCACAAAGGTATCAAAGTGTTTGGCCGGTCTGGAGCTTATTGTGGGAGTTTTTAATCCCCTCTCCAAAACCTTCGCTATACTGTGTCCGGTGCAATAGGGGATGTATATGCTGTATGGCAGTTTATGAATGTATATATCCCCTCTATAGTGATGTCTCAGATATTCCTTTGGAATTAAAGTTAGATGCTCTATGAGCGCGTTTTCCATGACAAAAGCAAAGAAGCCCGTGGGCCCCGGATATCTGTTTGCATTCTCTAAAACATCAAGACTATTCCATTTTGCGTACTCATCAACGATATCCTTATTTTCCACTTTTTTCACTTTTAATTCTTCAGCCATGTCTGTCACCATTTGGATATTTTATCCAATTCATAAAAAGAGAGATGAATTAAAAACTGTTTTCCTTTACTACAGCAGATAGTTGACAATAATTAAAGCAATGCAGGAATAAATGACAAAAATCATAAGAATTAGAACCAAGGAGAGGCAGCACCCTAAAGCAAACAATAAACTAGAAGCTCAACTCTCTTAGATATTTTCCGTATTTTGTGAGTGCTTTGATGGCGTCTACGCCGTCTTCTACGGTTTCGAAGACTGGTACTCCGGTTTTTTCTATTCTTCTAGCCATTTTTTCGGGGTATTCTCCTCCGGGAGCTACGAAGATTATTGGTTTACCATACTCTTGCATTTTACCAACTTTCTCAACAATACCCTCATCCAAAGCAGGACTCTGGAATAATGCTATAATTATTAAAGCATCAACATTATCATCCTCCAAAACGTAACGCATGGCAACCTCATACC
>Ga0164310_10001783_pt1 | contig 12325 bp, 6 predicted proteins | sample GuaBasSedimGuay1_FD_121795 | JGI IMG/M metagenome (GOLD analysis project Ga0164310, IMG submission 121795) | Subseafloor sediment microbial communities from Guaymas Basin, Gulf of California, Mexico - Guay1, Core 4569-9, 0-3 cm | ecosystem: Environmental > Aquatic > Marine > Hydrothermal vents >... | reverse complement strand
TAGTCTAAATTTGTTCCACTCACGCAATTTGGAACCGATTTCGGGCATCATGACCGCGATTCTGCTCGTCCAGCCGCGAAAGAGCGGAAGTTACTTTTTGGGGCGGAATTAAGGTTCTATGAACTACTAGACAACTTGACGCGCCCAGATGAGCTGTGGCACTGCTTTGCTGATGGTCATGACTTTCTACGATAGGTTATTTGTGCAAGACACAAAGGACGGTTATAATAAGCCTATGACGACAAAGACAGCAAAGCTACTCGACGACTTGGATTGGGATTTCGCAGATACGCCGATGGAAAGCGGGGTGCATACAATTCATCCCTATCCCGCCAAATTCATTCCTCAAATTCCAAGGCAGTTAATTCAACTATTCCCGCCCAAGAGCAATTCAGTGATTCTAGACCCGTTCTGTGGCTCCGGCACCACTTTGGTTGAAGCTATCAACACCGGGCTGGATACGTGGGGCATTGATCTCAACCCACTGGCTTGCTTGATTTCCCGAGTCAAAACGACACAATTGCCTCAAAGTCTGGATTTTGCCGCCGAAGCAACTGCACAGAAGGCCAGGCAGTGTTTTACGGCCGGAGACGTACAAATTCCCTCGATTCCGCGTTTGGACCATTGGTTTAAGCCAGAAGTGCAACAATCTCTAGCTGCTCTGGTCACAGAGATTGACCGTGAGCCGACTAGAGCTGTACGTGAGGCGCTCCAAGTGACCCTATCCAGTATCATCGTGCGGGTTTCCAATCAGGAAAGTAACACCCGGTATGCAGCAGTAGAGAACACTTACACTGCGCAAGATGTTTTCAGCCAATTCAAAAACGCTGCTCTAACCATCAATCGCGCCTTGCTCACACTTTCTGATAACCTCTTTAGGCGGCTGGGGCATGCCACTGTTTTGAACCGCGATATTCTCGCGATAAAGCCTGAAGAGTTACCAAACAATGTAGGGCTAGTCATTACCTCTCCACCTTACCCCAATGCTTACGAGTATTGGCTTTACCACAAATATCGAATGTATTGGCTGGGAATGGACCCGATGGAGGTACGTGAACGAGAAATTGGAGCGCGACCACATTACTTTAAGAAAAACGCCCAGGACGAAACGGACTTTGAGAAGCAGATGCATACCTGTTTTCAATTACTGTCTCAGGTCATGTTACCTGAGGCTAAAGCATGTTTTCTGGTAGGACGTTCCATTATCCACGGGCGGGTCATTGACAATGCAACCCTGCTACAACGTGCTGCAGAGCCAGCGGGGTTCATTGTTAAAGATGTAGTCACTCGAAACATCCCTACAACACGCAAGGCTTTTAATCCAACCCACAGCAAGATTAATCGGGAACACCTGATAATCTTTGGACTGCAATGAGTATGAAGATAGATTTCTTTTGGCATTCATACAAATACTTGCCGTATGAACGAAAGCTAGCAAAGCGTGAATTGATGGCCTTGTTCAAGAGTCTGCCTGTGTCACACCCTAACGGCTTTACTGTTAAAATCAATGACCCAAGTTGGCAAGATATTGCTAAACGTGTTACTTACTTTCGTGGGGCAATTGCCGAAAATGGAGAACGTGTGATACCTCGGCAGGCATTGCTCGAAGCTTCTGCCAACGGTGGCATCCAGGATTGTATGACTGGTTTTGAGGCTTTTCCTTCGTCAAGTCGCCAAAGCACTCGCTACAGTGCGCACGGTATCCACGAATACCGAGGTAAGTTCAATCCTCAGATTGTTCGTGCGATAGGCAATTTGCTCAATTTGTCGCCTGGGGATTGGATTTTAGATCCTTTCTGCGGTAGTGGGACTACTTTGTTAGAGACTGCGTACAATGGTTGGAATGGTATTGGCCTGGATATCAACCCGCTAGGTATAGAGATTGCCAAAGCCAAACTTGCTGCCTTGCGAGCGCCGTCTGATGACTTGCGTATGTTCAGCGCCAAGTTGACCCAAAATCTAAATCATCTAATTATTGATTTATCATTAGAGTCACCATTTGATGCTCAACAAAAAGTTCAGGTTGGCGGCACAGAATGGGAAGATATGTTGCCAAACCTGGATTACCTTCGAGCGTGGTTTACTGAGTCGGTACTTGTGCAATTGGCGGCAATCTTGCGGGCTATTGAGGAAATCCCCGAACCGGCGATGCGAGCGATTTTCCGTATTGTTCTGAGCAATATCCTGCGTGATGTATCTCTGCAAGAGCCTGCGGACTTGCGGATTCGACGTCGAAAATCTCCTCCACCGAATGTGCCGGTTATACCTTTATTTGTTGATACTCTCGTCTCGTGGATTGAGAACTTACTGCAAGCTCAACAGTGCTTTCAGCCTGCCTCCAATACCGTTCAAAAAGCTATCCTGGGAGATGTACGTCAAGCGGTGAACGTCATTAGCAAAACATCTCCTCGCCAAATATTCAGTGCGGCGATTACTAGCCCGCCTTACGTTACAGCCCTGCCTTATATCGACACACAAAGGTTGAGTTTGGCTATCTTGGGATTGATCAATGCTGCCGACATCCGCACCACAGAGCGGCAATTGATTGGCAATCGTGAAATCACCAACCGGCAACGCCAAGTCTGGGAAGATGCCTTGCGAGAGAATCAATATAACTTGCCTATTGAGTGTTGGCAGTTTTGCTGTGAACTGGCGGCGGCTGTTAATCCTGAAAAAGATGGTTTTAGGCGACAGAACAAGCCGGCGCTGACCTATCAGTACTTTAGTGAGATGGCTCAAATGTTTGAGCAAGTAAAGTGTTTGTTGCGCCCATCGGCCCCTTTTGTGCTTGTTGTAGGATCGAACAGAACAAAATTGGGAGGACGACAGTTTGTGATTGACACAGCGCACTGGTTGAGGACTGTAGCAGAACAACGTGGCTTCAGACAAGTCGAAGTGTTGGAATTAGACACTTATCAACGTTACAGCGTGCACCAGGCAAATTCGATTCGCACAGAAACAATGTTGATCTTGGAGGTAATACCTGATGCAAGTCAAAGTCATTCCGCAGATTGAACTTGGTGATGTCCGGCGGCTTCGCGTTGGCGATGTACTCAACAAAACTATTGCTGCTGATGAATCTCAGCGATTCAGATTTGCTGTTGCTTTTGCGCGTCTTTCAGGGTTGAATCGGCTGTCCGTTTCCATCGAAACTCTACTCAATCGCGGTGGAAAAGTTGCCGGAGCCATTGGTGTAGACAACCAAATAACGACTGTTGACGTTTTGAAAGCCCTTCAAAAAATTGCTCCAAATAGCACAGTTTTCTACACCGTTTCGGGGTATATTTACCATCCAAAGCTATACTTGATTGATAGAGAAAAATCCGCCGTTGCGATTGTGGGAAGCGCAAATCTAACTCGTGATGGGCTTTTCCGCAACGTGGAGTTGGCAACTGCTGTCCATCTGGAGTTCGAGTCCAGCACCGATTATGAAGTCTACAAACGTTATGAAGAGTTTATTGGTGAGTTGCTGAACACAGCAAACCCCAATGTGCAACCAATTGGCGACGCTGTTCTAGATCGGTTAGTACAAGCAGAAATTATCAAACGAGAAGCACGTTCATCAGAACCCGGTCCGGGACTACGCTCGCGGCGTAGGCAAACTACTTCATTCACTGACCTTGAAGATTTGTTTCCTCCATTGCGTGTTCCTGTGGCTCCTCCTGCGGGAAAACACCTTGTTCCTAAAACACGACCTATCAAGCCCCAAAAAGTCATAGTCCCGCCCGCTACAGTCAATGTTACAACTGCATTCATAATGCAACTCTCGGCATTTGACAGTAGCCATCGCACGGGAATTAAAGGCACTCCCGAAGTCCTCATTCCTCACGCTGCGATTGACTTTTTCCCCCCGCTTGCACAAAGCGGGCACAAGTATCCTGACGCTTTCTTTGACGTGATACTACACACGCCACTCGGTCCAGAACGGCACAGTTATCGTCTCTGGTACTATGAGCAACGAGCTGTCGGTACACGCATTGATGAATACAGGTTGCGTTTAAATCACGATACGATTGACCTAGCCACCCCTGGCGGCGGTGATTTACTCGTCATCAACAAGTTACCTCCCGGCAATGATCCAGCGTATGAAGTAACAGTTTTGCCCCAAACTGACCCCACGTTCCCTGCTTTTCTGAATTTATGTACTCGCAAAGCACAAGGGAAAAAGTGGGGCGGATTGTAGCTTGACAATGATACCTTCAAGTGAGACAATAATGCTCACAGGGCGGAGTAAGGCAGGATAGCATCCTGTTCTGCTTGGCCCGCCTATTATGCACACCGACCAAAAACTCAAAAATGGAGCAAGTATCTATGCCCCAATTCTGTCGTTTCTGCGGCAACGAACTAAAGAACCCCAATGCTCGCTTCTGCTCGGCCTGCGGGCGGCAACTGGATTCCACCAGTCCGCCGAAGAAAACCCCGCCCCCCAAAGCCGCGCCGGAGCAACCGCGCCTGGTCATCCGCGTGCCGGGACAACAAGTACGGGTAGTAAAGCTGGCCCAAGAGTCCTACGCCATCGGACGCAAGCCGGATAACGACATCATCCTGTCGTTCAACTATGTCTCCGGCCACCACGGCCAGATTGAGCGCCGGGGCGCTATTTGGCACTATGTAGACTTGGGCAGCACCAACGGCACCTTTGTCAACGGTCAGCGTGTGCAGAGCGCCGTCCTCCAGGATGGCGACATCCTGCGCATCGGCGACCCTCAAGGCAACGCACTGGGCCTCACTTTCCGCGCGACAGGGGCGGCAGGAGCGCCAGCGCCCATCGCCGCCAGCACTATCCGTCTTGGAGATCCCGCCCTGGCTGCAAAAGCATCGCTCGTCATTGGGCGCAACCCCCAGGCCGATATCCCCCTGCACACTCCCATCGTCTCCTGGCAACACGCCCGCCTCGACCGCACAGCTCAGGGCCACACGCTGACCGACTTGGGCAGCACCAACGGCACCTTTGTCAACGGTCAGCGGCTGACGCGCCCCCATCACCTCCAACGAGGAGACGTGGTGCAGATCGGCCCTTTCAAGCTGGTATATGAGGCCACCGGATTCCAGCAATACGCCGCCACCGGAGGCGTGCGGCTGGACGGGGTACACTTGGTGCGAGAAGTGGGGCGCGGCGACCGGACGAAACGCATCCTCAACGACATCAACATATCCGTCTACCCCCGCGAGTTCATCTCGCTGGTGGGTACCAGCGGCGCGGGCAAGTCCACCCTCATGATGGCCCTCAACGGCTTTGCCCGCGCTCAAGAGGGGCAAGTACTGGTCAACGGAGACAATCTATATCAGCACTTTGACTTGTACCGCACCATGGTCGGCTACGTGCCCCAAGACGACATCATCCACAGAGACCTGACCGTCGGCAATGCGCTCCGCTACGCGGCCCGGCTGCGGCTGCCCCCGGACACCTCGTCTCAGGAGATCGAAAAGCGCATTGACCGCGTGCTCAAAGAAGTAGAGATGCTCGGCCAAAAGGGGCAGGTCGTCAGCAGCTTGAGCGGTGGCCAGCGCAAGCGAGTCAGCATCGCCGCCGAGTTGCTGGCCGAGCCGAACCTGTTCTTCCTCGACGAGCCAACCTCCGGCCTGGATCCGGGTCTGGAAAAAAAGATGATGCACACACTGCGCCGCTTGGCCGACGGCGGGCGCACTATCGTCCTGGTGACGCACGCCACCGGCAACATCGTCCAGTGCGACCACGTCTGCTTCCTCACCCAGGGGCGCATGGTCTACTATGGGCCGCCGGAGGAGGCGCTCGACTACTTTGGCGTGACCAGCGGCGACTTTGCCGACATCTATGACCAACTGGACGACGCCGATCCCAAAGTGGCAAAACAGAAAGCGATCGCCAGCGCAGAAGAATACAGACAGTCGTCTCACCACCAACGCTACGTGGCCGACCGGCAGCGCCAAGTCCCGCAGATTCAGAAAAAAGCGGCCGGCAAGACTGCATCTCAGCGCGGCCCCAAGGTCAGCGTCATCCGTCAGTTCTTTGTCCTCACCCGCCGCTACCTGGACCTGGTGCTGCGAGACAAATTGCTCCTGACCGTATTGATGGCCGTGATGCCCATCATCGGCGCTCTGGTATTGCTGGTCTCCGACACCAACTGGCTGGTCGGCAATACACTCGCCGAGGTCGGCAGCCAACTGAGCGCCGAGCTGGGGGGAGCGGGAAGCAGCGCCACCTACGCCGTCGTCGGCGACAGTCAAACCCTGCTGTTCATCATGGCGCTGGCGTCGGTGTTGCTGGGGCTATTCGCCTCGGTCTATGAGATCGTGAAAGAGTGGTCTATCTACCAGCGAGAGCGCATGGTCACATTGCGTATCTTGCCTTATATTGCCTCCAAGGTAGTGGTGTTAGGCGTCTTTGCCCTGATCCAGTGTTTCCTGCTGATGCTGGTGATCGGCTTCAAGGTGGACTATCCCGCAGAGGGAATCCTGCTCCCGGCCCTGGTGGAAATGTACATCACACTGGTTCTAGGGACGCTGGCCGCAATCCTGATGGGGTTGCTCATCTCGGCCATCGTGCCCAACCTCAACACCGTGATCTATCTCGTCTTTCTGGTGCTGTTCTTTCAGATGATCTTTGCCGGGGTACTGTTCGATCTGCCCGGCATCACCAATAATTTTTCCGGCCTGACGCTCACCCGTTGGTCAATGGAAGGATTGGGCGCTTCGGCCAACATGGAGTGGCTGAACAGGCTCACCCGCACCCGCTTCCGGCCCGAAGAGATCACTGAGGAAGTCTCGACCGAGGTCGAAAAGCCGGCCGAGGATTGGGAGCCAATAACGGTGGTGACAAAAACGGAAGAGATCGAGATACCCGTACAAGTAGACCCCAGCCAGCCGCCCATCATGCAAACCGTGCCCATCTCTGTTCCGAAAGTTATCGAGAACGAGATGATCACCGTTACCGAGACGGTCACAGAAACAGTCACCGTCGAACCTGACCCAATGGACGTTTTCAACGAACAGGAATTTCAAATCGAGTATACCCGCTCTGCCGGCCACCTATTCAAAGACTGGCTGATGCTGATCGGGTTCGGGGCGGCGTTTGGCCTCATCACGGCTATCGTGCTGCGGCGAAAAGATGTAGGGTGATATGATGCGTATATGTAAAAAATGCGGTTTCGAGGACAATCGAGAGACAGCTCACTTCTGCGCCAGTTGCGGCGAATCCCTAGGAAGCGACGTTCTGCCTTCGGAGGATACCGTAACGCCAGGCAACCACGTACAATTCTTTGGAGACACTGTAAGGACAGACAAACACGCGCCGCCCCCCAGAGATACTGCAAAGATAAGCGTCCCTGCGCCGCCCCCCGTAGATACGACGACTATGCCCAACCGCGCACTGCTCACTAAAGGCGCGGTGGTGCAAGATAGATATCGTGTCGTACGGGTGTTGGGCAAAGGCGGGATGGGCGCCGTCTACCTGGTCGAGGATCTGCGGTTATACGGAAAGCACTGGGCGCTGAAGGAATTGCTAGAGCGCTTTATTGATTCCAAAGATCGGGCTGAAGCCATAGAATTGTTCCGGCGCGAGGTACAGATGCTGGTTAGCTTGCGCCACCCCAACCTCCCGGAAGTGGTGAACACTTTTGAGGTAAAGGGGCGGCACTACCTGGTGATGGAGTACATCGAAGGCCAAACGTTGAAAGAACTCGTGGAGGCCGCGCCGGGCGGCCATCTCCCGGAAGATCAACTATTAGACTGGGCGACTCAAATATGCGATGTGCTGGACTATTTGCACAGCCACGACCCGCCCGTCATCTTTCGCGACCTGAAACCGGCCAACGTGATGATCACGCCAGAAAAGAAAGTCAAACTGATTGACTTTGGTGTGGCGCGGTTGTTCGATCCCAACAAGGGCACCGACACGCTCCGTATGGGCACGGTGGGCTACGCGCCGCCGGAACAGTACTCCGGCCAGGGGCAAACGACCCCCCGCTCCGACGTCTATGCGCTGGGCGCAACCCTCTACGACCTGCTCACCAACGATAGCCCGGAAGCCCACCCTTTCGTCTTTACTCCCATACGACAATTAAATAATCAGATTTCGGCGAGCACCGCCCGCGCCGTAGAAAAAGCGGTGCAGTTGGACCCCGGCGACCGCTTCCCCTCCATAGGCGCGATGAAGACGGCGCTGCTGGGACAGGAAAAACGGCGGAAACTGCCGGCAGCGCTCCTCGTTGGAGTGCCGCTACTGCTGCTAATCCTAGTGGGGGGGGGATGGCTGTTGTGGCAGAACGGGGCTGGGAGCAAGATCGAAGCGTCTCCCACATCGCCGAGCGAGGTCGTCGCGCAGACCACGCCTTCGCCCACCCTCACCCGACCTCTCACCAGCACACCCGCCCCAACCCTCACGCCAACGTCAACGCCCCCACCCGACCTAACCGCCACAGCCATTGCCGCCTGTGTGTTCGACCTGGAAATCGCTGCCGACTCTCCGATCTGGCCCAGCGTGCTCATGCCGGGACAACAGTTCGTCAAGAAGTGGGAGATCAAGAACGCGGGCACATGCGCCTGGCCGGAGGGGGCTGAATTGGTATTTGATTCCGGCGACGAGTTGGAAATCGTCGAGATACCGGCGATCGAACCACTCGCGCCGGAAGAGAGTGTAGAAATCGAACTAGCTCTGCGAGCGCCGACAGACTTTGCCAGCTATAGCAGCAAATGGCAATTGCAAGATAGCGAGGGCAATCCCATCGGAGAAGGGCTAGAGATCGCCTGCCGCGTAGGCCCAACGCCCACTCCACGAGCGACGTCAACCCCCCTCCCCACCCCCACGCCAGAGTTCACCATAGGGCCTCTTGAATTCTCGGTGCCTACCATAGTGGAATGGGAGAAGAATGTGGAGGGTAAATGGTGGGGCTGGGCAGTCATTGACGTGCAGGGCGGCGACGGCAACTACCGCTACTACATTGACGGCATTGAGGAGTTCTATGACGGCAGGATTCCTATTAATGATCAACAAAAGTGTAGACCCTGGGGTCCCCACACGATAATTGTCGAATCAGGCGATGGACAGAGACGCGAGTGGCAAGGGCTCATATCCTACCCAGACCAGCACAAATGTGACTAATTGACGGACCGTAGCGCAATTTGTTAAATTGCGTCCTGGCAATTTGGCAACTTGCCCTATCCGCGGAATACAAACCAAAATGCGCCTGTGTGAAAAATGCGGTTTTGACGCCAATCGAGACACAGCCCGCTTCTGCGCCCGCTGCGGCCAGATGTTGGGCAGCAGCGACCTGCCCGCGGAGAGCAGCGGTCACGTGCAGGTCTCCCAAGACACTACCAGGATGAGCAAACAGTCACCGCCCCCCGTGCAGGCCGCACCGTGGAGCGATTGGGACGACCGCGCGCTACTCTCCGCAGGCACCACAGTACGAGAAAGGTACCGCGTCGCGCAGGTGCTGGGCAAGGGCGGAATGGGGGCCGTCTACTTGGTTGAGGACCTGGCACTGTATGGGAAACAATGGGCGCTGAAAGAACTATTGGAACACTTTTCCAACCAAGCCGAGCGGAAAGAGGCAATTGAGCAATTCCAGCGCGAAGTACAGATGCTGGTCAGCCTAAACCATCCCAACTTGCCAGAAGTGGTCAACGCCTTCGAGTCAGGAGGACGGCACTACCTGGTGATGGAGTACGTCGAGGGGCAGACGTTGCAAGAGCTGCTGGAGGCCACGCCAGACCGTCGCCTGCCAGAAGAACAAGCGTTAGGCTGGTGCGCTCAAATATGCGATGTGCTGAACTATCTTCACAGTCACGACCCGCCCGTCATCTTTCGCGACCTGAAACCAGCCAATGTGATGATCACGCCGCAGGGGCAGGTCAAACTGATTGACTTTGGCGTGGCCCGGTTGTTCGACCCAGCCAAAGGCACCGACACGCTCAAGATGGGCACGATCGGTTACGCTCCACCGGAACAGTACTCCGGCCAGGGGCAGACCACCCCCCGCTCCGACGTCTACGCGCTGGGCGCCACTCTCTACGACCTGCTCACCGGCGACAGCCCCGAGGGCCACCCCTTTGTCTTTACTCCCATACGGCAATTGAACCGCCAGATCTCGGCGCGCACCGCCCGCGCCGTGAGCAAAGCGGTGGAGCTTGACCCCGGCGACCGCTTCCCCTCCGTAGATGCGATGAAAGCGGCGTTGCTGGAGCAAAAACGGCGGCGGACGCTGCCAATGCTCCTCATCACGTTGCCGCTGCTGGCGCTCCTGGCGGTGGGAGGATGGCTGCTGTGGCAGAACGGCCCGTGGGGCAAGAGCGAGCCGACGCCAACGTCGCCGGCCCTTGCCGTCGCGCAAGCCACACCCTCACCCACCCGACCCCCGACCAGCACGCCCGCACCAACTCTCACGCCGACACCAGAGCCACCCAGCCAGTCGCCTACACCGACAACCTCTCCAACGCCCTCCCCCACACCAGAGAAAAGCCCGACCCCATCTGCCACGCCACAGCGAGAAGACAGCCTGTCACCAACCCCAACCCCGGCGAATGTATCACAACCCGCCACCCCGTCGCCATTACCGCCGCCTCCACCCGGCGATACGGGCCGCATCTTCTATACGATTGAGGCCGGCAACGCCTATTACCTCGCTTCGACCGACCCAGATTGGTCGCAAGGGCAGATTATCGGCCCGATTGATTATGCACACTCCACCTGTGGAGGGAGAGCAACGGCTCAGACACTGGAAGGCGAAACAATCAATCTACACTACGGCTCTCGCTGTGGTATTGCCCATCCAAAAGATTGTCCCTCACCCAACGGAGAATACAAAGTCAATCTCTGGAAAGTCAACGAGGCGGACTACTCAGTGACTTTACATCAAATGTCGGACGAGACGCAAACGCAATCCATCTACACAGGAAAACTCAACGAACAGGAACCACTCCTTTGGTCTCCCAACAGCACATTCTTCTATTTTACCATCCGCGACACACTGCACCGGGCCAGTCTATACTCCACCGGCTACGAACCCGTAATCCCCATCGCTCACGAACCCTACCTCTCGCCCGATGGCTCAATGATCCTGTACAAACAACCAGTGGGGTCGGTGGGAGCGTACGACCTCTGGGTCGTCAACGGCGACGGATCCAACCCGCGCAACGTCACCAACGCGGCAGAAACGTACAAAATTTGCGCCCGCTGGGGGTGGTGAGAGATAGGGATTGGGGATTGGAGTAACACTTATGCCACTCATGACAGGCCAGGTACTACAAAACCGTTACCGCATCGTCTCCCTGCTGGGGCAGGGCGGGATGGGGGCCGTCTACCGCGCCTGGGATACCCGGCTGCAAGTGCCCGTCGCCCTCAAAGAGATGATCCCCCAGCCAGGGCTAGACACCCAGACCCTGGCCCAACTGCGCCAGCAGTTCCAGCAGGAAGCGACTGTCCTGGCCCGCCTCGACCACCCCCACCTGGTGAACGTCACCGACTTTTTTGAAGAGGGGGGCAACGCCTACCTGGTGATGAACTTTGTTCAAGGCGAGAGTCTGGCCAATCGCATCGAGCAAGAAGGCGCGCTGCCTGAACCACTGGTACTAGAGTGGGCCAGCCAGTTACTGGACGCGCTGGCCTATTGTCATGGCCAAGGCATCATCCACCGCGACATCAAGCCGCAGAACGTCGTCATCACACCAGAAGGGCGGGCGGTGCTGGTGGATTTTGGATTGGTCAAACTGTGGGACCCCAGCGACCCCCGCACTCGGACGGCGATGCGCGGGATGGGCACGCCAGAGTACGCCCCGCCGGAGCAATACGATGCCGCCGGCCACACCGACCCCCGCTCAGACGTCTACGGCCTGGGCGCCACCCTCTACCACGCCCTCACCGGCCAATCTCCGCCGACGGCGACGCAGCGCATCGTGAACCCCGCCACCCTGTCTCCGGTGCGGAGGATAAACCCTCACATAAGCCCACGCGTAGAAGCAGCCCTGGCGCGAGCGCTGGAATTGCAGCCGGAGACGCGCTTTCAAAACAGCGCAGAGATGAGATCCGCACTGCGAGACAATTGGCCTCCCACGACCCCCATCCAGAGCGACACCGGTACACAAGTCGTGGCGCGCCGCGCACCCCAACCCAGCACCGGCACACAAGCAGCGACGCCCGCCCCTGCCTCCGGGCGCGGGGATCTCCCCTGGAAGTGGATGATAGCCGGCGGCGCGGCGATTCTGGCCGCGCTGCTCCTGGGAGGCGCGATCCTGGGAGCAGTCGCGTTGTTCGGTAGCCGCCCTCCCACCCCTCAAATCATCCCCACTGCTACCCTGATGGATCCCACCGAGGCCGCGCCGGAAGATGTCTCTACCGCGACCAATACCC
>Ga0164310_10001781_pt1 | contig 12334 bp, 12 predicted proteins | sample GuaBasSedimGuay1_FD_121795 | JGI IMG/M metagenome (GOLD analysis project Ga0164310, IMG submission 121795) | Subseafloor sediment microbial communities from Guaymas Basin, Gulf of California, Mexico - Guay1, Core 4569-9, 0-3 cm | ecosystem: Environmental > Aquatic > Marine > Hydrothermal vents... | reverse complement strand
TTCAACATCGCTCCCATCCCTCCCAAAAGGTGCCTTGTTGGGAGTATAATTATACCACAATCACCTATTACCGATAAAGTCTAAAATGGGATAGAGGTCTTCTACGGCATTGCGAAGGAGGCTGATGAAATACACCTTATCGGGGATAAAAGCGCCGACGGTCCCCTGCCGATAAAGGTCGGCTAAATCCTGTAGCATTTTCTCCGCTTGGCGGACCACCTCAATGCGCTTAGGGAACTGTCGCCACTCTTCGAGAGTCCCTAACAGAGGTTCAGGATAAGACTTAAGAGGGTGGGGAATATTCCCAACCAATTCATAAAGCATTCCATCTGAGAAGTTCCAGGTAATGAAATAAGAGACACCCAGCTTCCTGGCTTTATCTGGGAGCTTGGATAAGTCCTCCCTCTGTCCAGGTGGCTTCAATTCCCAGAAGGCGAAGGCTTTGCGGGCCATATAGTCTTCCCAGAGCACGATGTCGGGGAAACGTCCGCTGGCGGATGGTTCGGGTGTGGCTCGTTTAAAAGGATAGCCACCTCGTTGTAGGATTTTGTTAATTTCTTCAGCAAGTTCGGCTGAGACCTCCCTCTCAGTTACTTTAATCCGTACCATTGCCATCCTCCACAATGGTGTGGAAGTCCAACCTCGATGCATTCCTAACTTAGTCCTCAACCCGTGCAGCTACCCAGAGGAGAGCATAAGGGTCAGGATTGGGCTTCTAGGGGGTGGGGATGGGTGTGGGCGTTTCCTCGACTTCCACAAATCGGAAGACAACCACCTCTACCGTGTCCGGGAGGATGCTCTCCACCCTTATCCCTTCGGGTAACAGGACCTTCGGCTTAAGCTTGTATACCCCGGGTCCAAGGCCCAGGACATTGACCGCCACTTCCACATCCTCAGGGCGGAGCGCTTCTAGCTTGGGCAGGGGGCCTGCTAGGATCACGCTCACCATCTGAGGAGAAGCAGTGGCATCAAAGCCGGGTTCCAGCCCTTGGAAGGTCACTTCCTTCTCCAGCGTTATCCCACCTTCGATGGGCTTGATTTCCACGTTTACCATAACGGTCTGAATTCCCAGGACGGACACGCCTTCCGGCAGGTTAAGCCTGACCCTTCGGGAGAAGCTTCCCTTAGCGTTCTCAATGTTCACGGGCTCCGTCTCCACATACCCGGGGACATTGTCTATCACTGCGGGGATGCCCACGAGGGTTACCAGCGAGGGATGGACGGAGACATTGCTTATCCTGTACCCCGGTGCAGGCTGTCCCTCCAGCTTGACCAGCACCGAAGCATCTCTAAACCCGGCCCGCTGTTCTATAGGCACATACACCAGAACAGTAGAAGGGTCTACCGTTACCCCTTTTACCTCGTTCCCCTCAGCATCCACCGGGGTAAGGAGCACTTTCTTCTCGAAGCTTTCCTTGGCTCCGGCTACCTTGAGTTCCGCAATCAACTCGGCTACTTTATCTACGTAAGGCTTGGGACCGGAGACTTTAACTTTGGGCGGGGAAGCTTCCGGCATCCCGGCTATGTAATAGCCCAGGGGAGGCGAATCCAGGATGGTGATCTTAACCTCGGTCTCCCTCTCCACCATTTCTTCCAGCCGGACCATCACCCGGGCTGGGTATATCTCCAAGATAGAGACAGTTCGGTCTGAGCAACTGGCCTGCACATCCAGTTCGTGATACCCAGGCCCCTCATTTGCCAGGTCAATCCAGGCCCTGAAATCATCTCGGCTGAGGCTGTTCCATCTGTCCTTGGAAGCCCTTATGGTCAGTTCTACATCCTCAGGGATGTCGTTGAAGATTATTATGTTATCCGCCTTGTTGAGCACTTCTAAGGGAATCCGCTGGGGGAAGGGCTTTTTTATTACCGGGTTCTCCTCCCTCTCAGCTATAACCCATATGAATATAGCCATAAAAAGGGCCATTAATATGCTGGTCAGATTGCTAAGGATTTTCCTCACGGCAACTCCCCTCTTTTAAGCAGCCTTGGCCTTAAAGAAAGAAAGGGATGCCCTTTGAGGCGGCTTGCATATACTTTGCAGCACTTTGCGAAGGCGCTTTTCATCAAGGTGCCTTATCATACGCCCGTTATAGGCCACAGAGATGGTCCCCGTTTCCTCAGACACCACCACCGCCACTGCATCGCTTTGCTCCGTTATGCCAATGGCTGCCTTATGGCGGGTTCCCAGGGTGCGGTAAGCTGCGGGATTGGAAGAGAGGGGCAACACACACGCCGCCGCTAACACCTTATCGTTACGGATGATGACAGCGCCATCGTGTAGGGCTGTGCCAGGGAAGAAAATGGTGAGCAGCAGTTCCTTGGAAACTTTCGCATTCAATATGACACCGGTCTCGGCGTATTCCTGGAGCCCGGTGCCCCTCTCTATCACTATTAAGGCTCCGTAACGCTGGCCGGAGAGGAGTCCCGCTGCCAAGCTCACCTCATTGAGCACCCTTATGACCCCGGCTTCTCCCGCCGTCATATTGAACAAAGCCCCGGCCCTCCCCAGCCGCTCAAGGGCCCTGCGCAATTCTGGCTGGAACACCACAGGCAATGCCACCAGCAAAGCCGGTAGCGAATTATGCACCAACCAGCGGAAAGCCGTGAAAGGCAGCAGGGCCGTGGTTATCATAGCCACAAACACCACCAATACTATACCTCGCAGGAGTTGAACGGCCTGGGTACCCTGGATGAGACGCAAGAGCAGGTAGAAGACCAGGGTGACCAGGAGGATGTCCAGTACATTAGTGAACGAGAGGTTCTTGAAAATCTCCAACCATTCTGCCATTTTGCTCCCCTTCAGGCGATTTCGCCTCTTTCCAAGCGCTTAAGCAATTCCTGATAGGCACCAACTTCCCGGGGGTTCAGGGATATTATCGTGCTTATCGTCTCCTTAGCTTCCTGGAACTTGCCCGCATCCAATTGGAGCTCCCCAAGGAGGTCTAGCTGCTCTATTGCTTTGTCTTTCAGACCCAATTCCAGGTAGATTTTTGCCAAAGCAGACCGAAGCATCTGGTCCTCCGGTTGCTCTTGGGCTAGCTCCTCCAGAAATCCTGCCATCTCCGATAGCTTCCCTTCCTGGCGGTAAAGGTCTATGAGTTCCTCCACCTCCTTGGAAGCCTGGTCAGCCAATTTAAGGCGGATGTACAAGGTCACCAGGCGTTTGCGTACTTCCTTATCCTTAGGGTCCAGTTCCTTAAGCTGGCTGTACGCTTCGAGGGCTTCCTTCCACTGCATCACTTGAACATATAGGTCTCCAAGCCTGTAAAGTATCTTTGCCCGCCACTCTTCCTCCTTTGATGAGCGAGGGGTGAGGAGCAAAGCCTGTCGGTAGCTTTCGATGGCTTTCTTTATGTCCGCCAATTCATAGAAGACCTCTCCCAGTTGCATATATTGCTCCATCGCCTCATCAATGTGGCCGAAGCTTATCAGCGTGTTGATGAGGCGGACTCGCACGCTCACGTCCATCGGCACCAGCCTGATAAGGCGCTTGAGGATGCTTATGGCCCTGTAGGGAATACCCCTTAACTCATAGTCCCGGGCAATGAGGAGGTACTTCTCGGTGGCCTCTTCAATCCTGTTGCCCTTGATTAAGATTTCCGCCATCTGGATGTGAAGGGGGAGGCAAAAGGGGGCGCTGGCGATTCCACGGAAGCATTCCTCGGAGGCGCTTTCGAGCAATTTGCGCTTCATCAACTCCTGGCTCAGCGAGAGGCTTCGGAAAACTTCCTCCGGGTTGGGCGCTTCCATCACTTCGGCAAGGCTGAGGGCAATGCCCTCATCCTCCAGGGCTCTTATGTGCTCCCGCAATTCCTTGACTTTATCCTCCCAACCTCGGGCGTTGAAGAAATCCATAAGGGATTGTATGAAAGCAAACGCTTTTTCCCTATCCCCTCGGGCTACAAAGCTATCAGCAAGGTTCCTGTACAGCTTTATTAGCTCATCAGCCTGGGTATGTCCTACGGTGCTTAGGTCCACGATTTTGAGGGCTTCCAGGAAATGGGCCAGGGCCTTATCCACCTGGCCGCTGATCTTATAGCATTCCCCTAAAGCAAAGTGGCTGCCTAAGGCGTACTGGGGCGATTTGAGGGCTTTGGTAAGGTGATGGATGGCTTCCTCAATCATAAGTTTTTCCTTGTACAAGAGCCCCAGGTTGAAGTGGACATCGGGTATATCCAAGCCAGCCTCTAAAACCTGCTTGTAACTTGCTATGGCTCCGTTGAGGTCGCCCCGGCTCTGAGCATCCAAAGCTTGCCCCAGGAGGGTATCTATCCTCCTACCTGGAGCAGCGGGCTCCTCGAAGATGATTTCCGCCAGGTGGGTAAGAGCCTGCTTACGGCTCCTCTCCACAGGACTGGCCTCAGGGGTCTCTTCGGCTATAGAAGGCAGGAGCCTTTCCCCATATTGTAATGATGCTTTAAGGGCCTTGGCTTTGAGGTTATCAGGGTCATTCCCCAGGGCCAGATTGCAGTACTTGAGGGCTTCGTCTATGGAGCCCTTGTCTCTGTAGAGGGATGCCAGGCTTACGTAGGCCTTCGCCGCCAAATCCCTTTTGCCTATTCGCTCGTAGATTTGGGCCAGCTTAAGATGGGCTTCAGGTAAGTTGGGGGCTGATTTTATGGCCTGGGTGAGGTTCTCCAGGGCCTTCCGGATATTTTTGCGCTGCCAATAAGCTTCCGCAGCAGCTATGAAGGTCTCAGCGGCTTCCTTTTTCTTCCCGACCTTGGCTAAGGCTCTGGCCAACCTCTCTTTCAAGAGGGGGTCATAAGGCTCTATAGCAGCCGCCTTGCGGTAAGCTTCCAGTGCTTCCTCCCACCTGCCTAACCGGGCGTATGCGATTCCCATCCCCACATAAGGGTCTGAAGCATCAGGGTTACAGGCGGCAGCCTTCTTGTATTCAGCTAAAGCCTTCTCCCACTGCCCATCCCAAGCGTAATTATGCCCTTTCCTAAGAGCTTTAACATAGGAAGCTTCATTGATTTCAACACTGACCATTACCTAAGTACTCCTTGATCGCCAGAGCCATTTTTGACGGCAGTCTAACTGCCGTTAAAGATAACTTTCTCCTCTTTCCTGACCTTTTTATGGTCTCTTTGCAAAACTCCGTAGAAGAGGATGTTCAAAAGGCTTTTTAACCTGCCTCAGGGCAAAGGATGCTCATCAAGATGGGAATGGCATTTTCTCAACACTCTCCCGTAGAAAGGGTTTGCAACTGATAAAGGGAAAATCGGAGGGATACCCCCCTTACCCCCGGCAGAGGGCAAGGCCCCCTGCACCCCCATTTCTTCAGAAAGGCGGCTTGCCCTACTTGCCCCCGAGGATGATGGCTAAGATGGCCTTTTGGGTATGAAGGCGGTTTTCGGCTTGGTCGAAGATAATCGAGTGAGGTCCATCGGCTACTTCATCGGTGATTTCCTGACCTCGATGCGCCGGGAGGCAATGCATCACCATAACCTCGGGTTTGGCTTTGGCTACCAACGTTGAATTAACCTGATAAGGCGGGAAGACCTTGGCCCTCTCTTCGGCTTCGGCTTCCTGTCCCATACTTGTCCAAACATCGGTGTAGATGATGTCAGCCCCTTGTACCGCTTCCACAGGGTCATTGGTTATGAAAACCTCGCTTCCACTCTCGGCAGCAAAGGAGCGGGCTTTCTCCACCACTTCGGGAACAGGCTCATAGCCTTTGGGTGATGCCACGGCGATGTCCATACCTACTTTGGTTGCGGCAAAGAGCAAGGAGTTACACACGTTGTTACCATCGCCGACATAAGCCAGCTTGAGCCCTTCAAGCCTGCCCCGCTTCTCCAGGATGGTGAAGAGGTCGCTCAACGCCTGACAGGGGTGGTTAAAATCGGACAGACCATTGATAACCGGCACCCGGGAATACCGGGCTAATTCTTCGATGTCGCTATGGGCAAAAACTCGGGCCATTATCCCATCCACATACCGTGAAAGCACCCGGGCCACATCAGCCACGCTCTCCCTCTTACCAAGCTGAATCTCGTTGGGCGAGAGGTAAATCGCATATCCCCCCAAATGCCTCATAGCCATCTCAAAGGAAACTCGGGTCCTCAATGAGGGTTTCTGGAAGATCATCCCCAAGGTCTTACCGGCCAGGAGGGGTTCATTGCCGCCCCTTTTCCATTCCTCCTTGAGGTCCCTGGCCAGGTTGAGGATGTGCCATATCTCGTCAACGCCGAGGTCAGCTATGCTAAGCAGATGTTCCATAATTCACCTCCGTATCGCAGGTGTGCGTTTAACGGGGGCGCTGAAGGACTCCAGGATTTAACCCGTCCCGCAACTCAGGGGATGATACCCCATTGACCCCCTATAGTATATCACAAAATCAGCTTTTGTTCTAGCTTAAGAAGAGGGATATTAGGCGTCTTTGACGGTGGCTCCGCCGTCAAAAACGCCTTCTTCCGCCGCTGGAAGGAGGCAGCCGTGTTACCCTGGCAGGGCCAAAGCCAATGCGCTTAGAAGCATTGAAAGTATCAGAGGTAAATGCAGGCGTTTCACCTCCCTTTCCCCAACCAGCAGGAAGAAGAGCCCCAGCCCTATGCAGGCTACCATAGCCGCCAGGAGAGGTTGCTTCGCCCACCATAATAATAACACCAGAGCCAGTTGGGGTGTTCCGAGCAACAGCCAGGCGGTTTTCCCGGCCTTCCTTTCCTCAATCCCCCAGAGCATTAAACCGAAGAGCAAGGCCACCATAAAGGCGATAGGGGTTACAGCACCGAAGGTTATGCATCCCAAGAGCCAGGGGAAGGTCACGGCAAAGAGTCCTTTTGCAGGCAGGTAATCACCTCCCCGCCTTGCCACCATTGCCCCTAATATCCCCAGAGCCTGGGCTCCCGCAATGAGGGGGTAAGTGATTCTACCGAGGATTATTCCCAATACCCAGGTCAAGCCCGTGAAAACCAACAGGCCGAGGAAATCAGTCCCTTCCTGAGGCCAGAATATGTGCATCCACCAGATGGCAAAGCGGTTCAGGGATTCCCATAGCTTCCAGGCCAGGGAGCCCGGCAGGGCATAAGGGGGAGGCGGCACCATCTCTATAGCTTCCGCTCGGTCGGAGGTCTTCCACCCGGCCAGGCGCAACAAATGGTCCCACCAATTACCCATAACGCCTTCGGTTAGGAACAGAACCAGCACAAGGAGGAGCCAATTACGGGGTTGGAGCGAGAATCCCCCCGCTGCAATGCTTCCGGCCAGGGTAGCCCAGAAGGGCCCCACCTTAAGCCAGGGCCTTTGGATTTCCAGACGTAGCTTTATAACTCCAGGCATCATCTCCCCCTCAATTCATAAGTAAGCTGAAAGCGCCCTCGCCCTTGTTTACACAGAAGGGGAAGGGCATTTCTTCGATGGCGGCTTCGCCGCCGTCGGAGAAATGCCTTCCCTTGAAAAACCCCCGTTTCGGGGGCATCTTTTCGACGACAGCGTAAAGACCTCAGGACGATGAGGCGGGCGAGCATCGGCTATGTCCACCAGGGCCATAATCCCTCCGCAAACCAGAGAATGACCTCCCAGGAGCACTGGAATTGGGGCTTCCCTTGCTGCCTCGGTGAATTCCCGCAACAGAGGGTGGGTGATGGGTTCTGCCCTGAATAAATCCGAGCTAAAACGTTCCTCTGCCGGAGGCCATATCCGCCAGTGGGCCATAAGAACCCGGGTGTCTATGATAGCAGCATCGGCCATCTCAGCCAGATGCCTGAAGAACCCCCTGGGCTTCAGGGCTTCCACCAGGTAAGCCAGCAGGGAGCGCACTTCCCCTCTACCTTGACGCCCGCTGGAGCGCATCCCCCTCTCCTCACTCAGCACTCTGGTTCGACAGGGAGCTTCTTTCTCCAGACGAATCCAGGAATAGCTGGGAACCCTTCCAGCCACAAATATGAAGGCGTTTTCATCCCTGAGCACTTGTAACACCTGTTGGACCCGGGATGTATCTATATCCGCCTCTCCTAAGAAGCAAGCTAGCTTGCCTTCCAGGCCGGGATAAAGCCTGAGGATTCCCAATTCAGCGGGGGTATCTATATCAAACACCGTAGCGGTGGAGAGAGGAGCTACATAGGGACGCAGGCCCCCTTCGTCGCATAACCTCCAGGCAAGGTCATTGTCCGAATCAGGCAGGCGGATTTCTTCCAGGATTCGGGCAGGGGAGAAGCCCACCCAGTCGCTGGAGAAGAGATTGTTAGTGACCACCAGAGCCTCCTCCCTGTTTAAACGGGAAGCGACCTCTGCTAAAAGCTGGAAAGGTAACAGGGGAGCACTGCCTGCCCCGGCATAGAAGACTTTCCTCAACTGATAGCGGGAAATTATCTCCAGGAGCCGCCGCCCAAAATGGAAATCCCCTCTATCCAAATCCGTTAGGACGCCGGTTGCCTTAAATTCCTGGGCAACTTGGGGGGAATTGGTGGCCACTATCACGGGGTCGAATTCCGGGATAGCCAGAACTTTCGCCAATAAATCCGAAGCCGCCGCCAGACGAGCTTCGGCTACAAGCCTTTCGACCTTGCTTTCCCCATATAGGGGGGCCATAAGCACAAACCCCACACCCATTCAGGCAAACCTCAGGAACTTTTATGGGAGCGAGGGCTTAAGAACCACAGGCTCAAACCGGTGAGGAAGCCCAGGAGCAACACGGCATACAGCTTATACAACCGTGAGGAAAGGATGAACACGAGGCTCCCGAATAAAGCGCTTATGCTGTAATAGATGAGCACAACCTGACGCTGTGAGAGGCCGAGGTCATAAAGGCGGTGATGGAGGTGACTTCTATCGGCTTGAAAAATGGAGTGACCCTGACGGGTGCGCTGGAGGATGAGCCAGGCCACATCCATTATGGGAACCCCCATCACCAGCAGGATGGTAGCTACCTTAGCCCCGGCTATAATGGAAAGGGTGCCCAGCGCATAGCCCAGGAAGAAAGAGCCACAGCTCCCCATAAATACTTTGGCAGGGTTGAAGTTATAAGGCAGGAATCCCAGGGTTGATCCCAGTAAAGCCAGAGGGAGCAAAGCCACGCTGAGCTGACCTTCCCGCCACATATGCAGGCTTAATATCGCACAGACGATGGCCCCTACACCAGCGGCTAATCCATCCAACCCGTCCAGGAAATTAACGGTGTTTATCATCCCCGCTATCCAGAAGATGGTGAAAGCCACGGTGAATGGGAAGGGGAAAATCACCAATTGGTCGGTAAAAGGGTTCATAACTCTCTCGATAAAGACCAAAAAGGAGATAGCAATTAGGGCAGCTATCACCTGAGCCAGCAATTGGGGGAATGGCTTCATCTCGACCTTATCATCGTATAGTCCCACTAAGAAAATGAAAGCCGAACCCACCAATACCCCTGTCAGCCGGGTCAACTCCTTGGGGTCATAGCGAGGGGGCATAAAACGGGGGGGTAACACCAGGGTAAGGCCTGTAGCTAGCATAAAAGAGGCGAACAGAGCCACACCACCCAAGCGAGAGCGGGGTTCCCTGTGAATGCGTCGTCCTCCTGGCACATCCACAAAACCCAGCTTCAGGCCCAGGGTTGCGGTTAGAGGGGCCAGCAACAGCGAGGTTAAGAAAGCCACTCCGAACACAAGGGGAAAAGCAAGCATAGATTGGCCTCTTGGTCAAAAATAAGCTCCGGCCTGTAAAGGACCGGAGCTGAGCATTCTATGGGCCCACCTGGATTCGAACCAGGAACCCGCCGGTTATGAGCCGGCCGCTCTACCGTTGAGCTATGGGCCCTCTGAAAGGCATTTTAAGCGGGAGACGGGACTCGAACCCGCAACACACGGCTTGGAAGGCCGTTGCGCTACCTTTGCGCCACTCCCGCCCGTCCATCCGTAGCGCAGGCCCTGGCCTGCTCCATCAGGTCGGGGCGAGAGGATTCGAACCTCCGACCTCAGCGTCCCAAACGCTGCGCGCTAGCCAGCTGCGCTACGCCCCGTGCGTAATATAGTATAACCTAAATAAACTTTTTAGTCAAATTAACTCCGTAAACTTGCCATCCCCCACCTTTTGTGTTAGACTATTTCCGGTCGAACGCTCTCAGAAATAAGCGGGGAGAACGAGGGTGCAACGGCAAAGCGTAAACGGCTTGGTCTTCTACCGTTTCAACTCCCTGGGAGGATTCGATGGCCTTGTACAAGCTGTCTTCACCCGCTTGGGAGGGGTGAGCCGCCCTCCTTTTGATTCACTGAACGTAGGGCACACCGTCGGCGATGATTTGGAAGCCGTTGAAGCCAACCACAGGCTGATTTTTCGCACTCTTGGCATATCCCCGCATCAAACCGTGACTTCTTACCTGGTGCACAGCACCCGTGTGGCCGTGGTTGATAAATTGCACCTTGGCAAAGTGATACCCGCTACCGATGGACTGGTGACCAATGTGCCTGGGGTTTTCCTGATACTGCGTTTTGCCGATTGCGTGCCCATCATCCTCTATGACCCTGAGGAGAGGGCTGTAGGGTTAATCCACGCCGGGTGGAAGGGGAGCATCCTGGGCATAGCAGCCGAAGCCGTGAGGACTATGGTTCAAGCCTTCGGCTCCCATCCCGAAGACATTGTAGCCGGGATAGGGCCTTCCATAGGTCCCTGTTGCTACGAAGTCGGTGAGGAGGTGGTTGAACTGGCCCAGGAGCATCTGGCTTCCCCACCCCTGGTGAAAGGAAGCAACGGCGCCGTCCACCTTGACCTCTGGGAGCTTAACAGGCGTTACCTGGCTGAGGCCGGGGTTAAGCAAGTGGAAGTTGCCCAAATCTGTACCGCTTGCCACAGAGATGAATTCTTCTCCCATCGGGCCTCAAGGGGCAGGACGGGACGCTTTGCCGTGATAGTGGGGATAAGGTGATTATCCTTCACGAGGATAACCTATGGTTGATATAGAAGCCAACCTCAGGAGAGTGCGAGAACGTATTGCCGAGGCAGCCCTTCGGAAGGGCCGTCGTCCAGAGGACATCACCCTTGTAGCCGTTACCAAGACGATAGACCCCGAACGCATCTTAATTGCTGCCCGGCTGGGCGTGAAACACTTTGGCGAGAACCGGGTGCAGGAAGCCCTGAGAAAAATCCCGGTGGTGAACCAGGCTCTTGGCACGCCCCCTACCTGGCATATGGTAGGGCACCTGCAAACCAATAAGGTTCGCAAAGCATTGGGCATTTTCGATTTCATCCATTCTGTGGATAGCGTACGGCTAGCACGGGAGATAAACAAGCGGGCAGGCCGGGAGAGCAAGGTCGTCCCCATCTTGCTGGAGGTCAACATCTCGGGTGAAGCCACCAAGTTCGGCTTTGCCCCCGAAGAGGTGGAGGATGCTGTCCGAGAGATACTCTCCTTCCCTAATTTATCCGTCCAGGGTCTTATGACCATTGCCCCCATAGTTAACGACCCCGAGGAAGCAAGGCCCTTTTTCCGGAGACTCCGGGAACTGCGGGATTATCTGGCCGAGCAATTCCCCCAAATTGATTGGAAGCATCTATCTATGGGGATGACCGATGATTTTGAGGTTGCCATCGAGGAAGGGGCCACTATGGTTCGCCTGGGACGAGCCATCTTCGGCGAAAGGAGGTAACTGTTATGTGGATTGTATACAAGATTGTGAAGCTCTTCTTCGATTTGCTCAGCCTCGCCATCTTGGCCAGGGTCTTCCTCTCCTGGTTTAACCTGAGCCCCTATCACCCGATTATGTCCTTCCTCATTCAGATCACTGAGCCCGTGTTGGCCCCTTTGCGCCGTGTTATACCCCCTATCGGTATGATAGATATAACTCCAGTGGTGGCGATTATACTCCTCCAAATGATGGAGGGGATTATCCTTGCCATCCTGTCAGGGATTTTCTGGTGATGCAGAGCCACCATTGGTCCCCTATTGTAAGGGAGAAACCGTTATGAAAAAGATAAAGTTTCACATCACAAAGGCCGAGAGAGGGGCTGCTTTTACGGTGGTGGTAATCCCCAGAGCCAAGCGTAACGAAATCGTGGGTCGGTACGGGGATGCCATAAAGGTAAAAATAGCTGCTCCCCCCGAAAAGGGCAAAGCTAACAAGGAATTGATTAGCTTCCTCTCGGAGAAGCTTGGGGTGGAGAAGAGCCGACTTGAAATTGTAGCCGGAGCCACTTCCAGAAGCAAGGTGGTTTCCGTCATCGGTATGAGCCCGCAGGAAGTGGAGGAGAGGCTATTGAGCTGATTCGTGGAATCGCTCAAGAGGTAGCTCTGCATTTAACCTGTGGTTGGTAATGCTGCCTTTACCGCAAGGAGCAAAAGGGGTAAGGGCGAAGGTGCTGTAATGGGAGGCTGATTATGATTTATGTGGGCACGAGCGGGTTCAGTTACAAGGAT
>Ga0164310_10001780_pt1 | contig 12343 bp, 12 predicted proteins | sample GuaBasSedimGuay1_FD_121795 | JGI IMG/M metagenome (GOLD analysis project Ga0164310, IMG submission 121795) | Subseafloor sediment microbial communities from Guaymas Basin, Gulf of California, Mexico - Guay1, Core 4569-9, 0-3 cm | ecosystem: Environmental > Aquatic > Marine > Hydrothermal vents... | reverse complement strand
CAGGTTTTGATGCACCTTACACGCACCAGTTTCGAGGAAGTCTTTGGGAAAAGATGGCAGGATTTAGGAATGGATTTGATTTATGATGTTGCTCACAATATCGCTAAATTTGAGAAACATAAAATCAATGGTAAAGAAAAATTACTTTGTGTTCATCGCAAAGGTGCTACACGCTCATTGGGTCCAAAAAACCCCTTGCTTCCTTCCAAATATAAAGAGATTGGTCAGCCGGTAATTATTCCTGGAGATATGGGAAGAGCTTCCTATCTTTTAATAGGAACAAAGAAGGCAGAGGAGGAAAGTTTTTCAAGCACTTGCCATGGAGCAGGGCGTGTAAAATCTCGTCACGAAGCAATAAGAACTGTTAATCTTAATACTCTTTTGAATGAATTAAAGACAAAAGGAATTGAGGTAAGAGCAACAGGAAAAAAGACAATAGTTGAGGAAGCCCCATCTGCTTATAAAAATGTTGATGATGTAGTAGAGGTAGTAGATAAAGCAGGATTATCTAAGAAAGTTTGCCGTATGAAGCCTCTTTGTGTAGTTAAAGGATAGATTGAGAAGAAAAAACCTTTTTTTATTTTTCTCTTTTCTTTTTTTCATTTTTTCTTTCTCTCTTCTTTTTCTTAAAGAAAACAATCTCTTTCTTAAAAAAACAAATTTCTCTTTTTTTATCCCTCAAGATTTACTTATTGAAGATACCTGGTATGGAGTATATTTTCAAAATACATTCATTGGTATTTCTCATTTTTCTATGAAAGTTCAAGAATTAAGAGAGGGAGGGGGATACTTATTAGAAAACGATACACACCTTAATCTTCCTGTTTTAGGATATGTAGAGCCAATTGATCTTCATACGAAAATAAAGCTTTTTGATGATTATTCACTCAAAAAGGCTTTTCTTAATCTACATTCAAAAAATTATTTTCTTAAAGGGGAGTTAAAAAAAATTAAAAATAATCTTTATCTTCTTCGTCTGGAGACTCCCTTGCAGAAACTGGAGAAATCTTTATCCATTAAAGGGGAGTTGATAAATTCTTTGTTTCTTCCTATCTCTTTTAATTTTCTCCCTCTAAAAAAGAAAGTTACTTTTTATGTATACGACCCTTTTTTAGAAAAAAAGATGAAAATAACTCTTTTTAATAAAGGAAGAAAGGCGATGAAGAATTTTAAAGAGAAGACATATCTTATAGAGATGGATGTAGAGGGGGTAAAGGGTAAGCTCTATGTAGATTCTCAGGGAAGACTGCTTTATGAGGAATTTTTAGGATTTAAATTTATAAAAGAAGAGCCTCATCTACTTTTTTCCAAAAAAGAATCTTCCCGTATTGATATAGCCCAAATTTTAGCTATAGAAACAGAGAAATTGCCTGAACCAGAAAAAATGCATTATTTAAAAGTAAAAATTAGAGGGATAAAAAAGGAATGGATAAGAGAAGATTTTAACCAAAAAGTTAGTTTTCAAGAGAAAGAGGCAATAGTAGAGATTACAAAAAAAACTCCTGTTCAAAAAAATATTACTTTTTCACCGAGTAATTTCCAAAAATATCTTAAAGAAGATAAATTCATTCGCTTTAATAATTCTCTTTTGAAAAAAACAGTTTCCTCAATTATAAAGGATGAGAAAGATCCCTTAAAGATTTTAGAGAAACTATCTTCCTGGATTAATAAAAATATTAAAAAAATTCCTACATTTTCTATTCCCAATACTTTAGATACTTTAAAAATGCGTCAGGGGGATTGTGCAGAAATCAGCGCGCTTCTTGTGGGGTTTTTAAGATGCTTAGGTATCCCTTCTTATGTTAATATTGGACTGGTTTATAGAGAAGGAAGATTTCTTTATCATGCTTGGGTATCTTTATATGTAGGGGAATGGATAGATACAGATCCGGCATTGAATCAGTTGATAGCTGACCCTACACATATAAAGCTTTTTCAAGGTCTTGAAAATCAGTGGGAAATTTTTAAACTTTTAAATAATTTAAAAATTGATATAGTAGAATATAGATGATTAAAGTTGAAAATTTATCAAAAAAATTTGGAGATTTTGAGGCAATAAAAAATTTGAATTTAACCATAAAAGAAGGGGAATTTTACTGTCTTTTAGGACCTAACGGAGCAGGAAAAACTACAACTTTAAAAATTTTGGTAGGATTGATGAAACCGACAAAAGGCAAAATTTATATTGAAGGTTTAGATTTAGAAAAAGATTATTTAAAAATAAAAAAAATAATTGGCTTTATCCCTGATACCCCCTTTTTATACGAGAACCTTACTCCTTATGAGTTTTTAGAATTTGTAGGAAGCGTCTATGGAATAGATAGGAAAAAGATAAAAGAAAAAATAGAATATTACTTTGATATATTTAGATTAAATGAGTATAGAAATTCTTTAATTAAAGAACTTTCTCATGGGATGCGTCAGAAAATAGTCTATATTTCTAATTTTTTACATTCTCCTTCTGTTTACTTTATTGATGAACCTTTAGTGGGGCTTGATCCCTACAGTATTCATCTTATTAAAAGACTTCTGCGTGATGAAGTAAAGAAAGGAAAGACTATCCTTATGTGCACGCATATTCTTTCCATAGCTGAGGAATTAGCAGATAGAGTGGGAATTTTAAATGAAGGAAGGTTAATTGCTGAGGAGAAACCAGAAAGATTGAAAGAATTTTTAAAAAGTAAATCTCTTGAGGAAGCTTTTTTAAAAATTACTGAAGATGAGAAAAATAATATTGGCTCAACTGATTTCTTTAAAAAATAGTCTGCTTTTTTTAAAAAAGAATAACCCTCAAAATTTTTTCTTAGGAGTTTTTCTGGTTATTTTCTCTATTGCAGGAATATATCTGGGCATATGGAAAGGTTTAGCATTTATAGTTTCCTTAGGGAGCCTGGGAACAGTTATTATTAAAAAAATAATCTTTATTCTTTTTTTTATTCTCTTTTTTATGATTGCTATTAGTTTCGGTATCCTTTTTTATGGAGCAGGATTTAAGAGTAAAGAGACAGCATATCTTTTCAGTTTACCTTTTGATATAGAGACAATTATATTTTATAAATTTTTAAAAAGCACAATTTTAGCCAGCTGGATCCCTTTTTTAGGGATAATTTTATTCTTTTTAGCTTATTCCGTTATCAGCAAAATAAATCTTTTTTATCCTTTATTCTTCTCTTTATATATCCCACCTTTTCTTATCTTAGCCTGTTTTTTAGGATATGTAATTTGCTTGGGAGTTTTAAGATTTTTAAACTTTAAAAAATTTATTTTTTTATTCATTTTTGTGACCACAATTATCTTTATAATTTATTCCTCCTCAAAGACTTCCTCAGATATCCTTTATCTTCTCTCTGAAGAGATTGCCTTTCTTAAAATTGCCCAATTGTGGTTTCTACCTTTTTCTTGGCCAGCTTATGGATTTATCTATTTAGAGAATAAGGAATTTTTTCATTCCTTTATTTATTTACTCAATCTGTGGAGTTTAAGTTTTTTTCTTTTAGGTTTTTTGGGAAATTTCAAAAAAATTTTTTCTTATATTTATCATTATAAGATTCATCCTTCCAGAAAAATAGTTTCTTTTGACTATGTTAAATCTACTATAGAAAAGTTGAAGTTTCTTTCCTATGATACACAACAAATTGTCATTAAGGATATAAAACTTTTTTTTCGTGAACCTGCACTTTGTTTACAGTTTTTAGTGTTTTTTGGTATCCTTTTTTTCTATTTTCTTAACTTAAGAAGATTTTCTTATCATTTACTTAAACCAATGTGGAAGAATTTATTAACTTTTTTAAACACCTTCAGCATTTTATGTATTAGTTCTGCAATTTGTGTTCGTTTTATCTTTCCTCAATGGAGTCTGGAGGGAAAAAATTTCTGGTTACTTAAATTATCGCCTCTTTCTTTAAACAAAATTTATCGTATTAAAAAAGCTGTAGCAAATATTTTTCTTCTTACTATTTCAGGAATTTTAATTTTTGTCTCTAATCACATGTTAAATTTAGAAAGATTCTTTTTTCTTACTATATGGATAGTGCTCTTTTCTACCTTTGTGCTTATCTCTGTATCTTTAGGATTGGGGGCTTACTTTGCTGATTTTAAAGAAGAGCATTACTTAAAAGCAGTAGAAAGCGTGGGGGGTTTTCTAACCTTAGTTATAAATTTTGCTTATATATTTTTAACCTTATTTATTTTTGGCTCTATCACCCATCTTTACTATGTTGGCCATATTAAAAGAATAAATAATTTTTTATTTTGGGCTCTTTCTGTATGGATGGGGACAGGTATTTTTTTTGTTTTTTTCTTTAAGAGAAAAGGATTGAGGAAATTAGAGAGGAAAGAATTTTGAACTTGAAAAAATAAATAAAGCTTAGGATAATAAATATATCGTGTTAGATATAAAATTTATTCGTCAAAATATTTCTTTGGTAAAAAAAGTATTAGAGGCACGTAATTATCCTTTTGATTTAGATAGTTTTTTAAAGTTAGATGAAGAGAGGCGTCTACTTATTAAAGAAGTAGAGAGTTTACGCAGCCAGCAAAATGAACTCAACAGAAAAATAAAAACTCTTATAAAAGAGAAAAAAGATATCTCTTTGCTTCTTGAGGAGACGAAAAAAATAGCCCAAAGAATTGATGAGTTAGAGGAGAGATTAAAAATAATAAAGGAGAAATTTCAAAAAGAGCTCTTAAGAATTCCTAATATTTTTCACCCCTCTGTTCCTCAGGGAGATTCTTCTTTCAATAAAATTGTAAAAGAAGTGAAAAAAATTAGAAATTTTTCTTTCAAGCCCCTTACTCACATGGAAATAGGAGAACATTTAGAATTATTCTCTTTTCCTGTTGCTTCTAAATTATGTGGTTCCAATTTTGTTCTTTTTAAAAAAGAAGGTGCTTTACTTTCAAGAGCATTGATAAATTTTATGCTGGATATTCATCGTAAAAGAGGATATCAAGAAATTTTTCCTCCTTTTTTGGTAAATAGAACATCCATGCTTACTACAGGACAATTGCCTAATTTAGAGGAGGATATGTATCGTCTAAAGGATGATGATTATTTTTTAATTCCTACCGCTGAGGTGCCGGTAACTAATATTTATCGGGATGAGATTTTAGAAGAAGATGACTTGCCTTTATATTTTGTCTCTTATACTGCTTGTTTCAGAAGAGAAGCCGGTTCTTATGGAAAAGAAACTAAAGGATTAGTTAGAGTCCATCAGTTTGATAAAGTTGAACTGGTAAAGTTTGTTCATCCTTCAACTTCTTATGAGGAATTAGAAAAATTGGTTGAAGATGCCAGTTATATTTTGGAATTGTTAGAATTGCCTTATCGGGTGGTATTACTTTCCACTCAAGAATTAAGCTTTGCTGCCTCAAAATGTTATGATTTAGAGGTCTATGCTCCTGGAATAGATAAATGGCTTGAAGTCTCCAGTTGTTCTAATTTTGAAGATTTTCAGGCTCGGCGAGGAAATATTAAATTTCGGGAAAAGGAGACAAAAAAATTGAAGTATCTTCATACTTTAAATGGTTCAGGATTAGCTTTGCCCCGTTTAATTATTGCTATTTTGGAAAACTACCAGAATGAGGATGGTTCAGTAACTGTTCCTCAGGTTTTAAGAAAATACATGGATGGAAAGATTAAGATTGCCAAATAATTATATTTTTGCTTTAGGAAAAATTTTTCTTTTTTTAATTATTTTTTGCTTTATCTGGAAAGTGACGGGAGAATTTTTAGATGAATTAAAGAGTCAGAAAGAAGTAAAGATCTTTGTCTTTTATCTTTCTATACTTCTTCCTTTTCTTTTTTATACCTTCATTAGCGATTTAAATTCTCTTTATCATAAAATACAAAAATTTTTTTTCCGTGCCGAAACCTTTTCTCTTCTTTTTCCCTCTCTTTTGATTCTTTCAGGGATAGGATTTCTAATTCTCCCCAAACTTTTTAACCTTTCTCTTAATAAAGATATGTTTGTTTTTGTTGGAGGGATATTTTTCACTATTCATCTCATATTTTCTGCCCGTAGTTTAAAATCCAATTCTTTCATAGGAATAGCTAATTATCTTTTTAATTTTTCTTTAATTTATCTTATTACTCTTCTGCTTCTTATGGGTTATTTAAGAATTGGGGTTAATTTTTCTTTAAAAGATACAGTTTCTTCAGGATTTAAAAAAGGAGTTACACTTCTAAAACAGATTTCTACACAAATTTTTTCTCAAAAGGAAAAAATGTAAACTTTTTCTTCCCACACTTCGTCTAATATAATGGAATGAGAACTTTAAGGCTGCTCAGTATAATTATATTGTTAATTTCTCTGGTAGTAAAAGGAGAAGAGTCAAAAGAGATAAAACAGGAGATTATTCTTTATAATTTAGTTAATGGTTTACATCTGGAAGAGAAACAAATTGGATCTCTTCTTTCTTGTGCGAAAGAGGTTAATGAGTACAGAGAAAATTTAAATCGGAAAATAAAAGAGTTAGAGAAGGAGGAAGGAAAGGTTTTATTATCTCTGAAGGAGGAGGCTAAAAAGGAAATTCCTCATCCTTCCCAATCTTTGGTTAAGAAATTCCATGAAATAAAACTTAAAAAAGCTCAACTGTATAAAGAATTTAGGTCTTTTTTAGAGAAGAAGGCAGAAGAAGTTAAAAATATATTAAATGAAACCCAACTTTATCTTTTGGGGAATTTTAAACCCTGTGTAATTCCTCCCAAAAAAGGACTTCGTATTGGAGAAAATTCAGATAAAAGTTTACGTTTTTTAGAACGTATTCGCAGGCTCCCTTCCTCAATATATGAAATTAGAAAAGATGAGATAATTCAAAGATTTATAGAAAGATATAAATTACTTCATCCTAAAGTGGAAGAGGAGAAGATAGAAAAAATGAGGGATGAGTTGGAAAAAATTATGGAGGAGGCAAAAGCCTTGAGTGATGTAGAATTCAGTTTAAAGAAAAATTCCTTTCTTGAGAGAATAAAAAAAATAGAGCAAGCTGATAAAAAAATAAAAATTGAAGAGAAGATAATTCGCCTCTTATTTAATCCTTCCATCATTCCTGTGTTAGAAGATATTTATTCTCAGAAGTCGGAGTAGCGTTTGATTAACTGTTGCTGAAATATATCTAAATTTCTGTTGTTCAGGCTGATATAAATTTTGTCAGTAGCATTTTAGACACTACTATTTATTTTATTAATAATAACAAGTTTTATGGTATAATTTTATTCTTTAAAAGATAAGAAAAGAATGACTGAGTCTGGGTTAAGTAGTATATGTAGAGGTGTGATATCAAAAGAAACAGAGTTCTGAATTAGCTTCTTTGATAAATCTTCGGGGTGACAGCGAAGTGAGTTTATCTTCTTTGATTTTTCTTACGAACGAAGCGTCATGGAGGGGCAGAGCCCTTGAATTAGTCTTCTTTTGAAATTACTTCGGAGGTGTCAGCGGAGCGAATATCCTCTGCTGTGGTTATACTTTGAGCGGAGCGTCAAGGAGGCAGAGCCTCCTTGAGGAGCGAAGCGACACGGAGGGGTGGCCGAGTCCGGTTTAAGGCGGCGGTCTTGAAAACCGCTTCCCCACTTTGTGGGGACGGGGGTTCGAATCCCTCCCCCTCCGTATATAGTAAAATTTGTGATTTGTGATATAATTTTTTTAGATATGGAAAATAGTTCTTTTGAAGATTTTGTTGCTACACATCTGTTTTGTTATAGATGCAAAATGTCTGTGCCGGTAAAAGAAAGACTCCTTTTAATTTTACCTGAGGGGTATCTTTTTGAATATATCTGTCCTAATTGTGGAGAAAGTCTGGGCGAGAGAAGAGTTCCTTTAAAAGATAAAGATAGAATATATTTCTAATTGCGCCCGTAGCTCAACTGGATAGAGCGTCTGGCTACGGACCAGAAGGTTGCGGGTTCGACTCCTGCCGGGCGCAAATTAAAAATGGAAAGAACTGGATTTATTGACCTGCCTCTACATTCAGGTAAATGCCCCCGCTGGCTTTTTGAGAAGATGAAAATTTTGGGAAGAAATATTTGCGAGATAATTATTATTGAATTTGGGACAAATAAACTTTTAAAGAATTTATCTGACCCTTTTTGGTTCCAGTGTTTAGGATGCGTTTTGGGATTTGACTGGCATTCAAGTGGTTTGACTACTACTGTATGTGGAGCGTTAAAAGAGGCATTTAAAGATTTAAAAGAGTATGGAATTTATATCTGTGGAGGAAAAGGTAAAGTTTCACGCAAGACTCCTCAAGAGATTCAAGAAATCGCAGAAAAGACCTCTCAAGACCCCAATTTACTTGTTTATGCTTCAAAAATGACAGCAAAGGTAGATAATAATGCTTTACAAGATGGATATACTCTTTATCATCATACATTTATCTTTACTAAAGATTTTAAATGGACAGTGATTCAGCAGGGAATGGCTCAAAATACGTATGCACGTCGCTATCATTGGTATTCAGAAAGTTTAAACTCTTTTGTAGAAGACCCTCATAAAGCAATTGTCAGTGATAAAAGTTTTTTGACTTTAAATTTGGTAGATAAAGAGAAAAAAAATTTAAGAGAGACGATAAAAGAACTTGCTTTGCGTAAACCAGAAAAGAATATAAAAGATTTAATGATGCTTAAAAATAACCAAAACCAGCTTCCTTTAAGACATCAGGTATTAATTGAAGATATAAATCCGAAATTTTTGGATAAGATTCTTTTAAAAACTTACCAGAGGCAACCTAAGGATTTTAAAGAGCTTCTTTCTTTAGAAAATGTAGGGGCAAAGACTCTGCGCGCTCTTGCTTTAATCAGTGACTTAATTTATGGAGAATCTATAAGCTTCAAGGACCCGGCTCGTTTCAGTTTCGCCCATGGAGGAAAAGACAGACACCCTTATAAGATAAACTTGGCTCATTATCAGGAAACAATTAACATTTTAGATAAAGCAATAAATAAAGCAAAAATAGAAAGGAGTGATAAGATTAAAGCATTAAGAAGACTTTACAATTTTTATTTTGCAGAGGTAAAAAAGGAGGGGGTATGAGAAGATTAAGTGTATTGATTATCTATTATTCTGAAGGGGGAACAACCAAAAAAATGGCAGAAATTATCGGTGAAAAGATAAAAGAAGAAAAAGTTGCTGTTGAGATTAAGAATGTGGAGGAAACAAATCCAGAGGAATTACTTAAATATGATGGAATAATTATTGGCTCTCCTACTTATTATGGAACACTGGCAGGAAAGATTAAAAAATTATTAGATGAAAGTGTCTCCTTTCACGGAAAATTAGATGGGAAAGTTGGGGGTGCCTTCACCTCAAGTGCAAATGTTGGAGGAGGAAATGAGACTACAATACTTTCAATCCTTGAAGCAATGCTTATACATGGAATGATTATTCAGGGAGATCCTAAAGGAGACCATTACGGACCTGTAGCAGTAGGAAAGATAGATTCACGATGCAAAAATAACTGTTTAAGATTTGCTGAGCGTTTTGTAGAGTTACTTAAGAAAGTATATGGGTAAGGAAAAAGGAATAGTTGTCTTTGTCACTGTGCCTTTGAAAGAGGCAGAAAAGTTAGTTAAAATTTTGCTTAAAGAAAGAGTATGTGCCTGTATAAATATTATTGAAAATGTTAAATCTATTTCTGGTGGAAAAAGACGATTTGTCAAGAAAGAGAAGCTTTATTAATTATAAAAACACAGGAAAAGCTTTTCTCAAAATTGAAAAAAATAATAAAAGAAAATCATCCTTATACTGTTCCAGAAATAGTAGGAATAAAGATAACAAAGATAAATGAAGGGTATTTAGACTGGTTGATTAAAGAGACTTATGCCTCCATTAATTAAACTTATAGATTCCCTTTTTTCCCAGCATTCATATCTCAGTTTTTTCTTTTCTTTTTTAGCAGGAATCCTGGCAAGTTTATCTCCCTGTATTTATCCTCTTATTCCTATCACTATAGGAGTAATTGGAGGATATAGTATTTCTTCAAAAAAGAAAGGGTTTGTTGTTTCTTTTTTATTTGTTTTGGGAATCGCTTTTGTTTATACTCTTTTAGGAATTATAAGTGCCAGTTTAGGTATATTTTTAGAAAAAATTTTGGTCTCTTATATCTCTTCTTTCATTTTAGGATTTTTTTTCCTTTTTTTGGGATTATCTTTTTTAGAAATTATAAAACTACCTCTTTTTTCTTTCTCTTTGAATTATAAACCCAAAAAATCTTTATTTTCTATTTTTATAACCGGATGCATTTCTTCATTAGCGATTACCCCCTGTATTTTTCCCATTTTAGGAATGATTTTAGGGCTTATTTCATTTAAAAAAGATATAATTTATGGAGGGCTGAATCTATTCTGTTTCTCTTTAGGTTACGGATTGCTTTTGGTAATAATAGGCACATTTACATCCTTAATTTCTAAATTGCCAAAGAAAGGAACTTGGCTTATAATAATCAAAAAAAGTTTAGGAATTTTAATATGTGTAATAGGAGGGTATTTTATAATAAGGGGTTTATATCTTTTGTAAAAATTTTTTTCATCTTTCTTTTTCTTTTATTTTCCTCTTTTTCATTTTCAGAAGAAAATTCATGTAATTTAGTATCTTTAAAAGGAGAAAAATACACCCTTAAAGAATTATTTTCTCATCCTAAGCTTATTTTAATGTTCTGGTCAAGCTGGTGTTATTTCTGTAAAATAACTTTGCAAAGACTTAGCCAGGAAGACCTTTTTTTATATCCTGCCAAATTTTTTTTTATTGATATTGGGGAGAGAAAACCAGCAATAGAGAAATTCGTGAAAGAAAACAAAATAGATTATTTTATACAAAACAATATAATTCTTGATAAATGTGGAGTTTTACAAGAAAAATTTAACATTATCGGTGTACCTACTTTTTTATTTATTAAAGAAGGAAAAATAATCTATCGCAGTTATTTTTTGAATAGATCAATAGCACAGGAGGTGTTCAATGAAAATTAATCTTCCCTTTGACCTTTATGAGCTTACCATGGCTCAGGTATATTTTAAATATAAACCAAATACAGTTGCTACTTTTGACCTTTTTATTCGTTCCTCAAAGCGTCCTTTTTATGTTGCTTGTGGAATAGATGAAGTTTTGAATTTCTTGGAAAATTTTAGATTTTCTTCTCAAGAGATTGAATATTTAAGTAATTTAGGTCTTTTTGATAAAGAATTTCTTAAATATTTGGAAAATTTTCGCTTTAAAGGCACAGTATGGGCAGTTGAGGAACCGGAGATAATTTTTGCTTCTGAGCCTATACTGAGAGTTACAGCAAATTTAATTGAAGCTCAAATTATAGAAAGTTTCTCTTTAAATAAAATAAATTTGGCTACTACTTTAGCTACTAAAGCAGCGCGAGTTCTTCTTTCTGCTCAGGGAAAAAAAGTTTTTGATTTCTCTTTAAGAAGAACTCAGGGGATTGAGGCATCCCTTGCCTGTGCCAAATATTCTTATCTTGTAGGAGTAAACGGTACTTCCAATCTTTTGGCAGGATATCTTTTTGGTATTCCTGTTGTAGGAACAATGGCTCACTCTTATGTGATGAGTTTTTCAAGAGAAATAGATAGTTTTTTAAAATTTTCCTATCAGTTTCCTACAAAAAGTATTCTTCTTGTAGATACTTATGATGTGAAAAAAGGAATAAAATCTGCTATAAAAGTGGCAAAATTTTTGAAAAAAAGAGGGATTGAACTTTTGGGGATAAGACTGGATAGTGGAAATCTTAAAGAAGATGCTCGCCTTGCACGTCAATTGTTTGATAAAGAGGGACTTATTGATGTGATGATTTTTGCCTCTGGTAATTTGGATGAATATAAGATAAAAGAGTTAATTAAAAGTAATGCTCCTATTGATGCTTTTGGTGTAGGAACAAATATGGGATGTTCTTCTGATTTACCATTTAGCGATGTGGTTTATAAATTGGTGGAGATAAAAGAGAAGGGTAAAGAATTTATTCCTACAATGAAACTTAGCCAAGGAAAGACTACTTATCCAGGGCGTAAACAGATATTTAGAATTTTTGATAAAAAAGGGGAAATGAAGCAGGATTATTTAGGATTGGAAAAAGAAAGGATTGAAGGAAAAAGGTTACTTATTAAAGCAATGCAGGAAGGAAAGCGAATTCTACCAGAGAAAAGTTTAGAAGAAAAAAGAAAAATTTTTTCAAAAAAGATAAAAACATTACCCTCACCTTTAAAAGATATCTCTTCTTCATTTGTGTATCCGGTGAAAATTAGTCCTAAACTGAATCAGTTAATTTTTTCTTTGAATAAAGAGATAAAGAAAAGGATTGAGGAAAAAATTATATTTTTTGATGTGGATACACAGGTTGATTTTTT
>Ga0164310_10001779_pt1 | contig 12346 bp, 13 predicted proteins | sample GuaBasSedimGuay1_FD_121795 | JGI IMG/M metagenome (GOLD analysis project Ga0164310, IMG submission 121795) | Subseafloor sediment microbial communities from Guaymas Basin, Gulf of California, Mexico - Guay1, Core 4569-9, 0-3 cm | ecosystem: Environmental > Aquatic > Marine > Hydrothermal vents... | reverse complement strand
GGCTTATAGACAATGAGGATATTAAAGAATTCTATCTTGGTCTGAGCTTTATGGGCAAGCGAAGAAGCTACCGTGAAGTCAAGCACTACAAACGTCGTAAACGCTGGCTCGGCTAAACTGCTGTGCAAAAGGAGCATTCCTGGTTTCTTGAAGGGGAATCTTTACAGATTAATTGATGAGTGCCACAACATCGATAACAGTCATCTGTTTTATGAGAATACTTAGGGTTTCAACGTAATTTATAATCAAACTCATCAACCTGAGCATGACCCAGGAAAATCTTAAGATTCTGTTCTTTGACATCGACTGTAGCCACCACGTATTCATACTGGAGTTCGGGGGCAAGTGAAAACGTCTCACCGAAGACATTAAGTTTTCGATCACTGCGGATGAAGCGGACTAAATGGTAGCGCCCGATTTCCGGTTTCGGCAGAGGGTGAACAGGGGGTTTTTCCTCCCTGGGGAAACAAAGTTTGGCCTTTGTATTGTTCAGGGACATCAATGGTGTTTTCCCGCCCAGTTTGCTGTATCGGTATCGGCTGTTATGTCTGTTCTCGAAGGCCAGAGAACCCGTGATCAGTTCATCAAAGCTGGTCATGGTTACTTTATTGAGGAACTTCTGTTCGTAGTGGTCGTTAAACTTCTCAATCATACCGTTTCTCCAGGGCTCAGCCATTGGGATGAACCACAGCTCGATTCCGAGATGAAGGCACAAGCGGATTAAGGCGCCCATCCCGCGAGGATATCTACGACTGCCGTAGTAGGACAATTCATTATCGACCTGGAGATTTTCAGGGATACCCAGCCGCAGCCAAATGGCCCAGAACCCGTTGATAATGCTCTGGGAATCCTTTCCATGGATAGGTTCAACGCCACTTCTGCTTGTGGTGACATCGATCGCATTCTGGCTGTAAAACCGGATCGGTCCTCGCAGATAGCGCGGCCCCACAAGATCCGCCTGGTGAGCCTGATTCGGTCTGCCAGAAGGCAATCCCGGATAGGGTATCCCTTTGGGTTCATAACGACCCGTCCTGCGATGGGTCAGATCATTTCGGGCCAAAATGCGGTTTATGGTTCGCTCCGAAGGCAGGGGAAGCACTCCCAGATCTTCCATTTCCCAGCGGATAGCCTGAGCCCCGAAAAAAAGATCGTCGTTGTAAAGACTCAATCGGATCATTTTGACGATCTCTTCGATCTCTAAGGGAGTTCTATGAGGTCTTCTAAAGGGACGCCTTGAACGGTCATGACACCAGGTTGCATCATCCGGATCGAACCGATTAACCCATTTGTAAAGCCAGTAACGTGATTTTCCTAATGACGTACAAATGGCGCTTGGACTTTCACCTTTATGGAACCGTTTAACTGCAAGTCGCCTTATCTGCTTCAGATTCTCGCCCATGGACACCTCCTTCAAAAAGATGGTTGTCCATGAGTTTAAAACGAGTGGCTATTCGATTGTCAAAGAACTATGTTGTTATCGATGTTGTGGCACTTCGTGCTGTTATCGATGTGCTGTCATTTGTCAGTTAATAATTAATAATTATTTCTATCAGTTATTAAGCATTGAGCTATTCTTATACCCCGAGATCCCCGAAATATGAAGACATCATTAATTGTAACCACATACAACCGCCCCTATTCTCTAGGCAGGATACTGGAGGCCTTAGAAAACCAGACCCGCTTACCTGACGAGCTTATCATAGCAGATGACGGTTCAGGGCCTGAAACTTCTGAGAAAATCGCAGCTTTTTCATCTGATCCTCCTTACAGGATGATTCACGTTTGGCAGGAAGACCTCGGTTTCAGGGCGGCACGTATAAGAAACAAGGCCATTAGAAAATCAACAGGTGAATACATTATCCTCCTTGATGGAGATTGTGTTCCTCATCGAAGTTTTGTCGAAGACCATCTCTTCCTGGCTGAGGACGGTTTCTTCATTCAAGGGAAAAGGGTGCTGGTAAATAAAAGGCTTTCTCCTGAATTTTCTCATAAGGACGCGAACTCCATGTTGAAACTTTTCAGGTTTTTATTATCAGGAGACATTTCCAATGCACATCATCTTGTTAGGCTTCCCATATTTCCATCCTTTTCCTCGAAGCGGTTGAGTGGGATAAAGAGCTGCAACATGGGTTTTTTCAAAAAAGATATCGTGGCGGTTAATGGGTTTAATCAGGATTTCGAGGGGTGGGGCAGGGAGGACTCCGAACTCGCTGTCAGGCTGTACCATTATGGCCTGAAAAGAAAGGAGCATCTTTTCCTGGCCATATGTTTCCATCTATGGCATGAGGAACATGACAGGGAAAAACTCAACACGAACGATCAACTTCTAACAAGAACAATACAATCCAAGGAGCATTTTTGTTCCAATGGCCTGGTACAAAAAAACGGGAATCAGTTCCAATGACCTGCTTTTCTATCTATTCGTAGGTGTCTTCTTCAGCCTGCCAATCGGAACCTCTCCGCCAATTATATGCGGTGTGTTGGCCTCTGCAATTTGGGTTTTTTCGGGCAAGGCAATTAAAACGACGGGCACCTGCCTGAAACGAAGCTGGTTTTGGCCGGTTATACTTCTTATTTTTCTGCCCTGGATAGGTCTTCTGTACACGCCTGACCTGACTGGTCTCGGCATCAAATTTGCCAAGAAAACACACTACTGGATTTACTGCATGGCGGTGGCCTCTATCTCCTTGGCAATTCATTCTCCTCAAAAATTGATAAAGGCGTTTCTTTTCGGGCTTGCAGTTAATTCACTCGTCGCCATTTTTCAATTGGTAGGATTCGTGCCCCCTATAGATACTTACGGCAACAACCAGTATCTCGGATTCGGCCTTGGATACAGCACCCAGTCAGCCTTCCTTATAGTTGGGATACTCACGGCCTCGTATTATTTCAAGGTATCAAGGGAAAAAAAGACACGTATCTTCTTTTTCATACTCATGGCGGGATATATCTTTCATCTGGTTATTCTGCTTGGCAGGGTTGGTTTTTTTACGTTTGCGATCCTATCCCCTTTTATTGTCCGCAATCTCTTTAAGGAATTTAACGCCTTCAAGATTTCATTAGTCTGCATATTGCTTTTAGGAATGACCTTTTTGTCCCCTATTGTCAGACAGAGGGTCTCATTTTCAATCGACCAGCTCAAACATCATCTGACTGCAGATCCTGACCATGCCTGGGGCAAAGAATACACAAAACATCAGGACAGGTTCTATATGTGGTACGGCGCTGTAAATATTTTTTTAGAGAATCCCATTATCGGGGTTGGAACAGGGGGGTATGCAACGGCTCTAAAAAAAAGGGGAAAGCCGGAATGGCCTTTCATTGCCCATCCCCATAACAATTTTTTGCACATGGCAGTCAGCTATGGTGTCATCGGTCTTTTGGCCCTCTCATGGTTTTTCTGGGAAATCATCAGGAATGCTTGGAGTGAAAGACATACGCCGTTAGGCTATTTCATTCTATCAACCGCCCTCGTTATTCTTGTTAGTGGATTAGTGGACACACATATATTGGATTCCGGTCCCGCATTTCTACTCGCTGTCGCGACCGGCCTTCAGAACGGATTGGCCAAATATGCCGAAAGATAATGGTTCCCGGAAAAATATCACATGTGGTCAATTCTCGGGCGACATTGAGAATGTGTCCTGCCCTATCTGCGATCATCCTCCGGAGCCGAAACTAATCTTCAGATCATCCAACGGAATCTCATTTTGGCTGTGCCCCGAATGCACGACAATGTACGCCTCTCCGCGCTTTACAGAAAAATCTCTTTCCCAGATATATGAAAGCGATGCTTTCCTGGACTCATCCTTTTATGACAATTGGTCTTACGAAAAGTGGAAGAGGGAAAACAAAGGCAGATCCTACATTTCCCAACAACTTAAGATCAGACTCATAAAACGTTTTTTAAAAAAAACGGACAGGATTCTTGATGTGGGCTGCGGAACCGGCCTTTTCTGCCTCGAAGCTTCCAGGCAGGGGCTGAACGTGGAGGGAATCGATCCGAGCGAAATGCTTATCAATATAGGGCGAAAGACTTTTGGGATACCGCTTCATCATGGACTGATTGAAGATTTCAATCCCGGGTACAAATATAAGGGGATTGTTGTTTGGGCCGTTCTGGAACATGTTTATGATCTGGTTAATCTGGTGAAAAGTTGCGGTTACCTGCTCGAAGAAGACGGGTACCTTTTTATTGATGTTCCTCATTACCGAGGCATATCCAATCGCTTCAAGACCTTTATGTGTCGCATAGGAATTAAAAAAGACGACTTTAAACACTTCGGATTTCCATGGCACATATACTCTTTCAGCAAAAAAAGCCTTTCATCTCTTATGAGTGCCTGCGGATTCGAACCCATCCTCTTTGAATTCTGGTCACATCTTTTAAAAAACGGCACAAAGGGTTTTTTTGCAGACACAATGATTGCCTTAACACAAAAATTCGCGCTTTCAGACTATATCACTCTTGTGGCACAGAAAAAGACATGATCTGGTTTCCCAACCCTACGAGTTGAATTATCCCCCGCCATTTGATATGTTTCAAATGCGCCTGGCGTAATGTTTTTGCCCGAAAATAAATAGATCAATTTATTATGTCCGACACCGACCAACGTTATGTTGATGCATGCCCTATTGGATGTGAGTCCGGCTTTCACAATACTGATATTGTGTTCCCTGAAGGTCCGCTAAGAAGATGCAATAACTGCGGACAACTTGTGAGCCAGTGTAGTGAACAACTCTATTGGAACTCCATGAAAGAATTTGATGACCCTAAAGGAACACTGCCCACAGGGAAAGCTGCTTACCGCCTCACGCGGCACACAAAACGGATTTTAGACGAGATCGAGCTTTTTTCAGGAAAGAAAAAAAGCGGTCTCCATTTACTCGACGTCGGATGCTCCAGCGGCCCGTTCATAGTTGCGGCCAAGAACTTCGGAGTGGAGGCGGAAGGCGTGGAACCTTCATCAGGCCCGGCAAAAACCGCCTTACAATCCGGGCTAAAAGTTTATCAGGGCTATCTCGATGATATCAATCTGCCTGAAGAATCATTTGATGTGATTACCTTGTTTGAAGTCTTGGAACATCTTAAGGATCCATTGAGCCTGTTTAAAGAATGTCATCGTATCTTGTGTTCAGATGGTCTCCTGGTTATCCGGACAGGTAATACAGACAGCTGGACCTTTCAATACATGAAAGACCGCTGGAAGTATTTCAGTATAAGGGAACATGGCGGACACATTAGTTTCTTCAATCCTGTATCGATTCGAAAACTTGCCGAACGTTCAGGTTTCACTCTAACGTATATTAAAACGCATCGTGTCTGTTTTTATGAAAGAGGGGACATCCCATTTATCTATTATCGCCTGATAAAGATTGTTTCAGATCTGCTTAATGCTCCTGCGGCCCTGTGTGGCAAGGGACATGAAATGAGGGTATATTTAAAAAAATAAAAGGCCTCGGTTGAACAACTTAAGGGAGCTACGAAGGCGAAAACAAAGGTATCTTTATTAGAATATTGATAGTCAGGCAGGTCAACGCTTAATTTAAACCGAATTAGATATGCCGTTCTCAATAGCTATTATAACGCAAGATGAAGAAGACCGGCTTCCCGATTGTCTTGAAAGTATAAGTTTTGCAGATGAGATTGTTGTCGTTGACTCGGGAAGTCGGGATAATACGGTCGACATTGCCAAGTCTTTTGGGTGCAAAGTCCTTACGGAAACATGGCGAGGCTATGCAAGGCAGAAGCAATTTGCAGTTGACAATTGCGCAAATAATTGGGTGTTGATTCTGGATTCAGACGAAAGAGTTCCCAATGAGACAGCCACGAGAATAAAGGAACTTTTAGCCTCCCCTGATACTGATTTCACAGCATACAGTTTTCTTAGAAAGAACTTCTTCCATAACCGTTGGATTCGGCATTGCGGCTGGTGGCCGGACCGCATCACACGGCTGGTGGACCGCAGACGGGGTCGTTTCAGCGATCATCTTGTTCACGAAAGTTGGATTTCCGAAGGTCGTGTCAAAGAACTCGACATGACCATCGAACACCGAAGTTTCCGGAATTACTCTGATCTGATACACAAACTGGAAACATATTCCAGTTTGGCTGCTCAAGAGATGTTGAGAGACGGAAAGCGTGCAGGGGTCCTCTCACCCCTTTCCCACGGCATCTGGATGTTTCTTCGAACATATATTCTAGAATGGGGGATGCTTGAGGGCTTTGACGGATTCATTATATCGACCCTCAATGGAGGAGGATCATTTATGAAATACGCCAAACTCAGAGAGGCAATAACAAATAACGATTCTTTGGAACAAAACCAGCCATGTTAACGATGATTCCTGCGTCAAATCCCATCTGCGCCTCGATCATCAACGGCAATTTTTTGATAGACGGTCATTCGCCGCCTGTTGTTTGTCATCTCCCTGATTGCATGGATTATATTGTTATCGAACTTGATTCTTCTCAGGTTATATCTGTATTTATCAATATATTTAACCGCATATTTCACTCCAAAATCAGCGGAATCATCGAACACAATCAAACCTCCAATATTCAAAACCCTGTCTGCCGTAACAAGATCACAAAGGGTATGATCCAAACAGTGACTCCCGTCGATGAAAACAAAATCAAATCCATGTCCGTCTTTTTCGAGCTGGGGAATTGCTCTTGAAGAATAGTCCTCAACAAACTTGACGTTTTCGTAAAGACCCAATCTTTTTAAAAGAGCTGTTCCTGCATTAAACCATTGCGTGGATTGAAAAGGGTCAATAATGACATGTGCATTTTTGTCCCTTAAGTAGATATTCTGTGCTTTTGCCATATATGCCGAACTGATGCCGTTAGCCATCCCCACTTCTAATATAGTGGCTGGTTCAAACATCTTCACGAGTACAAATAGGAATCTTCCATATCTGTAATTGATCTGCCAGGTAAGCTCGACACTTTTCCCTTCTTCGGTAATGGTTGTCTTGCTCTGAGCTATCTGGTCAAGATCTTCCGTTTCCGTGCAATTCTTCCAGGAAAACAGGAATTCCTTCGCAAGGCTTTTATCAAACATCTGCATTGCATATTCCAAATATTTTTTTTGGGTAAAATTCCGGCGGTTCGAAAATTTAACACCGCATTATAGGGCCACCTCAAGTTGCTTTGTTGAATAAGGTTTCTTTCGGAAAATTCAACAGGCTGGCGGCGGGATACCGCCGTGCCTTTTTGTGCAGCCTTCGGTGGACTCAGGCCCCTTTTAATTCCAAGATTTTATAATAGGCAAACAGTGTATCCGCTGTTGTCTTTTCCCACGTCATCTTTTCTGCCAGAAGACGTCCCTTTTCTCCTAATTCCCTTCGATAGTTTTTGTCCACCAGCCTGCGCAAAGAAGCTGCTATCTCTCCCGGATCATTTGGATTATTTAGAATAATTGCTTCCTGATTCGTCATGCATTCTGCAATACCGGCATATCTATCGCAACTTATTACTGTTGCGACACCGCACATCATTGCTTCCAAAGGCGCCATGCCAGCCGGATCGGAGAGGGTAGGCAAAATATAAACATCTGAAATCGTATATGCCTCCTCGATATTCTCAACGAGTCCGAGAAAAATAACATCTTTTTCAACCCCCAGGCCCTTTGCCGCGGCTATATAGCGATCCGGTCTTCCCTCGCCGGCGATGACGAGTTTCATGTTTAAGCGAGGTAAAAGCGCAAACCCTTTAAGGAGCGCATCAAGACCTTTTCTCTTAAACTCGGTCCCTACAAACAGGATAACCAGAGCATCGTTCTTTATTCCCAGTTCGGACCTCAATTTCTTCCGGTTCTCGGCAATATCTTCTTCTTTTGTCAGATTACTATCCACACCCGGATAAACAATTCTAAAACATTCATCAGGCAATGGATAATTGGCCTGGATATTTTTCTTTACATTCTCAGATACGGGGATCCACAATCTTTCCCTGTTCTGCACAAACTGTCTTTTCTCAAGCCAGAGATATGCCAGCTTACGGGGGCTGACGGCCACCGAAAGCCAGACGAAAAACCTTTTCAGCGGACTCTTGTGGCGGGTCACAATCGAACGAAAACAGGGACAGTGTACTGTCAGCACATCAAACCGGCAAACACGTTCGTGGGTGTGGATAATGTCAAAAGAATCATCCAATGACCGCCAGGTAAAAAAGGAAAAAAGGAGCTGATTCAAAAAACTCGGCCTTTTGAAAAGCCTCGGAATTTTATGAAATGTAATCTTCTCTTTGCCTTGAAAAGACCATTCCTGCGCAAAGACAGAAACATCATGCTCATGAGCCAAGCGGCGTGTTACTTCAACGGCATATCTCTCAGCGCCTCCAGTGAGTATGAATCGCCGAATCAATACGGCAATCTTCAGTTTTGGTTTTGGAGATGCCGCGGATGGATTGAAAACGTTTTCCATAGGCGTCAAAATCTAAAAATACTCAGGACTTCTCGGAAAGAAGGTTTTCAATTCTTATACCTTTTTCTTTTAGCATTTTTTTATTGCCAAGGAGTTCTTTGCCGACAACCCTGTCCACTACGTAGACCAGACTTCCGCCTTTCTCAGCATATCGCTGACCGTATGAAATGGGGACATCCGGATCTGGGTCCCCCAGAAGCGATTCGGCGACTGCCTTGACCTTCCGCCTGCCGCAGGCCAAAAGCACCACCTTTTTCGCCTGATAGACCAATTCGGCACCCATGCTGATCGCGTAACGTGGACATTGCTTTTCAGAGGGAAAATGCCCGTCAGACACGGCATTGGCTATTGTGTTATCATCCAGTTTCACAAGCATCACGCTGCTTCCTTTAAAAGGAATGCCCGATTCATGAAAAGCCACGTGCCCGCGTCCGCCCACACCAATAATCTGCAAGTCAATCCCCCCCGCCTTTTTGATCTTGCTGGAATATCCAACCAGTATTTCCTTACGAACCCAGGCGAGATACTCGGAATCCGGTTTGAATCTGATAGAAATCGACTTTCCGGCATCTTTACCCTTTAGATGCCAATCCCGGGGATTGCCTTTTAGTTCACGAATCAGTCGCTGCTGATCGATCAACGCACCATAAGGAACATCCGTTTCCACAAACTTACTTTTGAGAAGGCCGAACAACTCTTGTATCATAAAGAAACAGTAGCTTTCCGGGTGCATCATACGCTGTTGGGCATTTTTTCCGGGCAGACCAACATATTCGTCCAGATTAAAGCTACGAACCCGGCCGCTGTCGAATGCACCGGCATTGGCTGCTTTGGCAAGGTGTTTGTAGAGACCTGTCGGGGAGTTCCCGGTAGCCAATCCCAGCACGAACTCCTTTTTCTTTCTCATGGTTTTAATGATATCCTTCTTTACAATGTCAGCCCCCACTTTGCTCATGTGCCCAAAATTCCTTGTCAAAACAACCTTAATTGTCACTCCGAATCTCCTTGGTTTTTATGAAAACCTTGCCCTTTTTCTAAAAGGGATAATCAGCCTATAGTGTTTTTTATCGTCTCTGCAATCTGCCTGCAGTATCTTCCGGTCAGATCATCACCAGGGCCCTCGACCATGACGCGACACACATTTTGAGTGCCTGAATAGCGCACCAGCACACGGCCCTGGTCACCCAGCTCCTTTTCCACCTGCCTGATTATCTCTACCACCTGAGGCACCGTTGAGATGTCCGGTTTGTTCTTGACAGCCACATTGATCAGTTCCTGTGGGTAGATATCCATCATGGCCGCCAGTTCGTGCAGCGGCTTATCTTCTGTGATCATTGAGGAAATCAGTTGTATGGCGGTAAGGATTCCGTCACCCGTGGTGTGGAGATTGGAATAAATTATATGCCCCGAGTCCTCTCCGCCTATCACGGCACCCAATCGTTTCATATCCTCCAAAACATATCTGTCTCCCACTTTTGACGCATAGTGATTGAGCCCATATTTCTTGCAGGCAATGCTCAGGCCGAGATTGCTCATCACGGTACTGACCAGCAGGTCGTTTTCCAGCTTACCCTGGTTTTTGAGCACATTGGCACAGATGATTAGAATCTGATCCCCGGTAACCTCACGGCCCTTGTCATCCACGGCGATCAAACGATCGGCATCACCGTCAAAGGCAAGCCCGATATCAGCGCCGTTTTCCACCACGCATTCCCTGAGTTCTTGAGTATACTGCGATCCGCAATTATCGTTGATGTTGATTCCATCCGGCTTATTGTTAATGACCTCAACATCGGCGCCGAGCTCGATGAATGTCTCCGGGGCCACCTTATATGCAGCCCCGTTGGCCGCATCGATGACGATCTTCATGCCTTCCATTGATATATCACGGGGGAATGTGTTTTTCAGAAAAACAATGTACCGGCCAAGGACGTCTTCTATGCGTTTTGCACGGCCCATTTCCTTGGGAGGGGGCACCTTGTCAGGCAAGTTGCCCTCCAGAATGAGTTTTTCGATGACCTCTTCCTCTTCATCAGAAAGTTTATAACCGCTATTAGAAAAAATCTTGATGCCGTTGTCCTGGTACGGGTTATGGGAGGCGGAAATAACTATACCTGCATCTGCACGCATGCTTTGGGTGATAAAAGCAATTCCGGGAGTAGTCAACACGCCTACCAAATAGGGATTACCGCCCATGGAAGTAATACCCGCTTCAAGTGAGCTTTCCAGCATGTAACCTGAGATTCTGGTGTCTTTGCCAATGATCACCCGTGTACGGTGGTTTTCTTTCTTCAGCAGATAGGTGATCGCCTGTCCCACCGAAAATGCCATCGCAGCATCCATCGGATGGCGATTGGCTTCTCCTCTGATGCCGTCCGTTCCGAATAATTTGCCCATAGGGTTTCTCCTTAGATTTAAAGCCACTCAAATAATCACTCCTTGAATGAAACCAGTGATGGTATAAGCTCCCCCGCCTTATGGCAAAGGCCGTCAACGACCCTGTCAAGCCATCCTGTGCCTTCTTGCGAAACCGGGTCAGGTAAGCCCTGGATCGTATTTATATAGTCACCTTCATTGTTTTCTTTATAACTGTTAAACGCATTGAGGAAACGGTCCCGAGCCTGAATACCTTCCCGGGCCGCATTTTCTTTTGTGAAGAGTTCGCAGACCTGCTGTATCTTATCGCAAAACTCACGCTTCCCCGGGGAAAGCTGTCCATTGTGTTTATTTTCCATTTTGGCCTCAGCTATTTTGCCTGCCATGGCCTTGAGTCTTTTTATGCGTTCTCTCTTGGCCAACGTTAGCTTATCGAGAGCACCGTTGTAAATAAGTTCACCAAATTCCTGCCCTTTGAAAAAAGACCGGCGAACATGAATATACCATTGCTCCAGCGCCAAAAGGTTCGCCAGATAATGCAGGTTGTTTCCCACCACACGGGAAAGCCCGGGGTAAGATTTTGGAACAAAGCGAATGACCGCTCCTCGGTGAGGTTTGCCGACAATCAACCTGTTGTCTTCGAGAAAATCATTACGCAGAATAGTGCCTGCCGCCACCACGTTGCCGTAGCTCAACCGGACGGGACCCACAATTCCTCCCTGGCCGCCTAAAAAGATCGGCGGCTTATTGAGCATCACTCCCCGCGGGACCTCTCCGATGAGCGACGCAGTCGTTTTGTCGCCATCTGGGGTAAAGTTAAAATGAATGTATGAACTGCCGACTTCGCTATGGTCCTTACGGCTGGTTCCACCGGCCATAAGGCAATCGCAGAAGTTGATCAAGCTCCCGAGTGTGACGAAAGGAAAAAGGATCGTCTGCTTCAGACCAACGCAATGTGCGCCGTTGGCCTGCTCTTCCAATAGGCACCCCTCACGAACGTGAGCGCCCAGACCCATGCTCGCTTCTCTTAGAAAAACCGCTTTCCTGAAATAGCCACCCTTGAGTTCAACCCGGGGGCCGATCTGGCAATTGTCAACGGTTACCGGGCCTTCGTACCCGATTTTGCTTCCCTCAGATAATACCGTTTCCTCGCCGTAAATGCGGCAGCCCGGATATATCTTGACCCCATTACCCGAAATCTGATCGGTGTTAACCGCTTCATCCATATCCACGGTAAGCGGGTTGGGTATATCCACCCCTTTGTCAATAAGCTGAATAATCTTGTCATGGCACTTGGGTTTGATTTCCACTTTTCCTCCAAAAAAGGGCGGATGCAGGATCACAAAACCCACCCATTTTCATTTACGAGAAGTCTCGCCAGCAAAGATCACGCCTTTTATTTCAAGTGCTTAGCAATCCAACCTGATTTTGCATGGGCGCATGATAGAAAAAATTGGATTGCATGTCAAATTGACATGGCTTTCATAGACATCTCTTTTGGGCTACCTACCCGGGCTCTTTAGGCTGAAGAGTACCATGC
>Ga0164310_10001777_pt1 | contig 12349 bp, 10 predicted proteins | sample GuaBasSedimGuay1_FD_121795 | JGI IMG/M metagenome (GOLD analysis project Ga0164310, IMG submission 121795) | Subseafloor sediment microbial communities from Guaymas Basin, Gulf of California, Mexico - Guay1, Core 4569-9, 0-3 cm | ecosystem: Environmental > Aquatic > Marine > Hydrothermal vents... | reverse complement strand
TGAGTTTGTAGACCTCAGACAGGTTTCCGTCGAGAAGCTTGCACAGATTCCGCTCCTCCTTGTTTTCTCCTTCGACTTCATGGAGAGGCTCGTTGTTAAGAAACTGTTGGAATACGTGGAGAGAGGTGGATTCCTCATTGTACTCCCATGTGTTCCCTGGTTGGATGAGAATTTTGAGGAACATTCATTAATGAGAAAGGTTCTGGGTGTTAGTCAACAGAAAATCGACGGGGGAGGTTGGGTTAACATCGAGGGGTCAAGGTTTAAATCGCGTTTCGTTGTTACCTTTGAAGCTGAGGGAGTTGAGCCCTTGTCTCGCTTTGGAGGCAAGGTCTGCGCTTTTCGAGTGGATTACGGGAAGGGGATAATAGTGCAGTTGGGGTTTGTTCCAAGCCCAGAGTGTTTGACGTTCATTCTTGAAAGAGTCGGAGCAGCTGAAAGGTACTGTTTCTCTTCGGGTAAAGTCGTATTATGCGAACGCGTGGAGGGTGGCACAGGTTATCTACTTGTGTGTAATCTGGCGTGGAAGGATCAGGAGTGTGATGTGGTTTTTAGTTCTCCCTCCGATTTGAATCGAAAAATCGCGGTTAAAAATGTGGTTATTCCTAGAAGAAGTGCCACAATCTGGACCATGGGGCTAAAAATAGGAGATTCCCAGATTAACTACATCACTTCGGAGATAACCAGACTAGAGAAACGTGGTTCAATAGTAGGATTAGAGTGTTGGGGCTACAGAGGGAACCCAGGACGTATATCAATAACTCTGCCAGAAAAACCAAAATACGTCTCAGTCGATTCCACCTGGGAGGAACAAAACAACACGTTACTAATCGATTACGTCCACGACGAAGAGAGGGAGATACTCATAAACGCTAAAAACAAAACGGTAATCAAAATAACGGGAATAGACCCACCTGGTGAAGCCTCCAGATTCAGCCGGTTAGCCTATAGGCTTAAAAGAAGAATTATAAAAAGATTCTTCGGGTAAGAATCCTCGAAGCTAGGATTTAAGAGCATGAATTAAAATACGGAAACCAACTGGTTCTGTCATTCTCTACTTTTCAGTTTTCTTCTTTGTCTTGGCCTTCTTTGGTTTTGCTGTTTTCTTCTTCTCCTTTGCGGGTTTCTCCTCCTTCTCGGCCTCCTTCTTTTTCTTAGCCTTCTTCTTTTTCTCTTCTGCGGGTTTTTCTTCTTTCTCGGCTTCTGCCTTCTTAGCTTTCTTCTTGGCTTTCTTGGGTGGTTTTGTCAGCTTTTTTGCCTCTTGTATCCAGCCCTTAACTACGTCCTGTGGTATCCCGGTTATTTCAGATATTTCACCGACATCTTCTTCTTCCGCTAGGTCTTCGAGCGTGAGAATGCCTATTTCTGCTAGTTTCTTTGCATCCTCTTCTGTGAGGTTTTTGATTTTCGTGAGGTCGGCTAGTTCTTCTTTCATAACTTCTTCTATTACTTCCTCTGCGATTGCCTCTTCTTCTGCTTTCTCTGGCTCTGGCTTGGGTTCCGGTTTCACTTTTCCTGTTAGTACTTTTGCGTCCTCTATCCAGAGCTTAACTCTGGTTTCACTCACTCCAAGTTTTTTGGCTATATCCTTGGCTTTGGCGGAGGATAATGCTTCAAGCGAGTCTATTTTGTTCTGGAAGAGTTTTTTGGCCAGTTTCTTGTTTAATCCTTCTATTTTCGTTAATTCTGTAACCGCTTGTTTTTCTGCCTCTTCAAGGGTGATCTTTTTGGCTTCCTCCTCTTTCTTCTTTTTCAGTTTTTCCTTTTGCTCCTTTACGTAGGCCTTGATGGCTTGGATGTTTATCTCGTGGGTTGTTTTTCTTCTCCTGTCTATTCGCAGAGAGAGCCGCTTCGCTTCGTGCGCGGTTAGCCCAGCGCCTTGTATCTCGCCAAGGCTGAAACCCTTACCAGTTCGGAATCTTCTACTATCGTTGCAGCGCATCACTCTTGGTTCAATTTCCGACATTACCTCGTCCTCCAAGTACGTTTTTTGAAATAACAGCGGAGCATATTAAGTTTTACCCAACGTGGCGTCTTTCGGCTAGTTAAGTTGCTTCGGTTAGGAATTCTCTTCGGGGAGGTAGGGAATAAATGTTTCGGGAGCCGCTACTTGTACAGAGGTATTTTTTCGATCTGCCCCGACGCATAGCCGGCCAGTTCTTCTAGAGTGACTATTTTTACGTCGCAGTCCATTAGAATTGATGTAGAGTACAGGTTGTGGAAGCATGAGGGACACGCTGTCACTAGGTAGTCCGCCCCCACCTTAGACGCGTCCTCTATTATACGCTCCGACATTTTGCTTCTTATCCGAGCGTAGGGAACCCTTATTGTTCCCCCGCAGCACTTTGAAGACTCCCTCGAGTTGGAAAGCTCGACCAGCTTTGCCCCGGGGATATTCTCAATCAGCTTTCTTGGCTCTTCGAACATTCCCGAGTAGCGGCCAAGGTGGCAAGAATCGTGGAAAACAATCTTAGCGTTAAGGGCTTTGTTGAACCTGATTTTACCCTCGTCCAGCAATTCCGTGTAGAGGTTGACCGTGTGCTTTACCTCGATTCCTCTCCGCGGATAGTCGTGTTTAAACGTAGAGTAGCACATAGGACAGATCGTGATTATCTGATCGGTTCCCCTCTCCTGCAGGAGGTCTAACTGCTTTTGGCTATACAAGTCGAAGTCGTCTCGGTATCCTATCATCTTTAGAAAGCCGCCGCAACACCTCTCCCCGTCCTTCATAACGGTATAATCGTAACCAGCGTCTTTGAGAATTCCAAGCGTCACACGTCCAATCTGAGAGTAGGAGTACAGTGTGACGCAGCCAGAGTACAGCAGGTTAGGCGAGGAGTCGGGGATGCTCCTCACCACCGGGCCCAGGAGAGAGTCTAACGGTTCTGTCCTCTTACCTAAGACATTTCCGGCCTGAAGAATGTTTCTCCGCATTTCCTTCTGCTCCTCGGGTGGAGCCAAACCCATCCTCACAAGTTCCTGCCTCGCAGCTTCCACTATACCCGACACATCCACCCCTGGAGGGCATAAGATTTCGCACTCCTTACACAGGGAGCAGGAATACACACGATCTATGAAGGAATCAGACACCTCTATACTATTGTCCAGTAGGGCGAGGAGCAGGAGGATTCTACCCCTAGCATTCCAGGACTCTACACCTAAACTCTCAAAAATCGGACACGCAGCCCTGCAGAAACCGCAACGGTAGCACCGAATCATCTCATCGTAGACCTCGCTTAGCAGGGGATACTCAACCAAACCGTCTACCTCCAGAACCCGTAGAACTATAGCAAACCATACCAAAACTAAGAGGGCTGTAGAATTTATTTCTTTTCTAAAAGTTTCATCCGCCATCCCTTACAAGAGAACCATCGGATAAAAAATATACACCTCAAAGACATCAACGTTGGTGAAAAACAACACTCCATTATCACGTGTCTGTATACTACCTTCGAAAGAGGTTATTGTTTGATCCGTGCAGAAGTTTCAATAAAATTTAAATGGAATACTAAAAGAAGTCTTCGCGAATATGAAGTGGGTTTCTCGCCTAGTAAGCTCAAGTCTTCAGAATAATCTACTGAAGGCGGATGCTTCTACTGAAGTTGGTGCGTAGGATGGGTAAAACTATCTCGGAGAAGATTCTTAGTGAGGCTTCACACTCGGACGCCTATGCGGGGGACATTGTGGTAGCGGACGTGAGCTTTGCAATGGCTCAGGACGGTACGGCCCCCCTCACCATCAGGGCGCTGGAAGAGATGGGTATCGATAGGGTCTGGGATAAAGAAAAGATAGCTCTGGTTTTCGACCACAATGCTCCGAGCCCTAACGAAGGTGTATCCAAGCTGCACGCAATGATGAGGAACTGGGGAAGAAAGCAGGGCGTAATCCTCTACGATGTTGGCAGCGGTGTCTGTCACCAGCTTCTCCCAGAGCAGGGACACGTGGTCCCCGGCTCAGTGGTTGTGGGCGCCGACTCGCACACCTGCACGTACGGCGCTCTGGGCGCCTTCGCAACGGGGATAGGGTCAACAGACATGGCGGCTGTTTTCGCCAGCGGAAAACTGTGGTTTAGAGTTCCAGAAACCCTGCTTGTTTCGGTGAACGGGAAACTCCCCGAGGGAGTGTACTCCAAGGACATTGTCCTAACGGTTATTGGGAAGGTAACAGCCTCCGGTGCCAACTACATGGCGGTTGAGTATGAAGGTGACACCATCAGGGAGCTGAGCGTGGAGGCGAGAATGACGCTCTGCAACATGGCCATTGAAATGGGAGGTAAAACAGGAATAATAGCACCGGACAGCAAAACAATAGAGTATATCAAAGAAAAACTGGCTGAGAACCAGTACCAGGTGTTCTCAAGTGACCCAGACGCGGATTACGCTTCCATGCTCGAAATTGATGCGAGCGACTTGATTCCCGTTGTGGCGTGCCCGCACGCCGTGGATAACGTTAAGCCTGTAGTCGAAGTGGAGGGCACGAGCGTGGACCAAGTTTACATTGGAACGTGCACCAACGGCAGGATTGAGGACCTGAGAATAGCTGCGAAGGTCTTCAAAAACAACAGAGTTAAGGCGCTAACCATCATAGTACCAGCGTCCAGAGAGATTTATCTTCAAGCCTTGAGGGAAGGGCTGATTGAAATCTTTGTGAAAGCGGGAGCTGTGGTGTGCAACCCGGGGTGTGGACCGTGTGTAGGCACTCACCAGGGTGTTCCCTCGCCGGGCTACACGGTGGTCTCCACAGCCAACCGCAACTTCAGGGGGCGGATGGGAAGCGACGAAGCAGAAATCTATCTAGCCTCCCCTCACACAGCTGCCCTCTCAGCCATCAGGGGTGAAATAAGAGACCCGAGGTCAGAGCGATGATCAGAGGAAAGGTTTGGAAATTCCCAAGCGATGTCAACACGGATTATATCATACCGGGCAAATACAAGTTCAAAACACTCGACATGAAGGAACTCGCGAAGCACGCCATGGAGGGCATAGACTCCGAGTTCGCCGGCAAGGTTGAGAAGGGAGACGTCATAGTGGCAGGTAAAAACTTTGGTATGGGTTCGAGCCGGGAGCAAGCCCCCCTGGTTTTGAAGTACGCGGGAGTATCACTCATCATAGCCGAAGACTTCGCCAGAATATTCTACAGGAACGCATTCAACGTAGGGCTACCAGTACTCATATGCCCAGGAATAAGCGAAAAGGTTGACCAAGGTGACGTTTTGGAGGTTGACCTAGAAAAGGGAAAAATAGTCAACAAAACCAAAGGAACGGAGATCTCCGCCTCACCTATCCCACAATTCCTACTGGAAGTGGTTGATGCGGGAGGCTTAGCAGCGTACTACAAGAAACACAACAGGTTCCCCTGGGAGAAAAAGTAGCTGGAAAGAAAGCAGAGACTTTCCTGTTGACTATTCGAGTCTTTTTATTATTTCATCTGTCATTTTATCGTTTGTGGCTGTTCCGCCCAAATCGTAGGTGACCAGCTCCTTGTTCTTTTGACCGTCTACTAAGAGTTTGTCCACGGCGTTCTCCACCTTCTCTGCGAGCGCATCCTCACCCAGGTACTTTAGCATCATCACTGAGGAAAGAATCATCGCGGTCGGGTTAACTTTTCTCATTCCCTCGTATCGTGGAGCGGAGCCGTGCACCGCTTCGAACATAGCGAAGTTGTCGCCCATGTTTGCTCCGGGGGCTATTCCGAGTCCCCCTATCAGCCCCGCGGCGCCATCGCTCAGAATGTCGCCGAAAAGGTTCGAGGTTACTATTACATCAAAGTAGGTTGGGCGGGTGATCAGGTACATGTTGGCCCTGTCCACGAATATGTCCTCGTGCTCGATTTCGGGGTAGTCCTCGGCGACTTTGTTGAAGATGTCAGTGAAGAATCCGTCTGTCACCTGCAGTATGTTTGCCTTTGTTATGAGTGTAACCTTCTTACGCTTCTCCCTTCTCGCCAATTCGAAGCCAAAACGAGAGATTCGTTCGCAGCCCTTTCTGGTGAACACACGCAGCGAAACAACCATGTCCTCATCCATCTCAAACTCTACACCCTTGTACAGGCCCTCTGTGTTCTCCCGCACTATCACAAAGTCAAGATCAGTAAACTTGGTGGGTACGGGTATTCCAGGCCTGCTCTTGCACGGTCTAACGTTAGCGTAGAGGTCGAGTTTCTGGCGCAGGGTCACAGCCACACTCTTCATTCTGGTCTCACCACCACCCGGCGGCGTCGTGGTGGGGCCCTTAAGAATGCAATCGCTCTCAGAAATAATCTGCCAAGCAGAGTCGGTGACCTGAGTGCCAAACTTTTTGTAAGCCCAGTAACCCGCCTCTATCGGAACGAACTCAGCGTCAAATCCAACTGCCTCAAGTACCCTAACGGCGCAACCTATAACCTCGGGCCCGATGCCATCACCTTCAATTAATGCTATGTGGTACTTTGCCATCGAATTGCCTCCTAGTTTTCGTGCCAAGGTGTTGTTTGTAGTGTGATTAGTCGGCAGAACTAAATTTTGGGAGTATATAAATATCTTCCGACCATAGTGTTCTGTACACTTATAAATCGATTTGTCACTCCTCATCCTGAAGGAATTAGAACACTTCTTGCGCTAAGAGTTCGAATGTTGACATCCCCTAAAAGGGGACTGTAGAGAGAGGAAATACAATTAAAATCATCTACCAAAAAATAGCACAACACGAAAGCAGGAAAGAACCGGCAGCTGGACAGGAATCAACGATTGAACATCGAAAAATGTTTGAAACATTTCTGCCAAAACGAAACGTTTCGTAAACTCACTAATTTTGATGAGTATCTCTCTGGGTTTAGACCACAAAGCTTTTACGAAAAATTTAATATCACTCAGCACGATGTCCACAAAAAAGTCAAAGACAGCAAAGTTCGAGAGGCAAAAAAGGTGGACAAAAAGGACAAGCAAAAAACGGTAATCAATCCTTGGGGAACAACGTACGTAGAAGACTACACTAAACTCTTTGACGAGTTCGGAATAGAGCCGTTCGACGAAGAGGTAATAAAACGGATACCGAACCCCAACAAGTACATGCGGAGAGGGATTATATTCGGACACAGAGGATTCCAAACAATTCTGGAGGCAATCGAAAAAAAAGAGCCTTTCGCGGTGATGAGCGGCATAAAGCCGAGCGGAGCGATGCACCTAGGCACGCTCATGACGGCAAGCGAAATCGTGTACTTTCAGAAAGAGTTTGGTGCCAAGGCTTTCTACTGTATCGCGGACATAGAGACGTACGCGGATAACAGGATTCCATACGAGGAGTCGGCTGAAACCGCGGTGGACAATCTCGCGGATATTCTGGCTCTGGGCTTGGACCCCAAGAATGCTCACGTTTATCGTCAGTCCCAGGAGAAGAGGGTCATGGACTATGCCTTTATTTTTGGTTCTAACGTTACGACAGCGACGGTTAACGCGGTGTACGGAGAGCAAACCAATTTTGGGCTTTATATGAGTGCGATGATTCAGTCCGGAGACATTATGCTGCCGCAGCACCCCGACTTTGGCGGCCCGAAGCCTGTTGTTGTTCCTGTGGGGTTGGATCAGGATCCGCACATCCGTCTGGTTAGGGATTTTGCCAGGAAACTGCGGTCCACTTATGGGTTTGTTCTTCCCAGCGCCACTTTTCACCGCCTCATGAGGGGGCTAGACGGTTCGGAGAAGATGAGTAAGAGGAACCCTATGAGCTACTTCGATCTCAGCGAAGATTTGGAGAGCATCCGAATGAAGGTTATGAACGCGTTTACGGGTGGACGTGCAACTATTGCAGAACAGAAAAAACTAGGTGGAGAACCCGAGAAGTGCATGATTCACGAGCTTTGCGTGTTCCACTTCGTGGAGGATGATAAGAAAATAATTAAAGCCTACCAGAACTGTAAAAACGGGAGTCTGATGTGTGGGGAGCACAAACAGGAAGTCGTCGACATTATATTCACATGGATAAAAAACCACAGAAAGAAAAAAGAGAAACAAATAGACACCGCGAGGAAACTACTAAACCTCGAGTAAGAAACGAACAATCCAAGAATATGAGCCAAAAACTAAGGATACTCTTTTAGAACACTAATTTTTACTCTTCTTCTAGTCTACTCCTCCCAGCCAATTAGACATAAAGGGAAATTGCTCTTCGTTATAGACTTAGGAGGATTAGAGTGATGGTTATCGTTAACGCTACTGTCCAAAGGGCTAGGATAATTATGTGGCCCTCTGTAGTATGTTTGGCTTTTTCCACGGTCTCATAACTCACTCTTTCTTCGTAGTCCTTTCGGATCACTCTCTGAAGGTCTCTTCTGAGCTTTCTTATCGACCTGAACGTTGTTACCAAAACCTCGTCCGTATCGCCTGCGATTTCTGTTTCTAGGGGTTTGTAGGTTTTGTTGACAACTGTGTAGCACTGATAGTCCAAGTCCTCGATTTTTCCGGTCTGCAAAAATTTAACAGGATCAACGATAAAAGCCACGGCTTTGGGGAACAGCCTCTGATACTTTTCTTGAGTGGCTACGTCAGTCCCAGACATGAACCCAGCGCCCATAGATGGATGGGTGTGCCACCACCCCACAATGGTTTCACCCGTACCCTCTTCACTCAGCTCCTCCGCTATTTCGGCCATCTCAGTATCATCCACAACCACGTGCCCGGCTGTACCCACATGCCTAGCCAACGAACTATCGGTTATAACCAGCTTATCTCCAACAAGCTTCCCTATCAAGAAACCCGCGGATTCCCTCTTAGTGTCGATTCCCGCGAAATCCATAATCTTTGACAACGCAGAGGGATAAATCACCACCCTCATTCATAACTCCTCGGGGTTTGGTTTAGTTTATTCGTGTTCTAAAAAATAAAAAAGGTTTCTGCACAGAAAGCCAAAACGGTTCGGCGTATCCCGCCTCTATTTCCATTTAAAATCAGTACAGAAATGCTTCTTCGTTTTTGTATATCGTGTCAAGTACTATCTGGTATTCTTTTACGAATTGGTTGTAGGCGTCGTGTTTGGTTGAGATTTGAGGATACTGTTCAATGATTGTCCAATCCGGTTCGATGTTCTCCCTGGTAAACGGTGTAAACTTTTTAATGTCAGCCCTGAGAATCCGAGTAAGAGCGGATTCATGGAATCTACCCTCCCTCAAACCCTTAACCAGCGGACCATAGATAGCTCTGTGTTTTCCTCCGAGAACAAACCGCGCACGTTCAACACCGGGAACATGGTAGACATTCGCCTTTATGAGGCTTACATCCCGCCCCATCGTGATTGGCAGTGCGGCCCGGTGTTTGATTTTGGCTAGTTCCTCGGGCACCAGTATTTTACCTTTTTGAACAGTTATGTTTTCTATTATTCTTTCTATCTCCTCACTTGTTGAAGATTCCAAGGGGTCAAACACTTCAGGGCTTATTATGTTAACTAAGGGGGTTGGGTCATCCAGCCTCATTTCGGTGGGGTCGAAGATTACCATTCCTATTCGCTCTTCCACGTGTACGGGTTTGCCCAATACTTCCGATTTCCCCAAAACGATTCCTGGACCTATGAGACAGGATCTCACCATTGAGCCCTTTATCAGGGACCAAAGTTGCCTCGAGGTAATTAGTATATTTCCATTAAAATCCGCCTTTCCGAATTCAAAGTTTAGTTCAGGAATCTGCAGGTCCATAAGCCAGAATAATACGCGTTCTTCCAATTAGGATTCCTTCTCTTCTATTTGTATGGGTAAAACTATTTTTTCCCACAGGTAATCCGTAACTATTTTTTCCACCAGTTCGGAGAGATCCCCCTCTTTGTTCTCTAGCTCTTTCTTGATGTACTTCAAAGCATCTTGAGTTGACATAGGGGCAATGTTAAAGTCTTGGGAAACCTTGTACAGTATCCAGGCGCCGCTTTCCTCTACGTCCTGCCCCCTGTTTTGCAGAGCTTTGTGAACTTTTCTCACTCGCTCAAGTAGGAAGTTTTCTTTGACAGCTATCACTCTTCTTTTCGCAAAGACGAGATCTCTTTCGAGAAAGTCACACGGCTCTTTCAGGTCGGGTCCAACCATTCCCTCCCTCGGAATGGGAGGGGTTACAATCAAGTAGTCTGAAACGCCGACTGTGGGCTCCACGGCAATGGGTTTTGGAGTAACTTCTAAAATTATCTCGGCTATGGCATACTCGGACATCGCCTTTAAGGACTTTTCCAGCTCATCTATGAGATCGTAGATTTTTTCCAAAGGACTCTGCACATCCTCAGATGTTTGCTCCCCAGCCAGTGAAGGCTGCCTTAGCCTACTGTCAGATTCAAAAAGGCTCTTGTCAGGTGAAAGCTCAAACGCCTCCGAAAATTTTCTCAGCACTCTTATTAATCTCCTTTTTGCCTGCTGAAGAGCAAGAATCGCCTCCGAGTGAGAGGTTTTGAGAACAGCAGCACAGAAGGTAATGGCCGCGTCATTGTTGGTGGCAGCTTCGTGTGTTTTTTTCCATTTGGTTATAACCGGAACGAGATAAGTTTCAGCAAGCTTTCTTCTTTCCCGTAAAATATGCATCACTTTCTCAACTGGAATGTTTCCCTCCCCTTCTATAACTTTCTCCAAATTGTAGAGCTCTCTCGTGTTTTGTATCTTTCTGAAAAAGTCGCTGTAGAGGTACTCTATCCACCTGCCTTCCTGAACCGCGAAGTTAAACTCGTAGGATAAAACCGGCACAACCGGACTGCCTATCTGCCTTTTCCTATCATACTCCCAGAGAATAAGCTCTAACGCTTTTTCAGCGCTCATGACACCGTCGAGTTCCAGTTGGTAAGCAACCTTACAGAAGCTTATCGGACAGTTGAAAATCTTAGCCAACTCTGCTGGTTTGTCTTCGGGTACCTTTTTGGCTCTCTCACCTAGGTCGGCGTAGAGGAGTTCGAATTCGTCTTTGACCTCCCTTCGTGTGTCTTTTACTCTGCGGAACCAATGCAAGTGTTTCACCCCTTTAATTAAAAAATACTCGACGAAAATTTAAACTTTTATAAACGTGAGGTTTTTCCAAAAACATGAGGGTTATGCTTTAGTAATAAAGCGAAATATAAATATTAAAGGATTTCGTGCTATTACTACAAAACCATGATTCGATTTCTGCGATGTATTTATATTGTAACTTAGAAATTTTAATAAAAAATGTGATAAACAAATGGTAAGCTCTCTCCACGGGGTTGAAGGCACTGGTTCATTTATCGGAGATTAGTAGTTGGATCAGTGTTTTTTTCTGGGTGGTTCCTCGCCCTGACGTACTGCTCGTGGTAGTGCTGGGCGTTCGCCCACCTCTTGAATCCCCTGTGCACCCCGCACCAGCACCTGAAGTGGCTCCAATGTCCCTCCAGGAGGTTGGTGGTGGAGCCGTCCTCGGCGCCCCACTCCCTCCTGTGCACGACGACTCCCTCCCTCCAGTCTAGGTCGAGGTTCCTGAGGGCTCGGTGGTATACCCGGTTTCCGTCGTGCATGAAGACCTCGGGCTTGCCGCATCCTCTTGGACGCCCCGGAGAGAACCATCCCTGGGCCTCGGTCTCCCTCCTTCTAGGGAGAGAACCCTCGAGAGAGTACTGCCCCTCCAGTCCACCACCCTGAACTCGTACATCGTTTTCCCCGCGACCCTGACGAAGGTCTCGTCTCCTACCCACCTCGGGTCGGCGTCCATGGGGATCCTCCTGAGTTCCAGCCCCGTGCACCATCCCAGCCACCGTCACGTGGGACACCTCAAGGGCCCTCGAGGCGGCCCTGAAGGAGAGGCCCACCAGGAAGAGGGTGAAGGCCGAGAAGATCCTGGCGGAGGGGGCGTGCTTCCGGTAGAAGGGGGTTCCGGTCCTGCCGCAGAACTTCTTCCCTTGGGGGCACTCGTACCTCTGCACCGGTGGGGCCGTTTTCCTGGGCTCGACGCCGTCCCTCCAGACCCTCTTTGAGTCGCACCCGGGGCACCTAGGCTCCCAGAAGCCCCTGATCTCCTCGGAGAGCCACCGCAAAAACTTTTTAACCGCTCCCGCCGAGGATAGCTCAGGCGGGATGCAAACGATTACTGTTTTCATAAGGGTGATGAAGGGAGAGCAGAGAAATAAACATCCCGCCGCTCTCCCCGATAATTGAACCAGTGCCGTGTTGAAGATTCACCCAAAGCGATAAAGAAAACCCACCCTCAAAAAGGGGTGATAAATGAGAACAAGCACGAGAAGCAGGAGTCTCACCATATGTGAGAATAGAGGGACAAAAGAATGGAATTATTTTAATCCCGAAACCCCCTCCTGATCTAGTACTCCGCGAGAAGATGGATGTTTCCTATTTTGACATTTTTTAGCCCCGCTTTTTTGGCGGCTTCCACGCTTTCGAATGCTTGTTT
>Ga0164310_10001776_pt1 | contig 12351 bp, 11 predicted proteins | sample GuaBasSedimGuay1_FD_121795 | JGI IMG/M metagenome (GOLD analysis project Ga0164310, IMG submission 121795) | Subseafloor sediment microbial communities from Guaymas Basin, Gulf of California, Mexico - Guay1, Core 4569-9, 0-3 cm | ecosystem: Environmental > Aquatic > Marine > Hydrothermal vents... | reverse complement strand
TTTTTCCTCTTGTTTTTTTTTCAGTTTTTTTACTTGTACTTGTTTTTTCTACTGTTTCATCTGTTTTATCTTTTTTTGTTTCTTTTTTATTTTTAGTTTTTTTATTGGAACTTGTTTTTTTAGGCATATTTAGACTCCCTCTTTTATATCAGCGATAATCCGGTTTACATCTACAGCGTTCCCATTTATACTCCTAGCTGGGTCTACTCCATCTTCCCCATATATGAATTGTATGATTTCTCCTCCGGAATGCCGTACAGTTCCATCGTTTTCTACTTTTACGTCTTCTAGAGCGTTAATTAATCGTCTTTGCATATAGCCTGAACGTGAGGTACGTACTGCTGTATCCACGAGACCTTCTCGTCCACCCATCGAGTGGAAGAAATATTCTGTTGGTGATAGACCTGTTTTATAACTTGATGCAACGAATCCTTTTGCACGTGCACCAAGATCATGTTTTTTGAAATGTGGTAATGTGCGATACTGGTATCCTCGGTGTATTCTTTCACCACGAACTGCTTGTTGTCCTACGCAACCTGACATTTGTGAAAGGTTAAGCATACTCCCACGTGCACCTGATTTAGCCATTATCACTGCGCTGTTGTTTAAACCTAGGTGTCTACCTGCTATTTCACCTGCTAAATCTCTTACTCTACCTGTGACTCTCATTATTTCCATCTCCAGTGTTTCTTCTAGGCTACGTCCGGGTAGTGCTTCTAGTTCATTGTTTTCATAGGCTTTTACAAGATTGTTGATTTTTTTCATTGCTTTTTCAATTCCTTCTTCGATTTGTGTTTTTGCTTCCTGTGGTATATCTTCGTCGTCGATACTTGTTGTGAAACCAAATAATGTGATAGATTTTATACCCATTTTTGTAACTCGATCGATGAATTCTCGGCCAGCATCTGTCCCGTGATCCCGTATAATGCGATCTAGTATTTTTCCTTTGAATGCTCCGATGCTGTTTTCGTCTATAGTTCCCTGTTTCAGTACGCCGTTTTTAACAATAACATATGCATCATATGGACAGTCGGGTGCTGTACATTTTTCACAGTTTAAACATGTTTTAGCTTTGAACTCTAGGTTGAGGTCATCTGGTAAAAGTGTACTGAATATGGTTTTACCTGAAACATATTTCCTCCCGTTTTCTTCTACAACAGGGATTTTACCTTTATAATCAGCAGCTCCAAGGATATGTATAGCGTCGTCTAAGGGTATTTTTTTGTCTTTATGTGTGAGTAGAAAACATCCTGATATATGATCATGTATCCCGCCAATGATCACTCCGCCGAACCGTGGTGAAAGTATGTTTTCTTGAACTTTCATAAGAATTTCAGCTTCAGCCTGTGCTTCTACCCCTTGAAGTATATGTAGATTCATTTCGTCTCCATCAAAATCTGCGTTATATGGTGGACAAACACTAAGGTTAAACCTGAATGTTTTATAGGGTACGACTTTTACACGATGCGCCATCATACTCATACGATGCAGAGAAGGTTGTCTATTAAAGAGAGAAATATCTCCATCCATTAACTGCCGTTCTATAATATCCCCTGGTTCTAGTTTTTCAGCGACTTCTTCAGCGTTTCTCTCTGTGACTTTGATTCTTTGTTTCATTGTTCCTATGGTTCTAATGATATAGTTCACAGTTGGTATATATTCATCTGGTTTTTTAGATACCATGGTTTTACGGAGTATGAGTTTTTTACACCATTCGATGTTATGCATTGTTACTTTAACTGGTACAGTTAACTCTTTAGCTACTTCGATGGGTACACCTATTTCGTTTATACTAAGGTTTGGATCAGGTGATATCACAGTTCTAGCTGAAAAATTTACACGTTTACCTGAGAGGTTACTCCTGAATCGTCCTTCTTTTCCTTTAAGTCGTTGAGCGAGGGTTTTTAATGGTCTACCAGAACGATGACGAGCAGGTGGTATACCAGATGTTTGATTATCAAGATACGTGGTGATATGATACTGTAACAGTTCCCATAGATCTTCAACTATAAGCTGTGGCGCACCAGCATCACGGTTTTCCTGCAGTCTTTGATTTATACGTATAACATCTACTAGTTTATGTGTTAAATCATCTTCTGAACGTTCACCTGACTCAAGTGTAACAGATGGTCGTACTGTTACAGGTGGTACAGGTAAAACTGTTAAAACCATCCATTCAGGACGAGCTGCCTCTTTATTGATATCTAACAATGGGAGATCCTCATCAGGTATTTTTTCAAGCCATTCCCTTATCTCAGAGGGTGTTAATTTTTTTCCGTTTTCTCTTATAGATGTTGGTTTATCAAGTTCTATCTTCCCTACTTCTCGTCCACAGTTAGGACATTTTTCTACTTTTAAACATTCTTTAATAACTTGTTTCAGTAAATAAGTTATATCTCTACCTTCCTCTCTATGTTTCTGAATTCCTTGTAGAAACTCTTCTTTTTGTTTATCAGTTAACAAAAGTCTACCGCATTCTCTACAAGTAGCACGTAAACAGTCTCGTATAGTTTTTACTAAACCGACATGTATCACAGGCATCGCTAAATCAATATGTCCAAAATGACCCGGGCATTTATCTTTTCCAACACGGAGACCACAGGTTTTACATCTAAGACCTGGTTCAATAACACCTAACCTTGGATCCATGAGACCCATTGGAATAGGGAAACCATCATCGTCATAGGTATCAGCAGTGATAACCTTTGTAGCGCTCATTTTCCTAATCTCATTTGGTGAAAGCAACGAAAAAGTTATACTTCCAATTTTTTTTGTAATACTTTGTGTTCTTTCCATACTATATCACTACACTCTCTCTAAATTTTTTTTCTATTTTTTTAAACAAGTGATTCTAATCTTATCCTAGGTGCTATAACCAAGGATTTTAATTCGTCTATCAAGAGTTTAAACGCATAACTCATCTCAATTGGATAGATATCAGCTTTATCCCCACACACTGGGCAACGCAACGCGCCATGTCTATCTTGTATCGCTACATGTCCACAAGTGTTGCAAATGTATTTCACCGTTAAATCTGATTCATCAAGGAGTCTATCCTTGATAACCATAGATGCACCGTGTCCTATCAGGCAGTCTCGTTCCATTTCTCCAAATCTAAGTCCTCCTTCTCGTGCTCGTCCTTCTGTTGGTTGTCTCGTTAAAATCTGTACCGGTCCACGTGAACGCGCATGTATTTTACCAGCTACCATATGATGTAGTTTCTGATAGTATATACATCCAACAAAGATATCGCATTCAAGTGGTTTACCTGTTTCACCATTATACAGTATTTCTTTTCCATTATGTTTAAAACCGTTTTTAACTAAGAGATCTCTTAATACTTTCTCAGGCTCTCCACTAAACGCAGTACCATCGACGATTCTACCTTCAAGTGCTCCTACTTTTCCACCTATCATCTCAAGAACATGCCCAACAGTCATACGGCTAGGGATTGCGTGCGGGTTGATTATAAGATCAGGGGTTATACCATACTCGTTAAAAGGCATATCCTCCTGTGGAACTATTAATCCGATAACTCCCTTCTGGCCGTGTTTACTTGCAAACTTGTCGCCATATTCTGGTATTCGCTCCTCTCGTACTGTGATTTTTACCATACGTGAACCATTTACTGACTCTGAAAGCATGACTTTGTCAACAGTTCCTCCTTCTCCATGTTGGACTGTTACAGATGTTTCTCTTCTTTTTTGAGGTGTCAAGAAATCAGTTGGTTCCTCAAGGAAACGAGGTGGCGAGGTTTTACCTATTAAAACATCACCGCTTTTAACATCACATTCTGGAGAAATAAGACCATCCTCATCAAGATTTACATATGCTTCTTCACTTCTAACCCCTCGGCAATCTGGGTCAGGGACTTCAAAATGATCCTCCTGACCACCAGGGTATCGTTTTTCTTCACTATTATATGTTCTGAAGAAACTACTTCGTCCTATACCACGTTCTATACTAGATTTACTCATAACAAGTGCATCTTCCATGTTGTATCCTTTATAAGACGCAACTGCTACTATGAAATTTTGACCTGCTGGTCTCTCATTAAATTTTATATATCTAACAGGATGAGTCTGAACAATCGGCGTTTGAGGATAATGTAACAGATGCCCTCGTGTATCTGGTCGTATTCTATAGTTTGATGCACCAAATCCAAGGGATTGTTTACCCATACCAGCTCCCATAGTAATCCTTGGAGAGGAGTTATGCTCTGGATATGGGACAAGTGATGCTCCTATACCAAGTATACACATAGGATCCATTTCCATATGTGTATGTTCAGGTGTAATATCTTCTTCTTTTAAAGCAATAAGAGCGTTTTCTTCTTCCTCCGCGTCAATATATTCCACAATGCCTTCATTGATCAAGTCACTCCATTTCATTTTACCACTGGATAGATCCTCTATGTGTTTTTTCGTAAGCAAAAGTTTACCGTTTTCAACTATAACCAATGGTCTCCTAAGTCGACCACAGTCGCAATTCACTATTACATCATTTGCTTCTTCATAGTATGCAACGTTTACTTCGTTATTGAGAAGACCTTTACGGCGTCTCTCTCTCAGTTTCTGCACTAGTTCTCTACCATTAGGATGCATACCGATGAGGTCGCCGTTGAGATAAACACGTGTACCAGTTGATTTTTTAGTAATCTCCCTGATTCCTAAATCCCTTAGTACACCTTCAACTTCTTTTTCTGGGAATCCTTCTGATATTTCAACAGCCAATGCTAAGTTTTTCACAAGACCACAGTTTGGTCCTTCAGGTGTTTCATTTGGACATAGGCGACCCCATTGAGTAGAATGCAAGTCACGTGCTTCAAAATGTGGTTGAGACCTTGTAAGTGGTGAGGTAACTCGTCTTAGATGACTTAGTACTGCTAAGTTACTAGTTCTATCAAGAAGCTGTGATATCCCTGCACGGCCACCAACCCAGTTACCAGTAGCAAGAGCATGATGTATACGTTGACTTAAAACATCAGAACGCAGTGATGACCCTATTTTTATTTCTTTTCCCTTAGCATGGATCCTCTCTATCTGATATTTTAAATCTTTACAAAGCGCTGTAAAAGCAACACGGAAAAGATCCTCCATTAAATCCCCAGCTAATTTCAAACGTTTATTTGCATAATGATCCTTATCATCCTCTTCTCTTTTACCAAGAGCGAGTTCAAGAACAGCCATACCCATACGTGCCATAAAAATAGCTTTTGTAAGACGATCAGATGGATCATTACCAAGATGAGGAAGAAGGTTTTTATCCATCAATGTTTCCACTCTTTTAATACGATATTCTTTAGCCTGACCACCAGCGAATTTCTTCCCAAGATACGCTATGGCTTCTTCTTTCGTAGTTATACCATACTCGTTAGCACATTCCTCAATATTAGCTAAAACATAAGGTTCCATCTTGGGATCAACACTTATAACATCAACGATTTCTTCATCGTTCTCCATACCAAGAGCTCGGAGGAGTATCATCAGAGGAATCTGACCGTAAGTAGTAGGAAGTGACACCATGAGCATACCATCGTTTTTCTTCTCAACAACAGTTAAAGCACGATAACCTTCTCTCTGAGAAAACACCTTAGCAACCTCTATATCATGACCGTAACGACTACTTCGCTCTACAAGAACACGATTTGGTGCGAGATCCTCCACTGTGATTAGTACTCTCTCGGTTCCATTACTGATGAAATACCCACCAGGGTCAAGGGGATCCTCCTGCATTTTTTGTAACTCTTTCTTATATTCTTCATCTGTTAACTCATGACCTTTTTTTTCTTCTATAACCTGTCTAGCGAGGTTACAAGCTTTTGATTTAACCATAATAGGTAGTTCACCTATTCGCACTTCCTCAGGGTCATATTCAACATCATCTTTAACAGGGATGAATTCTAAAGTCAAAGGTGCCTCGTATGTTAAGTCTCTAAGACGAGCTTCCATTGGTGTTAAACTCCTAATCGTTCCATCTGCTTCTTTAACCTCAGGTCTACCAACGGATATCCTACCGAATTTTATTTTATACCCCTCGATCTCTGGATAAATATATCCTCTTTCCATTTCTTCTTCTTGCCCGATTATAGTGCTATCAACAATACTCTGCAGTCGACGTTCTAAAAAATCATTATATGATGCAATCTGATGGTTGACTATACTACGTTCCCTATAAAAACTATCAATAAGTTCTCTCATCCTAAACACCTACACCCATGGACATTTCTCAAATCTATAAACAAACAATTCTACCGTTTTTTTTGTTATTCATTACTTTTGATTACAAACCTATATGCTATCGCTTCTTTAGCAGTATGGCTTTTTCTTATAATCTTTATAACCTGTTCAGGTTTCGCCCCGATCGCAATTGCCACAGGATCTGTATCTAAAATCTTCGGAAGTTGCTCGGGAGTTATATTATATTTTTTAAAGAGCTCCTGTTTTTCTTCTTCAGAAATAACTTCATGATGAGGAACCAACTCATGTTTCATAATATCAAATTGTTGTTTTCCTTTTACTTCAGCCATTATGTGGTTCATTCCTCCTAGTGGCTTTATGGGGATGAGCGGGCCTGAAGGGATTCGAACCCTTGGCCACCTGGTTAAAAGCCAGATGCTCTACCTAGCTGAGCTACAGGCCCATATAAAATAGGCCGAGGACTCAACCTTTACAAGCTATAAATTCTTCTTTTTTTATGTTTATATATTATACTCTAACCAATATCAACCGTGAAACAGTCTACCGGCTATAATATTTCTTATATTTATATTTTATGGAGTTATTGATTTTAAAATAAGTTGATTTTCTTTTTTTCTAAATATTATCTCATAATCTTCAAAAATCGGGTGTCTACCAAGTAGAACAGGTATATCTTCTCTACCAGATACATGTATCTGAATATCAGAGTAGGTTACAGATTTTTCTTTGCTACCAATCACCATACTAAGAACAGCTTTGTATAATAATGTTGTTCCACCAGCTGTATCAACGGATCCTGCTTTTTTAAGTTTCAACCCAAGATATTTAGCGATAGGTAGAGGTATCACTATGAAGTCTCCACCAGAATCAAGTAGTGCATCTATGAAAGGTGTTTCTTTACCATTATAATAAAATTTTACAGGTACAATAGGGTATTTATAGTAGTTGAATACAAATGTTACATTGTCCATAGGGATTTAATGGTAAATATGTATAAAGAGATAATACTTTTGATATTTCTCTAAATTTTTTAGTAGTTTTATGTTAAGCTAAAAAACATTAGAAGATTTTTAGAGAAGTTTTTTATAGTTCCCTTATACCTTTATCAAGTACTTTGGAGATCTTGATTTCGTCATCTGGGAATTTATCTGCAGGAAATTTTTCTTCAGCTAGTTTTAGTATATCTTCCACATTAGCGCTATGATCTACTATTTCATCGTTGAATAGTAGGATCCATTCACCGGAGAATTTCTTAGATATTTCTTCTTGTTTCATCAAAAAAATGCTACCATTTTTTACTATATAAATTTTATCCCTTATTTATAGTGAAAAACCATAGAATAAACGAAAACTATATATACTAAAACAGACACACTATTATTACGCTGTTAAAGTAAAAAAATGCAAGAAGAGGATAATATTTATGGATATCATAACATTAGATGATTTATCAAAAGCTATAGCAAATAGAGTCGGGATAGGGATAGAAGAGGCACGTAGAGACGCAGGTTTTGTAATGGATATATTTGGATTCCAAGATCGCGTTATAGATAATGTCCTAGACCCGGAGGATAGACAGCTTTTTTATATCTTGGAAGAAGAAGGAATGCTTACTACCGAGAGAGAAGAAACTACCCTCTATGATGGACGAGAATGGCGTACTCATTATTGGGTTATACGTAAGGATGTTATTAAAAAATATGCGAGAGAGGAAAACAAGCGAACCAGGAGTGTTTTATCTGATAAACAGACTATAAATGATATATCTGATGAAGCAATATATGATGCACTTGATGACGAGGTATGGACTACTAGAAAGATAAATGAGTAAGCCCTTATCCCTACTTTTTTTGTTTTGACTTTTTCTTTTTGTTAACTAATTACAACTAAAATTTTTTTCATGTTTTTTTTATAAATCTCTCATTTTAAAAAAATTAATAACCCTGTTTTAGTTTCATACTCTTAATAAAAATTTAAAAGTTAAAAAAATTTAGTTTAAAAAAGGGAGGAAAAACTATCTATGGTAGAAAAAGAAAGGATACTTATCAGTTCAGAATCTGTAACAGAGGGTCACCCTGATAAAATGTGTGATTTAATCTCTGATGCTATCCTAGATGAGGCTTTAAGGCAGGATAAAAACTCTCGAGTAGCTATTGAAACTGGTACAAAAAACGGTGGTGTAATGGTTTTCGGTGAGATGACAACTCAGGGTTATATTGATATCCCTCGGGTAGTGAGAAGTACGATAAAAGATATTGGTTATACAAAATCGGAGTACGGTATAGAATGGGAGACATGTTCTGTATGGGTGCAGATTACAGAGCAGAGTCCAGATATTTCACAGGGGGTGACTGAGGGTGACGGTCTTCATAAGGAGCAGGGTGCTGGTGATCAGGGGATGATGTATGGTTATGCATGTAATGAGACAAAAGAGTTAATGCCTTTACCTATCTCACTTGCCCATAAACTTACAAAAAGGTTGTCAGAGGCGCGGAAGAAACATGAGATCCCTTATCTTCGCCCTGATGGTAAATCACAGGTTACTATAGAGTATGATGAAAAAGGGAAACCTATACGGGCGCATACGGTTGTTGTTTCTACTCAACATGATAGCGGTGTTTCGTATGAAAGAATCAAAAGAGATGTGATTTCTAAGGTGATTAAACCTGTTTGTAAAAAATGGGTTGATAAGGATACTATCTATCATGTTAATCCTACTGGTGCTTTTGTCCGTGGTGGTCCTTATGCCGATGCGGGTCTTACTGGTAGAAAAATCATTGTGGATACATATGGTGGTGTAGGTAGGCACGGTGGTGGTGCTTTTTCTGGTAAAGACCCTACGAAGGTTGACAGAAGTGGTGCCTATGTCGCTCGTTATATAGCGAAGAATATTGTCGCTTCGGGTATAGCTGATAAATGTGAAGTACAGCTTGCTTATGCTATAGGTGTTGCTGATCCTGTTTCTGTTAATGTTGATTGTTTTGGGACTAACAGGATACCAGTTGAAAAAATAGAAAAACTGGTTAGAGAGTTTTTCCCACTTAGACCAAGTATGATAATCTATCATCTTGATCTTAGGAGGCCTATATATTATAAAACTGCTGCGTATGGTCATTTCGGTAGAGAAGACCCTGATTTCACCTGGGAGAAAACAGATAAAGCTGATCTCCTTAGGAAAGAAGCTGGTTTGAAAAAATAAAAAAAATTTTTGAGTGGAATAGAAGAAATTTTTTCTTTATTTATCTTGTTATATCTTATCCTTTAAATTTAATAATGATTAACTCTATATCAAAAAAATGTTGTGTTGAGAGGAGAGAGATATAGATGGTGTGGAATAGGGTGTATAGTGTTTTGCTGAGCTATGTGTTGTTTTTTATTTACTCGGAGGTGTAGTTTTTTTATGGTTGAGTTTGAAACTTTGGAATCTAAAGAGGTTAAATTTGGTAGAAATAGTTTTATCGAAGTTTCAAAGAGGAAGGTTATTACACCAAGAGGTGAAAAAGAATTTGTAGCGATATCCCGTGGTTTTTATATGCCTGATAAATCAAAAAGATGGCGTTCTTCAGTTACTTTACCTATTGAGAAAGAGAAACGTGAAGAAATTGCAAAATTGATAACGTTGTTTTGACATTCTCTCTCTTTTTTTTCGTTAGTTTAAAGTAGATGTGAGAATATTATGGAGATGTGGTTTTTAAAGGTGGTAAAGAGAGTGGTGTTTATGTTGTTATTGCTTTTTTTGTGATTTTATTACTTATTTTAACTGTTCTTTTTAGTGGAAGTCAGCTTAGAAGGGCGCGTGTTGATGATGTTTTTCTTGGGCGGGTGTGGAGTGAGGATATAAATGAACGGCGTTACACTGTGGGTTTTTTAGGTTTGGAGAAACAAGCTAGTTTTACGTATAAAAACAATAATGATTCTTATCCTGCTTTTCTTTCTGTTACGACTGTGAAAATGTTTTTTATGATGAATGAGAAAGAGTTTATGGAGAAATCTGTTGTTTCAGTTAAACAGCAGATGAAGGATGATGGTATAATATTGGATGAAGATTCTAGGGTTTCTGGTTGTAGGGTTCTTAATAATGGTCATAAGACGAGGTATGTTATGTTTAATGGGACAGATACTTCTATGGATCCTGTTGAGTTGGTAAGGGTTATATGTGAAACTTGGAATTGTGGTGTCTCTGGGACCTCGGTGCTCTGTGTTGGTGTAGCGTGGGTTACAGATAACGGTGACGGTTTTTCTGATTTATATTTTAAATATTGGGCGAAGATAGTTAGAGATGAAGAAGGTACTTTTGGAGTTGGAGAGTTCCAAGGTTCTGATGGTTTAATATTCAATGTAAATTGTCATTAAAAAAATTCTATCATTTTTATATTTCTTCTTTTAGTTCAGCCTTTCGCAGATCGTATCCTAACGGGCATTTAATGTCTTCATATATCTTGTTTACAATGTAGCTTTTATCTCTTTGAAGTTCAACGTTACATATTTCGTAATGTATGCAGCCGATGCTGTTGCATTTGTTTTTCTCTATTTTAGCTTTGGCTCCTTCTGGTATTTTTTTATTAATTGTTGTTACAATTGGCAGCTCTTGTACTTCGACCACTGCTACTGTTCCCTCATGGATGTTACAGTTATGTCTTTTATTCCGGACGTTTGTGATCCTATATCTCCGTCCTGGTTTAAGGTTGAAACAAACAGTTTTTAGTTTACAGTTTCTGCATTCATTGTTTGGTCCTAAATAGATGAATTCGTTATCTTTTTTCGCTAGTTTTTCACCTATTAATGTCACAAGTGGCATGTTTTTATATTACTCCTGTTGTTTTAGCTAGTTTTTTTGCTGCTTCAGGTGTTAAACCTGTTTCTCCTAGTATAGTATATCGTTCTGGTCTGATTTCTTGTGCTCTTACTAATGCTTCTATTATTTTTTTCTTTGAAACACCTAGTTCTTCAGAGGTAGTAGGTGCTCCGATTTTTTTCAAAGCTTCTCTGATTTTCTCCCAGTCTCCACCATGGAGATATACCATCATGATTGCTCCTACACCGCATTGTTCACCATGCATTGGTCTCCTATGTCTTTTGCCTTTAAGCATGATCCCGGGTCCTAGATGATCAAGCATATGAGAAAACATATGTTCTGAACCAGATGCTGGTCTAGTGTTACCAGCTACACTCATAGCTACTCCTGAGACTATCATAGCTTTAACAGCGAGCCATACAGATTCCTCTGTGTAATGTCTGATTTCTTCAGCGTTATCAATTAAAAGCTGAGCAGCTGTTTTAGATAACACGGATGCGTGGCTGCTGAATTCCTCGTTTTTCAAACGATGAGCGAGTTCCCAGTCCATAACTGCAGAAATATTAGAGATAACATCAGCGCATCCTGATGCAAGCATCCTATAAGGTGCTGTATGAATTACCTTTGTATCCGCAAGGATCGCCATAGGAGAAACAGCTGTTTTTGAAACAGAACCCTTACTATGTTTCAAAGAAGCACGTGGTGAAGCAATACCATCATGAGCTGCAGATGTTGGTACACTAATAAATGGTTTAGAAAGTTCATAAGCAGCGAGTTTAGTAACATCAATAACACTACCTCCACCTACACCCAAAAGGAGATCTATCTTGTTTTTATGAGAATAATTAATTACATTATTTACTTCTCTTACAGTAGGGGTGGATACTATTTTTTCTTTTACATTATAATTAGCCTTAGTAAGAATATTACCAATTTCTTCTCCTGATATTTTTTTAGTTTTCTTATCAGCTACTACTAAAACATTATTACCTCTACCGATTCTATCACATAACTCTGCAACCTGAGATGTTACCTTATGACCTACTATGATTTCCCTAGGGAAAACCATTGTTTTAGATTTTGTAAATCGTTCCATAATTAAACTAGGTAAACCATGAGATGGATATATAAGAATTAAGTATAAATAAAAAAATCTTCTTTTAAACAACCCAATAATAGTAAAATAGTTTTAAAAAATAAAAAAGAGGGTGTTAAGAAAGTAATAAAAAAAACGTATTATTTTCTATTCAGTTATTTTTTCAGCTATCTCTACTACTTTTATCTTAAAGAATAGAGTTTTCCCAGCGAGAGGTGGGTTAAGATCAATTGTTACAGTATCATCAGATACTTTTGATA
>Ga0164310_10001775_pt1 | contig 12360 bp, 14 predicted proteins | sample GuaBasSedimGuay1_FD_121795 | JGI IMG/M metagenome (GOLD analysis project Ga0164310, IMG submission 121795) | Subseafloor sediment microbial communities from Guaymas Basin, Gulf of California, Mexico - Guay1, Core 4569-9, 0-3 cm | ecosystem: Environmental > Aquatic > Marine > Hydrothermal vents... | reverse complement strand
CCTTCCGCCGGCCAGGCCGGCAGGGGTTGCCGAGGCTTCACAGGGCCGGTCCCTCAGCCTCTCTGGATGAGCGCCTTCATAATATCAGACTTAGATGGTCAGTTTACCACGCGGGCAAGGCGCTCGTCAAAGCCAAAATCTCAGGCGCCTTCCCGCAGGCTTTGGGCCGTATCGCGCAGCAGCTCGAGGCAGCGCTCGGCGATCTCGACCGTGGCCGAACCCAACCCGCAGGAGGGTGTGATCAGGCTTTGAACGGCGAGGTCGTCGGGGAGGCTGGCCCCCCGCGAGGCCGCGCGCTCGCGGATATGCTCGATGCCATCCCGCAGGCGTTCTGCAAGAGCAGCGGCGTCCGTTTCGAACCCCTGCTGATCGTTGGGCACGATGCCCCAGGCGATGATGCCTCCCCGAGCGAGAAAGGCGGCGAGCTCGTCCGGGGAGAGCGCCAGATTCTCGAGCTAGCCGTAAGCGTCCAGGTTCAAAATATCAATTTTCGTCGCAAGCAAGACCGACCAATCGGTGTTGGCGCAGCAATGCACGCCGGCCAGCGCTCCCTCAGCGTGGATGGCCTCGAAGACCTCGTCCAGCATGGCGATTACCTGCTCCCGGGCCAGGCTGATATAGGCCGAGCCGAAGGAGGCCATGTAGGGCTCGTCCACGAAGATGACCACACCTGGGCGGCGTTGGCGAAGGGTCCGGGCCTGCCAGCGGGCGTTCATGGCCAGGTTCTTGACGATCGCATCGGCGAGCATCTCGTCATACAGGCTGGCGCGCAGGTTCTCATCGGTTACCGTCAGGCCGAAGCTCACAGGCCCCGTCACCTGCCCTTTGGCCCATTCGCCCGGCGTTCCGGAGAGGGCGTCGAGCATGGCGTGGAAGCCTTCTGCATATTCAACGGGCAACGCGAAGGCGTCGATTTGCCCGGCCAGCACTCTCTCATAGAAGGGGGTGAGCAGGCTGCTGAGATCACCGGAGATCTGGAAATAGATCTTCTCCGCCTGCGAATCCAGCACCAGCCCGGGCAGGGGCGCGCTGAATTGGGCGTACATGTTCTCTTGAAACGCCCTGCGGGGAAATTGGGGCCAGGCCGGAAGGTCCAGAGCATCGATGAGGCGACGGCAAAGGCCTTGGCTGGAAGCGTGCGGGAAGCTGCCGACGACGGTGGTTCCAAAGGGGGGTGGGTTGGGCATGCGTTTCTCCTCCGGGCGATGTAGGCACGATTATGCCTTGATCCCGCATTCCGCTCAAGAGTATGAGTGAGTGGGTGCAGGAAGCCTTTGCTACAATAGCAGCGTGGGCAAGCTCTATCTGGTAGCGACGCCGATCGGCAATTTGGAAGACATCACGCTGCGCGCCCTGCGCATTCTGCAGGAGGTAAACCTAATCGCAGCGGAGGATACGCGTCGCACCCGGAAGTTGCTGCGTCATCACGGCATCCAGACTCCCTTGATCAGCTATCACGAGCACAGCAAAGAAGCGCGCCTCGAGGCTCTCTTGAAGGCGCTTGCGGAGGGCGATCTGGCCCTCGTCTCGGATGCAGGCACGCCGGGGCTCTCGGATCCCGGCTACGAACTCGTCCAGGCTGCGCTTGAAGAGGGGCACGTGGTTCACCCCATCCCAGGCCCATCGGCGCCGGTTGCAGCGCTGGTGGCCTCGGGCTTCTCCAGCGATCAGTTCATCTTCCTGGGATATCTCCCCAGACGCCGACAGGAGCGACAGCAGCTGCTGAGCGCGCTGAAGATGGAGCTGCGCACCGCTATCTGCTTCGAGGCACCGCACCGTCTGTATGATTCCCTGGATGACATGCTGGCCGCTTGGGGAGGCGAACGGCGGGTGGCCATTTGCCGCGAGCTGACAAAACTGCACGAGGAGATCCTGCGTGGCCCCCTGAATGAGATCGCTGCTCAGGTGAAGGCCAGGGAGCCGCGGGGCGAGTACACGATCGTGGTTGAAGGAGCCCAGGGCGAGCGCCGCTGGTCGGAAGCCGAGGTGCGCGCCGCGCTGGCCGATCACCTTCGAGCCGGGCTCAGCCCGTCTCAGGCGGCCCGCGAGTTGGCATACATCAGTGGTTGGAGGCGTCAGGACATCTACCGTCTCGGTCTGGAGGAGCCATGAACCTGAATGATCTATCACGCTTCAAGGAACTCGACAGGAAAGACATGCTCTCAGAGATCGACGGGCTGCCCGATCAGCTCCAGTCGGCATGGGATCTCGGAAGGCGCCTGCCGCTGGGCGAGATCTCCAATATACGCCTGCTGGTCGTGGCGGGGATGGGCGGATCGGCGATCGGTGCCGATTTGCTGGCGGCTTTTATTGCGCCGATGGCAGCCGTGCCTGTCCTGGTTTGGAGGGACTACGATTTGCCAGCCTGCGCGCTCGACGAACAGGCCCTGGTAGTGGCCAGCTCGCATTCTGGGAACACGGAGGAGACGCTCTCGGCGTTCGAGGCGGCGGTGGAGTCTGCAGCACAGGCTGTGGCTATCACGACCGGCGGGGAGCTGGCGCGTCAGGCCGAAAAGTGGGGAGTTCCGCTTTGGCAATTCTCACATGCGGGTCAGCCGCGGGCAGCTGTGGGCTATTCCTTCGGCTTGCTGCTGGGGCTGGTGAACCGGCTGGGGTTGGTGCCGGATCTGGAGGGGGAGGTGGAGGCGGCGGTGGCAGCCATGCGCTCGCAGCAGCAAAAGCTGCGGGCGGAGGTGCCGGTGGTGGAGAACCCGGCCAAGCGCATGGCCGGGCAGCTCGTCGGGCGCTGGCCGGCGATCATAGGTTCGGAACACCTGGCACCGGTGGCGCGGCGCTGGCGCACCCAGATCGCCGAACTGGCCAAGGCCTTGGCCCAGTTCGAGAGCCTGCCGGAGGCCGATCATAACATGGTCGCAGGCGTGATCTATCCGGAGGCCCTCTTTGGAGCATCGATGGTGTTGTTCCTGCAGGGCGATACCTTGCACCCCCGCAACCGCCTTCGAACTCAGGTCACGCGCGAGGTGATGATGGTGGAGGGCTTCAGCACCGATATCATCCAGGCGCAGGGTGAGACCCGGTTAGCGCAGCAATGGACGACGCTGCACTTCGGCGATTACACCGCCTACTACTTGGCGATGGCTTACGGGGTAGATCCAACTCCGGTAGAGGCGATCGAGGATCTAAAGCGGCGACTGCGGGAAGCGAAGACTTAGATACGGCAATATTCTCTAATTTACGATCATGGAGTCGCCATAGCATTGCATATGGAAGAGGGGGCACTAAGATGTTGATGGAAGTCGTTGATAACATGCGGCTGAAGGCTGCGGACGCTCTGACAGGAGCAATGGAATCTGCCAATTCAATCCGCTTCGCAGTGGCGTTCGCCTCTGCGGATGGGTTGGACAAACTATCTTCGAAAACGACTGGCATATTGAGAAAAGGGGGATCCGCGGAATTCCTAGTCGGTCTCGATCTGCGGGTGACCGAGCCTTCGGCGCTATGGCAAATCTATAAGTGGTCCAAGAAATACAAAGGTGCTTCCCTCTATTGCCTTGCCGAGCCAGAGAAGGCGGCTCTGTATCACCCGAAGCTCTATCTCGTAGAGGCGAAGCAAAGAATCTTGTGCTTGGTGGGCTCCTCTAATCTGACTGCCGGCGGGTTGGAGCGTAACCTGGAAATCAACGTGTTGCTGAGCTTTCCCCAGGATTCTGAACCGGCGTCCGATCTTCAAGCCGCGTATACGCGGATGAAGTTTCACCCTATGCGCGTGGTGCCGAATGAGGAATTCCTGCGCCTATACCAGGAGTTATGGGAAAGGGCCCGCGTTAGCGCTGAGCGCCACGTTGACGCTAATGCGGCCTCAGAGCTTTGTGCTGCGGCGGGGAAGCTTCCCCGCCCGAGGGCCAATCGCCGAGACCTTGGCGGATGGCTAGCCATGGTTTTCGACGCTTTACCTGAAGGCGAATTCAGCAATCAGGATATTTACGAGCACGAGCAGGCATTCTGTGCCCGCTATCCCGAAAATCAAAACATTAGAGCTAAGATCCGGCAGCAGCTCCAGTTGCTTCGCGATTTGGAACTGATTGAGCACGTGGGGCCTGGCCGCTGGCGCAAGCGATGATCGGGCACCTAGGTCAGAGAATATCCAAGTGCAAGCCGGCAACTCAATCATTCATGCCTGTATAATGCGTTCGATATGAAGCCATCAAAGCGCTTAATCCCGATGCCGGCGCTTGTGGGCGTCGGCGCGGCCTTGGGCCTGGTGCTGGCGGCGCTTTTCGCCGCGCCGCGGGTTGTGCTGGTGGAGCCGGCCGGGGGTGCCGTGAACGTCCCGGCGTCCACGCGGTTGAGGCTGGGCTTCAGCCAACCCATGAACGTCGCCTCCGTGCGCGCCCACCTGTCGATCGACCCACCGTTGCCGGGCCGCTACCTGTGGGAGGCGCGCGAACTGATTTTCGAGCCAGAGCACTTCTGGCCTTCAGGGGGCGAGGTTAAGGTGACGCTCACCGCCGGGGTGCGATCGAGGCTGGGCCTGCCCATGCTGCGCAGCAAATCCTGGACCTTCGAGGTAGGGGATCCGCGCATCGCTTATTTATGGCCGGCAGAAGGACCTGCCCAGCTCTACGCACGTACACTAGGAGATCCCCAGGAGACCGAGGCCCTGACAGAGGCTCCCTTGGGCGTGATCGACTACGCGATCGCGGGGGACGGAGTACGGGTGGCCTATAGCGTCATGCGCCCGGGGGGCGCGACTGAGCTGCGGATCCTGAATCTGGTTTCCCTGGAGGATCAGCAGGTGCTCACTTGCCAGGCCGACCGTCCCTGCCGTTCGCCCTCCCTATCCCCGGATGGGCGCTGGATGGCCTTTGAGCGCCAGGAACTGGCGTTAGGCGAGGCGGGCCGGCTGACTACGCAGAGGAGGAGCCTTTGGCTGTTGCCCCTTCGGGAGGCGGGACCGCCGGTAGAGGTTGGCGGCGGGGAAGGCTCGCGCGCTAGCCCGCTGTGGTCGCCCACCGGCTGGTTGAGCTACTACGACGACCATATTCAAGCCATTATCGTGGCCGAGGTCGATCTCGAAGGTCAGACGAGCCCTCTGCGCTTCATCCCAAGCAGCCTGGGGCTGCTTGGAACATGGTCGCCCAACGGGCTTGCGTTCATCTTCCCGGAGATCGTGTTCGCACAGGCCGCCTCTGCGGAGGATGGGACACCCAGCGAGACCTTCTATAGTCATCTCTACCGGGTCGAGATCGCGGATGGCCGCACCTCGGACATCTCCCCCGGAGAGGAAAGGCTGGTGGAGGACGCCTCGCCGGTCTTCAGCCCGGATGGATCCTGGATTGCCTTCACCCGCAAGTATCTTGACCCCGGCCGCTGGACGCCAGGGCGCCAAATTTGGATCATGAGAGCCGATGGCAGCGAAGCACGGGCGCTGACGGAGGATCCCGATGCGCTCTACTCGGCCCTGGTATGGAGCCCGGATGGCAAGCGCCTGGCCTTCATGCGCAGAAATATGGCGACAGCGGGCGCACAACCAGAGATCGGCTGGCTGCAAGTGGAGGGCGGTGATCGCCAGCGGCTGGCGCAGGATGGGTTCCTGCCCGCCTGGATCCCCTAGCCAGAGCGCTTCAGCAGAAATCTCCGAACTCGGGCTTCACGGCCTTGAGCAGATCCGCGCGGGAGAGAATCAAGCCGGCATTGGGGATCCCGGCGCCCATGGAGAGCGTATCCTCATCTTGAATACGGCGGTCGGCCAGGATGCGGATCGAGGATGGCAGGCCGATGGGGGAGACAGCCCCCGGCGGGTAGCCGGTGACGCGCTGCACCTCTTCGCGGTCGGCGGTGGTGATGCGCGAGACGCCCAGGAAGCGCCGCAGCTTCTTCCAATCGACCTGTCGGTTGCCGGGCATCATCACCAGGATGTAGCGCTCGCCTTCGAGCCGGAAGAGCAGCGAGCGCACGATTTGCTCTGGCCGCAAGCCGCGCTCGCGGGCCGCCTGCGCCAGCGAGCGCAGGGGCTGCGGGTGCAGGTGCAGGCGGTAGGGGATCCCCAGGACATCGAGCGTTTTCGTGACGGGCGTCTCGGTCTCCATGGTCCATGATTGTACTCCAGCAGTGGTGGCATAAAGATGGAGGCCTTGGGAGGACGAGCCTCCGCGGGCGTTCCCTCCTCATTTTCGCCGGCTTGGCGCAGGCCAACCTTTGCTATAATCTTTCTGCCGCTTGGATCGGGCCAAGACCTAGACGGCAGGGTGCCAGCAACCACTATCCCGCCCCATGGCCCGGGCGGGTCTTCTTTCCTCGGGCCGACGGGCGTCTCACTCGAAGGAGGAGATAGCCATGTCCAAGCAAGAATCCCCGCTTGATCGTTCCAAGGTCACCACGCGCACTTTCCAACAGAAGAAGGCCAAAGGCGAACTCATCACCATGCTTACTGCGTATGACTACGGCACCGCGCTCGCCGTAGACCGCGCCGGCATCGACTCGATTCTGGTGGGTGATTCGCTCGGGATGGTGGTGCTCGGATACGAGAACACCCTGCCAGTCACGATGGATGACATGATCCACCACTGCCGGGCGGTGGCGCGTGGGGCCCGCTACGCTCTGCTCATCGGAGATATGCCCTTCCTTTCCTATCAAGTTTCGGTTGAGGAGGCGGTGCGCAACGCAGGACGGTTCCTGCAAGAGGCAGGCATGGATGCGGTGAAGCTGGAGGGCGGCCGAGAGCGGCTGCAAGCTGTGCGGGCCATCGTGCGTGCCGGCATTCCGGTGATGGGCCATCTGGGGCTCACGCCCCAGTCCGTGCATCAATTGGGCGGCTTTCGGGCGCAAGCCAAGAGCGCCGGGGAGGCCAGGCGGTTGATCGAGGATGCCGATCTACTTCAGGAAGCAGGCTGTTTCGCGCTCGTGCTGGAATCGATCCCCAGCCAGCTCGCCCAATTGGTTTCGAAACGCCTGGAGATTCCCACGATTGGCATCGGTGCCGGCGCAGGATGTGACGGGCAGGTGCTCGTGACGCACGATTTGCTGGGGCTCTTCGATCGCTTCACCCCGCGCTTCGTCAAGCAATATGCCCAACTGCATGCAACGATGGCCGAAGCCATCGCGGCCTACCGGGAGGACATCGCCGCCGGGCGATTCCCCGGGCCGGAGCACAGCCTGGAGATGGACGCGGACGCCTGGGAGGCCTTGCAGAAGGAGCTAGGTCATGGCTAAGAAACCGGATCTGCTTATTATGGGGAGCGGTGCCATGGCCTGCTTGTTCGGGGCGCGTCTGGCTCCTCTCGCCGACGTGACTCTGCTGGGCACATGGGAGGCTGGCCTGGCAGCGATCGAGCGCCAGGGCATCCGCGTGCTCGGGCCCGATGGCCAGGAACAGCGCCAGCGCGTCCGCGTGGCGCGGGAGCCATCGGCCTGCCGGGGCGCTCGCCAGGCGCTGGTGCTGGTCAAGTCCTGGCAGACCGAACGGGCCGCCCGCCAGTTGGCCGAATGCCTCGACCCTGAGGGCGTGGCCCTCACGCTTCAGAATGGTCTGGGCAATCTGGAGATTCTCGTTGACCACCTTAACCCCGAGCGGGCTGCGCTTGGGATCACGACCATGGGGGCCACGCTGGTTGAGCCGGGCATAGTGCGCGTGGGGGGTGTGGGGCCGACCCATGTTGCCAGCCACCCGCGCCTGGGCCCGGTGGCCTCGCTGCTGGAGCAGGCCGGGTTTGAAGTTCATTTCGAGGCCCAGATGGTGTCGCTGGTGTGGGGGAAGCTGGCCATCAACGCCGCCATCAACCCCCTAACCGCCATGCTGGAGGTGCCCAACGGCGAACTCTTGCAACGTGAGGGGACTCTGGCCATCATGACCGAGGCGGCCCGCGAGGCCCAGGCGGTGGCCGAGGCCCGAGGCGTCGGGCTACCCTTCGCCGAGGCCGCGGCCCGCGCCCTGGAGGTCGCCGAAAGGACTGCTGCCAATCACTCCTCGATGCTGCAAGATATCCGCCGCGGCGCGCCGACCGAAATCGAAGCGATCTGCGGAGCAGTTGTCCGCGAGGGGCGGCGCCATGGCGTGGAAACGCCCGTCAATTGGACGCTCTGGCATCTGGTTCAGGCCAAGGCGCAAGGAAGCAAAGGAGCTCATTCATGAGGGTTGCTCGTAGCCTCAAGGATCTTCGGGCAGGGCGCGCGGAGCTCTCCTCGCCCTTTGGCCTGATTCCCACAATGGGATATCTGCATGAAGGTCATCTCTCGCTCGTGCGTCGAGCCAGGCAGGAGTGTCAAAGCGTGGGGGTGAGCATCTTTGTGAATCCGACCCAGTTCGGCCCGCACGAGGATCTGGAGGCCTACCCCCGGGATGAGGCCCGGGACCTGCGCTTGCTGGAAGCTGAAGGCGTGGATCTGGTCTGGTTGCCGCCGGTGGAGGAGGTCTACCCGCCAGGGTCGCAGACCTGGGTAGAAGTCGATGGGCTGACCCAGCCGCTAGAGGGCGCCCATCGCCCCGGCCATTTTCGCGGGGTGACGACTGTGGTGGCGAAGCTCTTCAACGCTTTTCGACCCGATCGGGCCTATTTCGGTCAGAAGGACGCCCAGCAGGCGCTTGTGATCCGGCGTATGACCCTAGACCTGCTCTTCCCGCTGGAGGTGATTGTCTGCCCTACTGTTCGCGAGGCGGACGGTTTGGCGATGTCCAGCCGCAATGCCTATCTGGATCCTGAGGAACGGAAGGCCGCCACGGTGCTCTATCGGGCGCTGCGCGCTGCCCAGGAAGCGTTTGAGCAGGGAGAGCGGGAGGCTGAATCCTTGCGGCAGACGATGACCCGGGTGCTCGCGAGCGAGCCGCGGGCGAAGGTGCAATATATTTCTGTGGCCAACCCCGAAACCCTGGACGAACTCCAGGGTTCCGTTGAGCGGGCCCTGCTGTCCATGGCGGTGTTCATAGGGCGGACGCGGCTGATCGACAACATACTCATCGGCGGCTGACTTTCCGGGACGAGCATAGGCGCGGGCCCCGGGGAACCGGCGTGGCCCGCGCACGCGGGGAGGACAATCATGCTCCTGGCAATCGATATCGGCAACACCAACATCACGCTGGGCATCTACGAGGGCGAGGCGCTGGAGGATGCCTGGCGGCTGGCTACTGTGCATGAGCGGATGCCGGATGAATACGGCCTGCAGATCCTCGGACTTCTGGACCACGCTGGCTGCTCCGTGGAACATATCGAAGCGGTGGCAATGGCGTCGGTCGTACCGCCGCTCACACGGACCTTCATCGAGGCCTGCCGGCACTATCTGTCGAAGGAGCCCTTCGTGGTCGATGCCGGCGTGAGGACGGGCCTCAAGATCCGCTACGAAGACCCCAAGCACGCGCTGGGGGCCGATCGTGTGGTCGACGCCGTGGCCGTGCTCCAACTCTACGGCGGACCGGCCTGTGTGGTTGACTTTGGGACGGCCACCACGTTCGACGCCATCTCGGGCGAGGGCGAGTATCTGGGGGGCGCCATCGCGCCTGGCATCGGCATTGCGGCGGATGCCCTCTTCCTGCGCACGGCCAAACTGCCGCGCGTCGAGTTGGCCAGACCCCCAAGCCCCATCGGACGCAACACTGTGCATGCCATCCAGTCGGGCCTGCTCTACGGTTATGTGGGACTGGTGGAAGGGATGGTGGCCCGGTTCCGGCGCGAATTGGGGAAATCGATGAAGGTCATCGGAACGGGCGGGCTTGCGCCTCTCATCGCCGAGGAAACCGAGGTGATCGAGATTCAAGCCCCCTGGCTGACTCTGGATGGGCTGCGGATTGTGTGGTCGCTCAACCAATAGCGCCTGCAAGCCATATCTCACGTTTTGAAACCTTATGCGTTATATGCATGAGCGGTCCATTGAGGCGATATCCCATGAGCGAGGTTCCCTTCGAAAGGCTCATCGAGATGTACGCCGGGGAGCTCCTTGGTTATCTTCGGCGGCTCACTGGTTCCCGCGAGGACGCGGAAGATTGTCTCCAGGAGGCCTTCCTGCGGGCCTATCGCGCCTTTCCGTCGCTGCGGCCTGACAGCAATCCCCGCGCCTGGCTCTATACGATCGCGAGTCGAGTGGCCTATTCGCATGGACGCCGGGCCGCACGGCGCCGCCATGCGTTGGCCGGGGCCGCGCCTCTGACCTCGCAGAGAGCGCAATCGGCGGAATCGCAGGCCGAGCAAGCCGAGCTCCTGCAGGCTGTGCGGGCATTTGTGCGCCGTCTGCCGCACAAGCAACGCGCCGCGCTGGTCATGCGCCGCTATCAGGGCCTGGGATATGAGGTCATCGGAGAGGTCCTGGGCTGCTCGCCCGAAGCAGCCCGCGCCAGCGCGTACCAGGCGCTCAAGAAGCTTCGGGCGCATTTCGCCGAGGAGGTATCCTCATGAAACGGGAGCAGAGGCTTGGCGAGCGAGACCTCCAGCGCTGGCTGGGCGATTCGCCGGGACGGCCGGTCCGCAGCGCTTTGCTGGAGGCGCTGGATCGGATTTTGGGGGAATCGCCCAAACCGGAGGAGGCCGGGGAGGTGTTGGCAAGGGTGCGCCAGGAGATCGATCAGGCCCGTCCCAATGTTGTCTATTACGACACCTTCGAAGGCACGCCTTTCGGCGAACTCCACATCGCCGTGAGCGACCGCGGTGTCCTAGCTCTGAGCCTGGGCCGCCCGCTCGAGGAATTCCTGACGCATCTGAAACGCTGGACCGGCCTCACTCCGCGGCGGGATCCGGGACGTGTGGCCCGAGCGGGGCGGCAAGTCGGGGAATATCTTCAAGGCCGGCGCAAATCCTTCGATCTGCCTGTAGATCTGAGACTACTGACGCCCTTTCAGCGGCGGGTGCTCGAGTGCATCTCGGCGCTGGCCGCAGGCGAAGTGGCCACCTATGGGCAGGTGGCGGCCTGGCTGGGCAAGCCGGGCGCAGCGCGGGCAGTGGGCCAGGCGCTGGCCCGCAACCCCGTGCCGCTTATCGTTCCCTGCCACCGGGTGCTGGCCTCGGATGGTTCCCTGGGTGGCTACTCCGGTGGGCAGGGCCCGGCCACGAAGCTGCGCTTGTTGCAGATGGAGGGTGCGCCACTGCCCTTCCCGAAAGGCAGCGCGGGATGAGCACCGATCCATGGCAGGACCTGGAACACCAGATCATCGCCTGCCGGCGATGCCCGCGGTTGGTTGCCTGGCGGGAGCAGGTGGCGTCCGTCAAGCGCCGGGCCTACCGCGACTGGGACTACTGGGGCCGGCCTGTTCCCGGGTTTGGAGACCGGGCAGCCAGGTTGCTGATCGTGGGCCTGGCTCCCGGTGCGCATGGCGCCAACCGCACCGGCCGGATGTTCACGGGCGATCGCTCGGGCGAGACGCTCTTTGGGGCGCTCTATCGCGCCGGTTTCGCCAACCAGCCTGATTCCAGGCAGCGTGAGGATGGTCTTGTGCTAAGCGACGCCTTCGTGACAGCCGCGGCGCGCTGCGCGCCTCCTAAGAATCGCCTCACGGCCCAGGAGCTTGACCATTGCAGGCCCTTTCTAATCCGAGAGATGGCCCTGCTGGCTCAAATGCGGATTATCCTGGCGCTGGGAAGGGTGGCGTTCCAGGCCTGCGAGCGGGCTTTGCGAGAGCGAGGCCACTCCGTGCCGCGCCTCCAATTCAGGCACGGGGGATGGTATCCGCTGGAAGGGTCAGGCCTGATCTTGGTAGCCTGTTACCATCCCAGTCAGCAAAATACGCAGACAGGCCGGCTGACCCTCGGGATGCTCGATGCGGTGTTTGGCCGCATCCGCAGCGCACTTGATGGGGTTTGATACTGTAACCGGCAAATGTCGGGAAACCCTAAACGCTGAGGAGCGTGCATGGCAGAGCGCATAGAAGAACGATCTACGGCGGGCGCATCCAGCGAGGGCCGCCAGGTCACACCCCTGGGGCTTGCAAACCTCTTCATTGTCTATCTGGTCTGGGGCAGCACCTACCTGGCGATCCGGGTGGCGGTGCGTCCTGGCGCGGGAATCCCACCTTTCACATTAGGGTTCGGGCGCATGACGCTCGCGGGGGTGCTGCTGCTTGCGCTGGCGGCCCTGAAGTCAGATCTGCGCCGGCCCAGCCTGCGCGAACTGGGCGTCTTGGTCGCCTCCGGTCTTCTGCTATGGACGGTGGCGAACGGCATGGTGGCCTGGGCGGAGCAGAGGGTGGATTCCTCGCTGGCAGCGCTGATGATCGCCACCATTCCTCTTTGGACGGTGGTTTTCGAATCGTTGCTCGACCGCCGGCGGCCCAGCGGAAGGCTCGTTCTCTTCCTTCTCTTGGGTTTTGCGGGCGCGGCGATGCTCTCGGCCCCATCCTGGCGGTCGGGGGAACGGGCCGATCTGCTCTCGATGGTTGCGCTTGTGCTGGCGCCGGTGAGCTGGTCATTGGGTTCGATCTTG
>Ga0164310_10001774_pt1 | contig 12361 bp, 11 predicted proteins | sample GuaBasSedimGuay1_FD_121795 | JGI IMG/M metagenome (GOLD analysis project Ga0164310, IMG submission 121795) | Subseafloor sediment microbial communities from Guaymas Basin, Gulf of California, Mexico - Guay1, Core 4569-9, 0-3 cm | ecosystem: Environmental > Aquatic > Marine > Hydrothermal vents... | reverse complement strand
GTGATATACTGTATTTTATCATCGTCATCTTCATAAAATTTACATAGTCGTTTCTTTTTTAATTTTACTTTATTATTTTTCTTAACACAGCGGCCATTAACTTCAAATTTACAAAACATACATAAAACTTTTTCCATAATTATATCCTCCTAAAGCTCACATGATCCAGAAGCACATTTCACAGATTCTTCTCCAGCAGATACCAGCTCTTTACTATCATTTAAATACTGTCTAACTTGCTCTTCAGCAACTTTATTTAAAATTTGACCTTCTCGACTACCATCAACGTATACAGTAACACCTTTCAAATCCCTTATATATTCCAAGGCAAATTTACTTAGTTCTTCTGCTGTAGTTCCAGCAGGCAAATTAATAGTTTTAGATACTGCACCGTCAACATACCTTTGAACAATAGATTGTACTTCAAAATGATCTTCTGGTTTTAAATCGTCAGTATCAACATACCAATCTTCAATTTCTTTTCCATTGTTAATAAACTCTTTATAAATTGAATGCACATACATACGATCACCAACACGATCATGCCGCATATAGGCTTTTCTAAATAAAGGTTCTATACCAGAAGTAACATCAGCTAAAAGACTGATTGTTCCAGTAGGTGCAATCGCCAATCCAGTAACACAACGTACACCATGCTCTTTAACTTTCATACGTAATGAAGCAGGTAATTTACGTACAAAAGAAGATTTACCATAAGCAACTGGATCAAATTTTGGAAAAGCTCCTTTCTCATCTGACAACTCAATCAAAGCTTCATAGACTGTATCTCGTATAAATTTCATAAGACGGTCTATTTCAACAATTGCTTTATCAGATCCATATCTTAATCTTTTAGCAAACAGATATTCAGCTAATCCCATAACTCCTAATCCAATACGACGAGAATTATGTGCTTTAATATCAATTTCTTTTAATACATATTTATTTACATCTATTACATCATCCAAAAATCTAACCGATAGTTTAATCACTTCTTCTAGTTTCTTCCAATTAGTGTTAATTGTACCAGTAATAAAATTTGGAAGCACTAATGAACCTAAATCACAAACATCGTAAGGTGCTAAAATTGCCTCGCCACAATTCCCAGTTACACAATGTGGTAATTCAAAACAATGTATTTTATCAAAAACTGAAACATCCCATACATCTTCATACAGATCTGTCTTTTCAACAGAAATAATTTGTATTGCGTGCTTTGGAGCTGTAATTTCTATAGCATCCACTATTTTCTTTATTCTATTTTGTTTATCTAAATGAGTTAATTTAAACAATTCAAAAAAATGTAATATAGACCTTTGTGTACTAATTTTCAAAGTATATCGATGATAGATTTTATCATATGTTTTACCATTTGGAAAAATACCTTTATGTGTAGAATGCTCAATAAGCGATTGTATGCCATAAAACCCTAAAAGATCAGATACATCATACACCAACTTTTCATGTGAAGATGTTAAAACTATTCGTTTACTATTAACATCAATTGAAGCATCAGAAGAAAACAAACCATCAATAAAACCTTTTCTAAAATCCTCACTAGCCGTACTCCATATAGATTTTGGTATACCAAATGTTTTTTTCGTTACACCAAATCTTTCAAAAAACGATCTAACTTTCTTATTCTGAACATTGGTTTCTTTATTTGTACCAACATCTCTAAATGTACCAGACCATCCAAGATCTCTTAATGACGATGTGAGTATATTATGAATATCATATTTTTGATCATGTTCAGACACAATAAATCCTATCTGATCTGGCCTATCATTATTAGAAATCCAACCATCCCCTATATTCCATCCAATTAAAAACCCATCTTGAAATGTTCCATCATAACCGTATCCCAAATCATACTTTATATTTGGCTGCGGCAAATAGTCACCAACACACAATTCATCAGTACGTTTCTTTATAAAATCTGTTTCATCATAATTCCATCTGTCTTTTTTAACAACTGGCCATTTATGTTCCGCTGTAGCATAATATTCATGATTCCCTCGCAACTTTACTTTATGTAAATTTTTACCTCTACCAGATAAAAAACATTTAGCTTTACTATAACCATGGTTAATATTAGGCACTTCAAAATCACAATCTTGCAAATCTTCTATAGAAAAAACACCTTTATATGTAAGTACTTTTGTACCCTTCCGTAATGACGGGTTACATCCCATAACCGGATCGTAATAATACGAATTATTTTTAGTTAAATTGTCCCAGTTTAGCAAACCAGGCTCAGCGCACTTAATCATATTTTCTATTATTTTATCCCATATATATCTAGCTCTTATTTTCCCATATGCTTTTTGAGAAAATTTGAATTCCCAATCTATATCTGCTTCAACGGCTGCTAAAAAATCCTCTGAAACAGCTACAGAAATATTGTAATGTGATAATTCTCCATGTTTTAACTTAGCATCAATAAACCGCATAATATCAGGATGAGCAACATGCATCAATGCTAGAGCAGCAGCTCTACGAGAACCTCCACTTTCAACAGTTTCCGCAATAGAATCTGACGCTCTTAAAAAACTAACAGGCCCCGATGATTTACCGCCAACGCCTTTGATATCCGCTCCTTTAGGACGTAAAGAAGACGCATTAACACCTATCCCACCACCTTCACCCCATAAAATTAATGAATCCTTGTAAAACTGGCCAATTTCTTCACGTGAATCTCCTATCGGTAAGTGATAACAATTAAACATAGATCCCCTCGGACGACCAGCATTACGTAATATTCTTCCACCGGGTAAAAAATCCATATTATAAATCATTTCACTAAATTTATCAGAATATTTCAATGAATTAGAATTTTCGGCGCCAGCTACAACTGTACCAACACGACTAGCACAACCATCCCAATCTTCATCATCCATAAAATATCTATTTTCTGCCACTTTTTTTCCGTTTTCAGATAACTTACCCATATCTTTCCCCCTATTAAGTACCAGTCGATCCGAATCCGCCTTCACCGCGTTCTGTTTCATCTAATTCATCAACAACATCAAACTCTACGGGAATGCTTCGTTTAATAGCCATTTGGGCGTATCTATCTCCCTGACGAAACATAAAAGATTCATTACTGATATTTTTCATATATGTATAAACTTCTCCACGATAATCACTATCAATAATACAAGGAGAATTTAAAATAATCAACTGCTTTTTACAAGCTATCCCACTACGAGGATAAATCTGAACTTCATAGCCACCTAGTATACTAAATGCCCATCCACTTCGTATATAACGAACATCTCCCGGTCTAATAACAACATCGTCTACCGCATAAAGGTCTAAGCAAGCGGCGCCATCAGAACCATAGGTAGGCACAATTGCATTTTCATCTAATTTATAAATTTTGATCTTCATTTTTCTGCTCCACTATAGTATCAATTTTCTTGTCAGCTAAATTCATCGCTTCATGTATATCAATTTTATAATACCGTGCCACAGAAAATAACACCATCAATACATCGCCAAGTTCTTCTGTGGGGTTTCCTTTACCACTTAAAGCCTATATAAATTCTGAAGATTCAAGATGTAAATAACAACCACCAACAGTCCAATGACGAGACCATCCCATCTTATTAACTGTAAAATCATATGACTTATCTGCAAATTCATCTAAATCTATCATAATATTATCCTTTAACCCAGTGATTATCTACATCAGCTTCGGCTTTCATTTTAACTAACTCAAAAAAATCATCGAATCCATCTTTAACAGATTGTTCTACAATAGGTTTAACTTCTTCTACTTGGTCTTCACGAGCTTCAACTATAACTTCATCATGTACCGTTAATAACAAACGAGCATCATATGGTTTAATCCTTTCAGTAACATGAATCATGGCTTGTTTTATTGTATCAGCATTAGACGCTTGAATAGGCATATTCTTACCTTGCCTTTCAATAGCACCACGAATTTTCTTAAAATCTGGATCGGTGGTGTCAGGCAAAGTATAATATCTTCTGCGACCACTAATAGATGTAGAAAATCTATTCAACACAGCATTACTACCAGACTCTTCCAAAAATTTATGAACTAAAGGATATTTTTTAAAATAATTCAAAATCATCTTTTTAGCTTCATCTTTAGAAATACCAAGACGTAAAGACAATCCATGTTCTGAAAGTCCATAAGCTAAACCAAAAGAAATAGGTTTGGAATTAGATCTATAATTCTTTTTATTTGGATCTTCATCATCCAGTTTTTTATCAGCCATTACCTCATCTTCAGATATTCCATAAATACCAGCAGCAGAAACAGTATGTAAATCACCACCTTCGTTAAATATCTTAACCCATAATGGATCACGTGATAAATTCGCTATAATACGAAGCTCAGCAGCGCTCATATCACATGTAATAATATTATACCCTGGTCGAGCGATAAAACAAGACCTATATTTCTGCTCTTTTGGAATATTTTGTAAATTAGGATTTGAAGAACTCATTCTACCAGTGTCAACCATCTGCTTAAATTTGGTATGTAATCTACCAGTTTTTGGATGAATACGATCAATCATCGGTTCACCATATGTAGTGATGAACTTTTCATATTTACGATATTCCAATAACAATTTTACAACTGGATTTTTCTTATGTTTATTTAATTCCTTAACATCCGTACTATCAACATAAACACCTACTTTTTGTAGTCCTTTAATTACTTGAGCGGGGCTAGCCAAATTCATTAACGACACACCGAATAACGTAGTCTGATCAATAGTATTTTCAAATACATTGCCTAATTGAATACGTAATCTATCACGTTCAACAATCATATCTTCAAGAATATTTCGCCATTGCGGAACATCTAACAACATCCCATTTAATTCCATTTCTGCTAATGGTTTAATAAAATCAAATTCTAATTTAGCGACTCGCATCAAACCATCTTGACGTAACTTAGGCATCTGCATGTTATAAATGTCACGCAAAACTGAAACATCATTCGCCGCGTATCTAAGTTGATATTCTTGATATTTTTGATGATAATCAACAAACGAAGTTGCAATATCTTTAGGCATCTTCATATGTAAATATTTACCAACTAAATGGCCCAAACTTGCTTTCGGATGTAATCCTAAATACAACAACTGTTCAACTAACATTGTATCATAAATACGATTTAACTCGATATCAAAATTAGTTTTTAGTACCTCAAAATCATAAGCAGCGTTTTGTAAAAGTTTTAAAGAACTATCGCCTTCTAATAACGATTTCAAAACTTCCGCACGAACATTACCATCACGAACATCAAACACGTAAGATTTACCAAGCACACCTATTTGAATTAGTACTATTTTCGCCATAAATGGATCCAAAGCAGTTGTCTCTGTATCCACTTCAATCAAATCATGCCTTTCAATTTCAGGTAATACTTTTAAAGCTTCTTCAGTGTTTGTAATGTATTGATAATTTGGTGGCGGAAGGCCCGGCAATCCATTATCATAACTTATGCCCATATATCATTCCCCGAATGTATAATATTATAACTCCGAAACAATTTCATCAATAACATATGCTCAGGCTTAGGTCCATAATATAACTGCCCAACTAACTCTACACATTTAGCGTAACGAGTTGCATCTTCAATGGAAGTCGATCTCTTAAAACATCCAGATAAAAACCCAGTAGCCGCTATACGCATAGTTTCTACTGGAATTTTTTTAACCAACTTCAAAAAAATATTTTGAACTGGTTGCCATTGACCGTGCTTCTTAACTAACAATCTGCACATATCTATAACTTCTTGTTGATCTGCTTCAAGGCCAGCACTTAAAATAAAACCCACTGCTTCATCCGTCCAACTACCTTCAGCATTAATCTGCTGTAAAAAAGACAACGCTATACGCGGCGTCCCTTCGCATTCCTCAGTAATTTTATTAAGAATTTTTGAGTTATAATTCATACCCTCAAACTGAGCAACTTGTTCTAATAACTCATATATAGGTTTGCACTCCAATCTACTAAATTGAACCATTTTACAACGCTGTCGAATGACTTCTTTAAGTTTTTGAGGCTCATTGGTACATAATATAATATACACATGAGCAGGTGTGTCTTCTAAAAATTTTAGGAGGGCATCCTCGGCGGCGTCACTAAGTTTATGCGCCTCATCAAGAATTAATACCCGCACTCTATCATTACCAAAGGGAGCCGCAGGTAAATCGTTTAATACACGTCTAACAGTATCAATATTTCCTGTTCTTGCACCATCTAACTCTAATACTGAAAGACTATTCAATGCTATAATACTTTTACATGTAGAACATTCACAACATGGATTAGGAGTAACACCAGTTTCACAATTCAAACCTAAAGCAACTATCCTAGCAAAAGTCGTTTTACCACAATTACCAGTTATAAATATGCAATTATTTCTTCTAAGTACTAGATAAGATGAGGGGACTGTGAAACAGTATTGATAACCATCTATTGGTGTATATTCAGAAATAACAGTCTTTCTATCAGCCACAGCACTAAGTCCACAAACAGTATTAGTAGATCTGATAACCCTATAAGTAATAGACCTATTATTTATTCGCCTATCATCAATATTTATCGAGGCTCTGTAACCGGAAACAGTAAATGCGTACTGTATAAAATCGGCACTTTGTTTAGATGTTGTAAAGAAAATATTCTTCTGATCACCGTCCCATAGAACCACCTCAGATGATATAGTCTCTAATTGATTGGCATTACAACCATAAAAGTAACTATCAAATTCCTTAGTTCTAATTGGAGGTATAAAATAAAATCGTGTATAATCACCTTGGGTTAATGTAGAATATTCAATACCCGCTTCTTTTAATAGTTTATGAGCGCGATCTATTTTTCTTTTCTTTTTTAAATTAAGACAGCATTTCGTTCTATTAGAATCAATAGTTGCATCAGCAATTATCATAACCATTATACGTAAATCCGCGGAACACATATCAATACCAGCAGACGCACCTAAATTAAATGATGTTAAAAATTTACCATTAAAACCATGTTTATTAATCTCATGAGTATTCATTATTGATTCAAAACTATCAGTATGTAAACCACTTTTTCGTAATGAATATAATACCCTATGATCTTTACTCAAGCACTGATCCAATCCATATTTAGTTTTAAAATGAAATAATTTATCTGATGATTTCTTTATATATCTAAGTGGTTTCACTAACGATGCTATCTTAGTAGTGGTATCATACTGCATTACTAAATCACCATCAGTATATTCGGAAATCTTTTTCCAACCATAGCCAGTAAAAAATTCAGTATCGCAATCAACACAACCTGCCGGTCCAGTAAACAATGAGGCATGAGGTAATGTAGCATTTTCTAAATATCCCGAGATCATATTTTTTATACGATCATGACCAAATACCTCATCAATGCGGTAAGGTCGATATGCAACATTTAAATCACCTTTCCTTCTCTTCTTTATCATACTCCTTCTCCGTTATAAACTACACTTATATTATAGAATATTATTTCAGTATTGCTAGGTTAATTTATCACTTTTTTTCAAGAAAAAACCAAGAATTTATATAAAAAGATATAATTATCTATCATTTTTTATCATTTTTATATTAAATTGTAATAAATCTAATAACTCAACAAAAACCCCATCGCCGCCTTTTGCAATAAATGGAGCCCAAGCAGTGCTTCTTAAATAATCACCAACATCATCAGGGCACATAGAATAAGGTATTAATCGCATACACTTATTATCTGATAGTTTCGAACCTATATAAATAGTACTATCGGGGGTTGCGTCATAACGCCTTAATATATTAGGCAGCGTTTCATACTTACCTTTACTTCCTTTACCCCAATAAAATGGCAAACTTTTACGCTGGCACATATTATAATTAATCTTATTATCATCACAAAGAAAAACTACCTTATAATACTTCTTTAATTCATTAATCACAAAAAAATCTTTTTGATTAAAAACTTTATATAAGGTATTACCTAATTCATCCTCTGCATATGTGCCATTTGTAAGAACTCCATCTATTTCGGAGACAATTAATTTTATCGGCCTTTCAAAAATCATTTCCATTTTTATATACTTTTAGTCAATCGATGACTATCCTCCTCAAAATGTTGTGTTGAAATCTCTAATATCTGAGTGTTTTCTAAAGCTTTGAATGTGTGTTTAGTATACGGAGCTAAATGAACAACATCTCCTATACCCATGATACGTGTTTCCCCTTCAATCGTCATTGCTACAGTACCATATAAAATATAAAACGTTTCATCTTTTATTTTATGAAAATGATAGCTACAATTATGCCCTTTATTAACATTTAATATCTTTCCACAATATAATGGACTATTCACTATCCATTCTTCTGACCCCCAAACCTTATTATGATATTCAGGCTGAGTTATAGTAAAAGATTCTTTCATTAAAGAGTTGATACGAGTACTTGAATCCCTTTTAGTTGTTCCACCTACCCCATAAACAAATTCAATATTGTATTTCTCAGATAAAACTGATTCAGGAACTACCCCCTCTAAATGTCTATCACCACCGTTTGCAAACCTAATACAATAGTCACCTTCAGATTTTATTCTGTCTGCCAACATTTCTAATGTTTTAATCACTGTATTATCCTGATCAATAGCTAGAACACATTCGTCCACATACTTCAAAGATTTAACAATCTCCATTCTATCTGTTTCAGGTAAAATTATTTTACCTTTCTTAATTTCTTGCTGTACATCATTATTTACAATAACGATCAACGAATCACCAAAATCTTTTGCTGCCTTGATATAATCTATATGTCCTTTATGAATTGGATTAAAATAACCACTGATAATTACAAAATCCATTTATACACCTCCAACTATAATAATTTCTCCTTCGTAATAATTGAAGTCCCTCGTTCACCAACCACAATTCCAGCAGCTTTATTAGATAGTTTAGCTGATTCAAATAATGACATACCTTGTACTAATCCATAAGCAAATACACTAATAACCGTATCCCCGGCGCCAGAAACATCATATACCTCTTGAGCAACTGTAGATATATGAAACACATCAGACTTTGTACATAATGTCATGCCTTCAGAACCTCTAGTAATCAATACATATTCACATTTTAACTTATCTAAAATATAATCGCCTGCTTTAATTACTCGTTCATCATTAGTCAATTTAAAACCGCAAAAATCACCAGCCTCATGATGATTAGGTGTTAAACCTGTAATCCCAACATAATGTTTGAAATTGGTAACATGTGGATCAACTAAAATTGGTATAGATCCACTTATAGCTGTCAATTCAACAATAAGCTGACGTGAAACAACACCTTTACCATAATCAGAAATGATTATCATATCAATACTTCTTTTGTTTGTCTGTACAAAATTTAACATCTCTTTAGTAATACGATTATTTACTGTGGATATTTTCTCGTAATCAATACGCACTACTTGTTGATTGTTTCCAACCACCCTAGTCTTAATCGTTGTAGGCCTATCACCATCAATTATAATACCATCTATAAATAAATCTTTTTCACTTAACATCGATAATATATGCCCCGCGTTAATATCAGAACCAACTACACCACAAATTAAGGGTTTTACTCCTAACCCACAAAAATTGTTTACAACGTTCGCTGATCCTCCGAGTGTTAATGTTTCTTTATCTACACGAACTACCGGTACCGGTGCCTCTGGAGAAACCCTATCAACAGTTCCCAATATATAATTATCTAGCATTAAATCACCTATTACTAGGATACTTTGTAATTTTTCAGATACCATAAAACAGTCTCCTCTATTCCCTCATCAATAGGTACTTTATTAGACCAACCAAGTAGTTCTTTAGCTTTGGATACATCCGAATAATTTCTTTGTAAATCCCCAGGTCTTTCATTCACATATTCTATATTGACTTCAGAGATATTACCATAATAATCCAATGCATCAAATATCAAATCAGACACTTGCTTTACAGTTGTTTCTACATTAGTTGCTATTTGAATAACATTACCACCTATCTGCTCAGATTTATCAATCGCCGCCATTATAGCATCCATCAAATCACCAACATAACAATAATCACGAGTTTGAGTACCATCACCAAATATTTGTAAAACCCTACCTTCCATCATACCCGTAATAAAATTGGTTACTAGCTGTGCTTTTTTATTAATGGAGTGCGGTCCATATATATTACTGAACCTAAGTGCCACAGTATTAAGACCATAAGCTTCATGATACACATGACAATAAGCTTCTCCTGCACATTTACTAGCGCCATAAGGTGCAATAGGTCGTGGAAATAACTTTTCATGAAATGGAGGATTATATCCACCAGAAGAAGCACTAGTAGACGCAAAGATAAACACTTTAGCACCGCCGCATCTAGCGCCCTCTAGATAGTTAAAGGTACCTATTACATTTGATTCTAAATCTGTACGGGGACACTCAACAGATACAGGAACACCTGTACTAGCTGCCAAGTGTATCACCACATCTATACCTTTACAAATACTGTAGGCTACGTCAGCTCTAGTTATATTCTCTATATATAAATGGCACTCCCCAGCCGGTGTACTTAACGAACCAGTAGGTTTAGTAAACTCACAAACCCGCGACAACATTGCCTCACTTCCAGATGATAAATTATCCACTATACGTATATATGACGTAGGGTCGTTCTTACGTATCGTTTCTACAACATTTACACCTATAAACCCGCACCCACCTGTAATTAACCACCGCATATTAACCTCCTATTGGATCTTTTGAGCCCTCAAAATCTATTTTTTTATTCTTATCCCACACAGACGTACAAATAATTTTAGATTGATCACACCTATCTTTATATTTATTAGCGATCTCCATTATTTCTTTTAATAAACCATCATCCAATGTTACTGGATTAAGTCCAAGGCTTAAAAAACTGTCTTTATTAAATCGTAATTCATTCTCAGGGTCTTCATTTCTTGGATTTTTATAGAAACGAATTTCAGCACCAGTCATTTTTTGAATTTTTTTGGCGAGGTCTAAAATATTTAAACACTCAGTAGTTTGATTAAATACTTTTACTTTCTCTCCAATTAAAGGTGGATTAGCAACAGCAATCTTAATACAATTTACAGTGTCTCTTATATTAATAAACGCTCTTGTTTGACCACCAGTTCCATGAATAGTTATTGGATGGCCAACTTGAGACTGCATAAGGAATCTATTTAATACTGTACCAAAATCACCATCATAATCGAAACGATTAATAAGACGTTCATCTATCTCTGTTTCTGGGGTTTGAGTACCCCATACAATACCCTGATGTAAATCAGTAATTCTTACTTTATCATTTTTATTATAATATGCAAACATCATAGCATCTTGTACTTTGGTCATATGATAAATTGATCCAGCATTAGGGGGATACATAATTTCCAATTCTCTTTCCTCGCCATCAACATCGACTTTAACAGTTAAATACCCCTCTGGAATTTCCATTCCAACAGAACTATACCCATAATAACCAGTAGTTCCAAGATGCAGCATATGTATATCTAGCCCCGATTCAACTATAGCACAAAGAATATTATTAGAAGCATTAACATTATTATTTACAGTATATCTTTTATGAAATGATGATTTCATAGAATAAGGAGCAGCCCTTTGTTCTGCAAAATGAATTACTGCGCGTGGCTTAAGTTCTTTAAAAAGTGTAAGTATCCTATGATAATGCTCAGAAATATCCATATATTCAAATCGTATTTCTTTTCCAGTTAGCTCTTCCCACGCTTCTATTCTAGTATGAATAGGACTAATAGGTGTAAGCGATTCGCACTCTAATTCCACATCCATTTTTCTTCTTACTAAATTATCTACTATGGTTACATTATACCCGTCCTTAGATAAGCCTAATGAAGTAGGCCATCCACAAAAACCATCACCACCAAAAACTATAATATTATCTGACATCTTCTGACCCCCTTAGTACAACTTTTATTCTTTTTTAGAAACAATGTAAACTGGTTCACACAATCAACAATTTTTCCATGTTCCTTTTCTATAATTATATTTTTCGCTTAAATGATTATAATGTTTTTTACCATGCCCTAGTACAAACTTTCTATATTTTAATTTTTTTGACATAGGCGTTAATACCCCAGCCTCATGTAACTGTTTATCCCATCCTATTTTATCTATCATAGTTTTAACTAGAAAAGCATTGAATACTCCTGTAGCAACAGAAAACAAATCAAATTCTGTTAATTTCACATTAGCTATCTTTATCTTTTTAGGATTATTTTTCTTATTTATTATACCCCTAGATAGCATAATCTCTACAAAAT
>Ga0164310_10001773_pt1 | contig 12362 bp, 12 predicted proteins | sample GuaBasSedimGuay1_FD_121795 | JGI IMG/M metagenome (GOLD analysis project Ga0164310, IMG submission 121795) | Subseafloor sediment microbial communities from Guaymas Basin, Gulf of California, Mexico - Guay1, Core 4569-9, 0-3 cm | ecosystem: Environmental > Aquatic > Marine > Hydrothermal vents... | reverse complement strand
CGGAGCAGTGCGCCGAGAGCGGTCTGGTCGTGAACGCCGGCGGCGGGTTCTTTAGCCGAGCGGCGGTGGCCTCTGCGCCCGTCGTGCAGGTTGGTGACGGGCAGCAAGCGCCCACGGTGGAAGAGATTCACCGTCACTGGGCCGAAATTGACAGCCTGGAAAGCAGCCGGCAGTATCAAGATGCCAATGCAATGTTGATGGATATGCTGGCGTGAAACATCAAACGTCAAGCGTCAAACGTGAAACGTCAAACGTCAAGCGTCAAACGTGAAACGTCAAATGGGAAACGTGAGAGAGGAAACGATGAACTATGAGGAGTGGGTCGCAACGGTGCCGGAGGAGATCAAAGCTGATTCCCTCTGGAAGATGACCGCCTACCGGTTGGCGTTGTTTCTGGGTGATCTGGGGTGGTATGATACGGCAAAGTTAGTGCGAAACCGGCACTTGACTGGCCTGTCTGACCAGTTGTACAGAGCTTTAGGATCCGTCAGCGCCAATCTGGCCGAGGGATACTCACGAGGCTCCGGCAAAGATTGCGCCCGTTTCTACGAATACTCTCTCGGTTCTGCCAGAGAAAGCCGGGACTGGTACTTTAAAGCCCGGCACGTTCTTGGTGAAGTCGTTTTCCAACACCGCCTACAGTTGCTCACTCGGGTGATCCAACTCCTTCTGACTACGATCCCCCAACAGCGCGGTCGTGCGCTGCGGGAACGACCAGGGACCTATCAAGTAGCCATGACGAAGCGAACGAGGCGTTGGAATCCCTGCTCCAACACGTCCCCCTTCCCGATTCGGATGACGAATGACGTTTGACGAATGACGTTTGACGGGCCAGAAGGCAGATTAGAGTCAAGGAGGAACTATTATGGCTACAGGAATTCGAGATAAAGTCGCCATCATCGGGATGGGCTGCACAAAATTCGGCGAGCGGTGGGACGTTGGCTCTGAGGAATTGATGGTCGAGGCGTTCGAGGAGGCGATAGTGGACGCCGGCATTGAGCGGAACGAGATCCAGGCCGCCTGGCTGGGCACTTGCTTTGAGGAGGCCAGCGTTGGCAAGAGCGCGCTGCCGCTCTCGCTGACCTTGCGCTTGCCCAGGATACCGGTAACGCGCGTCGAGAACTTTTGCGCCACCGGGACGGAGGCCTTTCGCGGGGCCTGCTACGCCGTCGCCTCCGGCGCTTATGATATCGCCCTGGCGTTGGGCGTGGAAAAGCTCAAGGATATTGGCTACGGGGGCCTGCCCAACTGGGGCTCTGGCGCCGGCGCGTTGACGTGGCAGTTCATGCCCAACGTGACCGCGCCGGGGGCCTTTGCTCAGTTGGCGACCGCCTACGCCGCCAAGCACGATATTTCCATCAACGACCTGAAGCAGGCGATGGCCCACGTTTCTGCCAAAAGCCACGCCAACGCCGCGCTCAACCCCAAGGCCCACCTGCGCAAGCCGGTCTCTGTTGACCAAGTGATAGCCGCCCCCACCATCGCCTACCCCTTGGGGCTGTTCGATTGCTGCGGCGTCAGCGACGGCGCCGCCTGCGCCATCGTCGCCACGCCGGAAATCGCCGAGAGGCTGGGCAAACAGAACCTGGTCAGCGTCAAGGCGCTCCAACTGGCGCTCTCCAGCGGCGAGGAGATGGGGTACAATAACTGGGACGGTGATCACTTTATCACCACTTCCACATGTAGCACCAAGGCCTACGAGGAAGCGGGCATCACCAATCCGCGCGAAGAGGTCAGCATGATGGAGGTACACGATTGTTTCTCCATCACCGAGCTGGTGACGATGGAAGACCTGCACATCTCCGAGCGCGGTCAGGCGCCCCAAGACGTTCTGGATGGATTCTACGATCTGGACGGCCAGATCCCGTGTCAGCCCGACGGTGGGCTAAAGTGCTTTGGACATCCCATCGGCGCATCGGGGCTGCGGATGTTGTACGAGATGTATCTCCAGTTCCAGGGGCGGGCGGGCGAGCGGCAACTGGACAATCTACGCTATGGACTGACGCACAACCTGGGCGGCATGCCGTACATGAACGTGAGCGCTATCGCGATTGTGGGGCGGTACGGGGAATGAAACGTAAAGGTGTGAAGCGTGAGTACGTTCACCGGGAGTTGAATCAGGAGGTTACCGCCATCGGTGGACGGTACGCGCTGGTGAAGGAGGCGCGTTTGCCCTTCCGGGGACGGGAGGTGCTGTACCTGGTTGGTTATGGCGTTTTCGATACGGCCTGTTGCGGCGTCGGCGGGTGCGCGTATGCGCGGGTGACGGGCTTTGTCCAAGAGTGGAAGTGCGAGACAAACGAGGACGGTCTTGCAGTGTCTTTCGTGGAGCCAATCCGCGACGAGATCATCCAGAAGGAGGTGCGACAGCTGATAAAAGAGCGAGAGACAGTTCAGCAGATCGAATTCTAGTGAAAATCTGGAGGTAAAAATGACAAAGTTTATTTCGTTACTCTTTTGTGTGGCTTTCCTAGCCTTTACCATCACTGCCTGTGGGTCAGATCAAACTCCCACCGAGCCCCCTCCAACAGTTCCTGCGGAGCCGGGGGAGACGCTCGTTGAAACTAGTGCACCACCTACCCCAGAACCAACCACCGAAGCGCCGCCGCCCACCGCAGCGCCGGTCTTGGAACCGCTGCCGCCCGAACCACAAGAGATCGAGTTCCAGGCCGCGGACGGTCAGGCTTTGCTGGGCGTATACTATCCGGCGGCGGTCAACCCCGCGCCGATGGTCGTGCTGCACCATTGGGCCCCCGGAGATCAACGCGACTGGATCGAGATCGCCTACTGGCTGCAAAATCGCGGCCTGGGAGGTCAGACCGATCCGGCGGCTCCCTGGCTCGACTCATCCTGGTTCCCGCCAATTCCGCCCGAGTGGGAGGAGCAGTCGTTTGGGGTCTTTACCTTTACCTTCCGCGGTTGTGAGGGCGGCTGCAGCTCGTTTGAGCCGGATGGATGGTTGCAGGACGCACAGGCGGCGATGGAGACGGCGCGGGGGCTCGAGGGCGTGAACCCGCAGCGGATCGTCGCCGTCGGGGCCAGCATCGGAGCCGACGGCAGTCCCGACGGATGCTTCTGGCTCAACCAACAGTACGAAAACAGTTGCTTGGGAGGGTTCTCGTTCTCTCCAGGCAGCTACCTGACCGTGCCCTACGCCGACGCCGTGGACGCCCTGGGCGCAGAGCAGCCGCCCAAACCGGGCTGGTGCCTATTCGCGGTCGAGGACACGGCAGCAGCCGAGGCCTGCCAATCGGCTACAGGCGATCACTACCGGGTTGTTCAGTACGAGGGGCAAATGCACGGTATGGACTTGATTAACCCCGATGTAGAACCGAACGCATTGCTCTTGCTGCTCGAGTTCATCGCGTTGAGTATGGGGCTTTGATGAGAGGTGACAAAACCCTTAGGGTCTTTGAGGAGACCCTAAGGGTTTCAGGATCGAATAGGAGGAACTGACATGGAGAAACCCTGGTTGAAACATTACGATGAGGGAGTGCCAGCGACGATAGATTATCCTTCCATACCGTTGGATCAATTCCTGACGGATGCGGCGGCCAAGCACCCCGATCACGCCGCTATCGTGTTTGGCGCGGCGCTCGGCTCGCGCGTGATGGACGCACAGCTCACCTACGGCCAACTGGACGACGCAGTGAATCGCTTCGCGGCGGGCCTGCAAAAGATGGGCGTCCAAAAGGGCGACCGGGTAGCCATCATGCTGCCCAACTGCCCCCAGTTCGTCATCGCCGCCTACGGAACCTGGCGCATCGGCGGCATTGTGGTCTGCTGCAACCCGCTGTACGTGCCGCGCGAGGTCGAGCACCTGGTCAACGATTCCGGCACAGAGACGATAGTCGTGATGAGCAGCCTCTACGAGCGGGTCAAGTCCATCCGCGCCGCAACCGGCCTCAAGCGCGTGATAGTCACCAATATCAAAGAGTACTTTCCCGGCCTGCTCAAGTTTCTGTTCACGCTGGCCAAGGAGAAGAAAGAGGGCCACAGGGTGGAAATCTCTGACGACGCGGACACGTATTGGTTCCAGAGTGTCCTCCAAAGCACAGCGGCCCAACCCGCGCCGGTGAAGATTGAGCCGGAGGAGGTCGCCACGTTGATCTACACTGGTGGCACCACGGGCGTGCCCAAGGGGGCGCAACTCACCCACCACAATTTGGTCTCCAATGCCACCCTCCTCAACGTCTGGTCCAAGAGTAAGGAGGCCGAGGACGTAATGATCGCCTGCATGCCCTACTTTCACGTCTATGGCCTGACGGCCGGCATGAATACTCCTATCGCCAATGCTCTCACCATCGTCCAGATTCCCAACCCGCGTGACATGGTGCACGTGCTCAAGTCCATCGAGAAACACCGCGCCACGTACTATCCCGGCGTGCCGACCATGTTCATCGGCTTTAACAACTTTCCGACGCGGGACGAGTACGATCTGACGTCGCTGCGCTTTGCCGTGAGCGCGGCCGCACCACTGCCTCCGGAGGTGCAGCAAAAGTTCGAGACCATCACCGGCGGCAAGATGGTCGAGGCATATGGACTGACCGAGACTAGCCCGGCGGCGTGTATGGACCCCATCGAACACCCCCGCGCCCGTTCCATCGGCGTGCCCGTGCCAGATACTGAGCTCAAGATCGTGGACGCGGACACCGGCACACAGGAGATGGAAGTGGGCGAGGTCGGCGAGATCATCATCAAAGGGCCGCAGGTGATGAAAGGGTACTGGAATATGCCCACCGAGACAGCCAACGCCATCCGCACCGGCCCAGACGGCCAGACTGGCTGGTTCTATTCTGGCGACATCGGCTATATGGACGAGGACGGCTACTTTCACATCACGGATCGCAAGAAGGACATCATCATCGCCGGCGGCTACAACATCTATCCCGCCGACGTCGAGGCGGTGCTGTTCGAGCATGCGGCGGTGAAGGAGGCGGCCGTGGTCGGCGTGGTGGATCCGCGCCAGGGCGAGTCGGTCAAGGCCTTTATCGTGCTCAAGGAGGGAGAGAGCGCCACAAAGGACGAGATCATTGCTTTTTGCCGCGAGCGGTTAGCGATCTACAAAGCGCCGCGCTTTATCGAGTTCCGCGACGATCTGCCCAAGTCCATCATCGGCAAGGTGCTGCGCCGCTCGCTGCGTGATGAGGAAGCGCAGAGCGTGGAGAAATAGGATGCAGATTCACACAGATTATTTGCCGATAACCTCCAAGACAGATGCTCACCTTTCCCCGAGTTTTAAATTATACCCCCCCATATGTACTGGTATGCCACTCGACGCTTCTGCTACGGAATCCCTCTTTGGAGTCACATTGTCAAAATAGTTTATGATACTACTATGCTAAAATTATCACGGAACGACCCATGTTGGTGCGGGAGCGGAAAAAAGTACAAGTACTGCCATCTCGAGCAAGATCAAGCAGCGCATCGCCGACGCAGGAAGGCGAGAAAACATTCATCTGATATTATCATCAAGACCGATGAGCAAATTGAGGGCATCCGCAGGAGCAGCCGTTTGACCCGCGACATCCTGGATATGCTGGAGGAGCGGATCGTCGTTGGCGTCGCCACTGGCGACATCAATCGCTGGGTTCACACGTACACCCTATCACACGGCGCCGCTCCTGCGCCGCTGAACTATCGAGGCTTTCCCAAGAGCGTCTGCACCACGCTCAACAATCAAGTCTGCCACGGCATCCCCGACGGCACCGTGTTGAAAGATGGCGACATCCTCAACGTCGACGTCACCTCCATTCTGGACGGCTACTATGGCGACGCCAGCCGCATGTTCCTGATTGGCGAGGTCTCTGAGGAAGCGCGCAAGTTGGTGCAAGTGACCCGTGAATGTCTCTATCTGGGGATTGAGCAGGTAAAGCCGGGCCACACCCTGGGCGACATCGGCCACGCCATCCAGCGGCACGCCGAGCGGCACGGTTACTCTGTCGTGCGGGATTACATCGGGCACGGGACGGGTCTCCAGTTCCACGAACCGCCGGAGGTGCGCCATTTCGGGAAACCTGGAACTGGCGAGATGCTCGCGCCGAACATGGTCTTTACCATCGAACCAATGATCAATGCCGGCGATTACAAAGTCGAGATACTAAAAGACGGCTGGACGGTCGTGACCGCCGACGGCTCTCTCTCGGCCCAGTGGGAACACACTATGCGTGTCACTGAGGATGGCGTGGAGGTGTTGACGGGGTAGGAAAATGGAGAATGGCGAATGAGCGAAACAAAAGGGTACGTACAAGTCTATACCGGCGATGGCAAGGGCAAGACGACAGCCGCGCTAGGATTGGCATTGCGCGCATCGGGCCACGGAATGCGCACCTACATCGGCCAGTTTATGAAAGGGCAGCCCTACGGGGAATTGGACGCGCTGCGCGACAATTCTCACATCACTATTGAGCAGTACGGTGACGTGCGCTGCATCCATCGCGAAGAGGTCACTTCCGACCACATAGCCCAGGCTCAGCGCGGGCTGGCGCAGGCGCGGGAGGCGCTGCTTTCAGGCGAGTACGACATCGTCGTGCTAGACGAGGTCAATGTAACCATCTGGTTTGGGCTGCTGAGTGTGGAGGAGGTGCTGGCGTTTCTGAACAAAAAACCAGAGCGCGTGGAGGTGATTCTCACCGGCCGCCGCGCGCCGCATGAATTGATTGAGCGAGCCGACCTGGTGACAGAGATGCTGCCGGTCAAGCACTATTACGAGCAGGGAGTATTAGCGCGAAAGGGGATTGAGCGATAGGGAACATGAAACGTAATGTGTGCTCAGAGGTTATGAGATGACTAATACCGTCGTTCAAATCAACACAGGCTTGGTCAATGTTTTCCTGATCCAGGGCGGCGCGGGCTGCATGCTGGTGGACGCCGGCAACCCCGGTCAGGCGGACCTCATCCTAAAGCAGCTGGCGGAGCATGACGTCGCTCCCGATGACGTGCGCCTGATCCTGATCACCCATGGGCACATTGACCACTTTGGCAGCGCGGCGGCCTTGCGCGAGCAGACCGGCGCGCCGGTAGCCATCCACGCGCTGGACGCCGTCGCCGCGCGGCAAGGCGCCCATCAGCCGGATAGCCTCCAACCGACGAACCGCTGGATCGGCTTGGCAATGCGGTTTCCGTTCCTCCATCTGCCCAACCGCGCCCCAGCCTTTGAGCCGGACGTGGTGATTGAGGAAGAATGGCGATTGGACGAGTACGGCATCGCCGGGCGGGCGGTTCACACGCCGGGGCATACACCCGGCTCTATCTCGGTGCTGTTGGACGGCGGCGAGGCCATTGTCGGCGATATGGTGATGGGCAAGCTAATGGGGCTGATCCGCAAGCCGGGGCCGCCCGTCGTCGCCTGGGATTTGGAGCGAAACCAAGAGAGTGTGCGCCAGTTGCTGGCCCTCTCGCCGCGCGTGGTGTACGTTGGGCACGGCGGCCCGTTTCGGGCCGAGGACGTATCCGCCGAGTGGAACACCCAACCCTGAATTTTCAGATATGCTCTTGGCTGCAGCAATTCCCGTTTTGTAGCCGCGATTTCCAAATCGCGTCTGTTTTTCCGCGTAAAGCGCCCTGCGCGATTGCGAAATCGCGGCTACGACCTGACTTTTCCCCCATAACAGGAATTGCTGTCTTGGCTGAACGACGGCGAGCGTATCCTAAAACGGAATTTGTGTTATAATCTGTGAAATCTTTATAGGAGGAACAAGCTACCATGAACCCGATTCAAAAACGTATTGACGCGATGAATCAACGAGTGGCCGATCTCCAGCAGGCGGGGCTGTATTTCTATCTACAACCTCTGGATGAACTTGACGGGGCCTGGGTCACGACCGGCGGGCGGCGCATGTTGAACTTTGCCTCCTACGGCTACTTGGGCCTGTTGGGCCATCCGAGGATCGAGGCAGCGGCTCAAGCGGCGCTGGCCCGCTACGGGACCGGCACTCACGGCGTCCGCATCCTGGCCGGCACGCTGCCGCTGCACAACGAACTGGAGCAGACCATCGCCCGCTTCAAAGGGGCCGAGGCAGCTATCGTCTATTCTAGCGGCTACGTCACCAACTTGGCGACCGTATCGTCGCTGGTGGGCCGCAACGACACGGTCATCTGCGACAAGTTCAACCACGCCAGCATCGTTGATGGCTGCCTGCTCAGCGGAGCCAAGTTCGCGCGCTTCCGTCACAATGACATGGCCGGCCTGGAAAAGAGGTTACAGCAAGCCAACCCCGGCGCTGGCACACTGGTCATCGTGGACGCCGTCTTTAGCATGGATGGCGACGTCATCAACATGCCCGAGGTCAGCCGGCTGTGCCGCGAGTACGACGCGCTGCTGATGGTGGACGAGGCCCACAGCCTGGGAGTGCTGGGCGAGAAAGGGCACGGCATCGAGGAACACTTTGGGCTTGAAAAAGCGATTGACGTGTATATGGGCACGCTCTCCAAGACGATCCCCAGCGTCGGCGGGTACGTGGCGGGAAGCCAAGATTTGATCACCTACCTGAAGCACGTGGCGCGAGCGTTTGTCTTTTCGGCCGCGCTGCCCCCGGCCCAGGTGGCTGCGGCCAACGAATCGTTCAAAGTAATAGAGGATGAGCCAGAGCGGGTCAAGGTGCTCCAGCGCAACATCGAGTTGTTCTTGGGCGGTCTCAAGGAGCGGGGATTCAATACGCTTGACAGTGAAACCCCCATCGTGCCCATCATCTGCGGCGAGGACGAAAAGGCCTTTCAGATGACCAAGCTGTGCCAGGAGGAGAACATCTTTGTGCTGCCGGTGGTCTCTCCCGCCGTGCCGGCCGGGCTGGCGCGGCTGCGGGCCAACGTGACGGCCGCCCACTCGGAGGAGGATATCGCCTTCGCGCTGGACGTTTTCGAGCGGGCGGGCAAAGAGGTGGGCGTTCTCGATTGACCGATAAACTGAACGATGATATGGGCGGGACAGTCGTCCTCAAACGCAATCGCGCCAGACCGGTGGTGCAACGACACCCCTGGGTCTTTTCCGGCGCGATTGCGCGCATTGAGGGGGACGCGTCCGATGGCGACATCGTCGAGGTATGCGACGCAGGCCGCAACTGGCTGGCGCGCGGCTACCTCAACCAACACTCCCAAATCACGGTCCGGCTGCTGACCTGGTGGCAGGACGAGTCAATAGATCGCGCTTTCTGGCAGCGGCGACTGGAGCAAGCGGTCGCCGCTCGCCGTTCTTTGGCTAACGATCCCTCCACCACCGCCTGCCGTTTGGTACACGCCGAATCGGACTATGTGCCGGGCCTAATCGTGGACCGGTACGGGGATTGGCTGGTAATTCAGTTCCTGACGCTAGGCGCAGACCATCGTCGAGACGAGATCGTGGACACGCTGGTCGAACTGCTTGCCCCACGCGGCATCTATGAGCGCTCCGACGTAGACGTGCGGGCAAAGGAAGGGCTGAAGCGGCGCGATGGGCTACTGTGGGGACAGGATCCGCCAGAGTTGGTAGAAATTCTGGAAAACGGACACCGCTTTCTGGTGGACGTGCGACGGGGCCACAAGACCGGCTTTTACCTAGACCAACGGGAGAACCGGGCGCGACTCGCACACTTTTGCGACGGGGCAGAGGTACTGGACACGTTCGCCTACAGTGGGAGCTTGAGCGTCTGCGCGGCAGCGGGCGGAGCGGCACGGGTGACACTGGTGGATAGCTCTGCGCCGGCGTTGGAACTGGCCCGGCGCAACTTGACGCTCAACGGCTTTGAGGATCGAAACGCCGAGTACGTAGAGGGCGACGTCTTTAGCATATTGCGCGGCTACCGGGCAACAGATCGCTGCTTCGACGTCATCGCGCTCGACCCGCCCAAGTTCGCCCACACCAAGCGCGAGGTGAAACAAGCAGCGCGGGCCTACAAGGACATCAACCTGCTGGCGTTCCAGTTGCTCCGTCCGGGCGGGGTGTTATTCACTTGCTCCTGCTCAAGCGCAGTCTCCGCTGACCTGTTTCAAAAGATCGTCTTTGGCGCGGCGGTGGACGCAAAGAGAGAGGCGCAAATCATCGGCCGCCTGGCGCAGGGGGCCGATCATCCCGTGGCGCTGACCTTTCCGGAAGGAGACTACTTAAAGGGACTGATCTGCCGGGTGGAGTAGAACACAAGCAGGTCAAGGAATACCGTCTCGAGCAATGACAACTCGATCTTGCAAACCCTAAAGGTTTCGGAAAACCTTTAGGGTTTTCTTTACTCCAGTAGCTTGCGCAGCGCGGCTTGTTCATCGGGCCCGAGTTGAGCCAGCGCCGTCTCCTCCCCCGCCCGGATCGCCTTGCCCAGCTCCGAGCGCCGGAACGCGGCCAAGTCCTCATCAAAGGCCGTCCCCACCATGTGCCTATGCACAATGTCGCCGTCCCGCATGATCAAGATGCGGTCGGTCTGCCGGGCCACGGCGGGGTCGTGGGTCACGGCGATAAAGGTGGCGCCCATCTCGTGGTTGAGGCGGTGCATCAGCGCGATCACGTCCGCGCCGCTCTGCGAGTCCAGGTTGCCCGTCGGCTCGTCGGCCAGGACAATGGCGGGTTCGTTAGCCAGCGAGCGGGCGATAGCCACCCGCTGCCGCTCGCCGCCGGAAAGCTGGTTGGGCAGATGGTTCACCCGATCCGCCAGCCCCACCAATTCCAGCAACTCTTTGGCTCGCTGGCGACGCTTCCGCGCGCCGATGGGCTGACCGCGCATCGGCACTTCTACATTCTCACGGGCGGTCAGTGTGGGAATCAGATTGTGCATCTGAAAGATAAAACCGACGGTGCGAGCGCGGAAGGTGTCCAGGTCGCGCACCTTTGCCATATCCTGCCCATTGACCAACACCACCCCGCTGGTGGGCCGGTCAAGTGCGCCGATCATATTGAGCAACGTGGACTTGCCGCTGCCCGACGGCCCCATTACGGAGACGAACTCACCGCGCGCGATGCGCAGGCTCACCCCATCCAGCGCCCGCACCTCCGCCCCGTTGCCATAGATCTTTATCAAGTCGCGCGCTTCGACAATCGTTTGGTTTTCCATACCTACTGCTCCACCTCAATGTCCACAAACGCCGTCATTCCCCACCGGATCGCTGGATCGAGTGCGTCCAGTTCCAAGACGACGGTGTAGTTGACCCCGCCTGTGCCTGGTTCGGCCATCGGAGAGATGCGGGTCACGCGGCCGGTAAAGGTCTGCTCTCCGAGGGCATCAAAGGTGATAGCGGCCTGCTGACCGACCTCCACCCGCGCCGCGTCAATCTCGTCCAGGTCAGTGGTCTCTACCCGCAGCGTGGTCAGATCGCCCAGGGTGACCAAGGATTGCCCCGGCACAACAAGCTCCCCCACCCGCACGTCTACCGCGCCGACGGTCCCCGCGAAAGGAGCGCGAGCCTCGCACCGTTCCAGCGCCACGCGGGCTGCCTCTAGCGCGGCTTCCATCTGCACCACAGACGCTTGAGCGACGGCGATCTCCTCGGTGGTCGCTTGTGCCTGCAGCAAGTCCAGTTGCGCCTGGGCGATCTCTTGCTGCGCCGCCGCCGCCTGCACAGCCGCCTCTGCCGCACGAAGCTGACTATCCGCTCCCTCCACCAGTGCGTCCAGTTGCGCTCTCGCTGCCGCCAGCGCCTCGTCGGCGGCGTGGAGCGCATAGCGGGCCTGCTCCTCATACGTGCCCAACCCCGGACAGGTTTCGCCGCCGCCTGGAACGTCGTAGCATTTCATCGTCTGATCGTGGGCTTCACGGGCCGCCAATTGCTCGGCCTGGGCCGCCGCAAATTGTGCCTCGGCTGCCGCGATCTCGGCCTCCACCGCGCCGGATTTCAGTTGATCTCGTTGGGCAATGGCCTGAGAGACGGCTGCCTGGGCGGCCGTCACCTGCGCCTCACCCACGGCGACCTGTTCTGGGCGAGGGCCAACCTTCAAGAGCGCCAGTTGCGCCTGAGCGGCCTCCAACGCCGCCTCCGCCTGCTGCATCGCCAAACGCGCGTCGGTGGGGTCGAGCCGCACCAGCGGATCGCCCGCCGCTACCTCACTCCCCGGCTCCACCAGCATCTCCAGCACCACGCCGCCGGTCTGCGCGCTGACGGTGGCCCACGCCGCTGGCATCACCTCTCCTGTGGGGGAGACCACCGGCACGTACTCGATCTCTACTTCCGGCGTCACCGTCTCCTCCACACTCCCTCCACAGCCAGAGAGTACCACTACCAGCACTAGTAGTCCTACAAGAATATTTTTCTTCATTACGTCACCTCCATTTGTGGTTTATATTGCTTGGTGATTACCCACATGTTCAAATGTGACTGCATTGATCCTGTTTTCTTTCACCGCAGAGGCCGCAAAGCACGCAGAGAAGGCCTTTTTGACTATCTCTGCGACCTCTGCGCGCTCAGCG
>Ga0164310_10001771_pt1 | contig 12370 bp, 14 predicted proteins | sample GuaBasSedimGuay1_FD_121795 | JGI IMG/M metagenome (GOLD analysis project Ga0164310, IMG submission 121795) | Subseafloor sediment microbial communities from Guaymas Basin, Gulf of California, Mexico - Guay1, Core 4569-9, 0-3 cm | ecosystem: Environmental > Aquatic > Marine > Hydrothermal vents... | reverse complement strand
GATGGGTTTTCTCCCATGACCGCTTCCCACTGTGCTTGCGTGACCTGATATTTGCCTATATAAAAATCATACTCAAAGGTTACTTCATGCTGTGCACTTTCATCATCGTAAGCGCTCACGTCTGTCTCGGGCGACCCCATTGAGAATCTACCCGCTGGTATCTGTACCATCGCCAACGGTACAGCATCTTCGACTAAACCAGGGAGAGCAATCTTTATCTCTTGCATTATCGTTCTCCTTTTCCTACGCGCCGCCCATCACCACGATACAAAGTTGTCAAACAGAACAGCATCACAGCCCAAGAGAAGCAACCCCGAAACAAGCAACAAGGGGGTTTTAACCACAGAGTTTGTCTCGGCTCTACTCCGCAATAGGCGGCGCGTATATCTGCCAACCAATTTGCAATTCTCCTATTCCGTCACCCAAACTTTCGCACATGCCCTGGCAATCTTCACAAAACCCATCATTGCTCAGCTCGTCTCGCGTAAATAACGTGCCGCAAAGCACACAAGGAATCCATTCAAGGTCATATTCGATGCCAACTTCCGTACCCATTTTTAAGCCCGCGATGGTGATAATTGCGCCGACCAAGAAATCTCAACCCTGCGCTTATCAGGATAAAAAATCGCCTCCTGCCAACCAATCCCTTGCGGTCGCATACAACTTCTTTCCGCGTACCCCCCCATTTCCCCGCGCAGAAAACTCCCCGTGTTTATCAACACGATTTCGCTATCGTATATCTCATCCGATGTACGTTGCTTAGCAAGCATACGCCGCTTGAACGAAAGGAAGGCGTGCGTATGCCCCATTGCGACTAAATCTATATCGCGAAAATCACCCGTAAACCGCTCAAGCCTGTTTGCTTTTGCACCCGGTAAGTATCCACCTCCAGCACCGTGAGTAAGAAACATCCTAAGTGTAGACATGCTCGCCGTCTTATCTTCTCCCCCACGGCGTTTACAAGCTAAATCAACCAAGCCGGAATACCCAAGCCTTCTCTCTTCCGGTATACCAAGCGCATCGCACAGTTCTTTGTATACATTACGCTCATATCGGCGGGAAAGAGTATCTTCGTGATTCCCTTTGCAAATGGCAATAATGTTCTCCTTGCACGGACCGAGCAATTGTACTAATTTGCGCTTTTCAGCCGCGGCCAAATCCTCCAAGTCATCAGTCATAATCCACGGCGCAAGAGTTGATACATCAAAGCGCCTATCGCCCCTGTTTATATGCTCACCGTGATCCCCAAGCAAAACGAGAAAGGCTTTCTCCTTCACTACTTTCCTCACCATCTCGCGTATCAGTTTCAAATCAGTCCACTTATTCGAGACATGGAAATCACTCGCGAAAAATATCTTAACGCCAGCAGACCGTGATCTATACTCTACTTTATGTGTATATGCTTTCACGAAACCGTCCGCTTTCTGTACGCAATGATAGAAACATGGCTAGGATTTGACTCCCGAATCAGCGCACACCGTAGCCCACTCCCACCCACATGTTTGGCAAATTACATGCAGGTGCTCACACTCACCGTATAGACATTCACGCGAATCATACAAGCCACCGGCTATCCCAATTTGTGCACGTTTGACCTTACCGTCACAGAATGCGATCCTTACTTCAATATTTTGACACTTGGGGCAGTTGCTATACGCTCCAAATTCAAGCAAATCAGGCATTAGTTTTCCTCGAAACCTTATCAAGCACATAACGCGCAATGGCCTTGAATGCTATACCGTCGAACCATTCCCACGGGGCTTTGAACTCCACCAGCTCGTCCAAAACACCGGCGATTAACTCCACCTTGGCCTCTTGCCCCATACCGCCCATTTTGTCAGCTATAGTATCAACTGCTTCAACCACATACTCCACTATTCTACCGATAACCTGGAAGTTGTTAAACACATCCTTGAGGCTCTTCCACTCGTTCGCTTCATCAATAAGACTTACGCACTCCTTAATGCCAACCACACTCTCCTTGACTGTACCGATAATCTGAATCTTGATTTGCGGACTAACTTTACCTGCCACTATTCTAACCTCCTGCTACCATTACCGGCGGTGCGAGAACGCGAGAAAGAAAAGGAAAAACTCACGACCTCGCACCGCCCTTTTCCTCCCTTCGCCGACTACGGCGAAGGGACGCTGGAACCACCGCCACCACCATATTTCTTAGCGAGCCTGCTTGCTATATCAACCGCCTTGCTTTCAATAATCACGATCAATCTCCTTTTGATCCACCGTCGTTCATTTTTTTCACAGACGCTTCAAGCATGGTCTCCAGTTCATCCCGCCTTACACGCCTAAATCGCCGCTTCTTCCCAAGCCTGTACATAACTCGCGACTTCTTGTTGTCGCTTGGTATTTTCGCCCCCTTTGCTTGCTGCTCAATTGCCAATACCTCGCGTTCCACCTCACGCTGATTGCGTTTGTCTTCTTGCTCGGTGAGTATCTTCCTACCGAAATATGCAGTCACACCGGCAATCAATATCTGCCCCACGTTCTCAAGTAGCGATAAACCAAGTTTGAGTAGAATTGCTTCCATTAGCCTGCTCCATCCGTTCTATGAAACATAGTCATTTGTGACAATGACCTGTTTCATTTCCTACTTCACTGACGGCCACCTGCTCAGGTTGCCCCAAGCATGAATCTACCATCTCCATAGGCGTGAATTCCCGTCGAACTGACGGTACTATCGCTTCGCCCAACCGTGCGCCCTCCGCCTTGGCCGGTGCATGGCTAGACAAATCTCTCAAGTTCTTAGCAGCGTTCAAGTCACGGTCAAGTCGAGTACCACAAGCCGGACATGTCCATGTTCTATCCTTCAACCCAAGTCCGTCGTTCTTGTGACCACAAACATTGCACAATTTACTCGACGGATAGAACGGATCAGCTCTCAGAATGGTACTCCCACCCCAAGCAGCCTTGTACTCAAACTGCCTCGATGCCTCACTCATGGAAGCATCACTAATTGATTTAGCCAAACAGTGATTCTTCACCATTCCGGATACATTCAAAGTCTCAAGGACAATCTCACAAGGCCGCTCGGCAGAAGGCTTGGTTCTCGCTACAACCGCCGAAACAGCCTTGTGAATTGTATCTTTTCTTTGGCAAGCAATACGATAATGTACCTTCGCCAACTTGAGTCTTGCTTTATATCTATTACGCGAACCCCTCACTTTTCGACTAACGCTACGCTGTGCTCTATTCAAACGTTTCTCGCTTTTTCGCAATGCCCTTGCCCCTTCGTAAGTCCTGCCATCTGAGGCTGTCAGTAATGCCTTGACTCCCAAGTCAACTCCAACGGGAACACCAGTAGCAACTACGTCTGGTCTGATCTCCTCGACCTGGAAAGACACAAACCACCTACCCGCTCGCGTTGAAACGGTAGCAGAATTCACCTTCACGTTCTCTGTGCCTTTGACCGGAATGTACCCGTGCTCTTTCAAGCGTATCTTACCTATTCGGGGAATATGAGCGTGAGTCTCGGTTGCATACACCAAGCCCGTTACCCTGAAAGATTGGTTTGGGTTCTTGCGCGACTTGAATTTGGGATAACCTGGTTTCGCACCCTTCTGCTTGCACCTGCGAAAGAAATGCTTGAAAGCCTTATCCAAATCTCTCAAAGACTCCTGACCAGTACACTTGCTGACCTCGTATAGCCAAGAGAATATTTCCGTTTTCTTCAACTGATTCAACTGTTTATGTTGGTCAATAGCATTAGAAGATTTGCCGGTTTGCTCATACTCAACCCTGCGTAACGCTAAACCCCAATTCCATACAGCGCGCGCCGCATCGCATGACCTGATAAGTAATTCACGCTGCGTAGAGTTGGGCTTCAACTCGGTTTTATATGCCCTCAAAATCTTCATCGTCCCTGTCTTCCTCGAAGCCCAAATGTTTATCCAAAGCTATCCGAATGACAGCCGTGAAGGGAGCCCCCACCTCCCGTTTGATCCTCCTCAACTCCTTGATCTGTTTGTCCGTCAAACGTCCGTCTTATAGCCACCTGTTGCCTGCCCCTGAGATTGGCGGTTGAACTTTTTTTTCACACAAAGTACAGGGATAATTCTGAAACCCGGACTTCCTGCGACCAAAATCGTGGAGCGGTACAGGCCTGCATAACTCACACATCGTTCAACCGCCAATCCGTATAAACAAAACAGCCGCCAGGATATTGAGCATAAAGAGAGTGTCCGCGATATGCGGAATGTGAAAGGTCAAAAGACGGCTGTTTTTTTCTCGCTGCATTTTCACTACACTCATCTCATTTCCCATCCTGACCACAACCATATCACACTAAAATCAAAAGTCAAGCATTTTCTTGAAAAACCTTCTGCTTTGTGCCACAATATATACAGGAGTTTGAAAAAATGCGCGAGACTACAATGACAGAAATGCCAAAAGAGCAACCACAGGGTACGGTACTATCAGGATTATCGGCTGAACATGCACGGCAAGTATTCAGAGCCCTTCGCGGTAGGTTGACAGACAAGCAACTAGCCGTAAAGATACAGTGCAACATACACGAAGCACGGCGCTATATGCGAGAAATGCGCACACATTACGATCCGGTCCAAAAGGGTGGCGTAACACTTTACGAAATTCTCTCCTCACTCGCCGAACGAGAACTGGTACGCGATCAGCTAACGGACCTACTCGAAGAATTCCGAGAAGCCGATCCAGAAGCGGCGCCCAAGTTTGTGAAAGCCGTCTTGGATATTCAAAAGGTCGCGCAGAAAGATGACGAATTGAAGTTTAGGGCAATGTTCAATACCGGATTAATCACCAACGCACTCCAATCTCTCAAATATGGCTACAACGTGAAAGTGCTAAAATGGCTGACCACCACCATAGCGAAAACTGTTTACAAACACACAACGCCCGAACAGCGTGCGGAAATACGTGACGGTCTGAACAATGAGTTTGAAAAAGGTGGTTGGCGATTCCTTACGACCGAAACGGACCCATCCAGCAACCCAACCACACCACAGAATACAGACGAGGCAATTGACACTCTGCACGAATCTCTACAACGCGTAGACACCGAACCGGACATAACGGTTGAATTCAAAACGGATTGATCTTGACAATTACCACTGAGCCAGCCTGGCAAATCAGCGGGACTTTTTTTCTACCGGTACAAAAAATCTCTTGCGTTTTGTCGTGAGAGTGTTATATTTGTTTCAGACTTTGCCTTAAAGGTGAGTAGGACAACAAACTGCTCCGTTCTATGCGGAGCGACTTCAGTTGCGTGATGTCGCTCCGCTCTTTTTTTTATCCTCACGAGCGGAAGAGCGCCCATCGGCCACCAGCCGTATATGATAGGCGCCCAACCGCATCATTTACTTCGGAGTGAATTGTGTGTATTCGTTATATCGTGGTTTTCGCCTGGATCGTTCGCTTGGCGATATGGCAGGGATACAATTTCCGCAATGAGGGCCACCGGGAGATTCGCGATACCACTTACATAAATCGCACCGCTTGCCGGAATCAGGCCCGGCTGTTTGCTTCAAAATATCACTCATTGCATTTTTCCCGAATCGCATCACGTACTCACGAACGTTATTTGACAATCAACACTCAATAGTGTACCATTACTGTGAACGTTAATCAAGGAAGATTTGATGGCGGGTAGAAAAAAACTCAGAGCAAAGGTTGCCAAGAAGTGGCTTGAGAAACAAGCAGGTAGTGGACACATGTCCTGGCGCGAGCAGGGTGAGAAAACTATCTACGACCCCTTCTCTATGTGCCAAGATGCCCTGGTTGACTCTGATATTTGGGAATACCAGCCTGCACACGTATATGAATTCATCACCGGCAAGGAATTCCTCGGATACAATCCCGACCTACCGAAAACGCACCCGGATTATATAAAACCCTGTATAGTTGATGATTTGATCGCCCTGTGGGGTGACGACCCTCTGCGTCCCGCCTGTAGGGAAGCGGTCTTATCAGAGGCAATAGGTACGGGTAAATCATTCAGACTCGGTATACTAATCGCTTACGCAACTCACGTACTCCTGTGCCTAAAACACCCCGGTGCGCTACTCGGTACTGGGCACGAAAGCAAGGTAGCAATTGTAAACGTAAGCATCAATGAAGAAAATTCTCGACGCGTGGTATTCGGTGAGGTACAAACCCAGGTCAATAGGTGTATGTGGTTTAATCGCTATTACATGCCGAATCCAAAAATCACATCCATGCTCGTATTCGACGCTCCACCGATAAATGTACAGAAACGCGAACCGCGCGTTTATAAAAACATCAACGTTCTCCCTGGTCATTCAAAGGCAACAAGCGTGGTGGGATTCAGTGTTTGGTTAGCGGCAATGGATGAAGCATCTCTCTACCAGCATTCACGTAATCACGACTACGGAGCCGACCTCTACAACGCCCTTACAAGGCGGATCACAAGCCGATATGCAGATACAGGCTTACTCGTATGCGCCGGTTCCCCAATGTACACGGATGATTTTCTGGCACGCAAAGTAAGTGAAGCGCGAGAAGAGGAACAACGCCGAAAAGCGAATGACGATTCTTGGCGCATCAATCCGAACCAACGCCCAATATTCTGCGTTGAACGAAGTCATTGGGAAGCACATCACCCTAATTACAACGGTGAATACTTCTACGTCTCGAAACATACATTTACCATTCACACTAAGGGAACTCCACCGGCGAATGAACTGCGCGATTGGCTCGCCGTCCCGCTCAATACAGCAGATAATTACCTGAACGAGTTTGAAAAAGACCCAATTGGCGCATTACGCGACTTAGGTGGTGTGACGGTAGACGCTCTGCAACCGTTTTTTGAACTACCCGAAAAGATAGAGGAAGCCTTTGATCTAAAACGCAAAGATGTATGGAACGAAAGAACGCGGCAGTATGAAGTCGGATTTCACCCGCTTCTCGACGTACCACACGCGCTGCACGTAGACTTATCCAAAATGAAGGGGCTGGACGCTTGCGGGATTGCCTTGGGGCATATACACGGGAAAAACGACTTGGGCGAACCCTGTGTCTATATAGACATGGTTCGACGTATACAAGGCAAACCAGACGCCCCTATACCTATTGAGTACGTTCGCAACATCATCTATGAACTACGCGATATGAGAAAATTCAACATCCAGCGTGTAACCCTGGACGGGTTCCAAAATGTGGAAATGAGCTACGAACTGGAAAAACACGGGTTCATTGTTGAATACTTATCCGTTGACCGAACAATGGGGCCATACGAAGTGCTCAAGACACTTATTTACAATAAGCGCATTATGATGTATTATCACCCTGTTTTAGCAAATGAATTGCACAGGTTGGAATTGGTGGATAATAAAAAAATCGACCACCCTAGAAACGTAGGCAAGGACATGGCGGACGCGCTGGCGGGTGTTTGCCAGAGCTTGATACAGCATAACGACGGAATCGTTCGCGTTACGGCTGATATATTCTAAACGGGAGAAGAGAAAAAAAATGAGCGAGAACAGAGGCAAACAGCGCAGGGAACGGTACAAAACAACAAAAGGGGACATAACACCGGTCGAAGCCGACGTTGTATCCGGTAAGCAAAAACCCGGCCGGACGGAAGTAGTTGTTCGCAAATTACTGAACGGTCCGCGCACACGCAAAAGCCCTGATATACAAAACGATAAATTCGAGAAAGACAATACCCTGGAAACGCTCACAACGGTAAGTATCGCCGATAATGACGATCCGTACATCATCGAGCGTCCGTATGATCCTCTCGACCTGGCAGAAGTAGTCTTAGCCTCCACGAGACTGTCCCGCGCTACGAACGTAATGGCACGCAACACAGTTGGACTCGGTTACTCAGTTATTCCGTCTATAGATTACACCGAACTTCCGCAGAAAGAGCAGAATCCAAAGGATTTACAAGCCGAAACGAAAATCCTTAGGTCTTTTCTCGAAAAGATCAACCCGCATGAACCCTTTAGCGAAGTGATGTGCCTCACTAAACACGACGAGTACGTAGCAGGTAACGGGTACTTAGAGGTTGTACGGGATTTACACGAAACTCCAAAGGAACTTGTTTTTCTCCCATCCGCTACCATGTGGCGTAGGGATTCAAGCGATCACATAGAACACGGTGCGGATTACGTCCAAATACGCGAAGATTCACAGGGCAATGAGCACAAAGTCTACTTCAAAACTTTCGGAGATCATCGTATTATCAATAAACACACCGGCAAGGTCACAAACGCTATTATCCCAATTGATAAACGAGCGACGGAAGTCATCCATTTCTTCACTAAGACTACGTTTAGTGACTATTACGGGTATCCAATTTGGCTCCCGACCCTCTACGCTATACTCGGTAATGTAGAAGCACAGAATCGAACCATCGCTTTCCTGAAAAACGATTGCACCCCAAGATTTGTAATCGTAGCCAATACGCGAATAGAGGGATACGCAGACCGGATCGAAAAATTCTTGAGTGCCAAACTAAGAGGATCGGCCGAAAGTGGACGCGCACTTGTCCTACAGCCCGAACAACCCTCCGGCGGGGCCAAACCGGAAATCAAGGTTATTACCTTCCCACTACCAGACGACGCAAGTTTCCTCAAATATCGCAAAGAGAATGATAGGGAAATATCAGAAATCTTCGGATTAGCCGATACATTCTTCGGTGTATCAGAAGACGTAAACAAGGCATCCGCTGATTTGCTGAAAAAACAAGCATTAGAGCAAGACTTCGCCCCGGAAACAACTCGGTATGAATATCGCCTAAACAGAACCGTGGTTCCCGCTCTTGGCTGTTCATTAGTGCAAATCAAACTCAATCGCCCGCGTGTTCTGGACGCCTTGGCAGAAGCACAGGCTGATATGGTCTACATTCGCGGTGGAGCCTACACAATCAATGAACTACGCGATAAAGTCGGTAATCCGGGAATAGACCAAGAATGGGCCGATTTACCCCTCCAAGTCCTCATGCAGCAAGTTGGTATCTCATTGGTTGACGTTCTCACCCCAGGTGGCCAGCAAGGTGATACGCGCAAACCAGGTAACGAAGGAAAACCGGGCAATAACCAGCCGGATATTGCACCCGCGACAAAAGCCGCAATACGCCAAGAAGTCAAAAGAATGCTGGCAGAAGGATTGATTTAGGGGAAAACCAAAGATTTGTTCCGGCAAAGAGTTCTATCCGCTTGAGATAGGACCATCAGTGCTGCCACATACAATGTTTCACGTGAAACATTATGTTTTTCGCTCCTGGCGCTCTTTCCGCTTGGTTTCTATTGCCATTCTCAAACCGAGAGTACAGGCCATTTTCACCATAACATCCAGGGTCAATCCGTCGCTATCCTCTTCCTCAAGAATAGCATTTATCTCGTCTATTGACATATTCAACTTAGCAGCAAAGACCTTTCGGCCTATCTCACGATCTCGCAATTCCCGCTCAATATTGTTGACAAAAGAACAGCGCAGCATATCAAGCACCACTTCGGGATCGCACCAAATATCGTATGCGTCTTTTCTGAGTTCTCTCAATGCCTGCTCGGTTTCGGGCGCATCTTCAAACATCTCAAGGGCTTCAGCCTCTTGATAAAGAGGTGGCAGTCATTCCAAGATATATTTTCTACCGGATGATTCTTGCCTCTGAAACATGATGGGTTTTCTCCCATAACCGCTACCCACTGCGCTTGCGTGACCTGATATTTGCCTATATAGAAATCATGCTCAAAGGTTACTTCATGCTGCGGTTTTTCGTTACAGTAAACATCTATATCCGTATCCGGTGATCCCATCAAGAAACTACCCGCTGGTATCTGTACCATCGCCAACGGTACAGCATCTTCGACTAAACCAGGGAGAGCAATCTTTATCTCTTGCATTATCGTTCTCCTTTTTGTCGCATTTCTTCGCAACCGCGTTGTATAGCCCGGATCATCATATTCTCGTTTGATTCGCAACCAATCCCTATCCGACCTAACTTCTGAGCGGCTAAAATGAACGTCCCCGTTCCGCAAAACGGATCAAGAACCAAATCGCCTTTCTTACTGGCTTGTCTAATGATACGTTCGGCGAGTTTAGACGGATGCTGAACTTCCGTATACCTATCTTTAGGCAAAGCAATATCTTGCGCCGCCATGCGTTCGCTCGGTATTTTGCAATTCAACGGCGGTGCATCTCTCCCTTTGAAATAGAAAATCGCCTGCCAATTAACGATATAATCGCCTGCATCTTCGCGCTCCGCTCCGTTCTCGTACATCCAAAACAAGATTTGATTAAGTTCCAGGTTGACAAAACGATCCTGAACAAACCAGGACAATCTCTCTGAAAAATAGAACGAATCGTATTCAACGAAAAGGTAAGCGCGACCCGTTGGTTTCACGTGTTCCAAGAAAACCGCTAAAGTTTCGTTCGTAAACGCTCCGTCATCATTTTCAGGTGGTAACTTGGTTATCAGCAAATCACACTTGGGTTGAGTCTTGATCCATTCCACCCCGTAACCGCAATAAACCTTCGGTCTATCAGGTTGTTTCCGCACGTCTTGTGCTTGTTTCTTGCGCTCTAATTGCACCTCTGCATGTTTGACGTTATCCGCCTCACCGGAATCAATTCTACTGAGTATTTCAACGCGCTCCGGTTCTTCCTTTTTCGCCAAGCGCATGGCATCGCTTATACGCATATTTCCATCGGCTACACGCTTTATCAATTCGGGTGCATTTTTTTCAATTTGCGTTGCGTAACGCACCTTGCGTTCGGGTACGTTGAACATTCCAGCCGCTGCTACGCGCCCATCAATAGATGCCTCGGACACCTTGCCCCACCCATCTTTTCGCCGTGATTGTCCCGATTTTTTATGTGCCGTTGCTACCCGATCCTTCTCAGTTACGCGCTGCCACTCACGCGCTAAAATTGCCCTCTGGTCATCGTTCAAGTGACGCCGATAGACAGCACATTCGATCATGTACTCCTCTGGATTCTCCGGCGCAACAATTTCGACTGGTATCTCATTGAAATTCAACAACTTAGCTGCTTCGTACCTATGCCTACCGTCCAGGATTGTACCATCGGCCAATATATCAAGCGGTTTCCGCACACCGTAAGTCGCTATATTCGCCGTGAAGGCAACGAACTCATCCTCGTTCATCTTCGGTATTAGACCAGCGTGTGTATGTAGTTGCAAATCAACCAGTTGCCGAGTTTCCATTGTTCATTTCTCCTCAAAAAAATGGGGGCGGAGTCTGCTTTTAGCCGCGACGCTCAGGCAAGGAGATGAACCTGAATACAGACTCCGCATATCAACACCGGCAGCATCCTGATCTGTTCAAAACAAGTACCGTCTAAGATATACAAAATGCCGCCGATGGTATTTTTTTTCTTGATTCTCGACGGTACTACTAAGAAGCCTAACACCACCGTGAGCAATTGTCAAGGTATTTTTTACTCGTCCAATTTCCCCGTCCACCATGCTTTCCCCTTGTGTTCGCTTATGCAATTGGGATGCTTCTGGTTGCAGGCCTCACTATCCGCCCTTATCCATGCCTGTATTATGAGGTGAGAAGCCTCAAGATCAATAAACTCAACGTCTACCAAGTCACAAGCAAAGGGGCAATCAACGGTAAGATGCAGGTAAGGGATTCTAAGCACATTCCGGTTCCTGTCAACCTTTACCCGCGATCCGTGGACTCTTGGTAACACCCGATTCGGTACGTCCTTGAGGAAAACGCCTTCGTACTTTTTCACCAAATACGTTGCTAGGGGTTTTGGTAGTTCCTTGAGTACATCATCACCCCTTGCTCGCGGACCGGCCACAGCGGCCAATACGGCTATCTTGAACGCTGTTTGAATATAGGCCGTGTAGTCCCTACCGTGCTCAATTTTGAACACACGTCGCTCGACGGGTATTGGTGCTTGGTTACTGTTTTGCATCGCCATGCTCTTCTTCGGTCATCAAAACACTCAACAAAACAAATTCTTCATCAATTTCTACTTTTTGTATCTCAAATATGTGCGCGATTTGTGGACAAGGCATTTTCAGGGCAAAAATAGGGATTTTTATTTCCAGAAGGTCGCGGTCCAGCCAAACCCGCCGCTTAGGAATAGTCGGCAGTACCCGTTCAGGCACATCCAACGCGGTCGAATTTAAATATCGAAAAAAAACCGAATAAGAAAGGCTCGCGTGTAAACCAAATCTTAGGGTTTCTTTCGCCCGTTCCCTTGAATTGCATTCAGTTGCAAACAGAGCTATTTCGCGTGCTCTTTCAGTCCAATCGCTACAGTTCATCCCGTGCTTCAATTTGATAATTTTCTCGACAAATTCTCGCGCCATATCAAACACCTCCATCGTTCGCGTCTTTGCCAATCTCGTTGCCTTCCGCATCCCTCAGACCAAAGT
>Ga0164310_10001769_pt1 | contig 12375 bp, 10 predicted proteins | sample GuaBasSedimGuay1_FD_121795 | JGI IMG/M metagenome (GOLD analysis project Ga0164310, IMG submission 121795) | Subseafloor sediment microbial communities from Guaymas Basin, Gulf of California, Mexico - Guay1, Core 4569-9, 0-3 cm | ecosystem: Environmental > Aquatic > Marine > Hydrothermal vents... | reverse complement strand
TAGTCGGGCCGGTGCTTCGGCCAGAAGTTTATCCAAACTTTCAAGCTCGCGTTTCACCGCGATCCGCCACGCCTGAAAGGTCCGCGTCGCCGGATGAATCCGCCCGGGGTGAAGTGTCTGTCTCACCGCCCGGCAAATCAGCATCGCCAATTCCGTCGTCGTCGTCAACTTCTTCTGCGACCGTTGATGGACAATGAATCGGGCGATCCTCCGTGAGGCCCGATCCTGTCCGAATTCGTAAATTACATCCGCCAGTTCCGTCTGGCTTAAGCCGTTCACTAAATCCGCCGCCGTGGTCTTGAGCCGATCATCCAACCGCATATCCAGCAGTTGTGGCTTTTGAAAGCTCAGGCCCCGGTCGCAGTCGTCCAACTGTCCCGAGCAAAATCCCAGGTCGGCCAGGATAAAATCCACTTTGTCAATGTTGTGGCGTGAGAGAACTTCGTTCATCCCTGCGAAGTTCTCTCGCACCAGTTCGACCCTGCACGCAAGGTCGGATAAATTCAAATAGGCCCTTTGGATACTGTTTTGATCAACATCCAGCCCAAGAAGATAACCCTCAGGGCCCAACATGCGGCCGAAAAGCCGGCTGTGACCTCCGTGTCCAACCGTGGCATCGACCATCACCCCATCCGTGGGGAGTAGAATCCGTTCCAATAACGGCTCCGTGAGTACCGGAATATGTTCAACAGGCAACGAGTCATCCTTTGCGCTGTCCTGTTGAGCCGTCATTCGTTTATCCAATTTTCAAAGATTTAATTGGCCACAGCGGTCAGTTGCCCGGCCGCCATCGCTTCGACTTCCGGCGAGAACGAAACCGCCTCGAACAGCGGACTGCTCTGTTTGAGCATTTCCAAACGGTCGCTCAGGATTGCCGCCGATGTCAATACCACTTCATCAACCGACCGTTGTCCCGTCAATCCCTGCCGAAGCATCTCAATCTCATTATTCATCCGTGTTTCCATACAAGACCTCCCTAAATTTCCATGTCGCGGCCCGATTTTGCAAACTGGGCCTGACGCGCCTGTTCCAACTGGGTGTGAAACTGGTGGAGGTTATCTTCCAGATAACGCTCCCAATCGTCCGTGTTCCAGATTTCAATATGATCCCGAACACCCACAAGCGTCAGGGTCGTTCCCAAGTTGGCCCGTTTTCTTAACTTCTCGTTGATTAGTAATCGTCCCTGCCGATCCAATTCAACCTTGCTGGCCAAAGCGAAGCTCATCCGCTCAAATGAGACGGACTCATCCGGGGCGCCGGTCCCTGGCGCACCGACAAGGGCGATCTGCTGAAAATATTTTTCGGGGTATAAACAGTAAATGCCATTAGAACCCATGGCGAGATAGAAGTTGCTGCCGTATTGCTCAGAGTCGATCTGACTCCGCAGTTTGTTGGAAACGAAGAGCCGGCTCTTGCCATCAATCGTATGTTCGTATTCGCCTGTCAACATCAGCATGGTGTTTCGTCCCACAGGGTTACCATTTAATGGGAAATCATACCACTTCTTCCCACTTTGTCAACACTTAAAAATCGGCTTTTTCCAGGAATAGTATAAATAATTCCCAAAAAAAACCGCCATAAAGGGGGTCTAAGAAGCCGAAACGCACCCATATATAGATACAAGCAAAACATGAAACACTACATATAGATATTTTCAGGGATAATGAGCCGGAACAAAAAAATATATTTATTTCTCGCCCAACCTGTGAAATTACCGCCCCACTAAACCACCACCGCAACTCAGGATCGCTTTTTTATTATTACAGGCGGTTTCTGGGAGTCCAGAAGGATGGCCAGTTTGCGGGTGTCGGGGTGGCTTTGCAGGGCGATCTTGACCGCCATGGTCAGCGGTACCGACAGGAGCATCCCGACCGGCCCCAGCACCCATCCCCAGAATACCAACGACAAAAAGACTACCAGTGTCGAAAGCCCTAATCGCTGCCCCATCACACGGGGTTCGATCAGGTTACCGATGACGATATTCACAACCAAATAGCCCATCGCGGTCAGGGCCAGTGTTCCAAGCCCGAGTTCAGGTTGGAGAAAGGCCAGGATGCACGCCGGAATCGCGGCGATGATGGAGCCAATGTTCGGTACAAAGTTCAGCAGAAAGGCAACTAATCCCCAAACCACCGGATACTTAACGCCCAAAATCGTCAGCCAAATCGTGATAAGGATACCTGTCCCCAAACTGATAATCGTTTTCATCGCGAGATACTTCTTCACATCGTCGGCAATGCCCGCCATATTATCAAAGGTCTGGGCGTTATTTTTCATCGCGGCTTTGATCTTGCCCGGCAGAATCGACGCCTCCAGCAGGATAAAAATGGTGGTCAAGTAAATCAAAAAGCCCTTGGTCAAAATGTTCCCCACCTGGGCAAGCAATGTTTGTATCATCCCAATCCCCGCCTGCGCGTCCAGTATCCGGGTCAGTGAGAAGGGTTCTTTCCCTTCCACATTCGGCGGCGGCGCAGCGGAGTTATCCGACTCTGCCGGAGCAATCGATGGTGCGCCGCCATTATCCAAAACGGTCTCATCTTCATCATCCAGAGTAAATCGCTCGCGTTGCTCATCGAGCCAGATGTTCCATTTTTCTTCCAAACTTTGAACATTCGCGTTGAATTCATTCGTGTATCTGGGCAGATCGTTGGTGAAGTCGGCAATCGATGTGGCCAGAATGGTTCCCACCATTAAACCGCCCAGCATAATGACAAGCGAAACAATCAAAATCGCGAAAACCGTCGAGACGCCCTTGCCCCTGAGCCAGAACAATGCCGGCGTAGCGATAATCGCCAAAAAGATGGCCAGCAGGAACGGTACAATAATTTCCACCGACGCACGCATCCCCGCAATAACAATGACAAACGCCGCGGCCGTAATCAAAAAACGAGCCGGCCCGGACAACCCCAGCGGCGGATTCGTTTGTGTGTCTTTTTTTACTTCGCCCATAATCCTTTCCCCTTGGTCTTAAAAGAGTTATTGGATACAAAAGTACCCGCAGAGATCGAATCCGTCAAGAAACATTTGTGATGCCGGTGCAATTTATCGAATGAACCCAAAATTAGCTTCGATTGGGTTTGTTTCTGCGATGTTGCTACACTACGCTGCGTAAATCTATGAACTATGAACAACGAATTACCCAGCCAAAAAATGAGTCCCATTCACCCATTAAATGATCCGCATGGGATAAAAAAGTGCCGGCATGGATACCGGCATTGCCGTTATGTCAGGAACGGGTTGAACTTTTTCTCGTTTTCGATGGTGGTGGCGGGTCCGTGGCCGGTATAGACGGTGGTTTGCTCGGGGAGGGTTAGCAATTTTTTGCGGATCATCTCAATCAGTATTCGATGGTTGCCACCGGGGAAATCCGACCGGCCAATCGAACCGGAAAAGAGCGTATCTCCGGCAAAGAGTATCTCTTCATCGGCTGCGTACAGACAAATGCCGCCCGGTGTGTGCCCGGGCGTATGCAAGACCCTGAACTGAAGACCCGCCGCAGCGTAATCGGTATCTTCCGAATTCAGCAAAATCTCGGCGGGCCGGGCCTGTATCATTCCTCCGGCCATCAGTGATAAATTATCTGCGGGACTGGTCAGCATTGCCGCATCCTCTTTATGAATCGCCACCTGCACTTCGGGCCAGTGCTGCCGGAGCGTCTCGACGCCTCCGATGTGGTCGGCGTGTCCGTGCGTGAGTACGATCTCAACCGGGGTGTAGTCATTTTTTTGTAACATTCGCACCAACACCCCGGCCGCCATTCCAGGATCAATGATGAGGCAGTCGCCGGCCTCTTCATTTCGCCGCACACAAAAACAGTTTGTTTGAAAATCACCCAATACAATGGTGTCAATAATCATACACGCTCTCCATTTAGTTCTTTGCTTATCTGTTTGCGAAGTGTACCAGAAGAGTGCGCATCAGAAAAGGATTATTCGGGAGCAACCCCTTGCCTTGGAATGTCTCGCTTGAGGCGTTCGGTCAGATGCTGCCGGAGTCCTTCAATGCGGCCAGCGAGATGCACGAGAAAGACCTTTTTCTCTGGTTCAGTGGTTTGGGACAATATTTTATTTATTTTTTTCGCCGTCCGGTTGACCGCGTTCTGTTCGAGCCGCATTTGGGAATTAGACATCGTCCAGTCATCCAGAGCCGCTTCCGTCTTTGAGATATAAACCGCCATTTCTTCAGTTTCCCACCAGGTCATATCAGGCATCCTCTCAAAAAAAGTTATCCTTATTCTGTACGCGGCGAACACGCGGGGTGTTCAAGGGTATCTCGGCAGGGAAAGATGTTTCCGTCGGCAGGAATTCACGCTTTAGTGTGCTGCCGGTATCCCAACAAGCTAAAGCTTGAACTCTTACGGATCCATCCTTGCGTTTGGGCTGTTGTCAATCAAACAGCAGGTTGCTCTTGTATTCATATTGCTTCCCAAAGTATTCCAGTGCTTCTTTCGGGTTGCGGAAGATTTCGTTAGCAGTCTGGGTAATGAAGACCGATGGGTCCTTTTTCGGTATCCAGATTACGAAAACCTCTTTGGCGGCTTCGTGGGCGTGCTGGAGTTCGCGTTCAACGCCGCTGGACAGAGCGGGCATGCCGTCGTCCAGTTCGGGGATAAAGCTGACGATCATATCGGCCTGATCGATCAGGGCGAAATCGCGGGCGTAGATCTGGCTGTTAATATCTCGCTCGATCTGTTTGACCTCGGCGGCGTCCAGATGAACGGTTTCACCAAGTACCTCGACCTGTACCGTATCCAGTCCGGCTTTTTCGGCTTGCTGTGCGTAATATGGCAGATACGCCTCTTCTAAATCGCCGGGATCAAAACAGGTCAGTGTGGTTTTCATCGCGTCGCGGAACTTTTCAATGGTCGCCAGCATCTCCGGCATTCCCGCTACATGCGTCATTGGAAAGCTCAGGTAGGCCTTTTTTCGCTGCCGCTCAAAGGCCAGTTGGTAAAATGTCTCAATGGTCCCTTTGCCAAAGCCACGGGCCAGAATGTGGAAGCCAGCGTTTTCATTGGTTCCCTGCTGCATCATCTGGGTCGCAAGAACTTCCTCTTCCCGCCAGACAATCAGGTCTTTGAGCGTGTGCTGAATCTGATGTTTGTGGCTCAGCCGCAGGTGCAGCGGTTCGACGCCGTCGATCATACAGATGAACAGGTCGGGATTGAGTTGCCGCATCTGGTAAAAATCAAACGCCGGAAACAGCCCGTGCCGCCAGCGAAAGGTTGCGTGGGTATTAATGATAACATGGGCGTGTTCTTTACTTTTGGCGATGATGTCTTTGATCACGCTGCGGCGGAGTGAATGCAGCCGCCCAAGTGAAATATCCAGAATGCGTCCGGCGGGAATATCAGGGGCCTCGGCATACATCATATCGCCGACATTGCACAGCAGGATGCTTTCACCGCATTTGGCCGCATACTCGCAGACCTCGGCGAGATACCGCTTTTTGTCAATCCCCATCATGCCGGTTACGACGATAATCATCAGTTTTATCCTCGGTCAGAGATTTTGCAGACGCTCTTGTTTGTCGTGATCCTGCATCGCTGCGATCAGTTCGTCCAGTTCGCCCATCATCACTTTGTCCAGCGCGTACAGCGACAGGTTGATGCGGTGGTCGGTAACGCGGTTCTGCGGGAAGTTGTAGGTGCGAATTCGCTGGGAACGGTCGCCGGAGCCGATCATCGACTTTCTGGCCGAATCCCGTTCATCGCGGATTTGTTTTTGGTAATGTTCAAAAAGCCGGCTGCGAAGAATGCGATAGGCCTTGGAACGGTTTTTATGCTGGCTTTTTTCGTCCCGCATACTCACGGTAATGCCCGTGGGTACATGCTCCAGCTTAATGGCGCTGGCGACCTTATTGACATTCTGGCCGCCCGGGCCGCCGGCACAACTGACATGCTCCAGCACTTCGTCTGGCTTAATCTCAACTTCGATTTCTTCCGGTTCGGGCAGTACTGCCACCGTGGCCGCTGAGGTATGGACCCGCCCCTGCGATTCGGTCTCCGGGACACGCTGGACGCGGTGGCCGCCGCCTTCATAGCCCAGATGTGCCCACACGCCGGGGCCTTTGACATTGAGTATCACTTCTCGCAATCCGCCCATCTCGGTCGCGCTGAATTCCATCGTTTCGGTTTTCCAGCCGAGCTTGTCGGCATATCGTTTGTACATTTCGTACAGGTCGCGGGCAAACAGCGAGGCCTCATCGCCGCCGGTACCGGGTCGAATTTCCATAATCACCGAATCAACTGCGGCGTCATCAGCCATCACCAGCGTATTTTTGATATCTTCGAGCAGGGCTTCCTGTTGCTGCGATAACGACTTGATCTCGGCCGCCGCCATTTCTTTCATCTCCGGGTCATCAAGCATCTCTCTGGCGTCTTCCAGTTCGGTCGTTATTTTCATGTATTCCCGATAACGGCTGACCAGCGGCATCAGTTTGCCCTGTTCCTTACTCAGCGGAATCAGCTTGGTCGGATCGGCCGCGATTTCGGGGTCGCAAATCTGCTGATTAATCTCGACACAACGGGCATCCAGCTCTGCCAGCTTGTTCAATACGGCTGTGTTTGTATCTGACATGATCGTATCTCCGGCGGCTCAAGGGACAAAAAAATTACGCTGCCAACACTTAACCTGTAAAGATCAAGCTCAACAGCGCAATGGTGTAAACGAGTGAATAGCTACTTCTTGGTTTTTTTGCTGAACGAGTACCCGCCGCCAAACTTCTTGTTGAAGCGGTCAATACGACCCGCGGCATCGACAAACTTCTGCTTGCCCGTGAAGAACGGGTGGCACATCGAGCAGATTTCCGCGTGAATCTCTTTCTTGGCCGTACTGCGGGTCTCAAAGGTATTGCCGCAACCGCAACGAACCTTGACCGTGTCGTAATTCGGATGAATATCTTTTTTCATAATACAATCTCCACTGTTTCTGTCCAAAAAGGAAAGCCCAATAGTATAAGCCCCTCTGAGGAAAAGTCAACCATTTTTTAGTTGGTTTTGACAAATCGTGGCAATTGAACACACAGACCTCGCTGACACCGCACGGCAACGGCGTTACTCCTTGTTGTTAAATCAGTTACGCTGAGAGCCATGGCAATGTGAGGAGACACAGATACGCATTATGCTAAGCAAATGAAACGATATTATATTCATTGAGAGGACAATATTCAGATTTTTCCAAAAAACAAAAACCAATACACCTGATAAATCAAAAATATGGTATGATAGTGGCGAGAATTGGCAGCTAAAATGGCTAAGTAGAGCAATGTCCTCAACAGGAGCAGGGTTTTCAATATGTTCAGACCAGGATTTGTATCATACCTTGTCGCAGCGGCGGTCTTGCTGTGGGGTGTTCCTGCAACTGCGGCACTCCAATATGGTGTGAATCAGAATAAACTTACTCACCCTGAAAAGATCACAGAACCCTTTGAACAGGGCCGGGAGTTTGTTAAAGTTACCGTCAATTTAACCCGGCCATTGGATATTCTTAAAAACACAAACTGGCGTTCCGCCAAATCGTTGTCGGTCTTGCGGAAAGAAATTCATGGTCGTCAGCAACGGGTTTTAGAGACGCTTTCTAAAAATGAGTTCCTGCTACGGCACCGTTATGAAAATTCAACCTCTTTTTCAGCGGAAGTAACGCTGGCAGGTCTGCAAAAACTCTCGAACAATCCAAAGGTCGAATCCATAGAGCCAGTCTTTCTGTTGGAGCCGCATGTTGCGCAAGGTATTGATTTGATGAATGCTTTGGCCACTCGATCCACCTATAACGGTCAGGGGATTGCGATTGCAATTTGTGATACGGGGATCGATTACACCCACCCTGCCCTCGGCGGAGGTGCTTTTCCGAATGATAAGGTGATTGGCGGATATGATACCGGCGATAACGATTCTGATCCGATACCCAACGGACAGGCCCATGGCACATCTTGTGCCGGGATCGCCGCAGGAAACATCGCAGTTGTGGGCGATTATATCGGCGGCGTTGCTTACGGAGCCAAGCTCTATGCCTTGAAAATAACAGAAGGGTCATCCGGTTCTGCTTCCAGCGATGATATGGCGGCTGCCTGGGACTGGTGTATCACTCATCAGAACGATGATCCCAATAACCCCATTATGGTCATCAGCACGAGTTTCGGGGGAGGGCGGTATTCCAGTTCGTGTGATAATATCGTACCCTCGATGACAACGGCAGCCAATAACGCCATCGCCGCAGGTATTACACTTTTGGTATCCTCCGGAAACGATGGATATTGCGATTCCATCGGCTGGCCCGCCTGCATCACCAGTATAATTTCCGTTGGAGCCGTATATGATGCTTCATTTGGCAATTATTATCCGTGCATTAGCGGCGACAGTTGCGCCCCTAAGACATCCACCACCGGATGTTCGACTGGTTACTATGCTACTGACAATACCGCCGCAGACAGGGTGGCATCCTATTCCAATACCGCTGAATTTTTAGATGTTTTAGCACCCTCCAATCAGGCCTACACAACGGCTATCGGCGGTTACACTTCTTCCTTCGGCGGCACTTCCGCGGCCTGTCCCTATGCGGCAGGAGTGGTTGCTATTCTGCAATCGGCATCAAAGGCCTCCGCCGGGGATTATCTTGCACCGGACGAAATCCATAATCTTCTAACCTCGACCGGTGATGATATACTCGATGACAAAGTTGCCATTACCAAGCCGCGGGTCAACTTGGGAAATGCGATGGGACTATTTAGTGGATCCCCTCCGACTGCACAAAATGTGGCGGCAGTAACACCATTTGATACACCAATAACCGTGACACTGGACGCAAGCGATGACGGTCTGCCGAATCCGCCGAGTGCCTTGAGCTATATCATCACCTCGCTGCCCAATCATGGTACTTTGGAGGATCCAGGTGCGTCTTTGATTACAACTGCCCCTTATACACTGACCGGCAATCTGGTGATTTATACCCCGCGGCCCGGTTGCGATGCGCCGGGGGTGTTCACTTATCTTGCCAATGACAACGGTACGGCACCCGACGGCGGCGATTCCAATGAAACGCAGGTTCATATCGACATTCTTACCAAGCAGGTCGTTTACGCCGCCGGCATGGATACCGATCCCGGATGGACTTTTGGTGGTTCTTATTGGGCGTGGGGAACTCCGACTGGCGAAGGAGGAGAAAATGGAAATCCGGATCCAACTTCCGGGTTTACTAGTTCAAATGTGGTCGGATATAATCTGTTTGGGAATTATGGACGGATAAATTCGACGGAATGGGCCAAAACGCCCACGATTAACTGTACGGAGTACACCGGTGTAACACTGAAATTTTATCGTTGGCTCAATGTGGATAGCCCTACCGCGCCGCCACAGGGGGACCATGCTTATATCGAGGTTTCCAATGACGGCTCTACATGGAGTCAAATCTGGCAGAATACCACAGCAGTAGCCGATGCAAGCTGGACGCTTCAAACATTTGATATTTCTGCGATTGCCGATGACCAGCCGACAATCTATATCCAATGGGGGATGGGAAAGACCAATCAAAAAGATCACTATTCCGGCTGGAACATCGACGATGTCGAGGTAACGGGCTTGGGACCGGCTTCTTTTTCGCCGCTGGTCGGGGACCTCGAGCCGGACTGCGATGTGGATTTCGATGACCTGACCCTGCTGATTTATTATTGGCTGGCCGCCTGTGGTGATTGCGAGGGTGCCGACCTGATCGCTGATGGTGTTGTCAACTTAGCCGACTTCGCCGTCCTGGCCGACAACTGGCTGGCCGGACTTTAGGGGTATAATTCTGCAAGGCGATTGGGTAGATTTTTTGCGGGGACGATCTCGGCTGGTTTGGCTAATTTATTAGTAATGCCGTTGTCGCCGTTGAGCATGAGTTGATAGACCTCCTGCCGTATGCCGTCGATTGTTTTGATACGGCCCGCCAGACCGATGTTGGCGATGGCGCTGTGGGCGCAGTTGTTCGGACAGCCGGATATGGCGATTGTTTTGCCGCAGTATTTTTCATTTCCTTTGAGTGTTTCGCTGAGTTGGCTCGCAAGACCCGGGCAATCGGTCAGGCCGTTAGTGCAGGTGGTATTGCCAGGACAAGCGACGATTGCCGGTAAATCTGTAAAGGGCCGCAATTCATCCGGCAATGCAAACGGTTCGGTGGCGTAAATATCGATGCCATGATGAAAATTGATGCAGAGATGCGCGTTGGCTCTTTGGGCCGCCTGTGCCAGTCGTTGTGCGTGGTGTGGGTTGATATCCCCAGCGATTGTTTGGACCGTCGCGACCTTCTGAAGGCCCGTTCGTCCGTGAGGCAGCTCGATCTTGGGCCATGAACAGGCATTTTTTTGCCGGAGGAAATAGTCATTCAGCAATTCAAGGAATTGGGCATTCCCTAACCGCTGGCGGATATGACGCAATCTTGCTTTCCGACGGTTTTTGCGGTCGCCGTGATCTTTGAACAGTTCAATTGCCGCCAGAGTCAGCGCAAGACAATCCTCGGCCGCAAGCTGTTCATATAGCACAATACCCGTTTCGGGTCTGGCCCCGAGCGATCCGGCTCCGATGACCCGCACCGTTGTCGCAGAGGTCGCAATAAATGCAAGGTCGTTGATATAGGGTCTGGACTGTGGCTGCTTGCATCCGGCAAAGCTGATCTTAAACTTTCGCGGCATGTCCTGTCGAATCGGGTGATCCTGCAGATGCACCCGAAGCAATTCGGCCAGCGGCATTACATCATAGGCAGACGGGTCAAACTGACAGCAGGGACAAACGGTGATATTTCGCAGATTGTCGCCACCCGCTCCGTAGGTTGAAAAACCGATGGCTTCGAGCTTGTCCAAAACTGTTTGCAGATGCGACTTGGGAACATTGTGCAGTTCAATATCTTGCCGCGTTGTCAGGTGCAGAGGTGTCGCGTTTGTAAACTCGATTGCGACCCGGGCCAGTTCATCCAATTGCCCTGCCGTTATGTCTCCTGCAAAAACCGGTATTCGCTGCATATATAAATCTTCCTGTGTTTGCGGATAGGTTCCGAATAATTTTGTTGGCTGCGGCTTCATTTCGAGCAGTTCCTTATAGATAGTATTCCGGAAGATAGTTGCGTTCGGTCAGCAGGGAGGCGATCCGGGCGGCGGTTTCTTTTTTATCGACCCCCGAGTCCAAAACCAAGTCCTGTTGCGATTGGGCCAGCGTTTCCGGGTCAATCCCTACAACCAGTGTTTGCCCGGGGTGGTTCAATGTCTTCAGTATCCCCAGCTCATATTTTTCGAGGCCGCTAACTGTTGCGATCAGGATCAATCCGGCATCGGTAAACAGATGCGCGATTTCACCGAGCCGGCGGATGTATTCATCCCGCAACGAATCAGCGTTGAGGTCGCTGTCGATACCCAGCAGGGAATTGTCGATACCAAGATAGTAAACCTGCTTACCTGCGTCAAAGAGTTTTTCTTCGAGCAACTGAGCAACCTGTCTTTTGCCGATGTCGGCAGGACCGTTGATGACGATCAGAGTTGACCGCTGGTCAAACCGTTCAGCGCGAACAGCACTCGTAATATGACTTCGGCGCCAGCTTTTTTCGCGCTGTTTGACATGTTCTGCGATCAAGTCGGTTTGGTCATGGTCAACATCCAAAATCACGCCACCGCCAGCAATCTGGTAATTGTCAATCAGGACGAACCGACCCGTCTGGGCGATCTCGGCGGACAGGTCAAAGGCGATGGGCTTGAGTGTTTCCAAGGCGCATTCAGCCACATCGTGCCGCTCAATATGCTGGCGGTTGTTTTCGGTGGTCAGCTCCGAAGCATCCAGCACAGTATTGATCCGCCGCAGCCACACCGGCACTCGCGCTGTTGACAGCTTCAGGATGTATCGTTTGTTAAAGATCATCGGCTCGGCACCCAGCCAGAACAGGTTGACTTTCAACTGCGTCGATATCTTTGGCGGCAGCTCATCGGCGCGGACGACCATCTCTCCCGGCTGAACATAGATCTGCTCGGTCAGGGTAAAGCCCGTGGATTGACCGGCACAAGCGCTCTGTTGTAGCGGGACATTAAACCCTTCGACACCAGCGATACGAGATCGTTTTCCGGACGGATAAAACACCACCTCGTCGCCGACGGTTAACTGGCCCGTTTCAATACGCCCGGCGACAATCCGCCGGTCATCGTCTTCTTCGGTGAACTTATAAATATCCTGAACGGGAAACCGCAGCGGCTGATCTACCGGGGCCGGCTCCTTTTCAAAAAGGTCCAGTGCTTCCAGAATCGTCGGCCCGTCATACCAGTCCATCGCCCGGCTGCGGTCGGCAATGTGGTCGCCGTCCCGGGCACTGACCGGAATAAAGTGCTGTGCGGAAACCTGAATCTGCGACAGGAACTGTGTGTACT
>Ga0164310_10001768_pt1 | contig 12377 bp, 9 predicted proteins | sample GuaBasSedimGuay1_FD_121795 | JGI IMG/M metagenome (GOLD analysis project Ga0164310, IMG submission 121795) | Subseafloor sediment microbial communities from Guaymas Basin, Gulf of California, Mexico - Guay1, Core 4569-9, 0-3 cm | ecosystem: Environmental > Aquatic > Marine > Hydrothermal vents >... | reverse complement strand
GGGTAGCGCTGAGGAGGCCCTAATTCTGCTTACGAGAGAAAAGGTTGAACTTGTACCCGAAATTGTCGCCAGCATATTCCGCGTTGTGGAGGAAAAAGGCAAAGATGTGAACTGGAACGCTGATCTATCCCTTGGGTGGCTAGGAACTGGCAATTCTAAAACAATTGACGCAATCCTCACGAATCTACGCGAACTCTTACACTCTGACAACGAAGAGGTTCGGGGGACAGCAACTCTCAGTATAGGCTGGATTGTGGGAAACAACCCGAAGGAAGCGCAACCATTCCTTGAGGAGCTAACACAAGACCTGGTGAAGCTCCTAGACGATAGGAACGCTACTATCCGAAAAAAAGGAGTAGAAGCCCTCGGATGGATAATCGGAAACTCACCACAAATCGCAGCAACAATCATCCCAAAGATCAAAAGCATGGCAAGCATGGATGAAGATAAGGCCGTGAGGGAGAGAGCGGAAAGCACACTCCGATTCATATCCAATAATACAAGACAGCCAGGTTGAAAAGCTTCTTTCATACCTCACACTTCATCATACCGCATTCCTGGGGTGAACTGAGTACTAATCATCTGTTACCCGCAACCGTGTAGCCGAGAATTAGGCTACCTCTAGTAAGGGTACCTAGCGTCAGCGGCGTGGCTCGCTAACAGTTACATGGAACCTCATTCACCTCTGCTGCATTTTTCTCTGAGATTTTTCACGCGATACCCGTTGAGTAGTCCCAAAAATTTCTAGGCGGGTTATTGAAACCTACTAAAAAATAGGGATTATACGAACCCTCTCCCTGAACCCTTCCCTAGAGCGAAGACTGATTAAAGTTTTTCTAGCACATCTCTGATCTTTACTATCAGGTCCTCTAGTTTTTTTGCATCGAAGCTTTCATAGTCTTTTAGACTAATATTAATGTTAACGGATATAGGTATCGCCAAGCTCTCCCTCATGACGTGCACTTGTGCGGGTTGAACCTCTGCGGTCTTCATTTCAATTCGGGTGAATGGCCGTTCTCCTTCCACTTTAACTGTGATTGGTTTTGTTCGTGTGAATTCGGCTTTTCTTTCAGCCAGCCTTTTCCCGGGTTTTTTGGTTTCCCTTAGATGTTCTTCAAAGAGCATCAGGAAGGTTCCAGGCTCTTTGCTACCTACGACCTCGTTTGTGGAGTAATTCATACCGTATTTGAGCTTTAGGGATTTCATTATCCTCGAGCCTACAATCTTTAAGCGCTTCGGAATGTCCTCTGACTCCCTCCAGAACCAGATGTTTTTTCTGTCATGGTCAACAACGATTAGGGCTCCCATGAGACTCGTGGGGTCCAAGGGAACGGATCTCAACTCACCATTGTCCTTTACCTCAAAAACTTCAACCCCTACCGACATAACAGCACCCTTTCAAAACTTCTAATAGATTTTCTTCATTTACCTTTAAAAACTTGTGGTAAGAACTCGAAAGATAATATGCTTTCTTCGTTTTTCATTATTCGCGAATTTAAAAAGTATTGGTCTCGCAGGATGGGTTGTGTGGTATTCTCTTGAAAAACTAGTGTGATAAAAAAATGTGGTGAGATTTATTACAGGGTGACTATTGCTTCTTTGATTCTTTCGCTTTTTTCGGCTTCTTTTTTTGCTTTCTCGATTCTAGAATTCTTGTGGGAAGATACATTGCCAAACCAATCGCTATGCATATTAGAGATACGTAAAGCATTAGAATGAATAGGCTATGCTCAAAGTTGGTTATCGGGATTACTATGGTAGACATTGTTGTCCCTTCTATAATTACAAATGCGGGGTACGGTGAATAGTTCTCGACGACCAGATAGTAGTATCCGGGAATTGATGCTGTGTACCCGAAAGGTGAAAATTCTGAGGGTTGACCCTTGAGAATCGGTGTGAAAAAGGTGGCGCCTTGCACATAGTGGAAGAAGTTGAAAACATCCATAATGTACACGTTTACCCTTATGTTTGAAGCATAGACACCTATCATACTGTCGCCGTAGTTCAGGTAGACCCCCACCCAGTTCATAGTTCCGGGTGGCACTATCCAGACTCGCGTCCAATTGTAGCTCTCCCCACCAGATACTGGCACAAGATCTACCTCGGGAAAATACAGGGTTAAGACCGTTGCTGCAGGAGCTGCCACGACTCCTCCAAGCAGGAGAATAACGCCAATGGCTGCCACGATTTCTCTAATCCTAGTCTTACGGCCCACTATTTTCACCTTTTTAGTATGGTGTTAGCAAAAAGATAATTTTCGAACTATCTGGGTGCTCTAATCGGCTTTCATCTACCCGCCGTAATGTACTCGCTGTACAACTTGTAATGAAGGATTCGAACTCTTATTATTCTTTCTATTGAGCCACGTGGTAGGGTTTGGGAAATTGAATGTTGACATTATATAATTAACTTATTAATGAATAATCAATTCTGCATAAATTTAAATTTTTAAAAATACAAAAATAAATAATAGTAGGTATGTTCGTGTTTCTAGTGAGGTGTAATTCATGTCAAGGAAAGAAACTCATGGATCATCTGGAAGGTGGTATGGTACTCAGCAAACTACCCAAAAGTGTGAGGATTGCGGCGGGTCGGTTCTCTACGACGCCTCAAGGAGATTAAGGGTTTGCAGCGTCTGCGGATTAATCCAAAGAGAACGAAGAGGAGACAACGTGTCCTTCAGAAACATTCTCGAAAGTCTGAAGTACAAAGACACAATCGAGCAGATAGCGAACTACCTAGACGCAGAACCATGGCAGATCGAGGAGAAAATCGTGCTAATGACAAGAAAGGGACTGGTTAGAGTCGAAGGTAAAAGGATAATCCCAACCCGAGAAGGTAGAAGGATGCTATTCAAAGAAATAGCGCGAGAAGTAGAAAGAGAAACGTAACCAGTTTACAAATAGTTAAAATGCTTTCTTCCCGGGAGGACTCCTAACAGGTGACTCCTTCTTCTATACTTAACAAATTATAAATTTCTCATCCGTGAAGGATTCGTGTAGCCGTCCTGGCCCTGGTAACTCCCCGACTGGCAATTTTCCCAAAGTATTCCTCTCAAATAGAAATTCTCCTTTTCATAAGCGATTTTTCTTGAAGTTTCCCTGGACTGGTCGGGCGGGTTTTTGTTAACTGATGTTTTATTTCTGGTTTTTTGTAGTCTACTTTTGGGTGTTCTTTTCTAGGTGAACACCTTTGCTGCTGCTTCTATTCCCGCGCCGAGTTCTATTCTTTGGCCCAGTTTTTTGAGGGATTGTTCTAACGCGTATATGGTTGTTAGAATTTCTCTGTCAGTGACGTGTCCCATGTGTCCTATTCTGAAGATTTTCCCCTTCAGTTTTTCCTGCCCACCGGATATCAGGACGCCGTAATCCTTCTGCATTGTTCCCCGCAAATCCTTGTCGTGTACGCCTTCGGGCATTCGAACCGCGGTAACCGTTACTGAGCACGTTTCTTCTTTTTTGGGGAAGAGTTCCAGTTCGAGGGCTTTTATGGCTTCTCTAGTTGCTTGTGCTACTCTGTTGTGGCGGGCGATCACATTGTCGAGGCCCTCCTCCACCATGAGCCTAAGAGAATTCTGTAGAGCGTAGAAGAACGTTAGGGCGGGTGTGTAGGGTGTTTGTGGGGGGCTTTTTCTGTAGCTCTCACGGTAAGCTGGTAGGTCGAAGTAGAAGGTTCTCCTCTTGGTTCTGTTGATCTCTTCCCACGCTCTCTCGGACACCGAGATGAACGCCAAGCCGGGAGGTATCGAGAAGCATTTCTGTGAACCCGAGACGCAGATGTCAATTTTCCAATCATCGACTGGGACGTAGTCGCCACCCATGCTCGAGATGGCGTCCACAATCAGCAGGGTGTCGTGCCTTTTGACTATCCTGCTTATCTCGTCGAGGGTGACCCTTACACCGGTCGATGTCTCGTTGTGAGTGATTGTTACTGCTTTTACATCCTTCTCCTTTTCCAAGGCTTCTTCGATTAATCCGCTTTCAGGGGCTTCCCCCCACTCGAAGGGCAGCTCAACGGGCACCCCTCCGTAAGCCTCTACAATCAGCTTGAATCTTTTACTGAACTTGCCGAAGGTTGGGCAGAGAACCTTATCTCCCGGTTCGATTACATTGCTGATAGCGGCTTCCATGGCTCCCGTTCCCGAAGAGGTTAAAATGAAAAGCTCATTTTCGGTTCTGAAAACCTTCTTCAGATTTTCGGTGCATTCGGTGAGGATCTCTCCGAACTCCTTTCCCCTGTGGCTAATCATCTGGCGTGACATCGCCCTTAGTGTGCTGTCTGCTATGGGCGTGGGTCCGGGAATCATCAAGAGGTCTTCATCAATTCTGTGCAAATCGTTTCACCATCTACCCTTCGTGAGATTTCTGATTCTAACAACCAAGCATACCGAATTAACCCTTCCGCACTAAAAAGTGTTGTTGTGTGAGCGCTTTCTGTAGTGAGGTTAAACAGTAAGAGAGATATCCTTTTAATGTTTTCTACACCTTAAGAAAGTGTAGACTGTTTTGAGGTGTGTGGGGTTGTCAGTCCACCCAATAGAACATAGATACTTTACACCCGAAATGAAGCAAGTCTTCACCGAGGAGAACAAGCTTCAGAGATGGCTCGATGTGGAAGCAGCCCTAGCTAGAGCCCACGCGGCTCTCGGAGACATTCCAAACGAGGCGGCGGAGGAAATCTCAAGAAAGGCGTCACTCGAACATGTTAAACTCGGTAGGGTTAAAGAGTTGGAGAAAGAGATTCACCACGATGTCATGGCTATGGTGCAGGCTCTGTCCGAGGTCTGTGAGGGTGACGCCGGAAAGTACGTGCACTTGGGGGCGACTAGCTACGACATAGTGGACACCGCCTGGGCCCTCATTCTGAGGGATGCATTAAACATAGTCTCCCGAAAGCTGGGTACTCTCAAGGACGTTCTCCTGGATCTTGCCTCCACCCATAAGAATACGATTTGCATAGGTCGAACACACGGACAACACGCTGTTCCGTTCACCTACGGAATGAAGTTCGCCATCTGGGCCAGCGAAATCAACAGGCATCTCAAGAGAATTGAAGAGTGTAAGGGAAGAGTTCTGGTCGGAAAAATGAGTGGAGCTGTGGGAACAATGGCCAGTTTCGGATCAAAAGGATTCGAGATTCAGAGACTCGTTATGCAGGACCTAAAAATAGGGGAGGCGGAGATAACCAATCAGATAGTTCAACGCGACAGCCACGCGGAGCTAATCTTCCTGAACTCACTGATAGCTGCCACACTGACAAAAATAGCCAAGGAAATCAGAAACCTCCAGAGAACAGAGATCAGTGAGGTTTACGAACCCTTCACTGAGAAACAGGTCGGGTCCTCTACCATGGCTCACAAGCGGAATCCGCACAGGTCGGAGAGGGTCTGCGGAATATCCAGAGTCATAATTTCACACACCATACCCGCACTAGACAACGCGGCACTAATAGAACACGAGAGAGACCTAACAAACTCCTCCAGCGAGCGTATAATATTTCCAGAGTCCTTCATACTGCTTGACTACGTTCTGACAGAAATAATCTCCATACTAAAAGGATTAGAATTCAACTACGAGAACATCCAGAGAAACCTCGAACTAGAGGGCGGACTCTACATGAGTGAAAATGTGATGATAAAACTGGTGGAGAAAGGATTGGGCAGACAGGAGGCTCACGAAATCCTCCGCCAACTGGCCATCGAGTGTCGCAGTGAAAAAAAATCCCTAATGGAAGCCATACTCAACCATCAGAAACTCAAGACTCTAGTAACAGAGGACGAGCTAAGGGAATGGCTAGACCCCAAACAATACATTGGCACCGCGGTTGAACAGGTGGAAAAACTGGTAGAGAAACTGAAGTCCTGAAAGGTTCCAACCCTCCTTTATGCGTCTTGTCGCGTCAACCTAGTTTTAATTTTTTGGAGCTATGGTGGGTCTCGAGGATTAGCGCACTCGTGGATGAACTAGTCCTGCCTGTACGCTTCTAGCAGGGTTTCGGTTAGGAATTTAACCCGGGGCTTTCCTCCCAGAAGCTTTGAGGTTACTCCGAGGACCGCGTAGCACCCCGTACAACTCGTAATAACCGTGTCTACACCTTGGCCGTTTACCGTGTCAATTATTTTTTGCACGTTGTCCATGCAGCAGACGTTTGATGGGACCTGATTAACTCTCAGCCCTTCGATTCTATTTAAGAGTTCGTGGTTGCTTTTCAGATTTATTTTCGCTCCTGGGGCCAACTCTTTCTGATACCTGTAGCATCCCTCATAGTAGGCAACCTCTCTATCGAGTCTTGGTGTACCCTTCATGGTTTCTAGGAGGAATTCTGGGAAGTACAGAATCCTCATCCCCTCATACTCCTCGCCGAAGAACCTGTTATAAAGGTAGGCGCAGACGCAGCAGAAGGTGACTATGGCTTCTGAACCGAGTTTTTTTGCCTGTTTGAGGTTGTTCTCGATGAACTGCCTCGAGTACTCCTCCATCTTTGGCCTCTCTTCCGAGGAGATCCCTCTGTAGGCTAGGTTTCCGCAGCAGTATTCCTTTTTGAGGAAAGTGTAGTCCACGTTGAAGAGCCTCATAAGCTCCACGAAATCGTTGAACGGCTTGAACAAGCCGAAAGGATTGTTGCAACCGGCTATTATGGTGTATTTTGCTTCCTTGTCCATGTTCAGGTCCAAACCGTACTTGAGGAGGTAGTGCCTCTGCTTACCGGATTCTAGTATCGAGCCCTGGGACATGATTCGCTTCACGCTCTCTTCCATAGCATCAACCTCATGAACGGGTTATACCAGAAGTTTGTTTCAAAATTCTTTTAAACTTTATTGGGCAATAGTTTGATACCGGATTACTTTTTAGGGGACTGTTGTTGACAGGTGAGTTGCAGGTTAGGGACACCATTCCTGAGAAGTTTAAGCAACTGTTTCCCTTCGAGAGGTTTAACCGTGTACAGTCAGCGGTTCTACCCTATGTTCTGAACACCGACGAAAACATTGTGGTGTGCGCTCCAACAGCCAGTGGGAAGACGGTTATCGCTGAGCTGGCGATGATTAAGCAGCTAAACTCCCAGGGAAAAACGCTCTACCTGGGACCGTTGAAAGCCCTAACCTACGAGAAGGAGGAGAAGTGGGGAAAAATATTCAACCGTCTCGGCTACAGGGTATACATAACCACTGGCGACGAGGAAATATCTCCCTACGAAGCCAACGCCTCGGAGATTATTGTTTCAACCCCAGAGAAGTGGGACAGTGCGAGCAGAAAGTGGAACAAAAGAGGCTACCATTTTGTGAACGACATCTCACTCTTGATTATTGATGAGGTTCACCTCCTGGATTCGGACAGCAGAGGCGGGGTGTTGGAGGCGATTGTTTCTCGAATGAGGCGCCTCGCGGAGGTTAACCAGAGGCCCTTGAGAATCATCGCCTTGAGCGCCACCATGTCAAACTATCGAGAGGTCGCCGAATGGATAGGTGCAAAGGAGAGCTTCACCTTTTGTTTCGATTCTTCCGCGAGACCCGTACCGCTAACCGTCGGAGTCTACCCGTACAAGGAAACCGGTAACAAGTTTTACAACATGTACCTGCGGCTCTACAAAGCGTTAGACCTGACGAGGTGGATCCTGGAGGAAGGAAACCAGGTCCTCATCTTCGTGGCGAGCAGGAGAGACACCCGGCTCGCCGCCAAGAAAATCGCCAAGGTTTGGGAGGAGCAATCCGTCTCCTACTGCACACCAGAAGAACTCGCCGAACTCAGAAAATTTTCTGAACAATTAAGAAGCGCTCGTTTGAGAGAAGTGTTCACTAGTGGTGTCGCTTTTCACCACGCGGGTCTCAGTCCCGAGGACCGCTCCATTGTTGAGAGCTGTTTCCGTAGGGGACTAGTAAAAGTTCTGGTTTCTACGAGCACTCTCGCTTGGGGTGTGAACCTTCCAGCTAAGGCGGTGGTTATCCGTGACACGTATGTCTACGACACCCTAAGGGGAGAAAGAGAAATTAATCCTCTGGATATCATTCAGATGCTTGGGAGGGCCGGGAGACCCCAGTACGATGATGAGGGGATAGGGTGGGTAATAGTACGAAACGAGGATGCGCAAAAATACCGGTCCTTAATATTCCGAGAGAAAAACCTCGAGTCGAGGCTGCTAGAAACTCTCCCCGAACATCTAAACGCAGAGATAGTTCTGGGAACTGTGAGAAGCGAGGAAGACGCTCTAAACTGGGTGAAAACCAGCTTTCTCTACATTAGAGAGAAGAACCGCAGAGGAGATGCCGCCCTAGAGTTTCTCGAAAACGAGATCAGGAGAACCGTTCAGTGGCTGGAAAACCACGGATTCCTCCTCCGAGAAAACGGATTCAAAGCCACCAAACTAGCGGAGATAGCTTGTAACTACTACCTCGACCTTGAAACAGCGGAGCTTTTCCACAGAAAAATCAGGGACACCTCAGATGAAATCGAAATCCTGTCACTGGTTTCAAGAGCCAAAGAGTTCAAAGATATTGTGGTCAGGAGAGTCGAAAAGAAATTCCTGAAAAGTGTACTCTCAACCGTAGCCCCCCACCTAACCGAGGGTCTCGAAGAATCTCAGAAAAAGGTTCTCGCAATTCTTCTCTCCTATCTCCAACAGGTCAAGATTATGGAAGACCTGAGAGCCGACTCCTGGATAATCAAGCAAAACGCCCTCCGCCTGCTTGCGGCTTTGGGGAGACTCACATCCGAACTCGGAGCTAATGAAAACATTCAGAGAAAAGTGAAGCTTTTGAGCTTCAAACTAGAGAAAGGTGTGCCCGACGAGCAGGTAGAATTGATCCAAGTACCCGGAATAGGGCCCAAGACTGTGCAGCTCTTGCTCGGAAGCGGCATAAACTCCATCGATCAGCTATTAAAACTGTCCCCATATGACCTAACCCGACTAGGGCTCTCGCCCAAAACCGCCAAAAGGATACTAGAAGAAGCCAAAAACCTGCCAAAAGCAGTAATCAGTCTAAAAATAAACAAAGTGTCTGAACACGAGAACATCACAGAGCTTCTCTTCAATGTTCAAAACAAGGGAAAACCCGCCCGCTTTCAACTAGTAATAAGACTCAATGGAAAGGAACTGATCAACAAACCCGTAACCATAAGAAGAGACGCACCATGGACCCTACCGCTCAAAATAAATCTTTCAACCAGTCCCGTAGAGTGTGAAATACATGTCGAATACCTCGATCTGTTCAGAACTACCGAAACCCTTCGAACAATCGTCTACACGTCCAGCCAAGCTGATCCGAAGCGAAAACTCCTCACAGGAAGAGCCTCCGAAGCAAGCGTAGTCGAAAAAGCAAAGGAGAAACAACAAATTCCTTTGCAGGAAACAGCAGCGGGGCGCACAAAAAGAAAACCTGTTATCCCCAAGGGTTCAACCATGCAACTACAACGATTCTCCGCTTCTCAGACACCAGCAATGCGGAAGGAGAAACCAGAGTCACAGGGGCAGGTGATAGGAAGATGCAAAGTATGCGCGGGAGAACTCCTACATGAGGAGAACAGAATTTTCTGTAAAGAGTGCGGAGTAGTTTATAAGCTTCCGAGAAACGCCGTGTTAACAAGCCAGAAATGCGATAAATGCGGTTTACCCAAATTCAGGGCCGACTACGTTTTTCCCATACTAGTTTGCATTGATAGAGGCTGCGAAAACGCCGACGAGGTCATAAGAAAAATGTTCGACGAAATGAAGCTAAAATGTCCCAACTGTGGCGGTGCCCTGATTTTCCTGAGGAGAAGAGGACTCGTAGCGGGCTGCGAAAACTACTACAAGGGATGCAAAACCGCCTTCAAACTTCCAACCACAGGTGTGCTACTTGACCAGAAATGCACGAGATGCGGCCTCCCATTGGTAAAACTGAAAACAAAAACAAGGTGCCTCAACACCGAATGCACAAATAATCAAAATAAAGAATCCACCTAAGGCTGGTAAACCCCCCAAATTTAAGACACCGTTTCGTTAAAATGTTTCACCCCACTCTTAAAGAAAAGAGTTGCTCCTACGGAATGGGCACTTTAATCTATAGACAACCGATTTTTCTAAATAGTTCTTTTACTTTTCAATTATAACGTATTTATTCATTTATCTTTCATTAAAATATTAAATATTCCCAAAAATTTATAAACCCTCTTAATCCATATAACACAACTACAAATATTGCCAATACGTGAAAAAAGATGATTTCGGCATTTAGCGTAAACCCAAAGTAGGGGGTAGAAAACATTTAAATTTGATTCTGCAATCCCCTTCCGCTGAACGAAAGCAAAAAGAAGGTAGTAAAAAATGGGTGAACGAACAACAGGCGTATTGGTTGGTGGAATAATAGCACTTATCGGGGCACTACTAGGACTAGCAGCGCCATTCGTACTTTTGGCACCAGCGGCACTCGACCTCACGCAGCTATTCACACCAACGGCGATTTACGGATACATCGTCTTGATCCTAGCGATTATAGCTTTGATTCTCAGCATCCTGATGATTGCTGGAAAGTGGATCAAGTGGAGCGCTATCATAGTGCTGATCATTGGGATCATATCCCTAATAGGACTCATGGCTGGTCCAATGGGCGTTATACCTGGAATCCTTGAGCTCATAGGTGCCATTATAGCGATGGCAACCGGAGCCCTAGAGTAAAAACCGTAAAATCGCAAGAAAAATAACCTAATTTCTTTCTTTGTTTTTTATACTATTTTTTTATTAAATTTTTGTTATTGAATCTCCGAATTGACGTGTGCAGTTTCCTTTACACAAAGTTTAACTTCAGGAGGGTTATTGTTTCCACGATTTTGTAGGAGGTACCCTAATAAGTTTTAAAAATTGTTTTTTCTAACATTTTAAGCGTGGTGAAGTATGCCTGGAAAAGATGTTAAAACTGTTTCTTCGATTGACGAACTCTATGAAATTGATGCCTCCTATACTCGGTTCGACCAGAAATACGAGATGTTTGCGAGATCATGTTGGGACGAGAGTCTCACCTACAAATCGCTTCGCGACATCAAAAAATACATAGGTAAGTGTGTTGCTGAGAATTTACCCGGATTTACCCTCAGGGACTACGCCCTTATGCAGGGTTCGTGGGCGGTAACCAACGCGTCAGAGTTCGAAACGGGAAACATGGGACTGCTTTCGTGGAAGCCCCTGAGCTTTGAGAGGAACCCTTCAAGCGTTCAACTGTTCAAGATGTGGCGAGAGAAAAACAATGATCAGTTTCTAGGAAAGTTTCATGGAAGCCCCGAGGAGTTGTCCCTCATTGTGAAGAAAGCTGCCAAAACTTATGGCGCTGACCTGGTGGGCATATGCGAGCTTGACCACAGGTGGGTCTACTCTCACCACTTGGTTAGGCCCAACAATGCGCACAAAAAGATCGTGTTTAGGGATGTGGATGAACCGGAGGAGACCGATGAGGAGTTTATTATTCCCTCAGACATTAACCGCGCGGTTGTAATGGGAATAGAAATGGATATAGATTTGCTTAGGAGTTCACCATCACCTTTGTGTGACGCCGCCACTGGTCTAGGATACTCTAAGATGGTGTTTTTGGCGGCTAGTCTAGCGGAATTTATTAGGGGTTTGGGTTACAAGGCGATACCTTGCGCCAACGACACCGCCCTAAGTATCCCCCTAGCCATATCTGCGGGCTTGGGTCAGATCGGGAGAAGCGGCTTGCTCATAACCCCCGAGTTCGGGCCCGCGGTGAGAATATGTAAAGTTCTCACCAACATGCCACTGGAAATTGACAGGCCCATAGACTTCGGTGTCACTGAGTTTTGCGAGAAGTGTAAGAGGTGTGCGGAGAGCTGCCCAACCCAGGCGATATCCTTCGGGGAGAGAACCAAGGAGCGGAGAACAATCTCGAACAATCCGGGGGTGCTTAAGTGGCCAATCGACCCCGAGGCGTGTCTAGAGGCATGGAAGGAAATCGGAGTCTCATGTTCCAACTGCATCGCGGTCTGCCCATTTAACAAGGTTCGCGGCTACAAGCACCTGGCTACCGAGAAAGGAGACGCCGAAGAATGGTGGGGTTTAATTGAGACCTAAGTCTGTTTCTTGATTGGTGTCTGTTCAAAAAGGTTTATAATCATCGTGAAACTCAACTCTAAAAGGAAGCTTGTCACCGGTGGGAGACTTTTGACCGTGATAGTTAGAAATTACCTTAGCAGGGATAATGAGCAGACGCTGAGACTCATGGAAAAGCTAAGCAAGCACTTAGGTGTGGACTTCGACGCGGAGAAGTGGAAGGACTCCGATAGGCTGAGACTTTTCAGTCCGGGGCTCAGGAGGCAGACTCTTGTCGCAGAGGAAAACGGCAAAATAATAGGCATGGGAATGATTGAGGCTAGGTTGGAGCCCTCCGGAGTGATGGT
>Ga0164310_10001766_pt1 | contig 12379 bp, 11 predicted proteins | sample GuaBasSedimGuay1_FD_121795 | JGI IMG/M metagenome (GOLD analysis project Ga0164310, IMG submission 121795) | Subseafloor sediment microbial communities from Guaymas Basin, Gulf of California, Mexico - Guay1, Core 4569-9, 0-3 cm | ecosystem: Environmental > Aquatic > Marine > Hydrothermal vents... | reverse complement strand
TCTCTAGTGATTGCAGCCTGGACAGGGGAGAGAGGTCTAGACTGGTCAGGCTCGAACAAGAGCAAATCTCTAGTGATTGCAGCCTGGACAGGGGAGAGAGGTCCAGACTGGTCAGGCTCGAACAAGAGTAAATCACTAGTGATTGCAGACTGGACAGGGGAGAGAGGTCCAGACTGGTCAGGCTCTTGCAGTATTGAATCTCTAGTGATTGCAGACTGGACAGGTGAGAGAGGTCCAGACTGGTCAGGCTCTTATTGCCCCAAATGGTCAACGATTGCAGGCTGGACAGGGGAGAGAGGTCCAGACTGGTCAGGCTCGAACAAGAGTAAATCACTAGTGATTGCAGGCTGGACAGGGGAGAGAGGTCCAGACTGGTCAGGCTCTCATTGTCCCAAATGGTCAGTGATTGCAGGCTGGACAGGGGAGAGAGGTCCAGACTGGTCAGGCTCTCACACTCTACAATATCTAGTGATTGCAGCCTGGACAAGCCACTTGACGGTGATAGGTCAATACTAACAAGATTAGGTTCCCTGATCGTGGCCGAATTCTCATCATCGAGATGCACTTTGAAAGCGATCGACGTTCTATCGCGTGTCACTGCAGTAATCACTACTGTTTCCATAACATGGCCCGTTTCTATTCAGAGGTGTCTTCTTGTAAGTGTTGTTCTTCTTATGAAGGGCAAATCCAAATATCCAAAGCATATTGACAGATCGATTCTGACAACTCTCATGGTGTTTTTCGTAGTCTTTCTATTCTACCTTTCTTGGCGAATACAACGCAGATGTCATCATTGTCGACGATGAGGGTCGTGAGCTAGTCAGGCAGGAGCTAGTGACGGGCGGCGGATGAAGGCGCGGTCGTAAACCGATGAACCGGGTCTATCAGCCCTGCTCGGGGTGCTCTTCAAACTCCTTCCATCCTTCTTTCTTTTCAAGTAGAGGCCCTACGTATTCTGATTTGAGTAGGTTCGACTACAGTAAATGACCCAAGAAGTTCATCTTTGTGTTCGCTCAGTGTTTTCATGATTACACTAACTTTCTTCTCACCAGATAGTCCATGCAATCGAAGAAGGATGATTCCACCGGTGAGTTTCCCTTGTCTATAGATCAATTCTCGGAAGTCCTTGTCTGAGGTTACTAATATTGATTTCTTCTTGTTTGCTAGTTCAATTACTATCTCATCAGAAGCTCCTGGTGTCAATTCTGCTACTGTATCGATTTCTAATTCATTTTCTCTAAGATAGTTGACTATACTTCTTTCAATACACTCATCTGCAAGTAACTTCACTCTGTGGTAACTCCTGTAGGGTAGGTTGTTACACTTTTCAGAGCATCAGAGGCAAATGCGAGTGCAGCCAAGATTCCATCACGTGTGATTTGCGGGAAATCCTCAAGAATCTGATCAATCGTTTCTCCAGCTGCTAGTTTTTCTAGAATAAGTTCTACAGTGACTCTGGTTCCCACAATCACAGGTTTTCCTAGCATAATGTTTGGATCTACGATTATCAGGTTGTTAGCCAATTATGACACTTCCATTACTTGTCACTTACATTTGCTTATAATTCTCACGAGGACTCATGTTCAGTGAAGCCTCGATGAGAGTAATGATCGGTCTTCCTGAATGAGGAGGTCGAATTGCATCTCCATCCTCGAAGTAGAGTTCCAAGGCTTCTTTGAGATTTGCTGTTGCTTCTTCGATAGTTTCTCCCTGACTGGCAATATCCACATCTGGAGCTAGAGCAACATAGTACTTCTCCTCTCGGCTGCTGATCACGGTCATAACATCTACATCAGACTCCTTCATTCAACTTGGTCCTATGATTTTTGTCAGTTCTGTCATTTGAACTCATATTGTACGACAAGTCTGTGACTGGCGGCGGATGAAGGCGCGGTCGTAAACCGATGAACCGGGTCTATCAGCCCTGCTCGGGGTGCTCGTCAAACTCCTTCCATCCTTCTTTTCTATCCACACTATCCGATCAACCAATGAGACTCAGTCACTCGTTATTGAATCATGATTCTCGTTGATTTTTCCCACACAGATATATAGCCTTTTGACAAATTGTTTTAAGACAAGTTTACAGTGTTTCTGAGTATTTCGATATTCAGTAAGACCTCAAATCCTTGCGCGTGGTCAAAAGAAGCGAATTCCTAGAATCATCGAGTCTTAGCCGTCTATGTTCAGGAACTGAAGTTGCAATGACAGGCGAACAGACGTGGTACGGGACAAGGTGATTCAATCTCCATTCTCTGTCACTCATGTGTTGCCTGTCAACGAAGCGAGGATAGCATGAGTGAATTCGGTGTTGCACTTGCACTTCGATCTACACTGTCTTCTTCATGCCCATCGTAGCTTCAAAGGGAGAGTGAAGGTGAGATGGAACAGGCGGACAAACCTCGTCACTACAGGCATGAGTTGCCTGTGCGTGATGACAATGTTGACAGTTCCTTCAAGTACGAGGTTGTCAACCAGGTCGGCGGGGAGGGCCTACTCAACTGCTTGAAATGCGGAGCATGTAGTGGTGGGTGCCCTGTCGGCTCAGTGATTGACTACCGGCCGAGGAACGTCCTCGGTCAGGTCCTACTCGGCCTGAAGGAAGAGATACTCACGGGTGAGTCGATTTGGTTGTGTGCGGCGTGCTTCACGTGTCAGGAACGCTGCATCCAGGAGGTCAACTTCACTGATGTTGTGACGGTCCTGCGAAACATGGCAAGTCGTGAAGGACATGCTGCACCGGGTTACCTCAAACTGGCACAGATGGTATTGACTAACGGTCGGGTGAGCGCCAGAACGCAGCTGGTAGACAGGATGCGTGAGAAGCTCGGACTGCCTCCGATTCAGGAGACCGACATGGAGCGTCTGAGAAAAATCATGGAGGCGGGAGGACTGGTCAGGGTGCTCGAGGCCAACGTCGAGAAGGAGGAGGCGACCGAATGAAGAGAGCGATTGCGTGGGGTTGTCTCATACCGACACGGAGGTCTCTGCTGGGTTACGAGGCATCCACTAGGAAGGTCCTGGAGCATCTGGACATAGAGACCGTGGACATCCCCGATGAGACATGTTGTGCACCTTTCTGGATGCAGTCCCTTGACCTGGCCACATCGGTCGCCATGGCGGCGAAGAATCTGGCCAAGGCCGAAGAGATGGGACTTGACCTCATCACGCCGTGCAGTGGTTGTTTCCACTCGTACAAGCGAGTGAACCATGTGCTGGAGACCTATCCGGACATGCGCGAGCGCGTGGATGACATCCTGCGGAGTGCAGGTCTCCACTATGAGGGAAAGGTCGAGCCGACCCATCTGCTGGACTTTCTCTACAGAGAGGTCGGTGCTGACAGGATCCGCCAGAAGTCAACTCGCGACCTCAGTGGGGTCTCCATTGGCCTTCGATACGGCTGCCACATGTTGAAGCCTCACGAGTTGTTGAACATAGAGTACTCCGAGAAACCCACCTTTGCGGATGAGCTTCTCGAAGAGCTCGGCATCACAAGTGTCGAATATCCCGGGCGTCACAGATGTTGTGGGGGTCTCCTTCGCGGGGCCCAGGATGACGTGGCTGACAGCATCCTGCATGAACGTCTTGTGGATGTCGACAGGGCTGGTGTCGACGGGATCGTGACCGTCTGCTCGTTGTGCCATCTCCAGCATGACATGGGGCAGAGGAGCATCAAGCGGAAGTACGGGATGGATGAACTTGACATCCCAGTAGTTCACTTCCCGCAGATCATCGCACTGGGCTTCGGGTATTCTCCAGAAGAACTGGGGTTGGGCCTTCACACCATGAAGACCGACCAGCTTGTAGCAAAGATCATGGGAGGTGGTCATCGATGAGTGACTCTGATGTAAGAATAGGTGTCTTTGTCTGTCACTGCGGTCTGAACATCGCAGGAACTGTTGACTGTCCAAGAGTGGCTGAGTACGCCGGAGGACTCGATGGTGTGGCTCACTCAGAGGACCTGATGTTCGCGTGTTCGGACGATGGTCAGGAGACAATCAAGAAGAGAATCAGAGAGATGGGCCTAAACCGTGTGGTGGTCGCGTCATGCACACCTCGTACCCACGAGCCCGTATTTCGAGCGTGCATCGAGGAGGCCGGTCTCAATAGGTACCTCTACGATCAGGTGAACATTCGCGAACATGTGAGCTGGGTCCACATGGAGGACCACGAACTGGCCACTCTCAAGGCTGAGATGCTGATCCGTATGGCTGTCGAGCGTGTCAAGTACCTTGAGCCCCTCGAACGGAAGGCTGTCGATGTGATCCAGAGCGCAGCGGTCATAGGAGGAGGTGTGGCTGGTATCAGCGCGGCGCTCGACCTGGCCAACGCAGGGTTCGAGACTCACCTGATAGAGAGTCGGCCCACGATTGGCGGCCAGATGGCTCTGTTGGACAAGGTGTTCCCCCAGAACGATTGCGCCATATGTATCCTTGGGCCCATCATGTCCAAGGTGGGACAGCACCCGAAGATCAACCTACTAACTTACAGTGAGGTCGATGATGTTCAGGGCTATGTCGGCAACTTCCATCTCAAGGTGCGGAAGAAGTCTCGCTTCATCTACGAGGACAAGTGTAACGGGTGTGGCGAGTGCGAGGCCGTCTGTCCTGTGAGCGTGTCAAACACGTACGAGTTCGGTCTGGCCACAAGGAAGGCCATCTATAGACCATTTCCACAAGCGGTCCCTAACAAGTACACAATCGACAAGAGAGGGACTGCCCCCTGTCGGATTGCCTGTCCGGCTCATGTCAATGTTCAGGCCTTTGTTGCGCTGCTCAGGGAGAAGAAGTTCGATGAAGCCTTGGAGGTCTACCGACGAACCTCACCCTTTGCAGGGACGCTGGGCCGAGTCTGTACCAATCCCTGTCAGACCGAGTGTGAGCGCGGGAAATACGATGAGGCGCTCAGTATCAGGAATCTCCACCGGTTCCTGGCTGACTATGAGCGCGAGCACGGCGGGGTCAATGTGGACCCGATCACTCCTGACAAGAAGAAGGCCAAGATGAAGGTGGCCATCGTTGGCGGTGGACCATCAGGTCTGGCCTGTGCTTACGACCTTGCCCGTGAGGGCTATCCGGTCACGGTCTTCGAGGCGAGGAAGGAGGCTGGAGGTCTCCTGCGATGGGGCATCCCAGAGTACCGTCTCCCGCGGGATGTGCTCCGCGATGAGATTGGAATCCTCAAACAAATGGGAGTCACTATCCTCACCCGGACCAAGGTGGAGTCCATCGACGAACTCAAGGAACAGGGCTTCAAGGCCGTGTTTGTGGCCACTGGTGCGCCCAAGAGTCGCATGATGCGAGTGAAGGGCGAGAAGGCCAAGGGAGTGTATCATGCCCTTTCTTTCCTGGACCGAGTGAACAGTGGCAAGACAGTGGCCATCGGACAGAAGGTAGCAGTGATTGGTGGTGGCAATGCGGCCATTGACGCTGCCCGAACAGCCAGACGATTGGGTGCCAAGAAGGTCACAATCGTCTATCGCCGCTCCCGTGAGGAGATGCCGGCGATAGCAAGTGAGGTCGAGGCTGCCGAGCAGGAAGGAATCAAGATCAAGTTCCTGTCGACGCCAGTAGAGATCCTGACGGCTGACAAGGCCGTGTCGGGAATGAAGTGTATCAAAATGAGGCTTGGCACTCCTGATGAGTCTGGACGAAGAAGACCCGTGCCCATTCCTGACTCGGAATTCAAGATGTCCGTTGACACGGTGATTGTTGCCATCGGTCAGGAAGTGACACAGGATGCACTCCTAACAGGTCTAGAACCCTCGATGTGGGGCACCCTCGAGGTGGACCCCGTCACCCTGGCTACCAACATGAAGGGTGTCTTCGGAGGCGGTGACGTTGTGAGTGGCGGCGGTACTGCAATCGAAGCTGTGGCCACGGGGAAGGAGGCCGCAAAGTCCATTGACAGGTACCTGCGCAAGGTCGACCTCGTCGAGGGGCGTGAAGAGATCCTCATCCCCATCGAGAATATCGAGGTTGACGAGACCACATTCCAGATGCATTACGCTCCGGTGGTGCGCGCGCTCAGCATGAGCAAGAGGAAGAGCACCTTTGAAGAGGTCGAGCTCGGCCTGAAGGAGAAGGAGGCTGTGGCTGAGGCAGAACGATGCCTGAGCTGTGCCATATGCTGTGAGTGTGAGAAGTGTGTCGAGGTGTGCAAACCCGAGGCCATTGACCACTCTCTCCGAGATGAGATAATCGAACTCGACGTGGGTGCAGTCATAGTGGCCACGGGCCTGAGCGCCTATGACCCGTCCGGCACTCGTGAGTTCGGTTATGGCACCTTCGACAATGTGATCACGAACGCCCAGCTTGAGAGGCTGACGAACGCGGCCGGTCCGACGCAAGGGAAACCAAAGCGTCCCTCAGACCACGAGGTTCCAAAGCACGTGTCCTTTGTGCAGTGTGTCGGGTCCCGTGACAGGAGGGTGGACCAGGACTACTGCTGCTACATCGGCTGTGCCAACTCCCTCAAGCAGGCGGTCCAGATCAAGGAGAAGTTCCCGGAGATCGAGGTCACTATCTACGCCATGGACATCAGGGCCCACGGGCCGGGATACGAGGAGCTCTACAACAGAGCCCGTGAGATGGGTGTGGTGGTGATCAGGAGTCGCCCCTCGGAGGTTGAAGAGGTGCCTGAGACCAAGTCGTTGATCGTATACGCGGAAGACCTGTACACAGGCGAACGGCTAGAGACCACCACGGACCTCGTGGTCTTGGCCACGGCACTCATGCCGAACACTGAGACCGCGGAGCTGGCTCAGAAGATGAAGCTCTCGACCAGCAAGCACGGCTTCTTGATGGAGGCCCATCCGAAACTGCGACCTGTGGACTCCTTCCAGGATGGGGTCTTCCTTGCTGGAGCAGCCCTCGGTCCAATGGACATCCCCAAGGCAGTGGCCTACGGTAAGGCAGCAGCGGCCGGTGCTGAGGCATTGATGGCTCCAGGCAAGTTCTTCGTCGAGCCGATATACGCGGAGATTGACACGGAGCTGTGCATCAACTGCGACCTCTGCAGTGATGTGTGTCCCTACGGTGCTATCACAGGCAGAGGGGAAGAACGACGGGTCATGTTCGAGCTGTGCCAGGGCTGCGGAACCTGTGCGGCGGGCTGCCCTGAACATGCTATCGACATGAGACACTTTCGCAGACAACAACTCATGCCAGAGATCATTGCTGCTGCCAGGACTGGAGGTGAGATGGTGCAATGAAACAGACAGAGTACACACCTAACATTGTCGCTTTCACATGCAACTGGTGCTCCTACGGTAGTGCCGACCTGGCAGGGATATCTCGCATTCAGTATCCCCCCAGCGTGAAAGTGGTCCGACTGATGTGTTCTGGGCGAGTCGACCCACTGATGGTGATAGAGTCGTTCAAGAACGGAGCTGATGGTGTGATGGTCACAGGGTGTCACTTGGGCGACTGTCACTATTCGACTGGGAACTATCGTACCAAGGCTCGTTTCGAGGCTCTCCAGAAGGCGATGAAGTTGATGGGTCTGCATCCCGACCGTCTCAGGCTCTTGTGGGCAAGTGCCTCGGAGGGGCAACAGTGGGCCGAAGCAATAATCGACATGACGGAGAGACTCCGCGAAATCGGGCCCAACCCGATTAACAATGGAGGTGGTGGAAAGTGACAGTTGCAGGTGACAAGACAGACTTCAGTTCGATGGTTCCAACAGAGACCGCGCTCGTCATAGGCGGAGGTGTCGCCGGACTGCAGGCGGCTCTGGACATTGCCGACCAGAACTTCCAGGTCGTGCTTGTGGAGAAGACGCCATCCATCGGAGGAGTCATGGCAATGCTCGACAAGACTTTTCCGACCCTCGACTGTAGCGCGTGCATTCTCACTCCGCGACTGAGCGAGGTCTCAAGGCATCCGAACATCAATCTCCTCACATACAGTGAGGTTCTGGGGGTCTCTGGAGAGGCGGGTGACTTCCGTGTGAAGATCCTCAGGAAGGCTCGAAAGGTGATCGAGGACAAGTGCTCGGGTTGTGGAGAGTGCGTTCCTCACTGCCCTGTTCAGGTCAAGAACGAGTTCGACCAGAATCTGGGGTATAGGAAGGCGATCTACATCGCATTCCCCCAGAACACACCCCTCGTCTACACCATCGACACCGACAACTGCATCAAGTGTGAGCTCTGTGTCAAGTCCTGTGACAGGGAGGCCATTGACCTCTCGATGGAGGACGAGGAGATAGAGATCGGGGTCGGTGCCATAGTCATCGCTACCGGTTACGAGCTCTTCGACGTCTCACAGTACCGGAGGCTTGGGTACGGTCGATACAGGAACGTCATTAATGCTCTCGAGTACGAACGGCTCATCAATGCGAGCGGCCCCACAGGTGGCAATCTCCTGCGGTTGAGCGACGGCAAGATCCCCAGGTCCATCGGGTTCATCCAGTGTGTGGGTGCCCGAGACGTGCAGAAGGGTGTGCCTTACTGTAGCCGTGTGTGCTGCATGTACGGCGTGAAGAATGCGATAATGGCCAAGGAACTCCAGCACGAGAACGTGAAGAACGTGACCGTGTACTATGCTGACATCAGGGCATACGGCAAGGGCTTCGAGGAGTTCTACCAGATGGCCAAGCGACGCTTCGGGATCAGGTTCATCCGAGGGCGCGTCGCTGAGGTGGTGGAAGACCCCAAGACAAAGGATGTCATTGTCTACGCTGAGAACACACAGACGAGCGAGTTCCTCAAAGAGAAGCACGAGATGGTGGTCTTATGTCCGGGCATCCTGCCTCCCAAGGGCCTGAAACAATTGGCCGATGAATTGGGACTGGGTCTTGGTACAGACGGTTTCATCTCTGTCGAACATCCAGCGAGCAATCCTGTTGACACGAGGATTCCTGGTGTGTACGTGGCGGGCTGCGCGGAGTCCCCGAAGGACATACCCGACTCTGTGGCTGCGGGGAGCGCGGCTGCGATGCGGGCCAGCATAACCCTGTCGAGAGGAGGTGCATCCTGATGGCCAGTGCGGAAGAACCTAAGATCGGTGTGTTCGTCTGTCATTGCGGGCACAACATCGCAGGGGCTGTGGACGTTGAGAGCGTGGCGCGCAATGCGTCGCACTATCCACACGTGTTATACTCGACTGACTTCATGTTCATGTGCAGTGACATGGGGCAGGCTCTGATCCGCGAGAAGATAGAGGAGCTGGGTCTCGACCGTGTGGTCGTGGCCAGTTGCAGTCCGCGTATGCACGAGCCTACCTTCAGGAGAGTGGTGGAGGAGGCAGGCATGAACAGGTACTGCTACGAGCATGTGAACCTCAGGGAGCATGTCAGCTGGTGCCATGCGAATGAGCCTGACAAGGCCACGACGAAGGCCGATGATCTCGTGCGCATGGCTGTGGCCCGAGCCGCACTCCTGCAACCACTGGACATCAAGACAGTGTCCATCGAACCTCATGCTCTCATCGTCGGTGGTGGAGTGACAGGACTCAGGGCCGCCGTTGACATCGGCAGCAGAGGATACAAAGCCACCGTGGTCGAACGCGAGTCTGAGGTCGGCGGTTTCCTGAGACATCTGGATGTGCTCTACCCGGACAACGAGAAGGCCGGAGAAGTGATTGGTCGTTTGAGGGATGCGGCCTCCAAGCTCGACAACGTCACGATACTGACGGATTCTGAGGTCGTCGACTTTGAGGGATACGTCGGGAACTTCGAGGCCACCATCATGAACAACAAGACAGGGAAGAAGACGAAACGCAAGTTCGGCACTGTCATAGTGGCCACCGGATTCGAACCGTTCGAGCCTGAAGGATACTACGGATACGGTGAGCATCCTGACATCATCACCCTTGCCGAGTTCGAGGAGTTGCGAGCGAAGGGCGCTCCGCTTCGGGCCAGTGACGGGAAACCACCCAAGAACGTCCTGTTCATCGGTTGTGTGGGTTCTCGAGAAGAAGGCAAGCATGGTCATGAGCACTGCTCGCGGTATTGCTGTACGGCAATGGTGAAGGCCGCTGCTGACATCCACGACACGTGTGACGAGGTCGTCGTGCTGTACAGTGACCTGCGGACCTTTGGCAGAGGTCATGAGGAGATACACCGGCACGCTCTGAGCGAACATGTGATCTTCTCCAAGTTCGGCAGCAAGAAACCGACGGTCGAGGTCAAAGGCGACGAGATAGTGGTACGATGGAAAGACGTTCTGTCTTGTGGAAACATGGAGTACAAGCCGGACCTTGTGGTCCTCACCACAGCCATGATCCCACCTGGAACGTCAGAGAATGTCGGCAAGCTGTTTGGTCTGACTCGTTCCGCTGACGGTTTCTTCAACGAGGAGCACATCAAGCTGGCTCCCCTCACGACGCACACCGCGGGAGTCATGATAGCCGGAGCGGCGCAGTCACCAAAGGACACGACTGATGCCACCACACAGGCCAGTGGTGCTGCTGCAAAGGCTGTGACCCTGATGGTGCAGAAGGAGGTCGAGATCGAGTCGGCTGTGTCCGTTGTGGACGACACCTTGTGCTCTGCGTGCCACACCTGTGTCACTGCTTGCCCGTACTCGGCAATCTCGGTGAACCCTGACAGAGACCCTCCCGTGGCTGAGGTTGTAGAAGCAAAGTGCCACGGTTGCGGAACATGCGCTGCTGCGTGCCCTAGCGGGGCCATAACGATGCAGCACAGTACTGACGACCAGATCTTGGCCATGCTGGAGGCGTACCTTGAACCCTCCGTGTTTCAGGGGAGTGGTAAGTAAGAATGAAGGAAGACGCAAACATTGCTAAGTTGGAGGCAGCCTCGGACGCGTTCTCCAGTGAGCGCCTGAGGTGGCTCATCGGTAAGGGGGACGTCCTCATCCAGAGAGGAGAGCTCACTCAGGAACGGCTCGATGAACTGATGGACCAGACTATCGGCGAGGAGATCCACCGGAGCATGATCCTGCGAGAACTGGGCGGCGCTCCTGCGACAATCACAGAGATCGCAAAGGCCACAGGACTCGAGAAGGGCTTCATCCTTCAGAACCTCCTCGCTCTCATGAAGTGGGGTCAGGTTGCCATCATCGGCGACAAGAACAGCGAGTACATCTACGCGAAGAGCACGCTGTGAAGTGTCCTTTGAGTCGGGAGGGCGAGCGGCCCTATCCGGCCCCAGAGCGTCCTCCGCCCCTTCCAATGGGACAGTCTCCCCGCCGAAAGACTCAACACTCGGACATTGGTATAGTCCAGTTCACTCTTCTGCCTCTACAGCCTGTAGTTGCAGGAGACGGAGGTTGATTCTTGATGAACGAGGCTAGCGAAGGAACACGACGTGTGGTCTGCGGTATTGTTGCAGACTACCACTGGCATGACGCCCGGTGGTTCGCCTACTTTGGCTTCGCGCCCATGTTAGTCGGAGCCATTGGTATGGTCTCCTCAGGGGCGAGCTATCTCGGGTGGACCCTTGACATCGGGACCATTCTCGGTCTCGGCCCCCTAGTACTCTCAGAGAGCGTCCTCATAATCCCTGTGTACTTCGTGGTCAGCATGCTCTTCTTCGCTGGCGGGGTCGAGTGGTGGGTCCTGTGCAGGCACTGCCCGTGCTACGAGTACTCGGGTGCACGACACGAGGACGAGAAGAAGTTCTACTGTCTGGGGAACTGGGGCAGTCCGAAGCTCTACAAGTACGCCCCCGGCAGGATCAGCAGGCTGGGCCAGTCCGTCTTTGTGCTCTGGGTGGCCTTCTACCTCTTCTTTCCAATCCTCTACATGCTGGGCAGGTGGGAACTCGCACTCATACAGGTCATCACCGCGGTGTCTTTCGTCGTGACCCTCCGGCACTGGGCCTGCTCCCACTGCCCCAACTTCGGGTGCATTCTCAACTGCGTGTCCGCCGAGGACAAGGAGGCCTTCATCGAGGCGATGGAGTCTGGTCTTGTTTACCCCAATCGCCAGGAGTCCCCCTGAACGGGTCAATGCTGTTCACGCGCGTCCTCCCCACACCACAGTTCGACCGTCACCAGAGCTCATGCACTGGCATTCTTTATATAGGACGTACATCCTTATAAAGGAGGAAGCAGAAACGGCATGTCCTTGGACCGCTCCGGAAAGCGGGGTTATCCGCCCTCATTTCGGTCAGAAGGGGTGGTTTTCGGCCCTGTCGCAGAAGCAGATCCCATATTGAGGGGATTGAAACTTCTTGTTCTTTTTCCACCAGATCTTAAAGACACGCCCTGTCGCAGAAGCAGATCCCATATTGAGGGGATTGAAACTCGGTTGTAGCATCGATTCTCTCACCCTTGTTCACGACGTCGCAGAAGCAGATCCCATATTGAGGGGATTGAAACTTACAAGACCACCACCACCAACCTGTACCAGAAGGGCCGGTCGCAGAAGCAGATCGCATATTGAGGGGATTGAAACCGCAAAGCGGGAATGTGGCT
>Ga0164310_10001764_pt1 | contig 12383 bp, 6 predicted proteins | sample GuaBasSedimGuay1_FD_121795 | JGI IMG/M metagenome (GOLD analysis project Ga0164310, IMG submission 121795) | Subseafloor sediment microbial communities from Guaymas Basin, Gulf of California, Mexico - Guay1, Core 4569-9, 0-3 cm | ecosystem: Environmental > Aquatic > Marine > Hydrothermal vents >... | reverse complement strand
TTATTGCAGTACTTGCCATGATTATTCTTTTTATCTTAAAAGAGGAAAAAACAAATATTCCCTTTTCAGATATTCCGGCACCAAAATTCCAGATTTCAAGCAGCACGAGAAAAACTGCTAAAAACCCGTCCGCCCTTCCGGGTTCTACATTGCCTGTTGCTTCTTCCAATGGCTCTCAAAAAGCCGGACAGCTGCCATACAAGACTGGGAAAAAACTCAGTAAAACCAAACCGTTTGTATCAGCCCGGGTTGAAAAACAGAGAAAAAAATCTTCTGATCTTATGCAAATCAAGGGAAAAAAAGAAAAAACTGTTTCAGTAAAACAGGAAAAGGCTAAAGGAATCCATCGTGAAAGCTGGCTTCTTACTCAGAATCCGTCATATTATACGATACAGCTTATCGGACTGCAGAACGAAAAATCTATTTATAAATTTGTTAAAAAATACAAGTTGTTCAATCAGGTAGCGTATTATAAAACTCTCTACCACAAAAAAGACTGGTACCCGTTACTATATGGCGTATATCGCAGCAGAAAAGAAGCATCGTCAGCCATGAAGAAATTACCGCAGGAGTTGAGCAAATTATCACCCTGGATCCGCAGCTTTTCATCCATACAAAAGATAATAAAAAGCCTTTGAGTACGACGTCAGGCGATTTTATGAAGTTATAATGAACAAAACCAAAAAAATATTTCGCCTGGCAGCAAGAAGCCTCGGCGTTCTTCTGATAGTTCTTCTTATTTTCATTCTTGTTTCACCGATGCTTATCAACCTGGCATCGGCTAAAGAGAAAATTCTTATTCATCTTTCCGAAATAACGGGAAGTGAACTGCTTTATAAAAATATTGATATTTTATACTTTCCCCGTCCCCATGCCATAATCTATCAGGCAAGTTTGTCCATTCCCGGCAATATCAAGGGGAAGATGGCATACTTAAAGGTTTATCCTGCAATTTTCCCATTATTTACCGGGAGCGTGAAAATAGCCGGGCTCAGAATTCAAACACCCGATTTTGAATTATGGCTCCCATACAGGCAAAAGAAAAAAAATGAAAAGCAAAATACTTTTTCCGTGCAAACTTTTAAAGAAGCGCTGTCGAGTATTCTGATACATCCTTTATTGAAATTATCAGGTACCGTGATCCATGTACAAAACGGCAGGTTAAATCTGTATGATGAAGATCGTCATCTCTTTGGATTTAAAAATGTTAATATTCATGCAAAAATCTCTTCAGAGAAATTTAAAATCGACCTCAAATGCAAATCAAATCTGTGGAAAAAGTTCTCTTTCAACGGATGGATTGATCCTGACAGCCTGGCAAGTGGTGGTAAGTTTGATTTAACGCACTTTTACCCCCGCGAATTGACTGATTATCTTTTCCCGGATGCGGATCTTAAAATTGCAGATGCCGATATCAACCTGAACATTGATTTTAAGTCAGATAAACACCATGCACTGGACGTAAAGATCCAAAGCCATGGATCCCGCCTGACATTACTTAAGAAAAAAGAAAATATCGTTATAAATGCGCGAAGCTTTGTCTGCGAATCGAATATGGATGAGGAAAAGACAAAAATCTCCCTTGCCAGCCTTGTGCTTGATTACCCAAAACTCAAGGCCTCCGGACAGTTTTTGTTAAATCGGGTAGTAAGACAGACGAGTTTCGATATAGAAGTTAAAAATGCGGATGTCGGTTCTGCGCGGAAAGTTGCCCTTGCCCTGGCAGGTAATAGAGAAATTACAAGAGACATCTTTGACATAGTAAAGGGAGGCAGTGTTCCAAAAATTACGTTTAAATCTTTTGGAAAAACACCTGGGGACCTGGGGGAAATTGAAAATATATTTATCAGAGGGAAGTTGCGAAATGGAAATATTTTTGTCCCTGGAGCGCTCCTTGACCTTAAAGAGGTTGATGGTGACGTAACTATTTCCAATGGGATTCTGGTGGGAGAAAATATTAAAGCGCGTTTGGGAAATTCATTTGGGTCAAAGGGGGTGTTGGAATTAGGATTTGAAAAAAACATTCCTTTTTACGTGAAAACAGAAATTCAGGCTGATTTGTCCCAACTTCCTCCAATCCTTAAAAGACTGGTAAAAAACAAACCTTTTGTAAAAGAACTTTCGAAAATAAAAGAATTAAAAGGAAGTGCGCTTGGGAAAATGGTATTAGACGGAAACAGGCAATCTGTTGACGTTAAAGTGGATGCAACCAGAATTGATCTGCATGCAATTTATAAGCATATACCATATTCTCTGAAAATAAAAGGCAAAGGTTTTGCATACAGGAGAGATCAAATTTCATTTGAGAAATTAGACACTAAAATAGGCAAATCCATTTTTTACAGGCTTACGGGTGATATTGCGTGGAAGGGTGAGCCACGCCTTACACTCAAATCCGATTTGTCCATACTGCAGATGGAAGAAATCTATCCATGGCTTATCTCATATGAAAATACCGCCGATGTTTTTAAAGATTTTAAGATTACACAGGGAATAACAACGCTTTCAGATATCAGCTTAAAAGGTCCGGTTTCAAGTCCAATGAGCTGGCGTATCAATATGAAAGGCAGCCTTGAAAATATTTTAATAAATTCGTCCATGTCCCAAGACCTGATATCCGTGGTCAACGGCAAATTTAATATAACTGAAAGCATAATTCCGGGTACTGTCAGAAACAACTTTTTCATAGAATCTGCAAATCTTGAATGGGGAAACAGCAGTTTTGCTTCAGAAGGGAGTATTATTTTCTCTAAGGAAGGAATACAGCTCTACACGGAGCTTTCAGCTGATGAAATCGGGTGGAATAAAGTTAATCAAATTATAGAGTATGTAAATAAAAAAAAGGACAAGGAGCACTATGAAAAGCCATGGACTTTGCCTGTGGAGGCTGTCTTTAGAATCAAATCAGATTATTTTATGTGGGGGGACTTAATATTCAACCCTGCTCATGCTGATATCTTCATAGACGATAACGAAGTCTTTATAGATTTTATAAAGGCGGATCTGTGTGGAATTTCAGTTTCAGGATCTATAAAAATATCTTCAACAAATACAGAGCTTTATTTATATCCTGTTGCCGAAAACAGGCAATTAGATCAAAGTGTAAGGTGCCGTTGGGGAAGAAAAGGACTGATAACAGGTAATTTTAATCTTTCAGGAAAACTATTTGCCATATCAAACAGTAAAGAAATCGGCAAAGTTTTAAATGGAGCACTGAAATTTTCTGCCAAAGATGGACGTATTTATCGATATGGAATACTGGCAAAGATATTTGCCCTTTTAAACATTACCGAAATTTTCAGGGGAAAGCTTCCGGATGTGGTAAAAGAAGGATTTTCCTATAAATCTATTAAAGCCGATGGAAACCTGGAGAATGGCAAATTTATGTTTAAAGAATTTGTCATTGATGGTTCTTCGATGACTATAGTTTGTGAGGGGTATATTGACCCTGTCCGAGATGAGATGGATATGGTTGTTCTTGTAGCCCCGTTTAAAACAGTTGATTACATCATTAAACACATTCCCCTCGTGAACCATATCCTTGGAGGCAAGTTAGTCTCCGTTCCATTCAGGGTTAAAGGAAATACGGCAGATCCTGATGTTATACCACTTTCTCCAACGGCCATAGGAGCCGGTCTGTTCGGGCTTCTTAAAAGAACATTTACGCTTCCTGTTGCAATATTCCAGCCTTTGCTTTCTGATAAAAAGTATAAAGGTAAGGAATTTGTTATCGAGGAAATCGACCCTTGAATTTCTTAACAAAGATATTTTTTATTTCCGAAATCTCTTTTATTTTAAGAAAATAACCTCCAAGGAAAAAAAGCACTAAAAAAACTACACCTGTCAATGTCAAAACCGCCAGGCTCCCTGCAAACGTTCCAGAATCAATGCTCGAGAGTATTTTTAATTTAAACCATTCAAGGAAGACTCCTATTGCCGCGCTGACAGCAATAATTTTAATATAGAAAAAATAGACAGTATGACTTTCCCTGTTTTTACTCCTTTTGTTCCACAAACCATATAAGAGTATTACCTGGAAAATGGCTGATAGAGAAACCGCCATGGCTATTCCTTTGGCACCCATGATATGCATTGCATAAAAATAAACCGGAATACTTAACAAAACAGAGAGAGTCATGAAAATTGCAGGGAAAAGTGTGTTTCCCATGGCATAATATCCTCTGACAACCACGGTCTGGGCTGAAAAAGCAAATACGCCAATCAGAAAGAAAATTAAAATCGAAGATGTCAGTTGTGTGGCGGCAGCACCGAATTTTCCGTGCTCAAACAGGATAAGAATAATTTCATGCCTGAGAACCATCATATAAACAGAAAAAGGGATCACCAGTGATATAAGGCGAAGGGTATTGTTTAAAAGGGTGTTTGATTCTGATATTTTATTTTCAGCAATCATTCTCGCCATAAATGGATACATGGCCATTCCTATGGCCTGGCCGAAAAAACCTGCCAGAATCATCATTACCCTGAAACTGTAATTCAAACATGCCAGTTCTCCGCGCTGTAAAAATGATCCAAAGAATTTAAAAAGAAATTCTGCTGAAACCATCATAGTCAGGCCGATTATGAGCGGCAGGGTTAACAGGAAATATTTTTTCAGGTCAGGATGTTTTACATTAAAAGTCGGCCTGAATCTCATGCCTGCTTTCCTGGCTCCAAAGTACTGTATTGCAAAATTTCCGATAAATGCACCCGCAAGAACTCCCCAGGAAAAACCTTCTATCCCAAGCCAGGAGCCAAGAAGTGTGCCACCGGCAATTATTCCGATATTGTAAAAAAGAGGTGCAAGGGCGGGCAGGAAAAACCTTTCTTTGGCAAACTGAACAGCCATGAACATCCCACCAAAAAAAAAGAAAAACTGGGCAGGCATAATTATTCGTGTCAGCCGGACTGCACTTCTTATAAGGGCAGGTTCATTTATTCCTGGTGCGACGATTGAAATAAGCTCCGGTGTATAAATAAAAGCGATAATAACAAGTAGCAATAAAAGACTTCCAAAGCATGTCACAATAATGGAAAAAGCCTCCCAGCCCTTCTTTTCATCTTTGGCTGCGAGATAATAAGAAAAAATCGGAATAAAGGTTATGGAAAGAAAACCGCTTGCAACAATATGATTCAGTATGTCCGGAATTAAAAATGCAACAAGATAGGCATCCACTTCACCAGTGGCTCCACCTATGTGTGCAATTACCTGTTCCCTGAAAATGCCGATCACCCGGCTTAAGAAAACCGATGACATCATGATAAGTGAAGCTATGGAAAACTTTTTATATAATGATTTAGCCATATTGTTCCTGCAAACGACATTTATCGTTTAGCATAACGGGCTTTTTAAAACTTGTTTATTTTTAAGAAAGTGTTCCGGGTTACGCGCTGCGGGTGTGAAATTTAGACGAATGTTCCCATTAACAACATGCAATGGGCAACCCGTAATAATATTGCATGACACAAAAAAGAAGTCGTTGCCGGCTAAAGCTGATAAGTTGCGGTATTTATACAACAACATGACTTGTTGATTGTTTTTTAAGAACAGTATTACCAGAAACGGCACAAGTTAGAAAGTGGTTAATTTATAAAAAGTATAAAAATTTTATTAAAATTGATTTTCTATCTTAGTAAAAAATGATAAGGAACATTATAACTCAGGCTTACAGTATTTAATGTAAGGAATAATCAAAGCCGAACCCTTTTGACTTGCATATTTACTATATATAACAATGATTCCTATTTTTAAAGAATGGCAAAACCGATACTTTTCTGACCCACAGGTTGTTATTCTTGGTTTTTTGCTTCTGGTTGGATTTGTATTTATTTTCCTGTTCGGCAATATGCTGATTCCTGTATTTGCAAGTATTGTTATTTCATACCTGCTGGAAGGAATTGTATCTATGCTCCAGCGCTGCAGAATACCACGTATGGCTTCTGTGATATCTGTATTTTTATTATTTTTGGCCTCTTTGCTTTTTTTAATAATCGCTTTACTCCCGATGCTGTCAAGGCAAATCGGGCAGTTTTTGTACGAGTTGCCTTCGATGATTGCCGGGGGACAAAATGCACTTATGCTTCTTCCTGAAAAGTATCCGGATTTAATTTCAGAACCCCAGATAAGACACATTCTAAATCTTATAGGTTCGGAATTAACCAGCCTTGGGCAGCGCATCCTTTCTTTATCCCTTGCTTCAGTACGTGGCTTAATCACAATTTTGGTCTATCTTATTCTTGTTCCGCTTTTGGTTTTCTTTTTTCTTAAAGACAAGGTAAAAATTTTGAAGTGGTTAACAGGTTTCCTGCCTGACAACCGCGGACTGGCCGTGGAGGTGTGGCGTGAGGCAAATATTCAGGTTGCAAATTATGTGCGTGGCAAGATCTGGGAAATTATTATCATATGGGGAGTAAGTTACGTCACATTTACTCTTCTTGAATTGCGATTTTCCATGTTGCTTTCACTATTTGTAGGACTGTCGGTTCTTATTCCCTACATTGGGGCGACAGTCATGTTTCTTCCTGTAACCCTGATTGCCTATTTCCAGTGGAACATATGCCCTGCCTTTGTTTACACTTTAATTGCTTATACTGTTATTCAAATTTTAGATGGTAACCTGCTGGTTCCCCTGCTTCTTTCCGAAGTCGTCAACCTTCATCCCGTAGCAATAATTGTGGCATTACTTCTATTCGGTGGTTTGTGGGGAATATGGGGGCTGTTTTTTGCCATTCCACTGGCAACACTGGTACATGCCATTATTAAAGCCTGGGTGAATAACAGCTTGTTAGAAAAAAATAATAAGAACGATGCGACACCTTAAAATCAAAATTAATTTTTAACCGAATTTTTAAACTATAAAAAAATGGTGAACTTTCAAAAAATAAAGGTGCTTGGCCTGAATCTTGGAGCTACTTCAGTTTCCGTTGTCAAGCTTGAACTGTATCATGAAGGTGAAAAACCACGTATTGTTAAGAGTTCAGTTCAACTTCATGAAGGAAACCCAAAGGATACTTTGATTTCTGTTTTAAATAATTATGACCTTGCTTCATTTGACAAGGTAGCTGCAACCGGCCGTAAATTTATCGAATTTGTAAATTTATCAACCATACCGGAACCACAGGCTGTGGAATATGCTTATCAGTTTGTCAAGCCAGACGGTATTTCATGTCCTGGATTGGTTTCAGCCGGCGGCGAAACCTTCATGGTTTATACTTTAGACAATTCGGGCAAAATATCGAATGTAATAACAGGTAACAAGTGTGCCTCAGGGACGGGAGAATTTTTTCTTCAGCAATTGCGAAGAATGAAAGTATCGCTTAAAGATGCAGCTAAGTGGGCCGCTGCTCAGGAGCCGTATCATGTTTCAGGACGATGCTCTGTTTTCTGCAAGTCTGACTGCACCCATGCAACAAATAAAGGTGTTCCCAAATCCAAGGTTACAGCAGGGCTTTGCAAAATGATGGCGGACAAGATTCTGGAACTGCTTAAGAAAGTCAAGCGGCAGAATATCATGCTTACCGGGGGAACTGCTCTTAATCAAATGATGGTTGAGTATATGCATCGTGAAATTCCCGGGCTTATCGTTCCAGAGGAGGCGCCTTATTTTGAAGCATTAGGTGCCGCTCTTTGGGCTCTGGAGAATGAAACAGAACCATTTCCAGGATTATCAAATCTATTTCTCACCGAAGTTGCGACCTTCGATACTCTTTTTCCCCTTCGTGATTTTGAAAACATGGTTGAATTCAAAACCATGGAAACCGGTGAAGTTCGAGCAGGTGATACATTCATCTTAGGGCTTGACGTGGGTTCAACTACTACCAAGGCGGTTTTATTGCGAAAAGATGATAATGCCATATGTGCATCCGTATATCTACGTACAAACGGAGATCCTGTGGGCGCTTCCCGTCAATGCTATGATTTAATCCTGAAACAGGTAATAAGTAAAACAGATCCATCTGAAATATCTATTACAGGTCTTGGAGTTACCGGTTCAGGTCGCCAGATAGCAGGTCTCCATAGTCTCACAGATGGTGTATTAAATGAAATTATAGCACATGCCAGTGCAGCCGTATATTTTGATCCCGACGTAGATACTTTGTTTGAAATCGGTGGACAGGACGCCAAATATACCTTTATTACCAACAGTGTTCCTTCGGACTATGCGATGAACGAAGCATGCAGCGCCGGAACAGGATCATTTCTGGAAGAATCAGCATTTGAAACCCTCGGGGTAAAAATGGAAGATATTGCCCAAATAGCCCTGGGAGGAAAAAATCCGCCGAACTTTAATGACCAGTGCGCCGCATTTATTGCCTCAGATATTAAAAACGCTATTCATGAGGGCGTGCGGCACGAAGATATAATAGCAGGTCTGGTCTATTCCATATGCATGAACTATTCTAACAGGGTTAAGGGCAACCGGCCGGTTGGAGAAAAAGTATTTATGCAAGGCGGGGTATGCTATAACAAGGCAGTTCCACTTGCCATGGCAGCGCTCGTGGGCAAACCTATTATCGTACCACCCATGCCGGGATTGATGGGAGCCTTTGGTGTTGCACTGGAGGTTAAAAAGAGAATTGAAACCGGTCTTATGAAAGAAGAGAAATTTGATTTGAAAGTCCTCACTGACCGGGAAGTAATATATAAAAAGCCTTTTACCTGTAAAGGAGGAAAGCAAAAGTGCGACCGGCGCTGTGAAATAGCTGTGATCGAGATTGAAAATATAAAATATCCCTTTGGAGGAGCCTGCAACCGATATTATAATTTGCGGCATGATGTTAATTACAGAATTGAAGAACTCGATCTTGTACGAATCAGGCAGCACCTGATATTTGAAAAATACAGTGGAAAATATACAGCGAAAAAGGGAAAACCATTAAAGGGAAAAATTGGAATCAACAGGAGTTTCATCGTCAATACATATTATCCTCTTTATTCCACTTTTTTTGTAGAACTGTGATTTGAACCGGTGATTGCCGGTCACCCCTCTCGGGAGGGAATTGACCTGCGCAACGCACCGTTTTGCTATCCGGGTGAACTTTCTCACGGCTTTTTCCACTCGCTTCTTATAATGGAAAACCCGGTTGAATTTCTTTTTCTGCCCCATTTTAAATCGATTCCTGTTGAAAACGGTGATACAAGCTCTCAATCTCAGGTTTGTCCTTTTGTTCAGGGAGAAACTTTCTATCTTCAAACAACGTTTTCCAAAGAACTTGAAGAGCTGAAGAAAAAAGGGACAAAGGTTTTGGCACCCCTTCTTGACCTTCAAAATGGGCTGGAAAAGGCACGGAAACCTCTGCTTGAAACTGCTGCTCAAATGGGTGTAAGCCGAAAAACGGCTAAAATTGCTTTTGAAAAGGCCAGGCTGCAACAGACAAACTGTCAGGCGGAAATGAAGGAGATAGGAAAAAGAGCTCTTACCCTGCTTGAAACTGATCCGGGAAAAACGGCAGTTGTGATATTCGGCCGTCCTTACAACGGGTTTGTTGAAGAGGCACATATGGGAATTCCCCGAAAGCTTGCTTCAAGAGGAATTCTTTGCATACCTTTCGATCTGCTTTCATTTGAGGATGAAAAAACAAAGCGGCATATGTATTGGGGAATGGGACAGAGAATTTTACAAGCTGCCAGGTTTGTTAAACAACATCCCCAGCTTTTCGGTACTTATATAACCAACTTTTCCTGTGGCCCGGATTCATTTGTTATCGGATATTTCAGAAGTATTATGGGTAGAAAACCTTCTTTGACTCTTGAGCTTGACAGTCATACGGCTGACGCCGGCCTTGAAACCAGGATCGAAGCTTTTCTTGACATTATCTGTGCATACAGGCAACTCGTAACAAAAAAACAGATTATTTCAAAAAAACAAAATTTTAAACCCGCTCAAATCGTGTTTGATAACGGGACGTCAAAAGTAATTACATCCTCTGGTAAAGAACTTGCCATTACAGATCAAAATGTAACAATGCTTCTTCCATCCATGGGAAAAATTGCCACGGAATTTTTAGCAGCAGTATTTCGCGGCTTTGGTATTAATGCAAAAGGGCATGAGCCTTCGGACGAAAAAATTTTAAAACTTGGGCGGGGTAATACCTCATGCAAAGAATGTCTTCCGCTTATTCTTACTACCGGAATTTTGCTTAATTACATTCAAAATGAGAGAAAAAAAGACGAAGTTCTTATCTATTTCATGGCAACAGGTTCAGGTCCCTGCCGTTTTGGTCAGTATGCAGTCTTTATGGAAGATTTGATAAAAAGGCTTGAAATTCCTGATACAGCTTTACTTTCCCTGACATCTGAAAACTCTTATATAGGAATGGGAAACGGGTTTGAACGAAAGGGGTTTTGGGCGGTCATTGTATCTGACGTTATGGAAGACATTCGCTCGATGATACTTGCCAACGCAACCGACACCAATCTGGCAATGGAAACATTCAATAAAGAACTTGCCGGGATATCCGGCGAACTTGAAAAATGTAATTTTTCACAACTGGAAAAGAAGCTTTTAAAAACAGCAGACAACCTTGGTCGAATTCCCATGAAGCGTCCGCCTGAGGAAGTTCCCGTTATCTCATTAACAGGTGAAATTTTCGTCAGAAGGGACTCTTTATCCCGCCAGTTCATCACTGAACGTCTTGCTGAAAAGGGCTTTGCCTCCATATGTTCACCCATTACCGAGTGGGTCCATTATTCTGACTACCTTGTTGAAAAAGGACTTACCGACTATCAAATGAAAAAAATGGAAAAGCTGGTATTTTCCATCAGAAAGAAGTTCATGGCCAAGGATGAAAGACGTATTAAGTCAATATTATCCAAGTCAGGGCTTGTGCATTCTCAACCGATTAACATCAGGTCAATAATTAAAACCGGTAAACCATATATATCAGAGGAACTGACAGGCGAAGCCATATTGACTGTGGGAAGTTCCATGATGGAAATCGCCGTGGATTCATGTGGTGTAATTGCCATAGGACCGTTTGGCTGTATGCCGAATCGTATTTCCGAAGCCATTCTTAACGAAACGATGAACCGGACGGAAAAGCTGAAAACCGACCCGCATAATAGACGACTTCGCTCCATCCTGGCGGAAATGGAAAATATGCCGTTTCTTGCCATTGAAAGCGACGGCTCGCCTTTTCCGCAGTTGATAACTGCAAAACTTGAAGCATTCTGCCTTCGTGCAGAACGGCTGCATAAAAGGATGCTTATGAATAACTGAAACCGATTCTGATAAATATTCATAAGTATGACCCTAATCGAGCTAAAACTCGATTAGGGTCGTCCGCTAATTGTTGCCAGTTGTGGGTTGCAAAACTAAACCAATCGATTTTATATCTCTAAAAATTATAAAATGTGAAACCATATACTTATTCCTGAAGCAACTTAAAACGGACGACTGACTATTGACATTGAACGGTTGCGCTCAATTGGGGTGCACTTAATATTTTTTCTTGATACACTGACTATTTTATCTTATATTCAAAACTTAAAAAAAATGATCGGGGTTCGCGTAAAAGAAAGGAAAACATGAAATTAAAATGTTCAACATTTACAGTCATTATTATTCTAAGCCTTTCATTAATAACTGCCGGCTGTGTGTATACCCCGGAGCCTGAAAAAAAAAGTGCTCCCAGGTGGCTTAATACAATTCCCCATGATGAAAACTATTTTTACGCTGTAGGAGTATCGGGTCCTACCAGAAATATTAAAGATGCATGGAACCAGGCAATCATGCGTGCCCGTGCAGAGCTTGGCAAAACCATTATTACCCATATAACCAGCCATGATCTTCTTATCAGCACCACTAATGGCGAATATTCAGCACAACTTATTGAGGCTTTGTCTGATACTGAACTCAACTTTACTGAAGTGATTGAGCGGTGGTACGACCGAAACGGCATTTATGGTATTCCTGATTTCTACTACGTGTTGGTCAGGTTGGAAAAGAAGAGGGCTGAAATGCTCTTAAAAAGCTTAAAATAGCAGAATTTAAATATTGCAGTAACATTTTGCCCATTTACATTAAGGAGAAGCTATGGATTATACTCTTTCTACTGAGCAGGAGATTTTGCGCGAATCTGTTCGCAGTTTTGCAGAAAACGAGATTAAACCGGTTGCCCAACAGTTGGATGAAAAAGAAGAGTTCTCGTATGAGACAATGCAGAAGATGGCCGAACTCGGTCTTTTTGGGATATTTGTTTCTGAACAGTATGGCGGTCAGGGTATGGACTATGTTTCATATATTATTGCCGTTGAAGAGATTGCCAGGGTTGATGGTTCTCATGCTGCTACTGTTGCGGCTGAGAATTCCCTTGGGATAGGCCCCCTTTACTATTTTGGGAATGAAGCTCAAAAGAAAAAATACCTCCCCGGGCTTTGCAGA
>Ga0164310_10001763_pt1 | contig 12388 bp, 9 predicted proteins | sample GuaBasSedimGuay1_FD_121795 | JGI IMG/M metagenome (GOLD analysis project Ga0164310, IMG submission 121795) | Subseafloor sediment microbial communities from Guaymas Basin, Gulf of California, Mexico - Guay1, Core 4569-9, 0-3 cm | ecosystem: Environmental > Aquatic > Marine > Hydrothermal vents >... | reverse complement strand
CAAGTAGGCTATAACAATATGGCACTCGCAGTTAATACTTCCAACGAATTGTAAAATAATATAATAAAAAGTGGCAAAAAATCACCACATATTACGATTAACTATCGAAACCCCTGAGGGTGTTCAAGTTCGTCAACTTGATGTTCGGGGTAGTTTAAAAATCGGCTACGATCCTGGTAATGATATCCCTATAGAAGGGCGTGGTGTTCCTAAAAAATTTACACTGGTTACTGGCAATCGCAATTATTATCTACTCTGGCTCCAGAAAGACATGCAGGGCGAAATAGTGGCCGGAACCTCCCGATTGAAAATTCAAGATTTGATTACTCATGAACTACTGCGCCGTAAAAAGGGAATCTACTATCTCAAAATCACCCCTGATAAAGATAAATATGGTTGGATAACGTTAGGCCCAATAAAAGTCTCTTATCGGTTCAATGGAAAAGCTACGGTATTGCAACCAGTAACTCCTTATTGGAAACTTAGCCGTAGCTTGTTTCGGGCAATGTTTTCTGATATTACTTTCAAGATTATTTTTCTTGTGTTACTGGTGGTAGGGATAGCTTTTGGCTACAAAGTGAACACAATAAAAATTACAGAACCTCGCAGAATTAATCTTGAGCAACTTAGTCGACGTATGGCACGGTTCATAATACGCCCTCAACCTGCTAGCGGCGCTCTGGCTACTAAGAGCCTGGGGGTAGGAAAAAAGAGAGAATCTCGAACAGAGGGGAAATCAACTAAATCTGAACCAAAGTCCAACAAATCCGAAACCAGTAAAAGTACAGCCACTACTTCTTCGAAACCAGCAGCTAAAACTACGGTATTAAGCAAAGGTCTACTGGGGTTAATTGCAGGTACTGGACCAGCAGCTAAAAGCAGTAATATAATAGAAACTTTAGTAGATAAAGGTTTAGTACGCGAGCTGGATGAGGTTTTGCAAAGTGGCAAAGAGCTTGAAATCGAGTTACCCTCACTTACTGACGAGGTTGGAAACCTGGATGCGCTTTTCTCCGATCAAGATGCTGATGTAGATAAGTTGATCGCTGGTATGAAAGTAGAAGATCATGTTAAGCTAAAAGAGAAGGGCGATGTAGACCTGAAAGAAATTGGCGAAATTACAGGTAGTGTGGCGGCGCGAGGATGGCGCAGCGAAGAATCCATCCGTGATGTTATCCTTTCTTACATGGGACGCATCACCTACACTTACAATCGCTTTTTGAAAAAAAATCCAGACCTTAAAGGTAAAATAGTGCTGGAAATGACCATTGCTGCTTCCGGCGAAGTAACTAGTTGCAAAATAATTTCCTCAACAGTCGGTGATCCTGAGTTTGAACAAGCCATTATTGCTGTGGTTCAACGTTTCAAATTTAAGCCCATTCCTGAAGGTGAAATAACAGTAGAAAACCCCTTTGTTTTCTTTCGACGTGACCAACAATAAACCCACTCACTCCATTGTTACAAGCTGAAATTCTCCCCATTCTGGTTTGAACACAAAAATAACCCGCCGCACAAAATCTTCCCGCTGGTAAGTCCAAATTTCGTACAAAGGCTGTCTTTTTTTCACTGGTGGGCGCTCCACATCATCCGGGGGACCGTAAATAATAAAAATCCTGCCCCGGTCTGTTTCCCAACCCTGCCGATTGGAAAACGGGTTGAAAAAGTGGTGATTAGCAAAGTTAACCCGACGATAAAATTCCTCTCGCAACTCATTTTCTGGAGTTTGCGGTGTTGGATCCCGTTTAGCCCAAAATGCCTCCAAGAGAACTTTTTTGTCCTTTTCAGAAGCCTCAAGCATCTGTCTGTACTCTTTTGAATTTGCAACATAGCGCAACGGCCTGATTGCAAGATCCACGTAGTCATCGATATTCTGAACTGTCAGAACTGGAGAAAAGAAAAACTCTTTTTGAATACGACAAGGTTTACCATGACCACTTACGGTAATTCTCAAAAGGTGTTCCCCTGGAGCAAAAGCAATCTTGTTAATCTTGAATTCACCTACCACCAACCGTTCAATCACTTTTTTTCGTATTTCACGTTTGTACACTACCCGATTAGAACTATTTATTATCTCATAAGTGAGCAAAAGGCTATCCAACGGTACAGTGACAAAAACCTCATGGTAAATGCCAAAATAACAACCAATAATGTACAACTTTCGTTGATTAACAAGGCTGGGAGTTACAAGCTGTGGATAATGGGCATAAGGAGTTTTTTGGAAGAACTCTGGAGATACATTGAGTAAAGTGATCCTGGGTGTTACATCTGTAGTATCAATTTGGTAGAACACAATGTCGCTAAAATTGAAATTTGCTTTTCTAAATGTTTTCAATTTTATTTGGCTTTTCCATTGTAACGATTTACGCGTATCAAGATCAACTAATTCCAAAAGCATTTTGTATCGCCTTGGTTTCAAACTAACAGAGTAAAAATAATAGTGCCTAATACCTCGACTTACGGTCTTCTGATAAGAATCCTCTTCTATTCTTTGCTCAAAACTCTGATACAGTGTAACGTCTTCTTTTTTGTGTTCATAAATAGTGATGTTGAGCTCAAATTGCGCAACATAGCCTCCTTCCTCCTGCTTGACAAATTGCAGTAGTGCATTGGACACCGAAATAAAAATATCCAGCCGAGAGCTATTGGAATCGGGAGTAGGAAAATTAAAAATCTCATAGTTGAACAGAGGATTGGTATGTAAGGTCAACTGATCAAATTTTTCCTCAATTTCTCCGTAATACTGAGCCGGCGACCATTTTGCAATGAGTAATAGCAAAATAAAGCCACCCAAAAGAGTTCTAATCCACTTTTTCATAAATGCCTCAATATTTTAATTAGTCAATTTGGAATACTATCAAATTTAATTGATTTAATCAACTTTATCAAGGATAATTTCAGACTTTTGGGAGGCTATTGGGAAATAATAAAATGTTTTTTTCTGGTAGAGTAAATTTCCTCTTGAATCTTGTCAGTAAGTTTTGTAATTTTATTGCAAGTGAAAAAATATTAATGCCATTAGCATCAACGAAAGGAGATTAGGATGAAAATTTACACGCTTCAATTCCATAATGAATTAAAGATTGGAATAGAATTAGAAAAAGGGATGTTGGATTTCTCTGCTGCTTACCAGGCTTATCATTTTTTCAAGGATCAGCGTATGATGGTACGAATCTGTACAATAGGAGATCTAATCAACCGCGGCAAGTTCAGCGAGGAAACTTTCTTACGAGTGTTTGATTTTTTGGAATCCCATAATTTATGGGATCATCATTTGCTGCGCGAGAGGTTTCAACCCTTAGCTCCTATTTTGCGACCAGGTAAAATAATAGCATTAGGCTTAAACTACACCGGGCACGCACAGGAAAGTGAGAAACCTGTGCCAGAAGAGCCGATTTTATTCACCAAAACCAGCTCCACCGTAATTGGCCCGGAACAGCCAATCTGTATTCCCGAAGGTGTGGGGCGAGTGGACCACGAACTGGAACTGGCGGTGATTATCGGAAAAACGGCTAAGAAAATTCCAAAAGAATCTGCTCTTGATGTAGTAGCTGGCTACACGGTTTTTAACGATGTTACCGCCAGAGCCATGCAGTGGCAAGATATCGAAGCAAAGCTCCCGTGGTATCGTTCAAAAAATTTTGACACTTTTGGACCGATGGGACCGTGTCTCCTCACCAAAAAAGAAGTTGGATTCCCCATCGAGTTAGAAATGGAACTCCGGGTAAATGGAGAAACCCGCCAGAAAGCAAACTCTCGAGAGATGGTATTTGATATTCCAAGCATAATTGCTTACATCACCAGATGGATTACCTTAGAACCCGGCGATGTAATTGCGACTGGCACACCAGAAGGCATTAGCGAAATTCATCCTGGCGATGTAGTAGAAGCAGAAATTGAAAAAGTTGGTATCCTGCGCAATCGTGTTGAAAGCAGTGGTTCCCCCAATTGAACCATTGTAAGGTTACTTCTTAACCAAATTGGATTTTTTCAGATTGAAAAGCTTAAAAACAGAAGGGAGAAAAACCATGGCCTTAAAAGATATTCGTTCACAGAAGGTACGAATGACGATGGAAGAACGGATCGAGCATCTTCGTAAATTTGAGTTAGATCTGAAGTTTTCTGCTGGGATCTGGTTCTTTTCACCGGGCGGTGGACGTTTCCATGACCGCTACATCAAAGAAATGTCGATTGCAGAACGTTTGGAGATTGCCGGTGAATTAGCACCTTATGGTCTGAAGGCGTTAGAGGCCCATTATCCCAATGAAGTGAATGAGGACAATCTTCATCTCTACCAGAAGTTAGAGAAAGATACTGGCATTCGACTGTTGACAATTGTCCCCAATCTATTTTATGATGCCCAGTTTGAATTTGGTGCCCTTTCTTCTCCACTGCCGCAGGCGCGCCGTGCCGCAATTGAACGTACGATCAAAACATTAGAGTTGAACAAACAGATCAACGCCGATTTCATGATAGTCTGGCCAGGCATCGATGGATACGAAAATCCTTTCGGTATCGATTTTTACGCTGCCCGCGATCGTTTCGCTGAGGGATTAGTTGAAGCCATGGACGCCGTTCCAGGTGTTAGGGTAGCTATCGAGCCTAAACCTTATGAACCACGCGGTCACATTCTCTATGGTACAACTGCTGAAGGCCCCCTTTTAGCCGAAAAGGTTGAGAGTTTGCTGCAAAATCCGGAAAACAAAAAACTGTTGCAAGAAGGCCATGCTCTGGTCGCTATGAACCCCGAAATCGGCCACATGCTGATGGCTTTTGAAGATTTGCCCTACGCTTTCAGTTTAATTATGGAATATGGACGCTTAGCGCACACTCATTGGAATAGTCAACCCCTTGGTAATTATGATCAAGATTTAAATGTGGGAGTCATCAGCCCCGAGCAATTAGAGGCTGCGTTGTACGTACTGAAAATGTACGGTTACACTGGGTACTTTGGAATTGACATCAATCCGGAGCGAATGCCGGTTCAGCAAGCATTGAAAAACAGCATGGATGCTTTACGTGCCGCCAATCACCGCATCAATGACCTCGATCACGAAAAGATTCTTCGCAGTACTTATTATCCAAACAAGAATCGAGGCTGGCTGGAGGCTTATCTTATTCGGGCACGTGCGACACATCCGGAAAAATTAGCACCACTGCCAGAATTTGAATCCTAAAATCTCTATCTTAAATTGGCTCAAACATCATCTAAAATTTATGGGATCAATCCGGTAAAAGCAGCTCTGGAAGCAAAGCGACCTATTGAAAAACTCTGGGTAGTAAAATCCTTTCGCACTCAGAGGCTAAAACAATTGGTGTCTCAGGCACGTCAGCAGGGAATCTTGGTTCAATATCTGGAGAAATCAATACTCGATCGAAAGGCCGAAACCCCGCATCACCAGGGTGTGATTGCAGTTGTGGCAGAGAAAGATTTAGTCGAATGGGAAGATTTATTGTCAGTGGCAAATGATAGAGGAGAACCAACATTTTTAACAATTCTAGACGGTATCGAAGACCCTCACAATCTGGGAGCTATTGTACGCTCGGCTGTAGCGGCAGGAGTACATGGCTTGATTTTATCACGTCGCCATTGTGCTCCTATTTCTCCAGTAGTAAGCAAAACAGCTGCTGGAGCATTAGAATTTATGGCGATGGCACGAGTAGGCAACCTGGCTCGAACTATTGAACAATTGAAACAAAAGGGATTATGGATTATTGGTGCCGATGTTTCAAGTGCTACCCCATATTGGGAAGTTGCCTTGGATATGCCACTGGCAATTGTAATTGGCAGTGAGGGTAAAGGCTTACGGCGCTTGGTTCGAGAGAAGTGTGACATATTAGTATCCATTCCCATGTACGGCAAGGTACAATCGTTGAACGCCACGGTAGCAGCAGCTCTAATGTTCTACGAAGTCCGTCGCTATCGACTAAAAACACTATCAGAAAAGAAAAAAAGTTGACACAGATAATAAAACAAAATTTTCCTTGCTTCCAGAAAATATCTTACTATATTTGATTATAGTACTGTAATGTGAGCGCCCCCCCAAAGGCGACGATCACATTACCCCCCAAAAAACATTAGGTTAAAAAAGGTGTGTGAAATGGAAGCGGTAGAAGGAACTCGTAAACCAGCAGTAGCAGGAATGTTTTACCCAAGTAATCCCACTGAGCTTAAACGTCAAATTGATTTTTTTCTCGAAAACCTGGAAGATAACCCGATTGATGGTGATATTTATGCTATTGTTGCACCTCACGCGGGATACATGTACTCCGGACAGGTAGCTGCTGCTGCCTACAAACCGTTGCTTGGTCGGGATTACGACTTAGTGGCGGTTATTTCCCCCAGCCACCGTGAGTATTTTGACGGAATCTCTGTGTTCTGTGGCGAAAGTTATGAAACACCACTCGGAAAAATTCCAGTGGCAACCGAAATTTGTCAACGTTTGGTTGACCAAGGAGACAAAATTTTCTCCTCCTGGTCGGGGCACGGTGAAGAACATGCTTTAGAAGTACAGCTACCGTTTCTACAACGGGTGTTAGGTGATTTTAAATTGATCCCCGTGGTAATGGGCGAGCAAAATTATGATTACAGCGACAGTTTAGGAGAAACATTAGCAAAACTCTTGCGACATCAACAAGCATTGGTTGTGGCTAGCTCCGATCTATCCCACTACTATCCCGCCACCGAGGCCGAACGCCTGGATGAAATTGTTCAGCAACGGCTGAAGGATTTTGACTACGAAGGTTTATGGGACGACATCGAACTAAGGCGGTGTGAAGCTTGTGGCGCAGGTCCAATAGTAGCAGCTATGATTGCAGCAAAGAAAATGGGAGCTAATAAATCCTCCGTTCTAATGTATCGGCATTCTGGGGATGTCACCGGTGATCGTACCGCCGTCGTTGGTTACCTCGCTGCTGCCTTTTACAAAGGTTAGCTTGCCCTTAGTGACCTGATTACTAAATTCTCTAAACTACTTGTGAAAATGCGTAACAAACTCCGCTGCCGGAAGTACTTAAGTGGCCCAAGGGGAGAAAGAAAAATCGTATTTCACCAAATTGGAGGAATGGTCAATGGGCGGGAGAAGTGGAATTGATCTGGGCCTAAATGAAAATGAAAAAAAGTATCTCCTTTCGGTAGCCAGGTCAGTCATTCAGGCACGCTGTGAAGGCAAAAATGTTTCGCTCCAACCACCACCCTCTTCAAAGTTGCAGGAAAAACGTGGAGCGTTTGTTACTTTGCACAAAAAGGGGGAGTTACGCGGCTGTATTGGTTATATTGAAGCCATTAAGCCGCTTTATCAGACCGTCGCTCAAATGGCAGAGGCAGCCGCCTTCAACGATCCACGTTTCCCACCAGTGACTAACTCAGAAATTGAAGATTTAGAAATAGAAATATCCGTCCTGACACCACTGACTAAAATAGACAATATTGAAACCATCGAAGTAGGAAAACATGGTATTCTTATCCGTAAAGGGTTTTATCAGGGGTTGCTGCTACCCCAGGTAGCTACCGAATATGGTTGGGATCGAATAACATTCTTGAATCACACATGCACGAAGGCAGGATTGCCACCTAATTGTTGGAAAGATCCCGACACCGAAATTTATGTTTTTTCGGCTGATATCTTTAGTGAAAAAGATCTTCAAGCAACTGAATGACTTACATAGTTAGTTAATCACTAAAATTATCTCCGAGATCAAAATGAATCGTGAACAAGCCATAAAGCGCATAGAACAACTACGCCAGGAATTGAATTACCATAATTATCGTTATTATGTGCTGGACAATCCGGTTATCTCCGATGCAGAATACGATCGCCTCTTTCGTGAGCTGGAAGAATTAGAAAAGCAATTTCCAGATTTGGTTACGCCGGATTCTCCTACTCAACGAGTCGGCGCACCACGACCAGAAGGCTTAGGCTTTGAGTCAGTTACTCATTTGGTTCCCATGCTGAGTATGGAAGATGCTTTTAATGAAGCAGAGTTCCGCGATTTCGATCGGCGAGTGCAAGAAGGATTGGGTGTGAAATCAGTAGAGTACACCGGCGAACCGAAGTTTGATGGGCTGTCTTCTTCACTTACTTATGAAAATGGTATTTTTATCCGTGGAGCTACCCGCGGCGATGGTGTTACAGGAGAGGATATCACAAACAACTTAAAAACTATCCGTACTATTCCGTTACGATTATTGCGCAATGGCCATCCTATCCCCACTCGGATTGAAATTCGTGGTGAAGTTATCATGACGAAGGCGGACTTCCGCAGGCTCAATGAAGAGCGCTTGCGTAATGGAGAACAACCATTTGCCAACCCCCGCAATGCTGCTTCTGGTTCGGTCCGACAATTGGACCCAGCGGTTACCGCCAGCCGTAAGCTCATTTTCTTTGCCTGGGGGGTAGGAGGGATTGAAGGTGTCCATTTTGAAACCCAGTGGGAGATCTTGCAAACTTTGCGAGAATGGGGGTTCAAAGTTTATTCTAACATACGTTTGTGTCACGGCCTGAAAGAAGCTTTTTCATATTATCAGGAACTATTGTCATTGCGCGACGAACTACCTTTTGAAATTGATGGAGTGGTTTTTAAGGTCAATTCCATAGCCTACCAACAACGTTTGGGTACTAAAACACGTAGCCCTCGTTGGATGGTAGCTTACAAATTCCCTGCACGGCAGGCAACCACTAAACTACTTGATGTACGGTTCCAAGTGGGACGTACTGGAATTGTAACCCCGGTAGCAATACTTCAACCCGTGCAAATTAGTGGTGTTACAGTTTCCCGAGCTACGCTCCATACTGAGGAGCTATTCTTAGAGAAAGACATCCACATTGGCGATACGGTTTTAGTAGAGCGCGCTGGCGATGTGATTCCCGAAGTAGTAAAACCAATCCCAGAAAAACGTACCGGCAACGAGAAACCTGTGCAAATGCCAACCCACTGTCCCGCATGTGGAACTGAATTAGAAAAAGAAGGAGCTTATTATTTTTGCCCAAATATCACTTGTCCCGAACAAATTAAAGGCCGTGTGTTGCATTTGGTGTCCAAACGAGCTTTCGATATTGATGGTATGGGTGAAAAAATTGTTGATCAATTGATGCAAGAAGGTCTTATCCGGAGCCCTGCGGATGTATTCTACTTGAAAAAAAATGACCTGATGAGGCTCGAACGTTGGGGAGAAAAGTCAGCACAGAACCTAATTGATCAAATCGAAAAAGCCAAAAAAGTCAGTTTTGAGCGTTTTCTGTTTGCTCTGGGAATTCGCCATGTTGGTGAATTTGTGGCACACCTATTAACCCAACATTTTTCCAGTTTGGAAGAGCTGCAACACGCTACCGAGGACGAACTAATGCAAATTCAGGGAATTGGCCCGGAGGTAGCACGCAGTGTTGTAGATTTTTTCCGTATTCCCCAGAATCGAGAAACTATTCGCAAAATATTAGCTGCGGGGGTAGAAATTCAATATCCTGAAGCAGAAAAAGAGCAACAAGACTTGTTTCTGCAAGGTAAGACTTTTGTCTTTACTGGCGGCCTGTCGCGCTACAGTCGCGACGAAGCCAAAGAGCTTGTAATGAAATTCGGTGGCAAGGCAAGTTCCAACGTCAGCAAAAACACCGACTTTGTGATAGTAGGAGTTGACCCTGGTTCTAAACTTGACAAGGCACGACAGTTGGGCATTCGGACTTTAACCGAAGAAGAATTTGTGCAGATGATCGAGCGTCGAAAATTGCCTGGGCCAAGTACTTAAAATCCAAAACTTTTTAAAGAAGTTACCCAATGTCAACTCATAAATATTCTCCTGTCCGAGCACCTCGGGGATCTCAGCTTACTTGCAAGGGCTGGCACCAGGAAGCTGCAATGCGCATGTTGATGAACAACCTTGATCCTGAGGTGGCCGAAAAGCCTGAGGAACTTATTATTTACGGCGGCTCTGGCAAAGCGGCACGCAACTGGGAATGCTATCATGCTATCGTGAAGAGCTTGCAAGAGCTGGAGAATGACGAAACCCTACTGGTGCAATCGGGCAAACCAGTGGGAATATTTAAAACTCATATCTGGGCACCTCGAGTATTGATTTCTAATGCCATGCTGGTACCAGCATGGGCAACCTGGGATGAATTTCGCCGTCTTGAAGCTCTGGGACTCACCATGTACGGCCAGATGACTGCCGGTAGCTGGATATACATCGGTACCCAGGGAATTTTACAAGGTACCTTTGAAACCTTTGCCGCCGCTGCCCAAAAACACTTTGGCGGGGACTTGCGAGGAAAACTGCTGGTCTCTGGTGGACTGGGAGGCATGGGTGGAGCCCAGCCCTTAGCCGCAACCATGAATGGGGCAGCTTTTCTGGGCATCGAAGTAGATCGAGCTCGAATCGAGCGCCGAGTTAAAACTGGCTATTGCGACATGATCTCTGACAACCTGGATGACGCCCTCAAAATTGTCCTCAATGCTAAAACTAACGGCAAAGCCATCTCGGTTGGATTGGTAGGCAATACTGCAGATGTGCTACCCGAGCTGGTACGTCGTGGTATTGTGCCAGATGTACTCACTGACCAGACCTCTGCTCATGATGAACTCAACGGATACGTCCCGGCAGGGATATCTTATGAAGCGGCTTTAGAACTGCGCAAGTCTAATCCTGAAAAATATATCGAAATGGCCTATCACTCTATGGCTGCCCATGTGCGAGCAATGTTGGAATTGCGACAGCGTGGAGCGGTAACTTTTGACTATGGTAATAACATTCGGGGACAAGCTAAAAAAGCTGGGATTGAAAATGCTTTTGACTTCCCAGGGTTTGTGCAGGCCTACGTACGGCCACTGTTTTGTGAGGGACGCGGCCCTTTTCGCTGGGTTGCCCTCTCCGGTGAGCCAGAGGATATCTATCGGACAGATGAACTGGTACTAAAGTTGTTTCCAGAAGATCAGGTGTTAAAACGTTGGATCACATTGGCCAGGGAAAAGGTAAAATTTCAAGGGCTACCGGCACGCATCTGCTGGCTGGGCTGTGGCGAACGCGATAAATTTGGAGTTGCCATCAATGAATTGGTAGCAAAAGGAGAGCTGAAAGCCCCTATTGTCATTGGTCGTGATCATCTGGATTGCGGTTCAGTGGCTTCTCCCAATCGTGAAACTGAAGGCATGCAAGATGGAAGTGACGCCATCGCCGATTGGCCTATTCTCAATGCTTTACTTAATGCCGTGTCCGGAGCTTCGTGGGTCTCGGTGCACCACGGTGGTGGTGTGGGTATTGGCCTTTCTATTCATGCTGGTCAGGTAATCGTAGCTGACGGCACTCCTGAGGCTGCCGAAAGACTCAAGCGCGTTTTGACTAATGATCCGGGTATTGGTATTGCCCGTCATGCCGACGCCGGCTATGAAAAAGCAATCCATACCGCCAAAGCCAAAGGAGTGAGAGTACCAATGATGAGAATATAAATAAGCAGAATTCTGAACATTAAGATTGTGAATATCTAGCAAAGTTTTGCCTCACTGATCGGTCAGGTAAACCAAGGAGGTACAAAGTTCGCAAAATCCGAAACAAATTCAAATAACCAAAATTCAAATGTTCCACCAAAGACCTCCTTGCCCAAAGCAGATCAATTTGCTGTTTTATTTTGTTTTTGATTTTAAGTTTATATTTATTGCTGATAAAAGGGCTAATGAATTCTGTTAAACCCGTTGATTTACTCATTCTCAATGCAGAACAAGTTCTTTGTTTTCAGCCTTCGGATGCAGAAACTGCGGTGCTGGGATGGGATTTTCGGGTGTTGCAAAATACCGCTATTGCTATCAAGGATGGCAAAATTTACAAACTCGGTTCACCATCGGAGGTAGAGAAAAAGTGTTTCACAACTTCTTCCACCCAGGTAATTGATGCCAGTGGAAAGGTAGTGTTGCCCGGTTTTGTGGATTCTCATACCCACCCTGTGTTCTTTGGTACTCGAGAATCAGAGTTCGAGATGCGCATTCAAGGCAAAAGTTATGAAGAAATTGCCAGAGCCGGTGGGGGTATCCGTAGCAGTGTACACCAGTTACGACAGGCCTCGAAAGAAGAGCTATTGTTGGCTGTACGGCGGCAGTTACATTACTTCCTTGAGTACGGTACTACTACCATTGAAGCCAAAAGCGGCTATGGACTTTCATTTGCTGATGAGGTTAAATCTCTGGAAGTAATCCGCGAGCTGAACCAGCAACAGCCGCTGGAGTTAATTCCGACTTTTCTTGGTGCCCACGAAGTGCCGGATGAATATCGTCACAATCGCCAAAAGTACATCGATATCATTGTTCACGAGATGATTCCTTATGTCGCAGAAAATAATCTGGCTGAATTTTGTGACGTCTTTTGTGAGAAGCAAGTATTTTCTATTGAAGAATCTCGGCGCATTTTACT
>Ga0164310_10001761_pt1 | contig 12404 bp, 7 predicted proteins | sample GuaBasSedimGuay1_FD_121795 | JGI IMG/M metagenome (GOLD analysis project Ga0164310, IMG submission 121795) | Subseafloor sediment microbial communities from Guaymas Basin, Gulf of California, Mexico - Guay1, Core 4569-9, 0-3 cm | ecosystem: Environmental > Aquatic > Marine > Hydrothermal vents >... | reverse complement strand
TTTTTACGCACTGTGATACTAAAAGTTCCTAGCTGTTCAGCAAAGCTCATGGTCTCGTCAACTCATTCCAAACAAATTGTTTACCTTTCAAAATGTACGCTTGCTTCTTTTGAAAAACCTTTTGACACAGAACAGAAAAAGGGAAGGAAAAAGAACCAAGCTATTGAGAAGCAGAATCTGGCTTTTCAGAAGTCGCCTCTTCTTTGGCGCCCGGTTTTTTAATGAAAGCAACAACCATTACGATTAGGCCAATGCCAAAAATGATAATGCCAAACCATAAAAGCCAGTCAGACCATGCGAGTGGGACATAAAAGATAGAACCCACAATAACCATTGTTATTCCAATTACAAACATAATACCAGCAGCAATCAAAGGACCTTTTCTCATAGAGACACTTCCTATTATTCGTGACTACCATTTAAACTTAAATTAAATATTTTATGATTGTTTTTCACCAACATGGAAATTAAAAGATTGTGCTAAATGCCTTAAAATAAGTAAGGGAGAAAAAGTGACTTTAAATGCTTGGTTTGAGGAGTTTTGCTTTCTCAGGGGCTTTTTGCTTCAAAAGATCCACAGCAAAGTCAATAAAAGCAGGGTCAAAGTCTTTGAGAAGGTCTTTAATTTCTTGTTTAGATGGCATAGAATCAGGCGGAAATTGAAGCCGCTTTTCTAACCTCGCAATTTCGGCGAACATCTCATTTATTTTCTCGCGAATGAATTTCGGACGGTCCTTTGAACGCCGGCGCCACATTTGCCGTAAAAACGTATGGATGTATTCAGAACGTTTCCCAACAGCATTCATAGCCCGAAGATTCACTTTAATTGCTCCTTTAAATAGCCTATCGGTGCCTTCTTGAGCGCCTATCATATCGAACTGCTCAAGTGCAATGTTTGCATAATTTGTTGTCCAAATCTGGGCTCGAACGGCTTTATGGGGGGCAAAAATAGCAAGTGCCTCAATAATATGGAAAACGTTAAGAGGGTCATCCCCCATCACAACAATTGGCTCGCCAACTAACAGTGCACGAACCGCCACGTCCAATCCTTTTCGAATGTAGAAACCTGCAATATACGCACAGTCTTTGTGAAGTCGGATTAAACGTTCGGAGAGACTCAAACCAGAATCAAGAGCAGCAAATCCAAAGGCTTTTTTTACTTCTGTAAGATAGAGCTCAGGTGAACGCCCTTCAATTTTCAAGGTATTAATATCGCGAGCAATTTTCAGAAGCATAGAAGCAAAGGTCGTTATTTCTTTGAGATATTCTTTTGCGTTGGAAATTTTCCGGGTTTTTTTGACGAGGTTTTTCGCAAATTCCGAAGCAGAACCACCGATCACTTTGTTTTGATCCAGATCAAGGATTGTTGCCCATGAATAAAATTTCGTCAATTCTTTTGGAATGGCAATGATATCGATGTCCTTAGGATGAATAAAAGTAGAACTTTTCGTATAAAGGAGGTCTCTATGAGGTGAGAGAAGATTCAACGTTTCAAATAAAACGTCCACTATAGGGTTTTCAAATATGGAAGGTTGACTGCTAGTGATGACAATTAAATCGCCCATAAGAAGAGCTTCGAAAATATTTTCCAGGTCTCTTTTAAAGAGCTTTTGTAAGAGAAAGGGGTCCTTATTTTTATCATTTGGTATGCGAATTTTTCCGGTAACAAACCCTTTTTCTCGTCGCAAAGAGTTTGATGGTAAAAAGCCATTTTTTGGGATTATTATTGTCATCTGGTGATTTTTATCGATTTCAATAGCAATGGGGTCAACTTTCAATTTAATGCCTTTTGCCTCTTTCAACTGCCCTTTACTCCCTTCTACAACCACTTGTTCCGGTGCAACTGCTTTTTTATCCGGTTTTGTCGTAAGAGGTTGCCCCAGTAAAGAATCAGTTGGAGGCAACTCTTCCTCCCAGGTAGGGGGCGGCATCATTGCTAAGCGTGATTTTGTTTCAGGTTCTTTTTTCTCCGAGGGAGCAATAGAAGGACTGGTAACAACAGGTGGTGAAGTGGCAACTGGTTCCTGAGAAGGAGAAGAAACTTCAGCTGGACGTTTCTGAAAGGTAATGCGTTGTTTTTCGACAGAAGGTTTATGAGTTGCAAATGATTTTGGCGCCCCTTCTTCTCCAAAAGGTTTGACAGAATAGTAAACTCTATTGGAAATAGTAGTTTTGTAAAGATAACCATAGCGGTAGATATCATTTAGCTGGCTTGCAACTTCCTCTGGGGTTAAACCTGTTACTTGTGAAATCATATCCGGCGTAACAACTTGCATTTTTACGAGGACCAAAGCAACCATTTGCAATTCGGATGGAAGATTCAAAACCTCAAAAGCATCTAGTTCCTTTCTTGAGCTCGTCGGACCGATTTTTCGCTGCTCAAAAGCTTTAACCACATCAATTATGGACTTGTCGATCACCCGAAATTTTTGGATGTCTTTTTGCTCAAAAGTTTGGATCGATTGCAAATCAAACATAGAGAAAAAGACATTTTCTAGCTCCGGAAACAAAATAGAGGGAATACTGATTTCTTCTAAATCCGCCCCGACAACAAACAAGACATTATTATTATAATGATAATAATATTTGATTCCTTCAAAAATAATATCATGAACTTTTTCGGCATAATTTGTAAGAGGGCTTGTTAACCATCCATAAAACTTTTCAAGACGCAAGCGCTCTTCTTCATTGGTCATTTTTATAAAACGAATGCCTGCAACAGGGATGTCATTAATTATTATCCATACGAATTGAATCATCTAAATCGTTCCTTTGAGACCCGTTTATTCTCTCTTTTAGTAGCGTTTACCATTAATATATTTAGCATTCACCACTACTTATTTGTTCTTCTCTAACTTATTCTTAGTGTTGTTCTTTTTTTAGCTTTGTGAAATAGTACTAAAATGATTTGCAGGGAGTGAAAAAAGTTTTAAGAGGTTTTTTAGAGGGAGGTTTGGCTCCGGGTGGAAGCTATCAGTAGTTAATAACCCCAATATTTGTTATCCTCACTTAAACTTCGCTTGAGTTGTATCAAGGCTTCTAAAGCTTCTTGCTCATCAGTTGTTAACTCATCGTAAAATTTTTCTTTGATACGTCGAACCAAGCTCTCTGGAAGATCGACAAATAATTCCATATCCTCAGTTATTTGCCGCCCAACTGTAGGGCCACGAATGGAAATGGCAACTTGCTTTCCCTTCCGAGCTTCTTGGATACTTTGATTGTTCTCCTGGATTTGCTGAATGTACCCACACTTTTTACCATCAGTCCCTCGAATAATAGGGGCACGAGGGGTGATCCGCCCTGCCAACACTTCCACACCAACAATGGCTGGTTTGCTCTGTCTGAAAACCATGCCAGGGAGAATTTTGAATTTTCCAGGAAAAATGAGGTCCTTCAAGCTTTCGGCTTTTAATCGATTCTCAGTTTCAATTTTCCAATGCTCATATTCATCAAGTAAAGTATAAATAATATCACTTTGGAAAAAGGGGATGGCATTAACTTCCAATTCTTCCTGCGCATCCGGCAAAATCCCGACATTAAAAGCCACAATTGCCGCTAGAGCGGGGGTGCTTTCTTTAACAATAATTGCATCCATTACATTTCCTTTATTGACATCCCCAATATCAGCAATCTTAATGGGGATATTTCGTTCTTTGAATTCTTTAACCAAAGCTTCAAGAGCACCCAGAGTATCTGCTTTTAAGATAATACCTTCTTTATCAGTTTCAATTTTAATCCCACTGATTTCTTGTTCAATTAAGAAACGAGCATTGCTAATTTCTTCTGGGGTATTGGCGACCATTATAGGAGCACCAGCCAAAGCATCATTTAAACCTGAACCTACAATCTTAATGCCTGCAGCAGCATGCACCATTTCAACAGAATTGAACTTCTCACGAGGGTCTCGAATTTCATCCAGAGGTTTGGGAGAGAGAAGGGCGCGAATTTTTGCCTCGGCAGCACCATTTTTTGCCCCGAAAACAATATGATCATTTTTTGAGAAAGTACCTTTGTGAACGATGACATTTAAAGTCGTTCCCATACCAGCTTCTTCTGTAACCTCGAGGATAGTTCCTACTCCAGGCCCCTCACTGTAAACGAGCTTCTTCATTAAGAATTGTTGAGCTAAACCTGAAAGTACAAGGAATAAATCTTGAATACCCTCCCGTGTTTTTGCACTGGTCGGAACAATAGCCACATTTTCAGTATAATTTCTAATACGATCGTATCGATCAGAAGGATACTTCAATTTGGAAAGTTCACCCATTAATTCATAGATATACTTATCAAGGGCAGTTTGAGTATCCACAGTTTGCAATTTTATCGATTCCATAAACGGTTTGCCTTCTTGCTTCTTCCAACCAGGAACACGGTCGATTTTATTAGCGGCAATAAGGAAGGGGATTTTCCGTTGCTTCAAGAGTCTTAGAGACTCAAAAGTTTGCGGTTGAAAACCTGAAAGAACATCTACAACAACAATTGCAATATCTGCAACTGATGCGCCACGGGTACGGAGGTTAAGAAAGGCAGCATGACCGGGTGTATCGACAATTAAAATGCCGGGTATTTTTAATTTAATTGATCCTTTGCCCATCAGTGGCCCACAAATCTCATTGATAGTTTCAATGGGAAAATAAGAAGCACCAATTTGTTGCGTGATTCCCCCGGCTTCTCGAGCTTGGACAGCTGTCCCACGGACGGCATCAAGAATGGAGGTTTTCCCATGGTCTATATGCCCTAAAATTACCGCAATTGGTGCTTTGACGCGCTTTGTTTCCGCAACAACCGTCTTTTCGCTTTTTTGTGAATCTTGTTTTTTTTCTGCCATTTTAAAAAACCTCCAAGAGTGCAAGCCACTTTTTACTGTAGCTCATTCATAGATCCATTCTTCATCGATCATTTTATGCTTGACGAGTTCAGTTTCTTTGAAATAAATGGAATATTCGATTTTTGCATTTTCAGGTGAATCTGCCGCATGAACAATGTTTCGCCCGATTACCATCCCGAAGTCGCCGCGAATGGTTCCCACCTCAGCATCCATTGGATTTGTCGCGCCAGCGATCTTTCGCATACGTTTCACAGCATTTTCGCCTTCGACCACCATTGCTACAACGGGACCACTCGAGATAAATTTGATTAAGCCATCATAAAAAGGCTTCCCCTTATGCACAGCGTAGTGTTTTTCTGCCATTGCGCGGGTTAATTGAAGCATTTTCATTGCAACAATACGCAAACCGGCTTTCTCTATACGGGAAATCACTTCACCTATTAGCCGTCGTTTCACACCATCTGGTTTAACCATGACAAACGTTCGTTCATTTATAATCATTTTTTTAAACTCCAAGGATAGTCTATTGACTAATTCAAACATTCCCAGCAGCAGTGAATGGGTGATAACCACATCATTACACATGGGTTTAAACTGTCAACCCTGAAATTTGCCGGGCAATTTAAAGCCAGCCGACTTTTTGGGTGTTTGAAAAAAGAGTTCATTAGCTTTTATATTTATCCTTTCTTTATAATAATTAATAAAAAACAACAAAGAAAAAGAAAAGAAAAAGAAGAGGGATTTACGATAATGCTTAAGAAACGGTTTTCTATCTAAACCCAGTCACCCGTCTCTATTTTTGTAGGAAGATATTCCTCTGTGAAGAATTTGATACCACGACTGGCAAGTGCTTGAATCTCTGCTTTTTGTTTGGTATCAATCATAATTTTCAATTCTTTAACCCATTCTGGGCGTATCTTTACAAACCGTTCTTCTAACATCATTTTTGCACGAGCAATATCACCCTTACTCATGTGCAACCGCACATTCGCTGGTAGATTATATTTATCGAGGTCCGAGGGACGTACACCCAACCATTGAATATTGGGGGTTGCTAATTCATAGGACTCGTAAGACAAAGCTTTACTTCCCAAACCATAAACCCGCAGAATGTCCAACCCAAAAGGATCGCTGTCCATAACCGCCAAGACAGGTAGTTGCAGCTCTTGATTCATACGTCTAAGGAAAATTCTAGTGGCAACATTTGGTTGCCCGCTTCCAGTGAGGATAATGCAAGGATAGCGTTCATAAAACTTGTCTTCCGCCAACCGGAGGAAGGCAGCTTGTTTTTCTACTACAAGAATAAATTCAGCATCTGACTGTAAATCAGTGATGTGGTCTTGCATTGGGTTTACATTTTTCCCGCTCGAGCCCTGCTTTGTGCAGTCTATAAAATCACCATTATCCACGTATGTGAGCCGTCCAACAACCAACCCACGATCGTTAGCAGTGATGTGCAAATTTTTCCGGTAAGTACCCAACATAACTGCACTGTCTTCAATTAAGGGGTCACTCCCCCGATTCTGATCTTCAAATAACGCAACGTCAGTATAAAACACTTCACGCTTGCTGCCATGAATATTTTGCTCGAGTAACTCATGGATAATTTGGAGAACTCGTAATTGGGCTGTGAATTTTTTAACAGTACTAATGTCATCCCACTTTCTATCAAGAAAGTTCTCGCCTAAGAGCAAGAGATCTGTTTCTTCATCATAAATAACATTGCTTGCACTACGAGACGGTACTTTTAGAATAGGAGCACCTGAATTGATGGTCTGAACAAAGACATTTCTAAAAATTTCTTCGATGCGTCGTATTCCCTCTTCTCTAGAGATATCTCTAATCTCATGAATGCCCTCAGGTAAATGCTCGAGCTTCCGTTTTCGAGTGTTTCTCACTTTCTCGCGCTCATGAAGAATATATTTTAATTTATCACGAGAGACTTCACGAGGGTGTTTCTTTTTACTGGTAGACATTTTACATCACTCTTTCAATTTTTTTCCACATAATCAGTTATAAATTTTCCAGCTCAGCAGAAGTTTTGAACGCATGAATAATGTTTTTCCGAATAGTTTTCACAGTCTTTACGCCCAAACCCTTCACTGCAGAGGTTTTTGCTATTTTCGCATTTTGAAATTGTTTCACCGTAAATATACCAACAGCATTTAACTCCTTTTTAATGGCAGAAGTTATGTGTGGCAGAACTTCAACAGAGAGCATTTTCCGGATTTCAATGATTTTCTGCTCATCTAATCCTTTTATATTAGCCAGTTTTCTGATATCTTTCTTGTAAATATCCCCAACTGTTTTCACGCCGATTTTAAGTAAACGCTCCTCAGTAATTTTCCCTAAACCAGGAACTTTGCTAATTCTTAAAGAGGGGGCAAGAAGTCCTTTTGGGGGAGTGGAAACACGTTTTTGCTCCGCGGCCGGTACTTTTGCCTTCTTTGTTCCTAAAAATTCAGCAATAGACTGGTCCCGTTTTGCAGCAGGTTTTTTAGCAGAAGTTTTTAGCGCGGCTTTCTTTTTAGCCGTCGGATGTGGTCTTGTGGCAACGGCATTGGTGCGTGTTTTTGATTTTGTACTTTTCCGTTTGGGAACAACCCGTGAACCAGGAGTCATCAATAATTTTTCTTCTATTGCAAGTTTTAGCTTGTTAATTGTAGGTGAACGCAAACCACGAACATTAATTAAACTATCATCATCAGCCTCGAGGAATTGTTTTACCGTAAAGATTCCCATCATATTAAGATCCCTTTTGCCTTCAAAATTAATGCGGGGCAGGACAATAACATCAGTATTTCCACGATTTGTGGCAATTGTTTTTGCACCCAAGCCTTTTATTTTTAACAAACGGCTATTTGCGGCCATGTAAAATTTAGCAACGGTATCAATATTCTTCGCGATTAATTTTTCAGCCATTGCTTTCCCTACACCCTCCATTTTATTAACAGGAGCATCAGCTTCCAAGAAGTTTGGAGGAGGGGCCGGCAATTGAACTTTCTTGGGGGCGACAATTATTTCTTCTTCGTCACTTTCTAGTTCTTCGGGTTTAGCGGGAGAACGCAATTCCTCAATATCCAAATCTAAGTTCTGACGAATGAGTGAAATTAAAGCATTCACTCGTTCTTCGGTAAGACCATAAATTTGCACTAAAACTTTCTTATCGGCTTCTAAAAAGTCCAAAACACTATAGATCTTCTTGTTGTTTAATTCTTCAAAAGTTTTAGAACTAAGATTGGGAAGGACATCAACATAGCACTTTGCCTTTAAATCAGTAATCATACTTTTACTCAAATTACTTGAAATTAAATCATTATTATCTGTGAGGAAGAAATCCTTTACTGTACGAATCCCATGAGTGCGCATTGCTTTTGCTGTCGCAGGACCAATGCCCGGCAGAGCAGTCACGGGGTCAATACCATGATAAAGTTCCAAGCCTGAAAGAATGCCACGTTCTTTTGCAAATTCATCTAAAGCAACTGCACTTACCGACTCGACGAGTTCATCTTTTGCAATTTCAGGAAGCTCAAGAATGGCAGTTAAAATTTGTTGTGCTTGATCAATTGCTTCTTCTGACAAACCTAAAGAGATCAATTCTTGCAGCTGCTCTTCATCCAAAAGTATGAGATCTTGTAAGGTTTGGATGTCATAACGTTCGAGGTCTACTGACTCGATTGATTCGAGAGGCAAAGCTTCAATAGGAATGGGATTTTTTGGGAGGAAAATAGACCCCTCTCGTAATTTCAAACATTTATTAAATTGAGTTGAACTGAATAAGAATTGAAATTCATCTTCGTCCATTTTCCCAAGCATTTGCCCTACAATCGATGTCACAACAGGAGCATATTTTTCAAAAATCCGCATGCGTCGCGCTTGCTGTTCTCGACGTTTCAAAGCATGCTGAAACTTCATCAATTTTCGGCCGGCTTTTTGTAAACACAAACGAAGTTCCTTACGGATTTCATCTACTTCTGCGATATATTCTTTACTCGTTTCTGGGAAGGGGATTTTAGTGCTAACAAGCGAGACCGCAAAAATCAGTGGGTCATTATTAAGGTTGGTTTTATAGTTGCTCCAATTAATACTTTCAATCGTTTTTTTGATGAGATCATTACCCTCACCAAAGAGCAAGGGGATTCTGTTCGCAAAACGGACAAGTTTGTAAGGAGGCGAAAGATTTTCCCCACCATAGCCAATTGCCACTTCCACTTGGAAAGCATGACCGCTATAACTTGAGGGGGGGCGACTTTCAGAACAGGTAAACTCTGGCTTATATACGTCTCGAAGACCAGCCTCAAGATTTTCATGACCTAGAGGAGACAAGCATTTACCGTCCGGCGGGTAAAATTTAACCTTCGTAAAACCCTCATGGATCAACCGGCGAAGCTCCATTTCATCCAATTTAATAGGATTTTTTGAGGGGGAGATTTTTGATATTCTTAAAACTTCTAAAGCCGTTTTATCACCAATGCGTTGAAAATGGGTTTTTAAGAACTCCTTCATGGTTTTTGCTTTTGTTCGAGAGATCTCGCTTTTTAATTGATTGATATCTGTACCAATGGGGTGAAGTGGCATTTCAATCGGAGGTGGGGGGATAACCTCTACAGTTCGATTGTGGATTATAGGGGTTTCAGGATCATCAGGAGTATAAATTGTAAAAGAGGCGTAGGGAGTAATTACGGCCATTTCCTCAAAATATTCATAGATATATCGTTTGGAACGGCTCCAGGTGCCGGCAAAGCAAACTGAGACTTCTGTACCATGAGTCTTCAATTGATGTTTTGACTTACCGGTATAGCGTTTTTCTTCTACAATTTCAGGAGCATTTTTTACAATATCAATGAATAACTTATAGTGGCTTGTATAATCATTTACTTTTTTCTTTGAAAGCGCCAATCGAGACTTTATTTCAAAGGGAACACGAATGGTAGATTGAGAATAAATGAGAACCATCTTCGCCCCTAAACCAAAGCGACCGCGCGACTGTCGCTCACCATAATTTGAGCCAGTTAAAACACGACCAAACAACTTTGGAATGTCAGAGTGGCGAATTCCAATGCCATTATCACGAACCGTTAAACGAATAAATTCGCTCGAAGCATCTTCAGCAATTTGATAATCAGCAATCCCCATTAACTCACCAATCTCTTCAGCGGACATTAATTCAATTTTAACCTCAATGTCAGGTAAAAATCCGCCTTTCTCAGCAGCATCTAAAGCATTTTCTACAAGCTCTCTTACACTGGTATAGGTTGATCTCGTTGGGTTATCAAAACCCGCAATTGCTTTGTTAGCCTCAAAAAACTCTGCTGCTGAACGTTCAATAATTTTCTCACGCGCTATCATTTTTTCTAACCTGCTAGCCACCTAATGAAATCAAGAGGAGAATCGTTCATGATATTCCTCTTCACTACATCCTCACTTTTTTCATTCACCTGCAATCCTGAATGTTCTTTCTGAAAAGACCAAAGGGATTCAAGGAACTAATATAGTTATAGGTGCTATTTTCTCCTTAAATTTTTTAAGTTCTGTTATCCATTTTACAACGCTTCTTTAATACTTTATCCTACAAGCAAATTTAAAGTTGTGTCATATGGCATTGTTTTTTTGCCCCCAAAGGGGGATAAAAAGACTGAAAAAAAGATGAAATCAAGGCCGTAGAATGTCAACGGTTCGGGGGAACATAATTGCTTGTTTAATGGTATCTAATTCACAAATCCACCAGACAAGCCGCTCAATTCCCAGGCCAAAACCTGCATGAGGAGGCATCCCGTATTTAAAGAGATTTAAATACCATTCATAGCTTTTCAAACTAAAACCTTGGGCCTTTACAACCTCAACCATTTTATCATATTCATGCACACGTTGACCGCCAGTGCATAACTCTACAAAGCCTTTCGGAGCCAAGAGGTCAAAACTATTAGAAATAGTAGGGTCATCATCATTCACCCGATAGTAGATACCTCTTGTGGAGACAGGCCAATCGGTGATGAAGAAGGGGGTTTTAAAATGGTGGGACAAGGCAGTTTCTTCTGGAGAAGTAAAGTCAGAGTTAAAATCCACGGAGTCTGGCAGGTCGAAAGTAGTGCACAATTCTTTGGCTTCTTTAAAGGCGATTCTCGGAAATTTCCCAGTTAACTTTTTAGGGTGAGCATCTAACTGTTCGAGGAGATCTTTAGCTTTCTTAATAGTCTGATTCACAACGAAAGTCGTGAGATCCTCAAGAACCTGCATGATTGTAATGTGATCATTAAACGCAGCCTCACATTCAATTTGCCAGAATTCTGCCACGTGTTTTCTTGTTCGTGATTTCTCCATGCGGAAGGAAGGCAAAATACCGAACACTTTCTCATGAGCAGTTATTGCTGCTTGTTTGTAAAATTGAGCACTTTGAGCAAGAAAAGCATCTTGGTCAAAGAATTTAATGGGAAACATAGTTGCGCCCCCTTCTGTAGCAGTTGCAACAATGGAAGGGGTGAAAATCTCAGTAAAACCTCTTTTTGTGAAAAATTCTCGCGTTGCTTGAGCAACAATGCCTTTAACTTCGAAAGGCAGCTTAACTTTTGGCATTCTTATTGTTAATTCGCGAAAAGCATAAACGGTCCCTTCATCCATAGGCGTTTTACCGGAAATATCAACGGGTACGGGTGCATGGATAGGATTAAGAACTTCAACTTTTGTGGGGAGAATTTCTTTCCCCCCCGGAGCTTGGGGATTTATTTTAAGCTCACCTACAATCCAAACAACTGTTTCATTTTTCAAAGAAATCATAGTATTCCAAAGAGATTCAGCAACTTTGGTTTTAATGGCCGTTACTTGAATCTTTCCTGTTGAATCCCGAACCGTTAGAAAACAAATTTTCCCTTTGTGGACCAGATGTTCAGCCCAACCGCCAATTGTTACTTGCATGCTTTCCTTAGACTGCAGAAGAGTCTTTATTGCCATTTTTTTCGAGTAATCTACCATTTTTTTTCAGCCTTTTTTGAATTGTTAATAATTCAAGAATCCTAATTTTAAAGAGTTTTTTGTCAACATCTAAATGTATATTCTGGTTTGTTTGAAAACTAATTCCAATTGTTTGAAAAAGTAAAAGACGAGGGCGACTAGAATGCTCAATGCAATTTTATTTTGCGAAGAGCTTCCGCAGCCCAGGAACGAACACGGACATCTTCATCATTTAAAGCAACATTTGTTAGTTCCTCTACTACAACAGGTGAGCCAATATTTCCCAGTGCGACAACAGCTTCTAGACGAACACTTGGTATAGGGTCCTTTTTTACTGTCTCAATAAGTGCTTTCACAGCTTCTTGACCATTTACTTGCATTTCACCTAATGCAGCCGCAGCATGAGAACGAACTAAAAAATCTTTATCCTCATATAAGATCTTTGTTAATTCGTCTACAGCTTCCATTACTTTAAGCTCGCTTAATTGAACAATAGCTTTTGAACGCACCTCGCCATCGCGGTTCTTTAATTTTCTCAGTATTTGATCAAGCTGTTCTTTATCAATTGACAAAAAAAATCCCAGCAATATAGATAGGTAAGTAATAATAATTAATCTTTCGAAAACAA
>Ga0164310_10001760_pt1 | contig 12408 bp, 9 predicted proteins | sample GuaBasSedimGuay1_FD_121795 | JGI IMG/M metagenome (GOLD analysis project Ga0164310, IMG submission 121795) | Subseafloor sediment microbial communities from Guaymas Basin, Gulf of California, Mexico - Guay1, Core 4569-9, 0-3 cm | ecosystem: Environmental > Aquatic > Marine > Hydrothermal vents >... | reverse complement strand
GAGGTTCCCGAGCGGGAATAGGCCCCCCGGCTGTATTCGCCAATCCCTGTGAACACGTTTTCTTGTTGTTCACTTAATTCATTGGTTTTTTGCTATGGCATAGCTGGACGATTCATCGCCAACTATGGTTAATCCTAGAGCTGGGAGGTTGCGCTTTCCGTCAGCGGCCAACAGAACCAGAGCCGCCCTCTGCTGCCTGCAGGACTTATAGCGCCAGCCATTGGAGCCTACCTCTTCCCTACGCCTACGGAAAGCGCGCTTCTTTTGGTCCCTTTTCTCCTAGAGAAAAGGGACAGATAGCTCAGCAACATGAAGAAATTCCGTTGCTTATGTCTCCAATTGTAATATTTTTGTGAAAGTTCAGTTATGAGATGCATTGTCAGACTAAACATGACAAGAAGGGACTTTTGGGGAATCAGTCAACCTTGACATCAAGAGAAATCTGCGGGCTTTAGAAATCTTTTGCTAGCGGGAGTGTAGAGCAGAGATGTCGAGACGTCTTTACCACCTGGTCAGTAGGGAAGGCCATCCGGCATACAGAGGCAACAGCGGAACCAAAATAATAGAGGTTTCTGGTGTGCAGGTTGGCGGCGAAAGACCAGTGATTATTGCTGGCCCTTGTGCTGTTGAGAGCAGGGAGCAGACGCTGCAAATAGCCAGGGCTGTTAAAGAAGCTGGGGCAGATATGCTGAGGGGAGGAGCCTATAAGCCGAGGACCAGCCCTTACGAGTTTCAAGGGTTGAGAGAAAAAGGACTGGAGATCTTGGCAGAAGCCAAAGAAAAGACGGGTTTGCCTATAGTTACCGAGGTGATGGACCCCAGGTTGGTGAGCTTGGTGGGACAGTACGCCGATGTGTTGCAGATAGGGTCAAGAAATATGCAAAATTTCCCGCTGCTGGTGGAAGTAGGTAGATGTAACAAACCGATTCTGCTGAAGAGGGGGCTGTGTGCGACACTGGAAGAATGGCTCTGCTCGGCAGAGTATATTGCGAAGGAGGGGAATACTGATATCATCTTATGTGAACGCGGAGTGAGAACAGCCGCCAGTGGGGAGTACGATCGCTATACATTAGACCTAAATGTTATAAGACCCTTGAAAGTCAAGACTTTTCTGCCTGTCATAGTCGACCCCAGCCATTCGACCGGGGCAGCAGAGATGGTTCCCTACGCCAGTAGGGCAGCAATAAGCTGCGGGGCACACGGCCTCATAATCGAGGTAATCGGCGAAGAGACTGACCGGCAAAGTATAAAGTGCGATGCGGCGCAGGGTATTAGGCCATCAACACTCAAAAAAATTATAACGAGCATTCAAGTATAGGTATTTTCGTCGGTTACTATGCAATGTAGCCTTAACCAAGCAAAAGAGAAGGAAGGAAAATGGGTTTGAAAATATCGCGGTTTGGCCACTGGAAGCAACCAACCCAGGTTACGAAGCTTGAAGGTATGGGAATCACAGAACTGTATATCTGCGCTCGCCCCAGTTCGGATAGGGGCGGATTTGCCGAACAGGCTCATTCAATGTATGACAACCTGTCTAACGTCTTGTCCAAGCACAGGGCAAACCCTTGCAATGTGATAACCGAGAAGGTGTTTTTCAGCGATGTAGATCGTCAATTCCGTGAGTTCGAGAAAATCAGGAAGGATTGGTACACGCGGTGTTCCCATAACGCTGAGTCTCTCCCGGCGACCATTTTCCTGCACCAGCCCCCGTGTCACCCTGGTAGGCTGTGCGAACTCCAGGCTTATGCTCTATTTCCGACCGGAGGCGGAGAGGTCAAGGTGCGCAGCCTCGACGGGACCTCTGGACTGACCTCGGGGAAGGTAGTGGAATATCGTGGAATTCGCCACCTTTACCTGACCAACCTCACCGGGGGTGAGGAAACCGATGGCCTCGATTTTGTCGGCCAAGCTGAGGACATGTTCGCACGAGCCGAAACGTTGCTTCGGAAAGAAGGACTCTCCTTTCGGGACGTCATCCGAACCTGGATCTATGTGAACAACATTGAGGAAAATTATTCCGATTTGAACCGAGTTCGGACGAAATTCTTCCACGAGCACGGCGTGATTCGTCTGCCTGCCAGCACCGGCATCCAGGGCGCAACTTACCCTAAGGAAAGGGGCTGCGCTATGGACCTCTACACGTTGACGAGTGACCGACCCGTAAAGATTGAGGTGATGCACGCCCCCACCATGAACGAGGCTCCACAATACGGCTCGTCATTCTCCAGGGGAATGAAAGTGGTTCGAGATGATCGGATCATTGCCTTCGTGTCAGGCACGGCCAGCATAGACAATAGAGGGAATGTGGTTCATATCGGAAATATAGAGGGACAGGTGCACCGCATGCTCCTCAACGTGGAGGAGCTTTTGGCCGCTCACAATTTCACTCCCGGAGATATCGTGAATCTTATCACCTATCTTAAAGAACCAGAATTCCTTCACCCGTTTTATAAAGTGTACAACGAGCATTCTTTTCCCAAAGACGCCCCCAATACTGTATCCACCGCAGACATCTGCCGGCCGGAATGGCTCTGTGAGATTGAAGCCATTGCTGTTGTTCCCTTAGACAAACAAACAAAAAGTGGCGAATGATAAGACGTACCTGATCCCGCTCTTATGCCCATTTCCATCCGACAGTCACCACGATGAAACCGCCTGCCTTGTTCTGGCTGTCTCTAAACTCGCTACTTATGGCACTTCCCTGAATCTTCCCTTTTTTCTCCCCACCCACAGGGGAAGATACAGAGATAGAATGGCCCGAATTGCTCAAACGGGATGCTAAGGGGCCGTCGCCCTGCGAAGGGACCATACTGTGTAGGGGTCTTCTTGCCAAACCCTATGAATACCAGTCGCCACGAAGCGCAAATCCCTTTCTCGCCCGAGTCGATATTTCCTGCATGTTCGGATGTATGCTATACGACCAGCGGTTTGCCCGTACGACCTGGAAGTTTCCACTCCGACAGAGAGAACATAAGAAAAGAGCAACAGTCGGTGTCAAGACATATGACAGCTGACAGTCCGATTGGAATGGATGAGTCCGTGAAGGCGGCGGGGCGGTTTGGGGAGCGTTGACTTTGCGCCTCAGGTACAATCCGGGTAATGCGGGAGACACAGATTCCTCCCAATAGCCCGGTTTGATTGAAGGCTCTGGGGCCCAGGCAGGTCGTCATCCGGGGAACAACCAGAGCAAACAGCCCGTTTGACCCGGAGAATACGAAGGCGGAGAATTAGGCAGCAAGCTCCTCGGGCGCCCGGAATTGGCTTACCCGGGATTTGCCAAATTTGCGGGGGGTTTGCTCAGATGGAGTTATAGTGGTATTTCCCTGCGACATGTGGAGGGATGGCTCGATACTGCAGGAGTTCAAATGCAGCTTTTCGGAACAATGTGCACCTCCTCCATTCATTGGTGCCTATGGTGCTGTGAATTCTCCTATCCAGGCGATACGAGACAGGGGAGAAAACCGCGTCAAAATCTGCAATTTTCTGAAGGAAAACTGAGTGTTCTGCGAAGTCGCAGGAGAGATCTCTTGGGCGGACCCGGAAGTAACCTCAACCGCATCTTAGCCGTGGTTCTGAACGCACATCTCATTCCGGGCTCAAGTTCAGCAGATCATTAATGATAGCTCCTCACCAGGCTCGAGACTTCTATCCGGCACAAGGTCTGCTCCAACCCGACCGGCAAACACACAGCTCTGACGATGAGGAAAGAATTTTCACCGGAAGTGGCACTCATAGCGCCTATTACGATTCTCCTTTCCCAAAGAGACCTTTTCTTGTAGTCAACTTTAACCAGGCGGTTAACACTGTTGGCCAACGATGAGAGCAAGCGAAATAGTTGGCTGACGTTTAAGCCCATCGACAGAATGAGCAACAAAAGGGCATTGTACGAAGAACAAGGGTACTTTTTCAGGCACGCTGTCGCAGATTGAGGAAGTCCGTGGCGGATCAGGTTATGCCTCCCAAAACGACCCCCGAGTGATATTCGGACTTGGCAAAAAGAACAGGGCCGAACTGATAGAGATAAGGTGGCCCAGCGGAAAGATCCAGAAATTGAAAAATGTCCCAGCCAAGCAGATTCTCACCGTTGTGAAACCTTAAGTGTGGCTGACTGGTGACAAAGAACAGAATCCTCCCCTCCCCTTCAGGAAGACATTCTCAGCCCATCTATTTTCCAGACTGGCCTTTCCCCAATTTTGCTTCCAGGGTTGTGACGATTCGCTCCAGATCGGCCTCCGTATCGAATAATATCTCTATCTTGCCCTTCTTTCCCTTTCTCTCTATCTTCACCTCTGTTCCCAATAGCTGCTGAAGCCTCCTTCTCAAAGTGGCCACCAAGATGTTCTGTTGAGCAGAAGCTCTCTTCTTATAGGAGGATGAGGCAAGGGCATCTTGAACTGCCTTCTCTGCTCTCCTCACTGACCACCCATATTTGACGATCTTCTGACAGAGCTTATGCTGCATCTGGGCATCTGCTAAGGAGAGCAATGCACGGGCATGTCCGGCGGATATTTTCCCCTCAGAGATATATTCTTGGATCTCAGGTGACAGCCGCAATAAACGCATAGAGTTGGCAATAGTGGATCTGTCCTTTCCAACTCGTTGAGAGAGTTCCTCCTGGGTTATCTGAAAGCGCTGGATAAGTGTCTGATAAGCTTTTGCTTCTTCAATGGGATTAAGGTCTTCTCGCTGGATATTTTCTATCAAAGCCAATTCCATCATCTCTTCTGGGGAGGAGACCTCCACGACCAAGGCAGGGATGCTTTTCCCTCCTGACTGTTTGACTGCCAGCAGCCTTCTCTCCCCGGCGATAAGCTGATAGCCCTCTTCGGTGCGCTTTACGATAATCGGTTGGATGACACCTTTCTCAGCGATGGAGCGTTTAAGTTCCTCTATACCGTCTTGGCCAAATCCCGCCCTGGGCTGGTAGGGATTGGAGGAAATTTCCGACACAGGAAGTTCCATAAGCTGTCTGCCAGCCGGCTCCGTCCCCTCAGAGATATCGGGGATGAGCGCTTTCAATCCTTTGCCTAATGCCCTCCTACCCACGATTGATCACCTCTTGAGCCAGCTTCATATAGTTCTGCGCCCCGGTGGAGGTGATGTCATAGAGGATTATAGGCTTACCAAAACTGGGGGCTTCGCTCAATCGGACATTTCGGTGGATTACTGTTCGGTAGAGTTTTTTCCCAAAGTAGGACCTGACCTCTTCGGCCACCTGCTTGGATAGATTAAGCCGGGTGTCGTACATAGTGAGCAGTACTCCTTCAATGCGCAAATGCGGATTAAGGCCCCTCTGCACTAAACGAATAGTGTTGAGCAACCGTCCCAACCCTTCCAGGGCGTAATATTCGCATTGAATGGGGATAAGGACCGAATCTGCGGCAGTAAGGGCGTTTATAGTAAGAAGCCCCAGCGAGGGGGGACAGTCGACAAGAACATACTGATAGCTGTTCTTCACCTCTTGAATCGCCTCCCTAAATCGCCTCTCCCGGCCGTCCAGATTCACCAACTCCACCTCTGCCCCTGCCAGGCGAGAGTGGGAAGCCACCAGATCCAGAAATTCAAGTTTGGTCCTCCGCAAACCAGACTCAAAAGGAACTTCTCCTATCAGAACCTCATAGATGCTTTTCTCTACCTCATCGGGTTCGATGCCATACCCGCTGGTGGCGTTGGCCTGAGGGTCGATGTCCACAAGCAGTGTCTTACGCTCAGCAGCAGCTAGACAGGCCGATAGATTCACCGCCGTGGTGGTCTTACCCACCCCACCCTTCTGGTTGGCTATAGCGATTATCTTTCCCATTGTCCATCTTGAGCTTAGAATTGAACTGAAAAGTCGCCCCGGAAAGCGCAAAACCCAGTTAGAAAATTCGATCTGTCCATCCAACAGCCACACCAGCAGGATCTACCTGCGATACTCTGCGTTTTTTGCGTCTCCTCTGCGGTCTTTGCCCTTAGAGAGAAAAACCGATGAAATTTGCCAGGTTAGATTCCTACTCACAGGGCACAGATTCACTTTTCCCACTTTTGGCTGATTTTTCAGCGGTCTCCATGACGGCGATCACCCTGCGGGCCGATTCCGGAGTCACCTCCAGGGGTTCTCCCTCGAGCAGATGTCTGGCTATATTCTGATAGTAAAGCTCCCAGTTGCTTTGCTTATATTTCACCTTCATTTCCACAGGCATCCCGTCTATTTCAGTATTCACGGTGAAGCTATCTCCACCCTGGTCAAGGATAGCCCCTTTGGTTCCCAGGATACGCCAGCGGGCCCTGGGGGCACGGGCAATGTGAGAAAGCTGGACATCTGCTACCGCCCCGTTCTCGAATCGAATAACCGCCTCCACATGGTCTTCATTGGTCACATCATGCCAGACTAATTTATGGAAAAAACCGGTGACGTTGGCTATCTTCGCTGGAATCAGGTTCAAAATCCAGTCGACCACGTGTGCCCCCCAATCATAGAAGGCACCCCCGGAGATCTTCTTGTCTGACCGCCACCAATAGCCTGGGTGTCTGTAGCTGCCGCCGCCGGCCTCTATGTGAAACACCTCTCCGATGAGTCCTTTGTCAATTACCTCTTTTATGGCCAAAAAATCGCCATCACGACGGCGGTTCTGAAAGACGCTCAACATCCGGCCCACCTGTTCTGCTGTCTGGATCATCGCCGTGGCCTCCTCTACAGTGAGGCACATCGGCTTTTCCACCACCACATGTTTGCCCGCTTTCAGACACTGAATGCTCAAATCTCGATGGGTATTGTGAGGGGTAACCACCACTGCTAGGTCGATATCCCCCTCCTCCAGCATCTGGGAGACCTGATTGTAGGTCTGAATACCCGGGAAATCGGCCTTGGCAGCCTGGGTACGTTTTGGATCCAGGTCACAGACTGCAGCCAGTTTCAACCCCTCTGTCCGGCCGATATAGTCACAATGGAGTCGACCCATATTAAAAGCCGCCCCATAACCGATAACACCACAGCGCACCACTTTCTCTTCCACTTTATTATTTCTCCTTTCTACAGTCTCTTCAACCTGCTCTTTCTCTGATTTAGTGCTGTATTGAATACGAGGGGCAAAATCTCAGTTTTAATACCAAAATCCCCGAATAGTATCCAATTATCAAATTTCAAAACAAAATCTCTCCTGCTGGGCAACATACGCCATTTTGAATCCTTGGTTGTTCGAACATTAAAGTCTGTACTTCTCCCGTGGACAAGCTGCAAGGCTACTTTTCAATCGCTAATCTCCCCCGTAGGCTTTGAACAGTGCCCGGTAATAACGCATTAGGCGCTCTGGTTCTGAGCTTTCCGGGATCTCTGCCAGACAGAACCCTTGATATCCTGATGCCTTAAGCAAACCGAACAGTTCTCGCCAGGGGTATTCCTCCCGGTACAGCTCGGTGATGTGCACCAGTCGGATCTTGTCCTTCACCAGATTGAAATTCCTCTCTACTGAACCATTTTCATCTACATCCGTCTGGTTGGAGTTCCAGCAGACGAAGACATTATCATGGTCAGCAATCTCCATGATCTGGTGAATATAGGGCAGCTTGCATGTCTCTGGGCCGTGCACCTCCAAGCGGATCTCCACTCCATAGTCTTTGGCGAACTCTCCACATTCCCGCAAGGCGAGACCAATTTGTTCTAAGGTTTTCTCCCGAGGCACACCGGCCTCAGGTGGTGGAAATCCGTTTGGCCGAACCTTCACTCCAGGGGCACCCACGTCGTGGGCCAACTTCACATACTCTTTGGTGCCCTCGATATTTCGGCGTACTGTTTCCGGCTCAGGAGAATGATATTCAAAGATGCTGCCCAACCCAACCAACTGGATGGGAGAGTTCTCAAACTGTAGTTTCACCCTGTGGCGCTCTTCTGGGCCAAGACTCACTTCCACTCCGTGGGCGTGGGTGGTCCTGAGTTCTACCCCCTCGAACCCGGTGGCAGTGCATTTCTCGATGATGGTGGGAATATCCCAGTCCTTCGCCAGATTGTAAGTCACCAGCCCTAAATGCATTATACTCCTCCAGTCCTGTTATAGTTTTAGTACCTACGGTTGAAACCGTGGCTTTGTTCAGGCTTTAGGACATTTGTGCCAGAATCGGCTCACCAGTTACAGGCCCAGCAGTCGTTCCCACACCTGTTGCAGTCTCTCCTGCTCTCTGCGAACGCGCTCTGTTTCAGACTCGATTCTTGCCTTTGCCTTCTCCAGTCCTAAGTTCCCCGGAGCACCGAGGTGTCTTTTAGAGAGGATATTCTGACGCGGGTCTTCGGCCTTCAGTTGGCCAAGTTCCGAAGCCACCTTACGGTAGGCGTCCCGAAAAGGCAAACCCTCTTCTGCCACCAGTCTAAGTGCCCGGTCGGCGGCGAAAAGTTCAGGGGTGAAGGACTTTGAGAGTGCATCTCGGTTGACTCCGAGGTTCTGAAAGATTCTGTCCACCACCTCAACCGAGGCCTCGGTGGTTTCCAAGGCTTCCATCAGCGGTCCCTTAGTCTCCTGGAAATCGCGATTGTAACCAGAGGGCAGACTGCGGATGGTGGTTATCAGTTGAAACAGCCGGGAGAGGACTCGAGCAGAGCGGGCCCGCACCAGCTCCAGAGGGCCCGGATTCTGCTTCTGTGGCATAATGCTGGAGCCAGGGCAGTACTCCTTGGGCAGGGTGAAATAACCAAATTCGGGGATGCTGAACAGGATGAGGTCCCCAGAGAGCTTGGCCAGGTCTTCGGTCACCTGAGAGAGGGCGAACACCACGACAGCCTCCATTTTACCGCGGCTGTTGTTGGCGTAAAGCACGTTGTTCTGCACTCTGTCGAAGCCCAACAGATCACTGACCAGTTGCCGGTCGATAGGAAGCCCTACCCCATAGCTCGCCGCCGAACCAAGGGGAGACTGGTTGTTCAAAAAATAGGCGGTTTTGAGTAGCTCCAGGTCATCCAACAAGGATTCAGTAAAGGCAGCAGCCCATAGCCCCACTGAGGAGGGCATAGCCCGCTGAGTGTGAGTCCGGCCTGGCATAGGCACATCTCTATTTTGATCAGCAAAATTCAATAAGGTCTTCGCCAATGCCAGAACCTTCTCCTGAACTACTAAAAGTCTCTCTCGAGTATAGATGCGGATGTCCACGAGCACCTGGTCGTTACGGGAACGTCCAGTGTGAATCTTCTTGCCAAGCTCCCCCAGTCTCTTGGTGAGGGCATTCTCCACCGCGGTATGCACATCCTCATCCTGGGGTCTGATCTGAAACTCTCCTTTTTCGGCTTGAGAGAGGATTTCAAGCAGGCATTTCTTGAGCTTGGCCAACTCCTCTGCGGTGAGAATCTCAATGGTGGAAAGCATTTTTGCATGGGCAATACTTCCCAGCACATCTGCCCTGATTAGCTTTCTGTCCAGCAGATAGTCATCCCCCACCGTAAACCGCTCCATCTGCTGGTCTAACTGGTAGTCTTTCTCCCACAGCTTGGTCATAGGTACTTTGCCCTTCCTTTTTCAGCCAATACTCGATAGGGCAAGGCACGGATATGGGCGGCATCCCGGCACATCCGCTGATCAAAACCTCCCGCTTTAATGGAGCGGATTTCAGGGGCGAACAGTCCGCTCTGAGAGCTGCGTCCGAGTATCTCGATATTGCCCTTGTAAAGTTTAACCTTATATTCACCATTAACCGGCTTCTGGCTCTGGTTGATAAAGGCCTCCAGTTCGTAGCGTAGAGGATGGAAGGCCTCACCATGGTACATCATATAAGCCCATTGCTGGTCGATGGCCTTTTTGAACATAATCTCTTCTTTAGTCAGGCAGAACTGCTCCAGGTCCCGGTGCAGGGCGAGGATGATCTTGGCGGCTGGGGCCTCATAGATCTCCCTGGATTTCAGGCTCATAATGCCGTCCTCGAACATATCTATGCGGCCGATGCCGTTCTCTCCGCCGATAACATTCAATTGAAGGATAAGTTCCGCAAGAGGCAGTTGTTTGCCATTCAGGCTGACCGGAATACCTTCTGAGAACTCTATTTCAACGATGGTAGGTTGGTCTTTGGCCTCCTCGGGGGCTACCAGCCACATCCAGATCTCCTCGGGCAGTTCCTGGTTGAGGTCAACCGCTCCACTGGCGATAGACCGGCACCACATAGTCTTGTCGTCGCCGCCTGGCAGGGTCTCTGTCACCGGTACACCCCAGGCCTTACACAGCAGTTCCTCCTCACCCCGTGTCAGGTCGAAATCTCGTACTGGCACCAGCACCTCCAGCCCAGGGGCGAACAGGGTGAAGACATTGTGCATCCGGTACTGGTCGTTGCCCTTGCCGCTGCTTCCTTCAATCAGGGCATCACATCCCAGTTCCACTGCCTTCTCAGCCACCTTGCGGGCGATGAGCTGCCGGGTCATCGAGGTGGAAACCGGGTAGCCCTCGTAGTCGGAATTGGCCTTTATGGCCATACTTACCCACTGGTTAGCAAACTCCTCTTTTACATCAATAAAAATGGGCTCAATCCCCAGAGCCCTGGCGTGGAGTTTGCTTTGTTCCAACTCTTCATCACCCTGTCCAATATCCACAGTGATGGGCACAATCTCCTTGGCCTTGTATTTCCTCCGCAGAAGTTCGATGCTCAGGCTGGAATCAAGACCTCCGGAAAAAGCAGCAGCCACTTTATTCACCCGAGGTGTGGGGACCGCCTCGATCTTTCTTTCAATCTCTGCCACAGTCATCTTATCCTCCTCTGGCGTTAAAGTCGGAGATTTCTGTTTGTCACCCAATCATCCTGATTTTGGCTATAATTTAACTCCCATTGTCTGTTTTGTCAATAAGAAAAGAGAAACGAAGATATTTGACAAAGTTTCCCATTAAAACCAGGCAAAAAAGAGAGTTGGCGCTTTCTCTTGCGAGACAGGAGAATTCGTTATTATCCGTTCATCGGTCTTTGCCGCTCAATTCCAAACACAGGATGATAATCTCAGTTCTCTCAAAGTTTGCCAAAGTTCGGTTCTGACCCAAATAGGCTGTTTTTCTCTTGACAAGGCGAACGTCTCTTTTTATCTTATTGTTTGAGTGGCGGTGTAGCTCAGTTGGTTAGAGCAGAGGAATCATAATCCTCGTGTCGGGGGTTCGAGTCCCTCCACCGCTACCAGCATTTCCCTAATAATTTGGGGCACTTAAGGCCTGGTGGTCTTGGTGCCTTTTTTGTTGGCCCTGGGCATTTGTGCCAGATTTGTGCCAATCTATTCTCTCAACAGCGGCTTTTAAGTGGTCTGGAGAAAGGCGGGCGTATCGCATTGTGATTTCAATGTCCTTACGGCCCATAAGCTTCTGGACGGTGGGTAAATCTACTCCGGACATTACCAGGTGGGATGCGAAGGTGTGTCTGAGGGTGTGGAGGCAGATATGGTCTATACCTGCTCTTTTGGCTGCCCCGTCCAGTCCATGTGTGATGTTATCAAACCTATTTCCGTCGTGGTTATAAAAGACATAGTTGCTATTGATGTGTCTGGGGTGTTTTTCTAGCACCTCATAGACAAAGTCGTTCATCGGAATGACCCTGGACTCATGGTTCTTTGTGTGCCACCCGTCCTTGTTCCGAACGGTGATCATCCTTTTCTTGAAGTCTATATCCGACCATTCCAAGTGAAACAACTCCGACCTTCTCATCCCGGTATTCAGGGCTGTGACCACGATAGGATAGATGTGCAGAGGGCATTGGTCTAGAAGGGCGGCGATCTCTTCTTTCTCGAGGTATCTTGGGGGTTTTGGCCGCTCCTTGAACAGTCTGATCTCGGAAGCAGGGTTTTCCTTCAGGTAGCCCCACTCCACTGCTTTTCGCAGACAGTTCTTAAGGGCACACAACTCCCGATTGACAGTGGCAACATTGGCCTGTTGTGCCCTTTGAGTTTTGTAGTCCTGGATCATCTTAGCGGTGATCTTTGCCAGATAATGCCCTTTGAAATACGGGATTATGTGAACCTTAAAGCTTGTAGTGTCTCTTCTGTAGCTGCTTCTTGCCTTGTTTGCCTTCGAGTACTCCAGATATTCGGTGGCAAAATCCTCAAATAGGATCTTCTTCTCCTCGTAGATTCCCAGGTATTCTCCCCGGACAATTCTCCCCTTAATGTCTTCTAATCCAGATTCGGAAAAAACTCCCCAGAAGATTTCTCCATCTGTTGCACAGATTCTCCTGAAAAATGGCAATTTCGCTGAAAACGCGCTCTACTCTAGCTTGAAAACAGACTGTAGGAGGTGTCTCCAGACGCCGATGGAGTCGGGCCCTGGAGAGCCCTCCCACAGAAATAGATATCTGATGTCGGCCCATAGCACTGCCACCAAGTCCATTTTTCCGACAGAATCCCTGCCTGTGTTAAGTAAGCCACGGTTTGACTCCGTAAGTCTAAAGATTAGATCTTGGGTCCGTATTAAATGCGAAACATTTAAG
>Ga0164310_10001757_pt1 | contig 12416 bp, 10 predicted proteins | sample GuaBasSedimGuay1_FD_121795 | JGI IMG/M metagenome (GOLD analysis project Ga0164310, IMG submission 121795) | Subseafloor sediment microbial communities from Guaymas Basin, Gulf of California, Mexico - Guay1, Core 4569-9, 0-3 cm | ecosystem: Environmental > Aquatic > Marine > Hydrothermal vents... | reverse complement strand
GGGTCATAATTAAATTTTTCTTTAAACAACTTTACAAATTCCTGGGTATCTTTGAACAGATATCCCTTGAAATTCATCTGGGTAGACCAGCTGGCGACTCCGTAAATGTACTCGGCATCCTTGCCAAGAGACTTTCTGAAATCTGCCTCGGATGGTCCAACAGTCATACTGATCATTTTCGGGCAAACATTCAATTCTTTGGCCTGCTGAGTGAAGTTAAGAGATTCTTCGGTGTGGCCGGCGAGAAGTACTACTTCAGCGTTAAGGGACTTGATTTTGGTCAATATGGAATTAAAATCTGTGGCTCCCTCTGCATACTTTTCAAAAAGAACCACTTTGAATCCCATCTTTTCAGCCAGTTTCTTCGTACCCTGACCAACGCTTACGTCAAACTTGTCGTCTGCATACAGAATGGCAATGGTCTTGGGAACAGGCTTGAAAGTCTTGAGCATTTCGAGGGTGGATTTGAAATACTGGCTTGCTGGTGGCAGTGTTCCAAATATGTACTTGTTGCCCCTGCTGAAAATTTTCCCAGAAGCTCCACCACCTTCAATCATGGGTATCTTGTAGCGCATTGCAACAAGACTGTCAGGGATTGTTATACCACTGGAGTAAGGTCCAAGGAGGAAGTTTACTTTATCCTGAGTGATAAGTTTCTCAACGAGACGAGAACTTTCGGTTGGGTCACTCTTGTCGTCATAATAAATAATTTTAAAAATATAGGTGTCTTTTCCTACTTTTACTCCGCCGCTTTTGTTTATTTTTTCTACAGCCATATCATAAGCGTCTCTGTACAGTTTTCCCGAGCGGCTTTTCCCCCCCGTAAACGATATGGCGCATCCTAATTTAATAACTTTTGGGTTTTCTGCCTTGGCAAAACTGCCGTAAGAGAATACCAGACCCAAAACCGCCAATCCAATCAGAACAGTTTTGATTACGCCTCTCATCTCAACCTCCTTATTTTTTGCTTAAATTTTGTTAACATTATTGAGAATCCCGCTAAACTTTGTGAAACATTAGCTTAAAAAAGAATCGTGGTCAATAGAAAAGACCTCTCTGTCGTACATATCTCGCTCAAAATCTGGGTTCTCTGTTGTGCTATTGACCTAAGTCAATGCAGTGCCCTGCTACTGTTGATATAAATCGAACAAAACAAAGTGCTATTGCCCGTAAAATAATAGCATTTCTAAAATATAAGCCTTTGGGGACGTGATTCCCTGCAAAACCCGGAGGGATTTAGTAACTTCAAGCACAACAAGGAGGAGTAAATTATGGAAAAGGACAGGATTTCTTACCATGAATCCGTGCAGAAAATGTACGAGAGAATCAAAAGTGATGACATGAATAACCTGTGGGATCGATACGCGAGCCAGGGTTCGCCTAAGGACCCCGACAAACGATGTAAATTCTGCATGGCTGGAGTCCGCTGTGATCTGTGTTCAAACGGTCCGTGCAGGGCAGATGCAGAGAAAGACCTTAGAGGAGTATGCGGCATAACCGCAGATGGCATGGCAATGAGGATGATGCTTCTCAGAAATATTATGGGAACATCTACGTATCACTACCACGCAGAGCAGACCATAAAAACCCTGCGAGCTACTGCAAAAGGGGAAACTCCTTTTGCCATCACGGAACCAGAAAAACTAAAGACTTTCGCTGAGAGGCTTGGAGTCGATACCTCTGGTTCCATTGAAGAAGTTGCTCTGCGTCTGTGTGACTTCGTGGAGAAGGATTTTAACAGGAAGGCAGACGAGCCCAGCGAAATTGTCAGGGCTCTGGCTCCCCCTGAAAGACAGGAACTATGGAAAAAGCTGGATATATTCCCGGGCGGTATCTACGGTGAGATGCTCCGCACTTCCGGATCATGTTTGACCAATGTTGACGGATATTACGTGAGCCTGGCACTCAAAGCCATGCGCCTGAGTATTGCAATGGCATACCAGAGCCAGATTGTTCTCGAATACTGCCAGGACGTAATGTACGGTATCCCGAAGCCCCATCCGATGCGAGTGGATCTTGGCGTACTGGATCCCGATTACGTAAATGTGCTACCCAATGGTCATGAACCTTTCCTTGGTTTTGCCATGGTTCAGCTGGCGAGGAAACCGGAATGGCAGGAAAAGGCGAAGGCTGTAGGTGCTAAGGGACTGCGTGTAATTGCCTGCATTGAAACAGGTCAGGAAATGATCCAGAGATGGGAAATGGACGATATTTTTTACGGTTTCACTGGCAACTGGATTATGCAGGAAGCGGTGCTTGCGAGCGGATGCGTTGATCTGTTTGCCTGTGACATGAACTGCTCTTTGCCGCTTGATCCGGCGTATGCCAAAAAATATAAGTTCAAGCTTATTCCCGTTAGCGACCTGGTTGCCTTTGAAGGAATCGACGAACGACTGGACTACATTCCGGAAAAAGCAGAAGAACAGGCTGCTCAACTATTGCAGATGGCTATCGACAACTTCAAAGAGAGAAGGCAGTCGGTAGAACCGGTAACTGACTTACCGGTAAAGGAAGCAATTGTGGGATTTTCCACGGAGAGTATCCTTGAAGCTCTTGGCGGAACCCTTGATCCGTTGCTGGATGCTATCAAGAATGGAACAATCAGGGGTGTTGCCGGATTTGTATCCTGTACTAGCTTAAGAGATAACGGGCAGGATGTGCACAGTGTCAAGGTTGCGAAAGAGCTGATCAAGAGAGATATCCTGGTGCTGTCGATGGGTTGTGGAAACGCGGCTCTCCAGGTTGCCGGGCTTTGCAGCCCGGATGCAAAAGAACTGGCTGGTCCTGGATTGAAGAGTATTTGTGAAGCTCTTGGTGTTCCTCCTGTTCTGAGTTACGGAACCTGCACTGACACGGGCAGAATTGCTGATCTGTTGTTTGCAGTTTCAAATGCTCTAGGTGGTGTTCCCATCCCTGATCTCCCGGTTATTGTAGCTGCACCGGAATATATGGAACAGAAAGCCACTGTCGATGCAATTTTTGCCCTGGCACTGGGTCTGTACACATATGTTAATCCTGTGCCCACTGTTACAGGAGCTCCAAACCTCGTGCAGTTGCTGACCCAGGATTTAACAGAGGTAACAGGTGGATTGCTGAACGTTGATACAGACGCAGTTCAGGCTGTTGAGGCTCTCGCGGCTCATATTGAGGCGAAGAGAAAGAAACTGGGTATTTAATTAGATTTTCATTTAGGTGAGCAAACCATGATGGCACAGTCATTGGCTGTGCCTCTCTATTTCCATGCCTACCTTGATACATGGTTTTCCCTAAAAGACATATCTCATAGGAAGATTTGGATTTTTCAGCTTTCTTTTTCACGATACAGATTGCAAAGACTTTCGATATAGATTATAGTTTATTAAAGTTGGTCAGTGAGAGTGTTCTGATAACTGCACTTCTGGGTCAGGTTGTTCGGAAACAGTTTGATTGATAAAGAGTTACCCCGGTAATTTCCTACCACTGACAAATCAAATAGCAGTAAACATAACGGAAATGTTGTATTTCTGTTAGTTTCGGAAGTAAAGCGGCTTAATTTCAAAGTGAGGAGTTAGTCATGGATAGTGTTTATAAGATTATAGAATTAGTTGGTACCAGCCCGGTATCCTGGGAAGAGGCGGCAAAAAACGCGGTAGAAACCGCCAGTAAAACTTTGAAAGACCTTAGAATTGCAGAAATTAACAAGCTGGATATGAAAATCGAAGATGGCAAGGTAGTAGCCTATCGTGCCAGAGTTTACATATCTTTCAAGTATGAAAAATAATTGAAGTTTACGTTTGCCGCTTTACCTCCCCTTTTTTAGAAAAGTTCTGGTGGGGCCTGTTGCTGGTTAAGTTTGGCTTCAATTTCAGAGAGATATGCCGATATTTTTGCTATTCTTTTTCGATCTGCCACCAGAAAGATCTTGTCTCCGGGATATACCTTGTCGCTTCCTCTTGGCATGATTATTCTGTCTGTCCTTTTTTTCATGATACCCGCAAAAACGCAATTTTGGGCAAATACCCCTTTTTGACTCAACTCCGCTATTGTTATGCCATCACTGTCTCCGGTATCTGGATAGAGAATCATTGCTAACAGTGCATCGCTGCTTTCAAGTTGTGTCACGATCCGCACATTAGGGTTTTCAAGCTCATTTAAAATGGTGGTCTTAAAAAGATCAATCATATTACAAACCGTGGTAACTCCCGCAATTTTATAAGCCTCTAGGTATTCGGGAACCCTCATCTTCACCATTATTTTGGGCACTCCAAAACTGTGAGCCAGGATAGCAAACGTGAGGTTCCTGTTATCCAGGTAAAGTGCTCCAATGGCCACATCTGCCTTCTCTATGCCGGCCTCCCTCAAACTGGTAATGTTAGTAGCACTTCCGTTAACCGCCACCACTCCCAGGTCAGCATATAGCTGCTTGCAGCGGTCCTTGTCTTTTTCAATTATGACTACATCGTGTTTTCTTTCAATAAGTACAGATGCCAAAGAGGAACCAGCAATTCCTCCTCCTGCTATCACAATATACATGACTACTTCTCCTATCTCCAACTGGATTTGTAAAACAAAATGAATATGGGCAATATCTCCAGGCGGCCGGCAATCATACCAACGACGTAAGTTAGCTTGATGACAGGACTCAGCGACGCCATCTTTTCTACAGAAAAATAAAAGGGTCCCATGTTTCCAAGAGCCGACGCCATACCGGATATGGACTGCCAGCCGTTAAGGTCTGAGAATAGCGATGTTATCCATGCTCCTACAGCTATCAGGGCAAACCACGAAAATACCAGTGCACCTATCCTTTGCATTTCCTTGTTGCCGATAATTTCCCCTTGTACAACTACTGGAATCACGCAATTTGGAGGAGAAACTATCTGGCGAAGTTCTGTTTTCAGGGACTGTGCCAGGACACCCACTCTAAGAATTTTGATGCCTCCTGCGGTTGAACCCACGCAGCCTCCAACGATCATGAGAATTATAAAAACCTGCTTTGCCAGGGCCGGGAAAAAGGGGCTGTTGATATCCTTTGTCGCATAACCGGTGCTCGTCAGCAAAGAAGAAACTTGAAAAAGTGCGATCCTGAATATATCATGGATGCTGTAGCATAACTTTTCAAAGGTAGCGGTATCGCACAGGGTCTGGAAATCAGTTTTAAGCATGTGGTCCATTGCAACGAGCAACGTCATTAAAAACAAAATTCCCCAGAACCACCTGATTTCAAAATCCCTGTATACGGTACGCCAGTCTCCTGTTAGTACCTTATAGTGAACAAGGAAATTTATTCCTCCCATGAGCATAAAAAAAATAAATGTATACTCAATAAGATATCCATGAGTAAAATTTGAATAGTAGCCGACGCTTGCATCGTGGGTCGAAAATCCACCGGTGGAAATGGCTGTTAAACAATGATTGAGAGCGTCAAATATTCCCACTCCTTCCAGAAGGAGAAGTCCAAAACAGCTGACGGTGAAGATAATGTAAATTCCCCAAAGAATCTTTAATGTGTTAAAAATTCCCGGAACGGGACGTCCGGAAGAAATCTTATGACTTTCCGCACTGAATAACGTGGCAGCGGCCGTGGCACCCCTGAAGCTCACAGCAAGAAAAAAGGTGAGTATCCCCAGTCCTCCCACCCACTGGATCAGGGATCTCCAGAAAAGAATGCTTTTAGGCATATCATCGAGACCGGTAAAAACGGTTATTCCGGTTGTGGTAAGCCCGCTTGCGGCTTCGAAAAAAGAATCAATGAAACTCTTATGTATTCCTATCATAAAGGGAATGGCAGATATGGTGGAAGCAACAAGCCATCCGAGTGCAGTTATAAGCATTGCCTGTTTGACTGATGGGACGGTTGAGGGTAACTGGTGGTGGAGAAAAGAACCTATTATGATGGACGAGAAAGCAGGAAGCACAAAAGCAAGCAAAATGCGTTCGTGTTCAAAGTGCTCCCCATAGGTCACGTAAAAAATCAGGGGAGTAAATAACAGCACTCCCATCACAATCATCAGGGCCCCAAGATAGCTAACGACAGAGATATATTCCTTAAATTCTTCTCTCATTTAACCCAGGCATTCCAGGAAAGTGATAGTAATCAAGAACATTAAGGTTTCCAATCTACCACGATACTACCAGGATTTTGTAACCAAATTCAATTTAGATTTTATTGTAGAAAGGTTAGTTTTATATTTCCAAAAAATATTTGTTGTCATCAAACACTTCGTGGTTTATATTGATATAAAAGCCCCTTTTCAATGACCGAGGCGAGGAGCTTACGATGGGTTTGTATTTCAGTTTAAGGGCATGGATTCCCGCTTTCGCGGGAATGACGTTGAGAGTGCCTCCTTGTCATTTCTCCGAAGGCGGGAATCCAGCGTTATTAGTTATAGTTATCATTTTTTCCTGAGTCTCATCTTTTGTTGTTCCGATTAACGGTAGGATAGTTAGTAATAAAATGTGACATACCACAACTAAAACAGGAAGGAGAGATAATGGAACAGAACGACGACATTAACCTTGCTGTCAAGGCCTTGAAAATTGGCAATAAGCTCAGGGAACTTCGCCTCAAAAACCAATATACACTTCAGGATCTGGCAGCCAAAACAGACCTCTCAAAGCCCTTTATTTCTCAGATCGAAAACGGACACGTTGTTCCACCAATTGCTACATTGCTTAAGCTCGCTCGGGCTCTGAACGTTGGAATGGCCTATTTTTTCCAGGATGAGGAAACCACCGATAAGATCTCCCTTACGAGAAAGCATGAGCGAGTAAAGATTGACAGGAGACCTCATCACCAGAAGGGAGAAGTAAATTACGTTTACGAAGCCCTTGAGACCAAGAAAACGAACAAGCAGATGGAACCTTTCCTGGTGATGTTTCCGGTTCAGGAAACAAGCGATATGGTGTTTGTGAGTCACGAAGGTGAGGAATTCTTGTATCTGCTGGAAGGTAAGCTTGAATTCCGATCTATTGAAAGGGTGGAATTGCTGGAGCCAGGGGATTCCATCTATTTCGAATCTGACATCAGCCACAGTTTCCGGTGTGTTGGAGATAAGCCGGCTAAAGCCATAGTCGTGGTATGGAGCAAGAAGTAAAGATTGTTGGCGGATGTAGGGGGTAATTTTTGAGGTCTTCTGGAGTAGAGAGGTCGTCATGTTGCAGTTTAGGTTTCATGGCAGAGGTGGACAGGGCACTGTTGTGGCAACGATCTTGCTCGCGAAGGCCTTTTTCAAGGCAGGTTATTACGTGCAGAGCTTCCCGCTTTTCGGTGTTGAACGTAGAGGAGCACCGGTTGAGGCTTACCTGAGAATTGATCGCGAGAAAATCTGGATCAGAACCAATCTTTACAATCCCGATCATGTGGTTGTTCTGGATAAGACGCTGTTTTTTTCCACGAACGTAACACGCGGTTTAAAAAAAGGTGGCTGGATACTTTTGAACAGCGACAGCTTTCCTGCAGCTAATGATGCCTTATCCGGATACAACCTGGCAATCGTAGATGCTACGCGAATTGCGTTGAAACATGGGCTTGGTACCCGAACCCATCCAATCGTGAATACTGCAATGTTGGGAGCTTTTTCAAAAGTTCATGGGGTGCCGCCAATGGATGCCATTGTTGGAGCAATTTACGAAGAAGTGGCGTTGAGACCCGAAGCCAACATGCAGGCTGCACGTGAAGCTTACGAATCGGTAAGGCTTTTTGATGGACCGGCAGGCGCCAAAGAGGTGGGTTGAAATGAAAAATTCAAATAGATCAAATATGTGTGTGCCTCTTTTGATTCCCAGGTCGTACAAAACCAGCGAGGAGAACAAGACCGGTTCGTGGAGATTTCTTAGACCGAGGTACCTGGAAAAAACAGCACCCTGCAGCAGCGTGTGTCCGGTTGGACAGGATATCCCGAGGATACAGATGCTTGCCGTTCAAGGATCTTTCAAGGAAGCATGGGAACTGCTTTTAAGTGAAAATCCATTCCCGGGAACTTGTGGAAGGGTATGTTTCCATCCCTGTGAATCTGCATGCAACAGACTTGAATTTGATGAAGCCGTAGCAATCCGGATGATTGAGAGATTCCTGGCTGATACGGCAAGCCGGTATGAACTTCAGCCACGTTTAAACAAGCTGGCGGAAAAAGGAAAGAAAGTAGCGATAATAGGAAGCGGTCCTGGCGGTCTTTCTGCTGCCTACTTTTTGGCTTTGCTGGGGTATTCCTGTGATGTTTTCGAGTCTTCGAATAAGCCCGGAGGTATGCTCCGCTGGGCTATCCCATTTTATCGGTTACCCTTGAAGGTTCTGGAAGAGGAGATTGCTCGAATTGAGTCTCTGGGAGTCAGGATTTTCTGCAATCACCATGTAGAGTTTGAAAAGTTTAAGCACCTGAGAAGTAACTACGATGCCATTTTCGTAAGTTGCGGTTACCAGAAAGGCAGACGCCTGAACATACCCGGAGAAGAATCTCCCGGTGTGGAAGATGGACTTACGTTTTTAAGAGAACTCAAAAGGGATCCTTCCTCGCCTTCCCTGCACGGCAGCGTGGCCGTTATCGGAGGTGGAAATACGGCAATAGACGTGGCCAGAAGCGTTCTTAGATGTGGGGCAAAGCCTGTAATCGTTTACAGGCGCAGGAAAGAAGACATGAGGGCTTTCGGAGAGGAAATCAAGATGGCTCTTGATGAAGGGGTCAGAATAGAGGAACTAAAATCTCCCCTAAAAATAGAAAAAAAGGAGAGCGGTGTAATTCTAACATTGCAGAAAATGAAAGTGGCGGGGATTGATGAAAGTGGCAGGGCAGCTATAGAACCTGATAATACGGATCCAGAAATAGTTTCTTATGATAGGGTTTTCGTCGCAATTGGAACAGAACCCTCTGAGCCCTGGTACGTCTGTGATTCATGTTCCGGAAAGGATATCAAACTGTACAATTCGGTTATGCGTTTTGATGGTCAATTCCCGGTGATTTTTGGCGGAGATTTGACCACGGAAGCAAAAACGGTCACCAATGCCATTGCTTCCGGTAAAGAGGCTGCCATGGCACTGGATGTATTATTCAGGATCGGAAAGGATTTCGTTTTGCCTAAGATATCCCGTTGCCGTGTCGGAAATGGTTTATCTGTTTCAATGGAGATATATCTGAATGGAGAACGGAAAAACAGGGTCTCTCATGTAGTGTCTTATGCCGAAATCAATACGGATTATTTCAACCTTATACCTCGAACACCACAACCGAGGTTACTCAGAGAAGAGCGGATCAATTCTTTTTCGGAAATTGACCTGAAAATCTCGGGCAGTGTGGCCATGAAAGAAGCGGGACGTTGTTTCAACTGCGGAATATGTAACCATTGTGATAATTGCTATCTTTTTTGCCCCGAAATCGCTGTAAAGAGGCAAGACAGTGAAGAAGGCGGTTTGAGAGCGATTAACTATGATTATTGTAAGGGGTGCGGTCTTTGTGTAGTTGAGTGTCCGAGGAATGCCATGGTTCTGGAGGAGGAGAGTGCATGAAAACTGTGATGGAAGGAAGTCATGCTGTTGCGGAAGCTGTAAAACTTGCCAGGGTGCAGGTTATTTCCGCATACCCGATAACTCCTCAAACACACATAGTGGAACGACTGTCCGAATATTGTGCCGATGGTTCTCTTGATGCTAAATTCTTGAGAGTAGAAAGTGAACATTCGGCCATGGCTGCTCTTATAGGAGCATCCAGTACAGGCGTGCGTACCTTCACCGCAACTTCTTCCCAGGGTCTGGCACTTATGCATGAGCTATTGCACTGGGCTTCCGGTGCAAGGCTTCCCATTGTGATGGCAGAGGTTAACAGGGCCATGGCACCCGGCTGGAATATCTGGACTGATCAGACCGATAGTCTTTCTCAACGGGATACGGGGTGGATTCAAATCTACTGCGAGGACGGACAGGAGGCTCTCGACAGGACACTTCAGGCATTCCGGCTGGCAGAGTCGGTAAATTTGCCGGCAATGGTGATTCTGGATGCATTTTTTCTTTCTCATACGTACGAGCCGGTGGACATCCCCGACCAGGCTAAAGTGGACGAATTTCTGCCGCCTTATGAGCCTAAATTTCTCCTCGATCCGGGTAATCCCTGTGCGTTTAACCAACTGGCACCACCAGACGTTTACATGGAAATGCGTTTCAGTATACAGACAGCAATGCAGAGCGCGATAGGTGTGTTGGAAGAGATCCAGAACGATTTTAGCGAAATCTTCGAACGCAGTTATGGATCAATCGAACCTGTGGAATGTGATGATGCAGATATAATCCTGGTAACTTCCGGTACTGTGACAAGCACATGCAAGGAAGTGATTGAGAAGCTTCGATCTGCCGGTGAGAAAGTGGGGCTTTTAAAGATTTCCCTTTTCAGGCCTTTCCCTGGGGAAGCAGTGAGAAAGGTTCTGTCCCGAACACGAAAGGTTGCAGTAGTAGACCGTAATTGTTCTTTTGGATCAGGTGGTATTTTTGCCCAGGAAATTCGATCCGCCCTCTGCAACGTCCCTGATCATCCTCTTGTTTACGGTTATGTTGCTGGCCTTGGCGGTCGTGACATTACACCGGAGTTGCTCGAAGATATCTACTGGCAGACAAAGAACACGGATTTTCCCGAACTGGATAGCTTCTGGATGGGAATCCGGGAGGTGAAGGATGGAATTATCTGTTCCGGATCGTGAATTTATGTATTCAGGCCACGTGGCATGTCCCGGATGTGGTGCAGCCATTGCCATGAGGTTCGTGTTGAAGGCGCTTGGCGAGAAAATAATCATGGTAATACCTGCCTGTTGCTGGTCAATTATTGCAGGTCCTTATCCGATGTCCACGCTGAGAGTTCCCGTTCTTCACACTGCTTTGGAGACGGGGGGGTCCGTTGCAAGCGGAATAAAAGCCGCTATTGAGGTCAGGGGTGACCATGAAACTACCGTTGTTACATGGGCCGGCGATGGAGGAACGTTTGATATTGGTTTCCAGGCTTTGAGTGGTGCCGTTGAGCGGAATGAAGACTTCATCTACATCTGTTACGACAACGAGGCGTATATGAACACGGGTATACAGAGAAGTTCTTCCACACCCTACGGGGCCTGGACGACCACTACTCCTGGCCAGGATTGGAAGAAAATGAGGAAGAAAAACATCGTTGAAGCCCTGGTTGCTCATCGGATTCGTTATGCGGCAACGGCTAACATAGCTTTTCCAGAGGATCTGATAAATAAGGTCAAAAAAGCGAAGAACATGAAAGGATCGAGATTCATACATATCTTTTCAACGTGCCCCACCGGCTGGCGCGTACCTTCAGAGATGAGTATCAAAATAGCGAGAATGGCCGTGCAAACAAATATTTTCCCGCTTTACGAAGTGGAAAACGGAGTGGAATATACTATTAATTACAGGCCGAAAGGCTACCTTGTTAAGGAGTATTTCAAACTTCAAGGCCGATTCAGTCATTTAACCGAGGAAGACCTGGATCAGATCCAGGAAATGGTGGAAGAAGATTGGAAACTCCTTTTAAGAAAGGCCGGAGTGTTTTCCGGCAGCTGAAAGGAGGGAAAAGATGAAGGCAGGAATTATTTTTACCGGAACTGGCCCGATCTTGATATTGACCTCTTACAATTCTTTCACCGACCCGAAACTGATAGAAAAGCTTGCTGCCAAAGGTATAAAGAAATTTATTGCTTATGAACTTCCTGTGGAAACTGTCAAAAAGAAATACGGTAACCATTTTACGGTGGTTCTGCAGGATCTCAACCAGGAAGACGATTTAAGGGTGCTCGATTACAACGGTCATAACGTGTTCTATAATTTCTCTTTTGATGAAATGGGAAATCCGATTCATCACGAGCCATAGAACGGCTGTGGATCTATTTACGGACTATCTGTGGTCACGGTGAACATTTGCTGCACGGAATATAACCCGCTTCGAGAGCATCTTCGCGACTGTGGAATTCGATTGCGCAATCCGTGCAGTTAAAATACCTGCAACCGGGGCGATGAAAGATTCTTGACCTTACGTTGCCCCTGTAAAGGGGAGTTGTGTTGTTCTTAGGATGATGGTCTGATTTCCCGGAAACTTGCGTTCTTTTCCATGGTAAATGCCAGTTTCTGGTGTTTATGCTTGCGGTAGTGCCTTGTGACAACATCGATTATAGACCCACGCAAGTCCATTTTTGATCAGTTCTTCGTTCAGAAGCTTTCTATTTACTGAAACCAGAGCCACTGTTCTACCATATCTGTCTTTCGTGACCGGGGTGACGTTTACGACTTTACCGAATACAAGCGAAGAAGTGAACTGTTTGGCTCTTTTGCCAAATGCTTGACGCTTTTCGGGGCAGTCGACTCCAAACAGGCGAGGAATGAGAAATAAGAGGCTAAAAGCAAACAGCGTCTTTTTTGCAATTTTCATTGAACGTCCCTCTACTTTCACACGGTTTTT
>Ga0164310_10001756_pt1 | contig 12417 bp, 12 predicted proteins | sample GuaBasSedimGuay1_FD_121795 | JGI IMG/M metagenome (GOLD analysis project Ga0164310, IMG submission 121795) | Subseafloor sediment microbial communities from Guaymas Basin, Gulf of California, Mexico - Guay1, Core 4569-9, 0-3 cm | ecosystem: Environmental > Aquatic > Marine > Hydrothermal vents... | reverse complement strand
TAAGTAAAACGATCTCGAGAAAAGGTCAGAATGACGAGTCGGCTTTACGTAAGTAAAACGATCTCGAGAAAAGGTGAATTGAAGAAATCTGGAATGAAAGAGAAAATGATAGTTTTGATGGTTGCAGGCTTGCTGTTCTGCTGGGTTCTGGCCTACACACAAAATACCGATGAAGGTAATGGATTACCCTTAGCGGATACTCTTTATACTGAAATTTCAGCAAATGACAGTTTACTTACTGCCGACTCTGTTAAAATAGACTCAGTATTTTATTCTGCAGATACTTTGCACTACTCTGAAGTTACCGAAAAAATTCTTCTTAGTGGTAACGCCAGCATCAAATATCATTCTTCCAATATAAAATCAGATACAATTGCCATCGATATATCCGGAAAGCAAGCTTTTGCCAAAGGTGAATCGATGATGAAAGACGGTACACAACTTATTTTGGGTGAGAATGTTTTCTATGATCTGGATACACAATGGGGTCTGCTTTCACAGGGTGCCAGTAAATTTGATAAAGGCTATTATTATGGTGATGAGATCCGCAAAATAGCTAAGAGGGCTTTTGATATAGATAATGGTATTTTTACTACCTGTGATGCCTTGCATCCACACTTTTATATAGGAACCAAAAAATTAAGAGTTTACCATAACGATAAAGTGGTAGGAAAACCGATTATCTTTTATGTTAACCACTTTCCAGTAATGGCATTTCCTTTTGGAACATTCACTATTAAACGCGGCAGGCAATCCGGAATTCTGGTTCCTTCTCCCGGTTGGGATGAAGTAAGAGGAAAATATCTGGAAAATATAGCATATTATTATGCCTATAAAAATTATGCAGATGCTACACTGGCATTCGATTATTTCGAGAAAACTGGCTGGGAATTGAGCTTACATTCACAATACATAAAAAGGTATATTTTTAATGGAAACTTTGACGCAATTTTGCAAAAAAGGATCAGCGGTCCGCAACACTACACATATGAGTGGAATATCAAAAGCAAGCATCATCACGATTTCGGTAATAATACAACATTTGATGCAAATTTGAATTTTGTAAGCAGTTCTGTGGTTTGGGAAGCCAGTACAGATCCCACCGAACGATTGGCAGAAAAAATTACTTCATCAATGGCGTATAAAAAACCGTTTCTCAGCAGCATGCTGAATATCAGGGCAAACTACAATCACGATTTACTTGGAGATGATAAACAATATGTAATTGATGGCGATACGCTAAAAATGCATGTTGAAAAAAAAGATATTACATTGCCATATATCTCGTATTCACTTCCTTCCAAGCCGTTTTACGAACTTTTCTTAACAGAAGATGATGAGATTCCTGAAGATGCCTGGTGGAAAAGTTTTTCTTATTCCTATAATTTTAAAGCAGCTCAAGGTGGTTATACGCAACATCCCGACGCAACTTTCGGTGAGATCATCTGGAATAATTTCGAAGATGATGATGGTATAACATTCATTAATAAACACAACGCAGGCATTAAGCATAGCGGTAGTGTGAAATATTCATATAAAATGAAGGGCTGGCTTAATTTAACACAATCAGTTTCCGGCAATGAAGCCTGGTTTGACCGCGATAAAAATGATAAACAATGGGTAAGAGGTTCTGATTATAGTGCGAATACATCTTCCTCGTTCAGTCTATATGGTTTAAGAAAATTAACCACACCATACCTGGCAGCAGTCAGACATATTGCCACGCCGACACTTAACTTTTATTATCAACCGGATTTTTCTGATAATGAAAAATATTATTCTTTTGAAGGTATTGGACTGAAATATTCAGGAAAACAAAGACGAATTGGCTTTTCTCTTGATAACAAGTGGCAATTGAAACTTAGAAAAACAGCCACATTAGATGAAAGAAAAATTAATGATTTCTTCACAATTCGATCGGGAATCTCATATGATTTCGAAAGTGAAGGAAATGGATTTTCCAATATCTCTCACAGCTTAGATCTGAATCCAAAAAAAATAACATTTGGTATGTTTGAAATAAACACTTCTCCTTCAGGCTCAATTGATCAAGAAACTTACGAATTAAAATTTAAAGACTGGAACCACAAAAAGTGGGATTATGCGGTTAGTAATTGGACTGCAAACATTACTTCAAAATTGGTAATTTCTGATGATGCGGATTTTGTGGATTATTTCCCATTGCCGGAAAACAGATTTGAATCCAGTGGATTTATGACGGAAGACACACTTTCGGTTGAAGATGAGCAAATCATCACAACCATTAAAGAACTTGATGACCTCAACCGCGAAAGCAAGAATTGGTCGATTTCTTTTACGCATACTTACAAAACAAATAAAGCGCAATATGATATTAATGATTACAGCAGTGATATCAGGACATCTGCTTCGGTAAAGTTAACAAAAAACTGGTCTGTATCTTATGACAATTATATAAATCTGCAGGAACACAGAATGATCTCTCACAGTTTCACGATCACTCGAAATCTTCATTGCTGGCAGGTTTATTTTAAATATACAAAACAAGAAGATTATTGGAATTATCGGTTCCAGTTGTTTAATATAAAATTACCGGATGCTCTGAAATTCAGAACATCCGATCATAAAAGGTAGAGCAGCCAAAAGCATTTGTTTTTTATAAATTAGGTGTAACTCGTTCACTCCAGAACGAGTAAAATGAAGTGATATGTGTGTCATTCCTGGAAATCTAAATTGAAAAAGATTTCCACTTTAGCGAGGATGACGGAGAAAAAAAAAGAAAATGAAAAAAGCAGTTTTTCTGGATCGAGACGGTACAATGAATGCCGACATAAACGGTTATATCAGCAAGCCGCAGGATTTCGAGTTATTCCCATTCACAGTCCAGGCTGTTTCTATTTTGAATGAGATGGGTTACCTGGTTTTTGTGGTAACAAATCAATCTGGAATTGCACGCGGATTTTACACTTTTGATGACTTGGAAAAAGTTCATGAAAAAATGCGTTTTCAATTGTCCGAACAGGGGGCCCGGGTGGATGGTGTTTTTAGCTCTCCTTATCATGAAAAAGGAAAAATTGATCCGTTCAATATTGAACATGAAGATCGCAAACCTGGATTGGGAATGTTTAAAAAAGCATTGCAGGAATTTTCTTTTTCCATAAAAGATTCTTATATGATAGGAGATAAATATTCTGATATTGTATTTGGAAGAAAAGCTGGATTGACAACGATCCTGGTTCGAACTGGTGAGGGAAATAATGAATTCCTGCAAAAAAGACACGAATGGGAACAAAAACCGCATTATATTGTAAATGATTTAATGAGTGCAGTAAAATTGATAGAAAAATTGAGGAATTAGTGATAAAGAATATTGTAGGAATTGTATTGTTTGTAATTTTAACTTCCTGTGGTACTTCTACAGGTCCGAGTGAAATCAAAGAAGCACCGACGAATTTAGTTGCTTTTACAACTATTAATGATCAGATTCAACTTGCTTGGCAAGATAACAGCTCTGCAGAAATTGGTTTTATCATTGAACGCAAAACCCCTTATGTTGCTTATGTTGTTATTGATACAACAGCTGCTGATCAAAGTGAATTTCTGGATATAGATGTTGAGGTCGGGAATAATTATTCTTATCGTATTTCAGCTCTTTTCAGTGACGGAATATCAGAATTTAGTAATGAAGTTTCGATTTTGTTAACGTCTTGTTCTCCCACAGGTCTTACTGTATACGAAACAAGTAATTATTACGTATTTTTGGAATGGGAAGATCGCTGCATTGAAGAATCGGGATTTGTAATTGAGCGTAAAAAAAATAATTTGGAATTTGTGATAATTGATACAATTGCTGCTGATATAACCAATTTTATTGATGAAGATGTAGAAGTTGAAAACAGTTATAATTACCGCGTTGCTGTTCTTGTAGATAATGCTATCTCTACTTGGAGTAACGAAGCTTCATTATATTTATCGGTCTGGTTTGAAGGCTTGGAGTTTGGAACAGAGGAGACTTTCGATGTTGTAACCTGGAATATTGAACACTTTCCAAAAGCTAACCAGACAACAGTTGATTACATAACTCAGCTGATGCTGGTGATTGATGCTGAAGTTTACGCCTTGCAGGAAATAGAGAGCAATGCTTATTTTGAAACATTGCTGGAGCAGATCAATTTATTGGATACAGAAGATTCCTGGGCTGGATATCGAGCAAACAGTGCTTCCTATGAAATAAATCTAGCCTACATTTACAATGAAAGCAGCATTCAAATGATTGATATCTATGAATTTGGTAATTCCAGTCGTCCTTTCCCGCGTAGGCCGCTTCTAATGCAGCTTACTTTTCAGAATGAAGAATTTTTTGTTATCGACAATCATCTCAAAGCTTCAGGTGACGGAACTATGAATTTAAATGATCCCTGGGATGAGGAAACAAGACGCTTTGAAGCATGTAATTTACTGGACGAATACATTGCAGAAAATTTGCCAGATGCGAACGTAATTGTCTTGGGAGATTTCAACGATGAACTTATTGATGTTCAAGTGAATAATGTTTTCTGGACATTAATAAACAAGCCATTAGAATACACTTTCACAGATATGGATATTGCCCAGGGACCTTCGACTAATTGGTCATATCCCGGCTGGCCCAGCCATTTAGATCACATTCTTATTACGAATGAATTATTTGATGAATTTGCTCTGGCAGATTCAAATATAAACACAATACTTATCGATAGTTTTATGGAAGGACTTTGGAATGAATATGACAATTATATTTCCGACCATCGCCCGGTTGGTTTAAAACTTGCATTTTCAGATAAGAAATAAATTTAATTGGAGGAAAAATGTATAAATTTGTTTCAATTTTTGTTTTAACACTTTTTTGTTTAAGTGTTTTTGCTGACGAAACAGCCTATGTTCCCGGGGAGATAATGATCCAGATCTCCGACAATAGCGATATGATCATTGAAAACCTTGAAGCAGATATGAATACAATAAAATTAACGAAGATAAGGCTTCTTTCTAAGAGGATGAATATCTGGTTATTTAGCTTCGAATCTGGGAAAGTAGATGATTCTGTAATCAAGCAAGATATCAAAAATCATCCGATGGTTTTGGAAGCACAATTCAATCATTACATTTCCAAAAGAGAGATAATTCCAGACGATACATCATTCAACCTGCAATGGAATATGTATAATACAGGTCAATCTGGTGGAACTGCAGATGCTGATATTGATGCGACTGATGCCTGGGAAATCAATCCTGGTGGAGTTACCGTTTTGGGAGATACTCTGGTTATTGCCGTTGTTGATGGAGGATGCGATCTTAATCATGATGATTTGAATTTCTATAAAAATGAAAATGAGATTCCAAATAATGGCGTAGATGATGATGATAATGGTTATGTTGATGATTATGATGGTTGGAACGCTTATTCTCACACGGGATTCGTTCCTACAGACAGTCATGGTACCCACGTAGCTGGTATTGCCGGAGCTATAGGGAATAATAATCTTGGTGTTACTGGTGTGAATTGGAATGCTAAGATCATGCCGATCGCTGGTGATTCCAATGTGGAATCAATAGTTGTAGAAGCTTATGGTTATGCCTTGGAAATGCGTCAGCTCTGGAATGAAACTGATGGAGAATTTGGAGCTTTTGTGATTTCCACCAATGCTTCTTTTGGAGTGGATTTTGGAAATCCTGCCAATTATCCCTTGTGGAGTGCTATGTATGATTCTTTAGGTATTGCCGGTGTTCTAAGCACAGCTGCAACAATGAATTCAAACCAGAATGTAGATGAAGTAGGAGATATGCCTACAGCGTGCGACAGTGATTATCTTATTACGGTTACAAATACTACAAATAATGATACAAAGAATGGAAGTGCAGCATTTGGTTTGGAGACGATAGATCTTGGCGCACCGGGTACACATGTATATTCTACAAATTATAATAATGGCTACACATACAAAACCGGCACATCAATGGCTGCACCTCATTTGGCTGGAGCTGTGGCAATGATGTTTTCTGTAGCATCAGAAGAATTTCTATTGGAATATGAAGCAAACCCGGCAGAAAAATGCTTAGAAATAAAACAATATCTGCTCGATGGAGTGGATCAAATCCCAGATTTAATAAGTGCTACTGCATCCGGTGGAAGGCTGAATATATATAATTCAATCAATCTGATGCTTGCTGCAGGTGTTTCAGGTGATTATTTACCAGTATCCCCGATCAAATTATCCAATTATCCCAATCCCTTCAATCCAGCAACGACCATCAGCTTTTCTGTAACACAAACGTCCTCGTTTGTGACACTGGAAATCTACAACCTCAAAGGTCAAAAAGTGAAGAACCTTTCTGTCTCTTTGAGTTCTGCACAGCAGAGTATCGAAGGGTTTGGTAAAATTAATTCAATTACTTCCCGTCCTTCGACAGAGCTCAGGATGACACAAGCGGGAAGCAACACTTACTCAGTAGTCTGGAATGGCACCGACGATTCCGGTAAACATGTCTCATCCGGAATTTACCTCTATAAATTGAAATCAGGAAATTTCGAAAAAACCAGGAAAATGCTGTTGATGAAATAGTGACAAATGTCCGAGTGTTCTCAGAGGAAATTCGTACATTCCAAAGTTGCGTTACAATTCGGATTGGTAGTTTATAAACTACTTGTAATTATTTTCCAAATTATTTTGTTTGAATTTCAATAATATGTTCAACAATCAAAAGGCAACAAGTATGAAATTAACTGGATGTTGAAACTTAAAAAATCAAGGAGGAGAGTTTATGAAGGATCTTAGCAGCAAAAACATTATCATGGGTTTACAGCACACATTTGTGATGTTTGGTGCCACAGTGCTGGTACCTCTTATTACCGGATTAGATGTCGGTGTTACTCTTTTTGCAGCAGGTATAGGAACGTTACTATTTCACTTTCTCACCAAGTTTCAAGTACCTGTATTTCTCGGTTCATCTTTTGCCTTTATCCCGGGGATCATTGCTGTTTCCACAGCCGAGGGTGGATCATTACCAGAGGCTCTTGGCGGCATTGTTATCGCAGGTTTATTGTACATTGTAGTTGCTTTCATTTTCAAATTCGTGAATGCTGAAGTTCTTCACAAAATACTTCCTCCTTTTGTCACCGGACCCATTATAGTGCTTATTGGTCTTATCCTGGCTCCGGTTGCTATTAAAAATGCGAACGGAACTTTTGCTCCTGATATTGTAGAAAAAATTGGTATTAACGGCTGCTGGGGAATTGCTCTATTCACTTTTACCGTTGCTGTTTTCGTAAAGATCTATTTTTTGAAAAAAGGTTTGAAATTTCTTTCCATGCTGCCAGTGCTTATTTCCCTGATCTCCGGATATATGCTGGCCATCATTGTGGGAATTGTTGATTTCACTTCAATCACAGAAGCTAATTGGTTTGGTATTCCTAACTTTTCACTACCGGTTTTCACAACTCGTTCAATATCCATTATTGTACCTATAGCTGTTGTTACAATTGTTGAACATTTTGGTGATATTCTGGCTATCGGAAATGTGGTTGGCAAAGATTTCATCGAAAAACCCGGTATTCACAGAACTCTGCTGGGTGATGGAATAGCTACATCACTTTCTGCTCTTATCGGTGGTCCGGCCAATACAACTTATAGCGAAAATACCGGAGCTGTCGCATTAACCGGTGTTTATAATCCTCTCATTATGAGGATAGCTGCTGTATTTGCCATTGTGCTCTCTGTTGTTCCCAAATTTACTTCAATTATTTCTACAATTCCCGGTCCTGTAATTGGTGGAATTTCCATTTTGCTGTTTGGAATGATCTCATCGATCGGTATTAAAAATATGGTAGATCATAAAGTTGATTTCACCAATCCCAAAATTTTAATGATCAGTGCTGCCATGCTGGTGTTAGGTTTAGGTGGGGCTCAATTTAATTTTGGGAAAATTGAATTAAGCGGACTTGGTCTGTCTGCTATTGTTGGTATTCTTATGAATCTGATCTTAAATTTTAATGAAATAAAGAAAAAATAACTTTAAAGGAACAAAAAGCCTTTCGGAATTCTTCCTGAAAGGCTTTTGCTTATTTCACTTCATCAAGTTAGGATTTATTCTGATTTGTTTTCTGTTTTTTCATCTTCATCCTGTAAATGTCTGCGTATAAATTCCGGTTGGGGATGATGAAATTTCTTATGGTGTTCTTTATGCACATTATAATGAGAACTGAACAAGATCTTGAACAGCACCAGAAGCATAACTCCCTGCCAGTAAGAAATTGCATTTGATCCAAAGATTGGTGTTATAGTTGCATTCCAAAGCAGCTGAATTACCCAACCCAGCAGGAATGCTATTCCGATTCCTAACAACACAAATAGTGGTATAAATTTCTTGTGTTTGTCTTTCATATTTTCCTCCAATAATTTAATATCTTCTCATTCTCATGTTTACCTTGGGAATATTACATACGTTACCAGGACAAACTTTGTAACGAGTATTTTTTATATTTTAATTTCCGGTACAATTCTAAACTTTTGTCCGGTTAAGAGATCCCTTATGATTAACAATGATCCTGCAAAAGGCAGCCAGCTCAAATTTTCTAAAATATCAGTTTCTTTTTCTTTATTTAATTCTTGAGCTGCATAAAGTATAACATCAATCTCCAATTTTTCCGGTGCTGAGATCAATCCTTTTCTAAGTATCTGATCTTTAAGCATAATTCACCTCTTTTGCCTTGTCTAATTCATCTTTCAGGATCTTTCTTAAAAAATGAATTGCATAGCGATAACGTGAAGCAATCGTATCTTTGCTTTTACCTTTCAATTTTCCAATTTCGTTAAAAGTCATTTTAGCAAAAACATGCAGATGTAAAATATCATAAAACAATGGTTTTTCCTGTGCCAGTTGTTTTAATGATTCGTGTAATGATTCTTCACTTATAAGATCATCCTGTTCATCGTCATAGTTAGGAATGTCGAAATCATCGCTCAATGAAACAACTTTTGCATTTCTTCCAAGATTTCGAACTAAGTTCATAGCTATTTGAAATAAATAAGATTTTGGGTTTTCAATCTTTTTCTTTTTGGCAGCATCGATAAATTTCATAAAAGTTTCCTGGAAAAGATCGTTCGCTTCTTCTCTGCATCTATTATAAATAAATGTGAATAGAATATCCTTATACCTTTCATAAAATAAATGAAAGGCATCCAGGTTTCCGCTATTATATTCCTCGATCAATTCTGCATCAGACCACTTCATTTTTCCTCTCACTTGATAAGACACAAAAAGGTTTAAATTTGTCTAATTTTTTTATGCTTTCCAAATTCTTGACATTCAACTTCCCATAAAACAAATAACATTATGGCAAAAATCGTATATAGTTTATCGGGAGAAGGATCTGGTCATTCTTCTCGTTCTCGCGAAATGATCACTCACCTTCTTAAGAAAGGTCACACAGTAAAAGTAGCCAGTTATGATCGAGGTTACCGCAATCTGAAAGATGATTTTGATGTGCTGGAAATTGAGGGTTTTTCTATTGTAAGTGAAGATAATAAAGTATCTGTTGGGAAAACTTTCTTACAGAATTTCACATCCATTTTCGACCGTTACGAATCGATCAATGAACTCAAGCAAAAGTATTTTAAGGAATTCAAACCGGATTGTGTGATCACTGATTTTGAACCAATGGCAGCATACCTGGCAAATGAACTTGATGTTCCATTGATGACAATTGATAATCAACATCGCATGCGTTATATGGATTTTTCCTACCCCTTGGAATGGAAAGCTGATGCATTATTCATCGAAAACTTGATAAGAGTGATGATTCCGCGACCTTGCATTTCGCTGGTTACAACCTTTTATTTCGGTAAAAAACGTAATGACAGAACTTTTTTATTCCCCCCAATTCTTCGGCAAGCTGTTCTCGATCAAAAACCAACAAATGGAGGCTACATCCTTGTTTACGCAACCAGCGAGTTTAAAACTCTTATCGATCACATTAAAACTTACAAACGAGAAAAGTTCATAGTTTATGGTTTTAACATAGATAAGATTGAGAAAAATCTTATCTACAAATCGTTCAGTCGAGAAGGATTTCTAAACGATCTGGCAGGATGCAGAGCTGTTATTGCCACTGCCGGTTTTACATTGATGACAGAATCTTTTTATCTTGGAAAACCTGTTTTAGCACTTCCCATGAAAGGACAATTTGAACAGGTTTTGAACGGATTAATGCTGGATGACTTAAAATACGGCAGAAGTTCTCTGGAACTGAAAAGAGAAGACATCTCTGCTTTTTTGTATGATATACCTGAATATTCTGACAACCTGAAAAGTTATGATCGAAAAGGTAATGATGCGATCAAGGAAATGCTGGATCTTATGCTGGCCAATGATTGTCTGGTATTGAATAATTTCAATGAAAAACGTAGAACAATTTTTCATGTTGAGGAAAAGTGAAAAACTCACCAAATCAGTCTTTCTGAGAATTTCTTGCAAAGGCAAGCGACGAAGAGTCTGATCTATAATGAAAAGTAATTAAAAATTTTAAATAAATTTCTGAGATTCTTCTTGAGAAAAAAAAAGATAGAATTCCTCAGAAAGACAGAAATTTAAGGATGGATTATGAGGCGAAAAGATATAGAGATTAAAGATAAAAAAATAATGTTCGATATCATGCAAAGAGCCGATGAATGTTGTCTGGCTATGAGCCTGAACGATCAACCTTATGTGATTCCAGTAAATTATGGTTTCACAGACAAAGCCATTTATATCCACTGTGCTCTGGCTGGTAAAAAACTCGAGATTATCAAACAAAATCCTAAAGTGTGCTTAACCTTTTGCGTTGATATGGACATCGATATGAGAGGTCCCGCCAACACCTGGACAACTCACTATCAAAGCGTTGTGGTCTTTGGTACAGCAGAATTGATCGAAGATCTGAAAGAAAGGCAAAAGGGAATGAATGTATTTCTTACCCATTATGCTGGAAAAGGAATGGATTTTGAAGACAAGCACCTGGCAAAAGTAATGGTAATAAAAGTAACGATTAACGAAATGACCGGAAAAAATAATTTAACAAAAACTTAGTTAATATCTAATACTATTTTTAAAATACAAATATCCAGTGTATGGTCTTCACTTATTGTCTTGCCTATATAAAGTTGATTTCAATTCTTGACACGAATAAAAATTTGGATATGTATAATGCGAAATGTTGGTTTATTAATAATTATTGGTTTAATAGTTTTTGGTTGTGTAAAAGAAGAAACTAAACATGCTGATATCACTTTCGATGTAAATGAAGCTTTATTGTCTTCTAAAAACATCTTTCCTGATATCAATATAAATTTCCATCCTCCAATTAATTGGGAAGAAATTGATCAAGAATTATTAAATACAATCCAAAGCAAAGTCTCTGATGCTCAAGATTCAACTGGTATAGATCCTGTGCCGATAAAGATATTCATGGATATGGAAAGATCATGTACTTGTTTTGTTTCAACCTTCAATAGTTCACTTCTGGCTCAAGATATAATAGAGAATTACTTAAATGATTTCAGGTCAGCAAACAACGAAATCAATCTGATAGAAGGCTCATTCTCACATAATGGAATTGATTTTCATCAAATTGTTTTTAGCAAAGAGGATTTCACATCAATTAAGCTGATTGCAAATGTTATAGATCAAAAAGTGTTTACGATAGAATATGTAGTTCCTACACAATATTATGAAGAAGAATTGAGATCAATTGAATCTTCAATTGGTTCAATTAAAATAAACTAAAGGAGACATTATGAAAAGAATCATTTCATTAATCATGCTTGTAGCGTTTATCGCCCTGGTTGGCTGTTCTGCCAATATTCACAAAGTAGGCAAAGGAGCCCAGGGTAATAATGTAATTGAAGCACGTCAATGGTATGTACTTTACGGTCTTGTACCTTTGAATGAAGTTGATACAAATCAAATGGCTGGCGATGCTGTAGATTATGAGATTAAAACAGAGCAAAGTCCACTGGATATTATCTTAAGTATGTTTACCGGTGCTGTAACCGTTTATTCTAGAACTGTTACAGTAACAAAATAGATACTTTATGTAATTGTTATTTTAGACTCTCCTGTCCAGGGGAGTCTTTTTTTTATGAAACGACTTGGCTCCAGTATAATCTTTGTTAATGATCAGAACCAGGTTCTGTTGTTTCTACGTGATGATAAGCCAGATCTTCCCTATCGCAATATGTGGGATGTACTGGGCGGTCATGTGGAATCGGATGAAACTCCAGAAGAATGTATTGTCCGAGAAATGAAGGAAGAGATCGATCTTGATCTAAAAGACTTCCAATTACTTTGCTGCAAAGAATTTGATGACCGCATAGAATACACTTATTGGAAGAAATCCAACTTGAAAATTGAAGAAATAAATTTAAT
>Ga0164310_10001755_pt1 | contig 12426 bp, 12 predicted proteins | sample GuaBasSedimGuay1_FD_121795 | JGI IMG/M metagenome (GOLD analysis project Ga0164310, IMG submission 121795) | Subseafloor sediment microbial communities from Guaymas Basin, Gulf of California, Mexico - Guay1, Core 4569-9, 0-3 cm | ecosystem: Environmental > Aquatic > Marine > Hydrothermal vents... | reverse complement strand
GATTAAAGGAAGGTGTGAAGAGATTGGTCAACAATTTAGAAGAATAGAGTCTCCGCGAGCTTTGCGTCTTCTCTGGGTTCTTTGCGGTTAAATAGAGACTCACTAATTGACTAAATCATAGTAGTGGAGAAAATTATGTCTCCAATATCATACACATTAGATCTTGCCACTCGTGCTAAAGCAGCACTGAACTATTTCATCCAGAACCCGGATCCCGAGACCATTGCCAGGGAGAGTTTGAGATATCTGAAAGAGGTCTTTTAAAGTACCCTCGGAAGGTCAACTCTGATTATTTAGTAACAGGTTATTGATTCGATTAACCGATCAATAGTTATCATCAGAAAGGAGGCTAAAAATGAGCAACCAGCAAATCCCTCGTCCTGAATATCCCCGACCTCAGATGCGTCGGGAGTTCTGGTTGAATCTAAATGGCATCTGGCAATTTGAGATCGACCCAGGGCTTTCCGGACAGGAGAAAGGATGGGTGTGGGGCAAGGAGTTTTCCAAAGAGATTTTGGTTCCCTTCTGTCCGGAAAGCGAACTTTCTGGGATTAAAAACCGGGATTTTATGCCTTCAGTTTGGTACCGGCGTAGTTTCAAGATTCCAGAGAATTGGAGTAACAAGCATGTTTGGCTTCACTTTGGTGCGGTGGATTACGAAGCCACCGTCTGGCTGAACGGCCGCCTTGTAGGTGACCACCGCGGTGGATATACGCCCTTTGCTTTTGATATCACCGACTTTCTCCAGAAGGGAGAAAATGAACTAGTGCTCAGGGTATTCGATGACACCCGCAGCCCCACTCAACCTACTGGTAAGCAGTCGACCCGATTCGATTCTTACGGTTGTCTTTACACTCGGACAACTGGCATCTGGCAGACTGTCTGGCTGGAAGCTGTGCCAGAGCCCCATATCACCTCCTTGCGGATGATTCCAGATCTGGACGCTGGACGAATGATCCTCACGGCCAGCCTTAATCGTCCCTTTGCCGGCCTAAAACTTCGGGCCGTGGCACAGGTAGATGGTAGAGCTGTTGCCCAGGCAGAGACATCCGCCTTTGCCCAATCGGTTCTTCTCGTGCTGGAGCCGGAGGAGGTCCGGGCCTGGTCACCCTCCGATCCCTTCCTTTACGATTTGATCCTCACGCTTGAAGAAGATGGCACCGTGGTTGATCGCGTAGAAAGCTACTTCGGACTTCGCAAAGTACATATTCAAGCGGAGAAAATCCTTCTTAATAATCAACCTGTTTTCCAGCGTCTGGTGCTGGATCAAGGGTTCTATCCCGATGGAATCTACACCGCGCCGACTGATGAGGCTTTGAAGCACGATATTGAGATTGCAAAAGGCCTGGGGTTCAATGGGGCGCGACTTCACCAGAAGGTATTCGAACCTCGTTTTCTCTACTGGGCCGATAGGCTGGGCTATCTGGTCTGGGGAGAATACCCCAACTGGGGAATCGATCACAGCCGTCCCGAATTACTGGAGTATATATTGCCAGAATGGTTAGAGGCGGTAGACCGCGATTTTAACCATCCTTCTATTGTTGGCTGGTGTCCCTTCAATGAGACCCCGAGGGAACAAGATCCGCAGTTGATTCGCACCGTCTATCGAACCACCAAGCTGGTAGACCCCAGTCGGCCGGTTATTGATACCTCAGGCTATGTTCATGTGGAGACCGATGTCTACGACTGCCACAACTACGAGCAGGATGCGAAGAAATTTGCGGCCTTTTTTGAACCTTTTCGAAAGGGCGAGTCGCCCTGGCGGAACTATCCAGATCACAACGTTCCCTGGAAGGGGCAACCTTATTTTGTCAGCGAATACGGAGGCATCTGGTGGAATCCCGGGCAGAAAGATGAGAAAAGTTGGGGATACGGCCAAAGGCCGAGGTCAGAGGAGGAGTTTTTACAGCGCTACCGGGCATTGACCGAGGCACTGCTTTTCCACCCCAGGATGTGTGGTTTCTGCTATACCCAGCTATACGACATTGAGCAGGAGGTCAATGGGCTTTACACCTACGATCGAAAGCCAAAGTTTGACCCTGGGAAGATTCGAGCTATCAACAGCCAACTGGCGGTGATTGAGGAGAAAGAGTGAAACGTGAAAAGTGAGCGATGAAAAATGAAAAAACAGAGAGCATCTTGTGTCTTGTCCCGAAATGTGTTGACAGAAGTTTCACTGTTTCCGCTGCATATCGAGAGGCTGTGTTTCGTAGCTTAGACCCATGTACAGTCATCCTTCCCTGTAGATGTTGATAGATTCAGAAGTCAATCTCTTGGCCACCCTGATCGAGGTGAGTTTTTCACATAGTAGAAACTGGGTCTTCAAGATGCCGATCATTCTCTCAGCTAAAGGGTTCTCATAGACATGGCTTTCTTCGATCATGCTGACCTTTACCCCCTGGCTTTCCAGCATCCGTACATATGTGTCACTGCAATACTGAATACCTCGATCAGAGTGATGCATAAGTCTGTGGGGCCATGAGACGCTTCTTGAGGCTATTTTTAGCGCTCTTTGGCACCCCTCCTATGGCCAACCAAACTGGTGCTGAGGTCATAACCCACGACCTTGTGCGAATAGGCATCGATGATCAGGGCCAAGTAGCAGAAGCCCTCCAGCGTCTTTAAACAGGTTAGGTCAGCCACGAACACCTGATTGGGGCGGATAATGCCCATCTGCCCGATGAGATTTGGATACCTGCGGAACCGATGCCGCCAGTAGGTTGTTGTTTCGCAAAATCGTAAACAATCTATCTCGGTCCGTCCTGACGCCTAATACTTTCAACATCTTGTGAAGCTTTCTACCACCTACTTGCGGCTGTTTCTGTCTGATGCTTCTCACCGCGTCCAAAATTATATGATACTCAAAAAGACGCTGCACGTTTGCCTACGCCGCTTATGATGTGCCTGGCGGGACACCCCGAAGACGCGACAGATCTGGCCTTTCCTATAGCTGAGATGCTGTGCCTTCGCTTTGAAGAAGGCATTTTGGGCTCCTTTAGGCCAAAAGTTTTTTGCATCGATCTCATACTCCTGCTTCGCACTTTCGACTAAGAACCTCAGAGAAAGGACCTTCAAATGGGCTTGAGCCAAAGCCGACTCCGGCTGCTGTCAGCTTTCATCTCGGCTCGCACCACCTCGTGGATTAAGCAGTCTTTGCCAAATTTCCTCAACCTAATGTAGAAGGTACTATTACTTGTAATATCGTAAATTTCTGGTCTCCGGAACAGTTAACGTTCCAGATTCAATCTCAGAGACAACCTTTTGCTTAAAAACCGTACTGTAATGACAATATCTCCTTCTCCTGATATAGCGACACCTTCCCTTAAGGTGTCAACCCAAATCAGAACTGCACAGAAACAAATTCTTCACATAAACTGTTTAGCGATAAAATCATACAAGTCTTTCTCATCGTAGGCAGCATCGGCGATAAAGATCAATCTTATTTTACTGCCGCAGGACCTCTTGAGCTTGCGGATGAGCTTGCAGAAGTCTTTTCAACTTTAATGAAGGGAGGTAAGATGGTGGAATTTCATTATGATAGAATTCAGAGACCACTATGGAGGGTGAATGATGCCGACCTACGCGATCCGGCGGTTTTCCTTCGTGACGATTTGGCATACCTGTTTTTCACCTACTATGACTTCAACAACGTAACCTGGCATATTGGCATGGCCACGACCGAGGATTTCGTTAGCTTCAGCAAAATCCGGCTGATCTCGCCGGAAGGCTATGCATCTCCCGGTAATGTCATTCAGATCGGCGACCAGTTTGTCTTGTGCTATCAGCAGTACCGCAATTTCCCGCATACTATCTGTCTGTCACGTTCCCACGATCTGTATCACTGGTCTGAACCTGAGGTAGTTTTCAACACCGGAAGCAACAACAGATGGAACATCGACAGAAGGGTCATCGACCCGTATCTGGTAGTTTGGGACAAGAAGTACTATTGTTTCTATACTGGTTCGACGCGCTGGGGCCGTCCCAGCGGTTACAATATGATTGGTGTCGCCTGCTCCAATGACCTGAAAAATTGGGAAGATCTGACATTAGACAAGCCCGCCATTGGTGTCGACTTCGACTGGGAGCAGCCGGACGGCAATGAGAACAACTGCGTTATTCGCAAAAACGGCAAGTGGTTTATGCTCTACTCGGCTTCTTTGGCCAACCAGAGAATAGCTTGCGCAGTCAGCGATGACCTGATCCATTGGCAAAAGGGCGGGCTGTGCGATATTCCGGTGATGGATGCTTCAGTTGGTCACTTTGGCGCGCCGTTCATCATCGAGGGCCTGAGCGGCGCTGATACTTGGCACATGATATGCCAAGGGAAAGACGCCGACGAAAGGATGAGCCTCTTCCTGTTCGAAAGCAGAGACTTGATACACTGGAGATGATAGGGTTTCCAAACCAAGAACAGCCAACAAGAGAGTCGACCGAACACGGGAAACCGGACCGCTCACGCAGGCCGTTACGAAAAAAGGACTAATGCGCAATGTCATTCTATCGTAAGGGAACTTGTAAAACAAGGTACCTCACATTTTCCCGACCAAAAGGAGCGTGAAGAAAACCTTACCTATTGCCATGTCTGTCTGAAAAAATGCGAGCTGACAAAAGAGCATATTCCACCAAAGAGCGCTATTAAGGAATAGAATAGGCTTTGGAAAGACTTGTTCAACCAGGAGATAAAGCATCGAAACGGGTGACACATATAAAAAGCAGACCATGGGTAAAGACTATCTGAAAAATGCAACAATGAAACATGTCCTATTCATGCCAAAGAATATGTGAAAATCGGCTAGACAACTTGTTGAGAAACCAGAGTCGTTTGGTTCTTTTGGAGAGGCGAGAGTCTTTAGCGTAGATGTCAATCCTCTTTGGGTTGCCAAGGAAGTAGTAGCAATAATCTTAACTGTGGGACCAGCTTCCTATGCTAGACATGCCCTGGATTAAGACATTTTCTGCTAAATAAAGATTCTACGTTTCTACCTTCGTTTAAGTTGTTTTTCTCTCCTGGTGCCTGATTGACCGGAAGCCGGTACCATTTTGAGATGCCACACAAAGACAGATACCTGTGCACCGGGATTCAAGCTTGCAGGCATAGAAATTTCTTGATCTCCTTTTGGTTTCATTCACGCCAGCATAATCGGCAAAGGCTATGGTCTGAATACACTGGCAGATATCAGAACTTAGTGTGCAGAAAAGAGAGAGAATAAGGATTCACGTGTTACGCTTTCGCTTCATCCTCGAATAACGGGTGTTGATTCAATTCAGTCTTCACTGTCGCAGCATAGAACGAAACCCCAAATTGACCTTTTATCCGAGGCAAAAAGAAGCGCGGTGGATTAGCCCACACAAAGTAACAGAATGGCAAAATTAGAAAGGGGGAGAAATAAAATGCCATGGATAGATAGAGAGTTGTGCACGGGTTGCCAAATATGCATCGCTGAATGTCCTGTAGGGGCAATTTCGACGGAAGAAGAGACTGCCTTTATAAGAGAAGATGAGTGCATCCGATGCGGGGTTTGTCACGATGTATGCCCGAATGATGCAGTTCGTCATGATGGAGAGCGAATCCCTGAAGAAGTGCAAGCTAATTTGGCCTGGGCCAAAAAGTTGCTAGCGCACGAATATTATTCCAATGATAAAACAAAGCAAAAACAGCTTATCGACCGGCTACAACGCTTGTTTCTTAAAAATAAGAAGGTTGCGGAAAAAACTATTGACCAACTTGGGATTCTGCGTGATACGGAATACGCCGACTAAACCAAGACGGAGAATCGTTCTTTTAAATGGCTGTTGCAGGCGAAAAAGCCCGCTGCCCCTGAACGCCACGTCGCAGTACATAGACCAAGGTGGATCTGGAGCTTGCGATGAAAATTGTTGATTGCCGGAAAGGCACACATAATAATGCGTATTTTGATAGATACTCAAGGGAAAAGACACATCTATAAAAACAAAATAGAGAGGAGTGAAACATTGGATCAAGTAGTTAAGATCATGCCGTGCCTGGATATGCAGAACGGACGCGTTGTCAAGGGCGTCCATTTCGTGGACATACGGGACGCTGGTGATCCGGTCGAATGCGCACGAGCCTATTGTGAGTCTGGCGCAGATGAACTGGCACTACTGGATATCACAGCTACGGTGGAAGGCAGAACCACCATGCTCGACGTAGTTAAACGCGTCGCTGAAGTCACAACTGTGCCATTCACCGTTGGCGGCGGTATATCTGATGTTAAATCGGCCGAGTTAGTGCTAGACGCGGGAGCAAACAAGGTATCCATCAGTAGTGCCGCCTTTCGGAAACCTGAGCTGATCGAAGAGATGGTTAAAGCGCTGGGACCCGAGAAGATAACAGTGGCCATCGACGTAGATCAGAACCCAGCTATGCCCTCGGGCTATGAAGTATATATTGATGGAGGACGGACAGCCACTGGCGCAGATGCGATCGAATGGGCGAAGCGCGTTGACGGATACGGTGTTCCCGTTATTTTACCTACAAGCAAAGCGACCGATGGAGTGCAGACCGGTTATGATCTGCCGCTGATCAAAGCGATTAAGGAAGCGGTTTCGGCCGATGTCGTGGCCTCCGGCGGCGCAGGGGAATTGGGTCATTTCTATCAGGCAGTTGAAGCAGGCGCCACAATCTTACTTGCCGCATCTGTGTTCCATCTTGGAATCATTAAGATTGGTGACTTGAAGGACTACCTACGTAACCGGGGTGTTTCTGTCCGCTGAAGCCTAATGTGGGCAACTCTGGATCAGTTATCCACTTGTTTGCGGGAAGGTTATAGACTTTTTCGTAATCACGGCATTTCCACAAGACGAAGTCGTTCACTGCACCTTGTTGTAATTCCATGATAGAACTTCGGGACACACTCTAAACCTAAAGGCGAGACTCGTCGCTTTGAGGCGGAGCCTACCTGGTAGCATGATATATCAAGTGAGACATCCTGAGGATAAATCTGTCAACCATAATGTAAACACCTGACAAGAGAGGAGCCTTCGCGAGCGGACGAATCCCTTTCACAAAAGGATGGCGGTCTTTTCTGAGCGGCGCCGTAATATGCGCGTCGACCCGACGCCATGACGCGAAGTATGATTTTTGAAATGTTTTCAGCCAAAATGGCCTGCAGTAAATTTTCCAAGGCAATTAATGGCGCAGCTCACTCGTGCTGAACGCCGGGCCCTATTGCGGGTTGACTCTTTTTTGTCCAATCCTTCTCTTGAAGCATATTTAATCGCTCAGAGGTTTTCATCGGCGGACCGCGACATGGTTGCAAATTAGGCAAGTATAAGCTAACCGAATGATATGCTCGGTTTACTCTTTGTTATAGGCATCTATTTTTCAGGGTCGACCAAATTTTCCCCTTGACAGACCCGATTCCGTTTGTTATACTTTTATACGAGCAAGGGCAGAGGCGCAATTCTCCAAGAGTAATCGGAAAACAGAAGGGGAGTAGACCGCAGTTTCCGGCGAAAGGGGAGAGTTGCCGAAGTCTGAGACTCTTCTACTCGGAGTTTCAGGCTGGGCCTGCAGACAATATCTGCAGGACTGTCACAGTGAGGAAAGCTGTGGAGCGCTGCATTGCGACTGTGAGAGCAGTTGACAAGGCCTTGTCTGCCTTTTGCAACTGCTTTTTTTATGCAGATTCTCTCTCTAATTGCTGATATGTCTGCGCACAGACGTATCTTAGACTGCGAGGTGAAGGCATGGTAAGATTCGAAGGTTCTTATGTGGCTCTCGTAACCCCTTTCAAACAGGGGGAGGTGAACGAGGAGAGGCTCCGAGAGCTGGTGGAATTCCAGATTGCCAATGGGACCGATGGGATAGTGCCCTGTGGTACAACAGGGGAATCGGCAACTCTTTCTTTCCAGGAGCACTGTCGGGTAATAGAGGTCGTCGTTGACGCTGTGGCCGGGCGAGTGCCAGTGCTGGCAGGGGCTGGTTCTAACAGCACCAGAGAGGCAATAGAGTTACTCGACCACGCAGCAGAAGCAGGGGCAGATGGCGCCCTGGTTATTACCCCCTATTATAACAAACCGACCCAAGAGGGGCTTTATCAACACTTCTCAGAGCTGAACCGGAATACCAAACTTCCCATAGTGATGTACAATGTACCTGGCAGGACCTCCGTGAATATGCTGCCTGACACTGTGGCAAGGCTTTCTGAGCAGGAGAACATCGTCGGCATAAAAGAGGCCAGCGGCAATCTCTCACAAATAGCCGAGATTCTGACGAAGTGCAGTCCCGATTTTGTGGTTCTCTCAGGGGACGATATGACCACGCTGCCCATCCTTGCCGTGGGAGGCAAGGGAGTGATCTCCGTAGTGGCGAACATCGCCCCCAGAGAGGTAGCCGACATGGTTGACTATTTTCTCAGCGGCCAGTTTAAACAGGCCTTGGACTTACACCTGAGACTCTATCCCCTTTCCCGGGCTATGTTCTTGGAAACAAATCCCGCGCCGGTGAAAACTGCCCTGAATCTTTTGGGTAAAGATGTGGGTGATGTGCGATTGCCTCTGGTGAATATCTCCCAGTCCAGCCTGCAGAAGCTGCGGAACGTTATGAAAGAATTCGGTTTTTCTGTATGAAGGCAGTTAGCGAGGGTGACAACCCACAAAATCGGGAGTAACCATATAGGGCAAAATACAGATTGAAAATTTAAGGCTCAATTCTGTATGAGTTCTGCTCCTGGGTTCTTTGCAATTTCAAAAACAGATTGTTCAGGAAAGGCAGAAAGGAGAAGATGACTAAAGGTCCTATGAACATACTCAGGGATAGATTGGGAAGAGAAGATTACCGGAAACTTATCAGGATAGACAATCCTCAGCTTCACCAGTTTGTGGCTCGTTATGTGGAGCTCTGCAATCCTGACGAGGTCTTTGTTTGCAGTGACTCTCCCGAAGATATCCAATATATCAGAGAGGAAGCCATAAGGACAGGGGAGGAGAAGAAACTTGCGGTAGAGGGGCACACTGTCCATTTTGATGGCTATTACGACCAGGCAAGGGATAAGGAAAACACCAGATTTCTTCTGCCCCCCAGCATTGATCTGGGGCCTCACATAAAGGCCACAGACAAAGAGAAAGGACTGAGAGAGATTCATACTATCTTGAAGAATATCATGCGAGGACACCGGTTGTATGTTTGCTTCTTCTGTCTGGGTCCTGTCAATTCCGAGTTCACCATACCTGCCGTTCAGCTTACGGATTCTGCCTATGTGGCCCATAGCGAAGGTCTGCTTTATAGACCAGGCTACGAGGAGTTCAGGAGATTGGGAAACTCTGCCCGATTCTTCCGATTTGTGCATTCCCAGGGTGAACTTCAAGGAGGGGTAAGTAAAAATGTTAAGCAGCGCAGGATATACATTGATCTGGAGAATGAGGCAGTATACACCGCGAACAGCCAATATGGTGGCAACACAATCGGACTTAAGAAATTGGCCCTACGCTTGGCCATAAATAGGGCGTCAAAAGAAGGCTGGTTGGCAGAACATATGTTTCTTATGGGGGTGCACGGCCCAGGAGACAGAGTCACCTATTTTACCGGGGCATTCCCCTCACTCTGTGGGAAAACCTCCACTGCTATGTTGCAAAACGAGACCATAGTGGGAGATGATATAGCCTATCTGAGGATAAGAGATGGAGAGGTTCGAGCAGTCAACGTAGAAAAAGGAATTTTCGGAATAATCCAAGGGGTGAACTCACAAGACGACCCGATTCTGTGGAAGGCACTTCACTCCCCTGGCGAGATCATATTCTCCAATGTGTTGGTTACCGAAAAAGGCGAAGTATATTGGATCGACAAAAACGCAGAGACTCCGTCCAAGGGAGTCAATCATTCGGGACAGTGGTTCCTGGGGAAAAGAGACGCAGAGGGCAATTTGATACCACCTTCCCATCCCAACGCCCGGTTTACACTAGAATTGAAACTCCTACGGAACGTGGACTCTGAGCTGGACAACCCGGAGGGAGTGGTGGTAGGGGGGATAGTCTACGGAGGCAGGGATTCGGATACCTGGGTGCCAGTGGAAGAATCCTTCGACTGGGTACACGGCGTCATAACCAAAGGGGCATCCCTGGAGTCGGAGACTACGGCAGCCACCCTGGGAAAGGAAGGCGTTAGGAAGTTCAATCCAATGTCAAACCTGGATTTTCTCTCTATACCGGTCAGCAGATACATACAGGATTACCTGAAGTTTGGTGATGCCTTAAGCAATCCTCCTCCGATATTTTCGGTGAATTACTTCCTAAGGGACTCGAAAGGCAATTTTCTGAATGACAAGAACGACAAAATTATCTGGCTTAAATGGATGGAACTTCGCTCCCACAGAGAAGCGAAGGTGATAGAAACACCCACCGGCTTTATTCCAAAATATCAGGACCTTAGGGTATTGTTCAAAAACGTACTTGCAAAAGATTACCCTGAAGAGGCTTATCTGAGACAGTTCACACTGAGGGTTCCAGAAAATTTGGCTGCAGTTGAACGGATAATAAATATATATAGGGAGAAGGTCCCGGATACTCCGCAAATTCTTTTTCAGATATTAGAGGAACAAAGGAATCGTCTGAACAAGGCAAGAGAAAGATACGGAGATTATATCCCGCCTAATAGATTCTAATTGGCCACTCAAGGCCAAATAGTGATCAACAAAGCGTCCGCAGATTTCGGGCCTGAGACAGATCCGGATCAAGTAATTTGCGTGTGTTGGTGGGTAAGCAAGAAAAGTTACGATAAAATCTTCTTCAGCCCAAAGAGGTGTTCTGATGCCCCTGTATCCAAGGCAGTCTGATTTGGTACAGCTCCACATCTTCCCTGGGGAGGCCTATGCCGAAATGGTGAAAGAGGCCTTGGAGAAGCAGGGAATCCCGTGCCTGCTTCAGAAAGACAGCTTAAGTTCGATTTATGTTGTCCAGGGTTCCACAGACAGCTGCCCCACTCGAATTTTGGTGAGGGAAGAAGACCTTTCTCGGGCGACTTCGATTATGGAACAGATGATAGATCACATCTGACAACCATCGCCAACTCACCGCACTTTTCTTTTTGTCATAGCGGGTACACAGAGCTGGCAGAGTATAGCAGGTGAGACATAATCTGCTCCTGAACCTTTGAGGTGCCTTTGCGTCCCCTGCGCCTCCGTGGTGCGTTTTGGAGAAGATAAGACAACGGAGGGGTGCAACTTTTATAAACGAACCGTACATCGAGGTGTCGTACTATGATTAAGGCAGTTGTATATGGCGCTGCAGGTAGGATGGGCAGAAGGATTGCTTCTCTTATGACCGAAAGCGACGACATAGAGCTGGTCGGAGCAATTGAGGCATGGGCCAGTCCGGCCATTGGTAAAAATGTTGGTGAACTTATCGGTTCAGAAAGGCTTGGAATAACTGTCACCTCCAATCTGGACGAGGTTATCCAGCATACCGACGTAGTGGTTGATTTCACGGCCCCCGAGGCCAGCTTAGCTGCCGCAAGGGTGTATGCTTCAGCAGGAAAGGCGGCAGTGGTAGGCACCACCGGGTTTTCTGACCGACAGTTAGCCGCATTCAGAGAGATAGCGGCTGGCGTTCCCTGCGTCTTCTCTCCCAATTTCAGTGTCGGAGTGAACCTCTTATTCAAGTTAGTAGAGGAGACTGCTGCAGTCCTGGGGGAGGACTTCGATGTGGAGATTATAGAAAGTCACCATCGATTTAAGAAAGACGCTCCCAGTGGCACTGCGAAGCGGCTTGCCCAAATAGCCGCATCTGCGCTCGGTTACAATCTTGAAGATGTAGCCATCCACGGCCGTAAAGGTCTGACAGGTGAGCGAAAGAGGAACCAGATTGGAATCCACGCCGTCCGAGCAGGAGATATTGTGGGTGAGCACACGGTTCTGTTTGGTGGGATTGGAGAGAAGGTTGAGCTTCTCCATCGAGCCTCCAGCCGCGATGCCTTTGCCCAGGGTGCCCTGCGAGCAGTTAGATTCGTGGCCCGGGCAAAACCAGGACTTTATGATATGATGGACGTCCTGGGACTAAAGGAAAATCGACTGACTGCTCCGTAATAGCTTCAATCAGTGCGTAAGATGCCAGAAAAGTCGGCAATTGAGCGTGATCTTCCTTGACATAGATACGCTCCTTTTGTATATTACAACAGCATCGTTAATCAGTCTGCTAGTATGCAAAAGGAGCGATTTTTTATGTTCCGGCAGGAGGGGGTGTAGTTTATGGATTTAGGAGGCAAGAAGGCGTTAGTCACGGGTGCCAGTCGCGGTATCGGTAAAGCAACGGCCCTAGCATTGGCCAAGGAGGGGGCGGATGTTGCGATTAATTATGTCAATAATGGAAATCTGGCTTCAGAAGTAGCGGAGCAGATCGAGTCCATGGGCAGCAAAACTCTGGTGCTGCAAGCCGATGTTGGTGACAGCCAACAAGTGAAGTCCATGTTTC
>Ga0164310_10001752_pt1 | contig 12438 bp, 8 predicted proteins | sample GuaBasSedimGuay1_FD_121795 | JGI IMG/M metagenome (GOLD analysis project Ga0164310, IMG submission 121795) | Subseafloor sediment microbial communities from Guaymas Basin, Gulf of California, Mexico - Guay1, Core 4569-9, 0-3 cm | ecosystem: Environmental > Aquatic > Marine > Hydrothermal vents >... | reverse complement strand
TAAAACAGGAAGGCGCTGGTAAAGAGGAAACTTTGGTCAAGGGTAGCTTTAGCTCTGATCTTATTTGGGGATGCTTGCAAGCAAAGTTAAATTATGAATTTACCCAACTTACTGAGCCTTTTGATCTTGATACCTTTTATATCTCCCAGGGAGATGCTGATGTGCCTTTAATTCTTAGAGACCATCCTTGGGGTACCACAAATACAGGGGAGGCAACATATGAAGTGGAATTCCTTCCTGGTGGAACTCTTTCCAATGGCTGGAATTATCTGGGTATGAAGGTTACAAATCTGCTTACAGGACAGGAATTAGGCAAGGATTATTGGGCGCCAAGTCATGCCGAAACCTTTGGCCCCATCGGTCATTATATTATTGAAAATGGTGAGTATACTGGGTTTGTCTTTTCCTATGCAGGATGGGATCCCATATTTGAGGGTGCACCAGATCATGTTTATTGTACCACTTCAGTTGTAGATACTATTACCTACACTTTCAGTCACTATATCTGTCTGTGTGGCTACAGAATTCGGATGGATTACGGTGGTCTGTATAGCGATGGTGGCACTAAAGATTTCGAGGCTGGGGATAAAATAACCATTAAATTCAGGGGCGGAGTTCGAGGCCCCTTCCCAACTGTGGGTACCACGCTTAGAGCTGTTGCTACCCCAGCTTCAGCGCTAACCTCGAAATCGGATGTTGAGAAAGCTCTGGAGAAGATAAAAATTGTACCTAATCCTTATTTAGTTGGTCATATTGCCCAAAGAAGCGGTGACTACGCCAGACTGTTCTTTGTGGGTCTACCTGCCGAATGTGATATTCACATCTATACTGTAGCAGGAGATAAGGTTGCTACCATTCACCATAATAACGGCGAAGGTACTGATGAGTGGAATATACTTAGCGATGGAAGGCAACGTATTGTGAGTGGCGTTTATCTTGCTTATATCAAAGAATCCAAGACTGGAGCCTCGGTCATCAAAAAGTTTGCTATTGTGCGAGGAGGTTTCAGACATATTAGATAAAGTAAGATAGTTTGGGACTTCTCCATCTTAAGATAAAAAAATCGAGGAGGTTAACATGAAGAAAATTATTGTAGTGGTTTTGGTGCTTGCAGTTGCGTTGTTGGCTACCAGTGCCTCCGCACAGCAGGCTTCTACCACGGGAGCCTTTACTAAAGCTGGTAGTGCAGGGGCTCAATTTCTGAAAATCGGAGTAGGGGCTAAAGCTATGGCAATGGGTGGTGCTTTTTCTAGTATTGCCGACGATGCTTCTGCCCTTTATTGGAACCCAGCAGGAATAGCAAGTCTGGACGGACTTAATTTCCATCTCACTTATACTGATTGGATTGCTGATCTTACCTTGAGTTATTTGGCGATCTCTGTTCCTGCCAGTCAACGGGTTAAAATCGGATTCAGTTTTACCAGTCTCGCTTACGGTGATCCAATGGATATTACCACCATTGAGCAGCCTGAAGGTACCGGCGCCACTTTTGATGCCTCTGACATTGCTTTCGGTGTTTCCTGTGCGATGGCGTTAACCGATAAGTTTTCTTTAGGGATAACTGCCAAATATGTGCGGAATCAAATTTGGGACTTGAGTGCCTCCGGGTTCGCTCTGGATGTCGGGAGTATCTATAATACTGGCTACAAGGGCATCAAATTTGGAATGGCTATTTCAAACTATGGTGCTGATAGAGCATTCAGTGGACAGTCACTTATCGTGAGCTATGATCCTGATCCAGAGACCGATTACGCTCCCTGGGAAAGCCAGTTATATAATACACCTTTCCCACTGCCGCTAAACTTTCATGCTGGAATATCTACAGATGTGTTTAAAGGGTTACTCCAGGATATGGAGAATCATTCCCTCGTTGTGGCGATAGATTTTCTTCACCCCAATGATAATAAAGAAAGGTTGAAAATGGGTGTAGAATACGGTTGGAGTAATCTGGTTTTTCTCCGCGGTGGTTGGCAATATTGTCCTAAATATACCATCAAGCATACCGACGAGCTGGGGAATGTTCTCTCCGAAGAAAGTTATAATACTGCATCTTTAGGATTGTCTTTTGGTGGTGGGCTTAAGTTTAAATTGGGTGGTGGTACCTCGGCCTGTTTAGATTATGCTTATTCTGACTTAGGCGATCTTAAGCAAGCGCATAGGTTTTCCATCAATTTCAAGATGTAAAAGAGTATTTTCGGGTGTGACAGTATAAGAAATGTTAGATTGAGGGGCTGTAATCTATAATGCAGCTCCTCTTTTTTTTAGGGAGAGAAAAGCATGAAAAAGGGTAGGATTTCTATTTTCTTTCTTCTACTCTCAATATGGGTTGGCCATATTTTTGCGACTCAGCAAGATGGCAATTTAATTTATTTTGTAGATACAGCTAATTTCAAGATGCTTGAACAGGACAAAACGTTTTTTCAACTTTATTTTTATGTTGCTCCCAGCCAGTTGGACTTCAGGAAAGAAGAAGGTAAATACATAGCGAGTTTCCAAATTCATTTGACCTTAAGAGATACCCTGGGTAATGAAGTGAAGGATGAAACATGGAAAAATCTGGTAATGTTAAACACCCTTCAAGAGACAAAAGTTGGTACTCCCATATTTGACGTACAAAGTTACCTCTTAGATCCAGGGATATACGATTTACACATAAGGGTAACTGATTTGAATTCAGATAAATATGGTGATCTATCAAGTAAGGTACGGGTAAGGAGATTCAGTGACGATAGATTTGAGCTCAGTGATATTCAATTTGCTATTTCTATTAAGAGGTCAAATTCAAAAATGGACAGGTATTTCAAAAGTGGTTTGAAAATAATGCCCAATCCTACTCGAATATTTGGTATAAATTTACCTATAATGTATTTCTATCTGGAAGTGTACAACCTTAATTACAAGGAAGGAGGTAATGGTACCTACGAGTACGAAATTTGTGTCTATGATGAGAATAATAGAAAAGTAATTACAGTTCCGAAGGTTAAAAAGCCAATACTTAGTAGAACCGAGATAATCAATAATGGTTTGAATGTAATCAAGCTTGCGACCGGATACTATATTTTGTCTATAAAAGTTCAAGATAATACCAACGGAAACGTAGCTATAGCTCAAGATAGGTTCCAGATTTATAGACCGCCAGCAGGCCCTATTGCAAAGTTGAGTAAATTTCCAGTATTGACTGAAAAATTAGCTCAAGAATATTACGATGAGATTAAATATATCGCTACAAAAGACGAATTGAAAATTTACAAGAGTTTAAACCTAGAAGGGAAGAGAAATTTTCTACAAAAATTCTGGAATGACCGGGATCCTGATCCAAATACACCAATGAATGAAGCCTATCAGGAACACCTGCGTAGGTTAAAATATGTACGTGAACATTTTTCTTCTAGTTTAAAAGATGGTTTAAAAACTGATATGGGACGTATCTATATTATCTATGGCGAACCGGATGAAATCGAAAGGCATTTGCGCGAAGCAGGGTATAAACCTTATGAAATTTGGAAATATTTTAGCAAACAGGGTGGAATAGAGTTTATCTTTGCTGATATAAAAGGTACTGGTGAATATGAATTACTCCATTCGACTGCGAGAAAAGAACGAAAAGATTATGATTGGCGAAAATGGATTAAGGTTCGTTAATTATTTTACCATGGAAAAATAAAAAGATGAAAAGACTATTTCGGATAGTTTTCTTACTTTGTAGCTTATTATACCCGCTTGATGGACGTGGGCAAGAGGAATTACCTCACATGATGCCCCCTGGAGTACCGCGATTTTCAATTGATGCACTCTGTTTCCAAGCTATGGAAAAGGAATCAACTTATGTTGAAGTGTGTTACAAGATAGTTAATGATGAGCTGCAGTTTGCGAAAACTCGAAATGGATACAAAGCGAGTTTTGAAGTCCAGATTCTTGTGAATGATAGTGCAGGAAATCAAGTTGCTGGAGGATCTTGGCGAGATGAGATAAAAGTAAAAACTTTTGATGAAACTAATTCTCGACTGGCTTTTAGGGTTAACTTTGTGCCATTTATTTTAGGGCCCGGAACTTACCATCTAAAAGTCAAAATCATTGATTTAGATTCAAAACTAAGTGGAGAAGTTAAAAAAGTCCTTTATGTTCCGTTTTATGGTGCAAAAGATTTTTCCATGAGTACTATAGAATTAGCTAACAGTATAGTCCGTCAGAAAACTAGTTCACGTTTTGTGAAAAGTGGGTATATGGTTGTACCAAACGTCTCTAGAACATTTAACGCATTGTTGAATCCGAGCTTGTATATTTATTATGAGATTTATAATTTTTTTTCAGACAGTTTAGGTGATAAGGGTATCTTTGATGTTGAATATTGCATTTTTAATAAAGATGGAAATGTTGTCCACATAGAATCGAAAACTTTTCCCAAGCTTGGGGAAAACGTTGCTCAATATTCTAAGTTTGATGTAAGCTCATACGAGTCGGGAGCCTATAGGCTGCGTGTGAGAGTTAAAGACGAACAAACAGGGGAAAACATAGAAGAGTATTCGGATTTTAGTGTCACTCGACCATATTGGTCGATTATTGGTCAAGATTTTTATCAGGTTGTAAAACAGTTAAGCTACATTGCTTCAAAATCAGAGATAGACAAACTCAAGAAAGAAAAATTTGAAAATAGAGCGAAAGCTTTGGTCGAGTTTTGGAAAAAAAGAGATCCAACTCCTGGAACTCCTTGCAATGAGACAATGCTTGAGTATTACAGAAGACTCCGTTATGCTAATGAACATTTTTCCACCAAGATACAGCAAGGATGGTTGACTGATCGAGGAAGAATATATATTACCTATGGTCCACCCGATCAGGTTGAACGACATCCCTATGAGAGAAATAGTAAGCCTTACCAGGTGTGGTATTATTACACCAATAATTACGAATTTGTTTTTGTTGATCAAACTGGATTTGGATATTTTATACTCGTTTATCCTCCTTACTGGCTCGAAAATCGGTAAAAAGAATAACTTTTCTCAAGGTTATATCCTTGGTAAAGTAAGGGGGAAAACTATTTTTTCTGTCCGATCTGAATAATCAGCACCCTCCAGAAAAACCATCCATAAAACCTTGACTATTTATATTCAATTTGTTATATTTAGTAATACAATTCTCAAGCCGTGATTTTTTATGGAAGGAGAGGATACTAATGAGTGACCAACGATTAAAATCCAATAGTGCAGGAGATGTCATGAAGAAACTTAGAACCAGGGGGCTTGGCAAATATGGTAAAAAGTACTATATTGGCTATTATTTGGTTGCAATAGCGACGTATGGCGTAGCTATTGCTGTTTTTCTTTCTTGCGGCAAATCTCCAGAGGAAAAAATTCCAGAAATCAGAAAAAAACAAGCTTTGGAACATTTGCAACAGGGTAAATCCTTTTTGGAGAATGAGAGATATTACCCTGCGGCTAGGGAGTTTTCCCAGGCCCTAAAGGCCAACCCTTATCTTTTGGAAGCACGCAGAAATTTGGCCATGGCTTATCTCAAAGGTGGTCAACTGGATAGCGCCAGAATAGAATATTTAAAAATAATAGAAAAAGAACCCAAATTCGCTGAGGCTTATAGCAATTTGGGTTATATTTATATGGCCAAAGATAAATATAAAGAGTCCATTGAAAAATATAAAAAGGCTATTAAGTTAGAGCCAAAAGTACCACTACATCATTACAATATTGGTGTTGTCTATCTTAATATGGGTCAACATCAGCAGGCCATTGAGGAATTTGAGAAAACAATAGAGCTTGATCCCAACTATTCTAATGCTTATTATCATCTGGGCTTGGCTTATTTTCGTGAACATCAACTTGAAAAAGCTAAGGAAAATTTTAACAAAGCGTTACAAATAAATCCCCATTTCCGCGATGCCCAATATAGCTTAGGACAGGTTTACTTGAAGGAAAACAATTATCAGCAAGCTCTAGAGGCATTTCAGAAAGCTATCGCTATCGATCCTGATTACCTTGAAGCTCATTATAATTTGGGCACTGTTTATCGTCGTTTAGGGCGAAATGAAGAAGCGGAAAAAGAATTTGCCATTCACAAAACCCTCACTGCCAAGGCTAAGGAAAAAGAGAAGCAGGATTTAATTGAAACTTTCCTTAATAATGCCATGTATCATTTTAATCGTAAAGAATTTGCTGATGCGGTGCGAAATTTGGAACGCGGCTTGCAGATTAACCCCGAGCACTCAGAGCTTCGTCACTGGATGGGTTTGGCATTGATGAAACAAGGAAAATATAGCGAAGCCATCCCAGAGCTGCAAAAATCTGCTGAACTTGATCCTACTAACGATGAGGTGTTTATCAACTTGGGGTATGCCTATCTGCAAACCAGACAGCTTGATCGGGCAATCCAAGCTTATAGGAAAGCCTTGCAGATCAACCCCCATCTTACCGATGTGTATGTCAATTTGGGCATGCTTTACGCGACCAAAGGGGATTATAGTGCAGCAGCCCGAAATTACCAAAAGGCTTTAAAAATGGGGGAAGAGAGTGCAGAGGTGCATAAGGGATTGGGTAGGGCCTATTGGCAGATTGGGAAACTGAAAAAGGCAGCATATCATTTCAACAAGGCTTTAGAAAAGCAACCTATGGATTTAGTGACTCGTGGACGTTTGGGGTATCTTTACGCTGAAATGGGCAAATTAGACGAGGCGATTGCCGAGTATAAAAAAATCATAAAAGTTGATCCCAGTTTAGCACTGGCACATCATAGTTTGGCAAAAATATATCTAAAAAAGGGAATGAAACACGAAGCAGAGCGGGAGTACAAGATAGCTTTAAGTTTAGATCCAAAGCTGGAGTCACGATTACAACAATGGGAGAAATCAGGTAAATGAGGTAGAAGCATGAGGAGTAAATTAGTCGGAAGTGTCATATTGATGCTATTGCTTGCTTGTGGGAAGTCAAACAATTCAAAGGATGATTTTATCCAGAGAAATCATTCTGCCTCCCGCACTAAAGTTGAATTTGTTGATGTCACTAAGGAAGCTGGCATCCAGTTTAAATATCACACGGGTGCCAGCGGGCGTCTCTATTTTGTGGAAATTATGGGGTCTGGGGGTGGTTTTTTTGACTACAATAATGATGGTTATCTGGACATTTATTTGGTAAACGGTGCCGATTTGCCTGGCATGAAGTCTGAGGTGCCACCTACCAACAAACTTTACCGCAACAATGGAGATGGTACTTTCACTGACGTTACTTTAGAGGCTGGAGTTGGTGATACTACCTACGGTATGGGCTGTGTGGCTGGTGATTACGATAACGATGGCGACGAAGATCTGTACGTCACCAATTTTGGAGCTAACAAACTTTACCGTAACAATGGAGATGGTACCTTTACCGATGTTACTTTGGAGGCTGGAGTTGGCGATACTTTATGGAGTTACGCTGCAATATTTTTCGATTATGATAACGATGGTGATTTGGATTTGTTCTCAGAAAACTATCTGGATTATAGCATTGCTAAGGATAAAAAATGTTATGTTTTAACTTTCCGTGACTACTGTAGCCCATTCGAATACGATGGCCAGCCCAATAATCTCTATCGTAATAATGGTGATGGAACTTTTACTAATGTAACCAAAGAGGCAGGATTGTATACCCTTAAGGGGAAGGGCATGGGGGCTATTGCTGTTGACTTTGATAACGATGGCGATATAGACCTTTATGTCACCAACGATCGTGTCCCCGGATTCCTCTACCTTAACAATGGTGATGGCACTTTTACCGAAGTAGGAATTCAAGCTGGGGTAGCTCTTAGCGATAATGGTGCGGCTATGTCGGGGATGGGACCCGATGCAGCCGATTACGATAATGACGGTGACTTCGATATCTATGTGCCGCACTATTCGTACGAAGTTAATTCTCTTTACTCCAATGATGGTAACGGTTTTTTCAGCTTTGCCTCTTACACAGCCGGCATCGCTAAATACACTCTGTTCTATGTAGGTTTCGCTGGCAAATTTGTTGATTACGATAATGATGGCTACAAGGATATATTGACTGGTAATGGTAGTTCACTGTTGCATCACCATAAAAAGGATGATATGGTTACTTTTGAAGAGACAAATCAGATGTTTCGCAACAACGGAGACGGTACTTTTAACGAAGTTTCTAAAGAGCTCGGACCAGCTTTCCAGGAAAAATATGTGACTCGGGGAGTAGCAGTGGCTGATTATGACAACGATGGTGACATGGACATTTTGGTATGTGATTGGAATGATACGGCCAAACTTTGGCGGAACAATGGTGGTAATCGCAATAATTGGCTCATGGTCAAAACTGTTGGTACCCGCAGTAATCGTGACGGCATGGGTGCACGGGTGAAAGTTACAGCAGGTGGAATAACCCAAACTGACCAGGTAAAATGCGGCGGGAGTTATCTTTCTGATAGTGACCGTCGTTTGCATTTTGGACTAGGCAAATCTAAAACAGTAGATCTAATAGAAGTCCGTTGGCCCAGCGGATTGGTAGAACAGTTTCGAGACATAAAAGCTAATCAGTTGGTTGTTCTAACCGAAGGAGAAGGTATTACCAAGCAGGTGGCTTTTACTTGGAAGTAATAAGAGAGGATGAAAAGAAATGTTTACAAAACTCAGTTGTCTTTTATTCGCACTTATATTAGTTTGGTGTCCTGAAAAGGGAAACTCGCAGATAGAAGTTCCAAAAGGTCCCATTGTGTACGTACTTTACAGTAGCGGTCAAGTTTTTAGTGCCGATTATTTGTATTTTGGTAAGACCGATAAGAAGGGCAAAGCAGATTTTCGCACGTTATTTTTTACAGTAGTAGACTCACGCGGAGATTCACTCAGCCATCGACTGGTTCACTTTGTCGATATCAAATACATACTCTTCAAGCCGGAGTGGTGGCCGAGAGGGATTGAGTATGTGAAGGAGAATTTTGCTCGAGAAAACCCGGTTTTTCTCCCTATTGCTCTTGTTGATGGTTCGATGAGCAAAGTTGTATTTGAAGAAAAGGAACGGCCGCATTTCTATTTAAAAGTTTTTAAAAATGAAACAATAGGAACTTCTACAAGAAGAAAATACCTTGGTCGAGATTTTTTATTCAATCCAGACGACAACTATGGTGATGGTAGATTACTGGTTATTGCTACTACCCCCCAGTATCTCGAAGAAGCAAAACAGGCAGAATTCGTGCGGCAAATTTTACGAAAATAGAAAGAGTATTTTTTTCTAAACCCTGAGGAGAGAAACGATGCTAAAAAAACAGCTTGTGTTGTGGTTAGTGTTGTTGCTTGCGTTAGGTGCATGCGAAAAACTTAGTAAGAAGGAATGGACTATCTATTCTAATGGTAACCAGGTGACTGCTCTGGCCGTGGAAGCTTCTGACAGTCAAGGAGAATATCTTTGGGCCGCTACTAGTGGAGGAGTTGTCAGATGGAATAAGGGAACTGGAGAATACGTAAAATACACACCCCTCGATGGCTTAGCTTCTAACCGAGTGGCATGTATTGCTATTGAATCCGACGGTACTAAATGGTTTGGTACTGTGTCCGGAGTAAGCAGATTGCAAGATGAAGAATGGAGAACATTTACGGTTGAGGATGGTTTGGCCTCGAATATGGTACAAACTATCGCTATCGGCATCGATGGCAGTAAGTGGTTCGGTACCTATGGTAGCGGTGTAAGTTTGCTTGATTCTAAAACGAATAGTTTTACTACTTATACCACTGCTGATGGTCTGGCTAGCAATGATGTTCGTTGCATCGCTATCGATAAAAAGGGTGTTAAATGGTTTGGAACTTCCCGAGGCGTTAGTCGATTTGATGGCAGTAGTTGGAAGAGCTATACTACTACTGATGGTCTGGCAAGTAATCAGGTTTTGTGCATGGCAATTGATACTGATGGAGTTGTCTGGTGTGGTACTACCGGGGGAGTAAGCCGATTTGATGGCACAAACTGGGTTACCTACACCACCTCCGATGGGTTGGCATCGGATACGGTTTGGTCAATTGCTGCTGATAAAGATGGTAGGAAGTGGTTTGGTACCTATAGGGGGGTAAGCCGGTTTGAAAGCCACCCGGGCCTGTCCGCTCAGGGCCCCAATTGGACTACTTACACTACTGCTGATGGTTTAGTTCACAATGATGTACGTTCCATTGTCGTTGATTCTGAAGGTAACATATGGTTTGGGACGAGTGCGGGGATAAGCAGATTTAGTGAATTAACCTCTGCTCACAGTTCAAATTGGACCACTTTCATTACTGCTGACAGTTTGGTTTCAAATCGAGTATTATCCGTGGCCATTGATGCCGAAGGCAAAAAATGGTTTGGCACTTACGGTGGAGTGAGCACTTTTGATAAAGGTAGATGGCGTACCTATACCCAGGCCGATGGCCTGGCTTCCAATTTCGTTCAATCTATTTTTATCGATTCTAAAGACGTAAAATGGATTGCTACAGATAATGGAGTAAGTGTATTGGATAAGTCGGAGCGACAATGGCGTACCTTTACTGATGTCGACGGTCTTCCTCAAAATAAAATTCTCTCTGTAGCAGTTGATCTCCGTGGTATTAGATGGTTTGGTACCTCGGATATGGGAGTGACAGCTTTGATTGGCCGTAAATTAAAAATTTTCACTGCAGGCCATGGACTTGCTTCGAATCGAGTTTGGGCTATTGCTGCCGATATTGATAGTTCTGTATGGTTTGGTACTACGGCAGGAGTAAGCCATTTTGAGGATGGCAATTTTACCACTTACACTACCGCCGACGGTCTGGCAGCCAATCGAGTTTGGGCTATCGCTGTGGATTCTAAAGGTAACAAGTGGTTTGGAACCGATGCTGGTGTCACCCGATTCAACAGTCAGCAGGGAAGTTGGACTACTTACACTACCGCCAATGGTTTGGGTGCTAATGGAATTTTATCCATTGCCATTGAGTCTAACGACGTGGTATGGGTAGGTACTTATGGCGGAGGAGTAAGCCGGTTTGATGGTCATGGTGACAGATGGAAAACCTATACTACTGCTGATGGTTTGGCAGACAACTGGGTTCCTGCTATCGCTATCGATTCCGATGGCACGAAATGGTTCGCTACTTATGGGGGGGTGAGTAAGTTAAAATAGAAGTAAAAGCGTCTTTTTAAATTAAATGTGTTTTGGAGATGATGGTCACGCTTACTGCTTTGGGTATTCGTGAATGAAGAGTTCTAAAATAAAGGTTGGTTTGGCTCTGGGTGGTGGAGGCGCACGGGGCTTAGCACATATTGGGGTTGTTAAGGTTCTAATACAGGCAGGAATTCCTATCCATTGCATTGCTGGTACCAGTATGGGAGCAATAGTTGGTGGTGCTTTCGCTCTTTCTGGCGATATCAATAGTATCGAACGGCGTGCCCGTGAACTTTCTCAAAAAGTTCCCGAAATTGAACAACTTTCCTCTTTGAAGAGCCTTTCCAAGGATCAGCGTCCCGCTGTGAAACGCTTGTTTGGTTTCATTAAAGAGATTTATTTGCTCAATATGGGAATGCGGAAAAAATGGCTTATCGATTGTAAGGATGTTTTCCCGTTGTTGGAAGAAGTGTTGAATAGTAAATCATTCACCGATTTGAAATTGCCATTTGCAGCGGTTGCTACTGATTTACAGACAGGTGAGGAATTGGTGCTCACTGATGGACCGTTAATGCCGGCTGTTTTCGCTAGCATGGCAATTCCTGGCATTTTTGAGCCAGTAGTGAAAGATGATCGTCTGTTAGTTGACGGAGGGGTAACTAGTTTAGTACCAGTAGATGCAGTTAAACAGCTGGGGGCAAATTTTGTTATAGCTGTGAATGTAGAGGCAGGAATATTCCGCAGGGATTTTCAGCGTGGCATTGACATTTTGTTTCAGGTCGATGATATTCGTGGCTCAGAACTCAATCGTCTCAAACTGGCACAAGCAGATGTGGTTATTACCCCAGAGATTCGTCACATCAACTGGGCGCAATTTTCCAAAGTACAGGAATGCATTCATCGTGGTGAAGAAGCCGCACGTCAGAAGCTTCCAGAAATCCAGGAGAAATTGGCTGCTAAACGACGAAAGCTGTTCTGGAATAGGTTCATACCTTTTAGAATAACTGCTTAGATCCAGATTAGGAAAGCTTTGCTAAAGACCTTTTTTCTCTCCTTCCCCAACCTGCGTTTTTGCTCCACGTGACCATCACCTTTATTGCCTGAATAATTACTTTTTTAAAAAAAAGTTGATTTTCCGTAGATTGTGTAATATATTTATTATGTACTAATTAATCAGTACTACATTTCATTTCTTTGAAAACGGGGGTGGTGTTATGAAAAGAGAAGTCATAGTTACCGTTGTGGCGATCTTGGTTGGGGCTGTAACCTACCCAACCTTGGCCCAAACTCCCCAAAACATCGCCGTCACCAATCAGAATACCGTCCACATCATCACCT
>Ga0164310_10001751_pt1 | contig 12438 bp, 12 predicted proteins | sample GuaBasSedimGuay1_FD_121795 | JGI IMG/M metagenome (GOLD analysis project Ga0164310, IMG submission 121795) | Subseafloor sediment microbial communities from Guaymas Basin, Gulf of California, Mexico - Guay1, Core 4569-9, 0-3 cm | ecosystem: Environmental > Aquatic > Marine > Hydrothermal vents... | reverse complement strand
CCCACCCAACTGGCCGCAGGCAGCCATGATGTCAGGTCCCTTGCTCTTGCGGATGATTGCCGTGAGGTAATCTCCTGTGAGGACTTCTTGGAACTGAAGAATCCTTTCCATGGGACTAGGTCTAAAGTCCACCCCTGGATGTGGGTTGAAGGGTATTAGGTTCACTTTGGCCCTAAGGCCTTTCAAGAGTTTTACGAGTCTTTGTGCGTCTTCAAGGGAGTCGTTTATCCCTTTGATCAAAATATATTCAAACGTGATCATGCGCCTGTTGGGCAGTGGGAATGCCTTGCAGGCCTGGATCAGAGCAGCAATAGGATACCTATCGTTAATTGGCATCAGAAAGCTACGTGTCTTGTCGTCCGTGGCATTGAGAGACACGGCTAAATTAACCGTAATATCCTGCCCTAATTTCTCCATTTCAGGTACCAGGCCTGATGTGGACAGGGTAACCCTTCTATTGGAAAAATTCATGCCGTCTTCCCGGGTTAAGTTGCCGAGGGCCTTAATTACATTATGATAGTTGGCAAGCGGCTCACCCATTCCCATGAGCACGATATTCTTAAGGTGTTCAGGTTCAGGAAGAGTCGACCTGACCTGGACGACTTGATCGACAATTTCCGCAGTGCTCAGATTTCTCTTGAGGCCGCGAGCCCCAGTAAGGCAGAAACGGCAGCCTATGGCACATCCTACTTGTGAGGATATGCAAAGGGTCAGGTGGTCTCGTTCAGGAATCAGGACCGATTCGATTAATAGCCCATCATGCAGTCGAAAGATAAACTTCTTGGTGCCGTCCCTGGACTTAAGGATGTCCACTGTCTCCAGGTGGTTTAGTGTGACGCTTTTGGCCAGGGTTTGTCTTAGGGTCTTTGGCAGGTCCGTCATTTGCTCAAAAGAGTGGGCGCCCTTAGTGAATATCCAGCGCCTGATTTGACGGCCACGATAGGCGGGAAGGCCCTGGCTCTGGGCCCAGGCCTCGGTTTCAGCCAAGTCCAATCCTTTGAGACCTATGGAAGAGTTTGAGGTCAAGGAATCAGTTTTCATCGCAACCTTCAGCGGAATTGAGTGCAGAAGGGTTCTGGCGCATAGTTCTCAGCTTTGCCAGCTCCCACACATAGTCGTACAGATGAAGCCCTTTGCTTGCGGCTATGATTTCACCGTCCTCCACCCCAATGCTAGAGGCCATATACTCTTTCAGCAATTGAATGGCCCCCAGATTTGCCGGAAAGCCATTCCAGAGGTCCCAGGAGCGGAAATAGACAACAAAGTGGAGCTTGCCATCCCTTATCCGAGTATCTATTCCTCGCAGGCATGGGGGGTCCTTCAGGTAGATGGACTGGGGATCACCAACGGTCATATAGGCCTGGTTGGTGCCATAGCCATCTTCCTTGTACATGCGGATAACCTCTGCAATCTGGTGCTCCAGATATTGGCCATAAGTGTAGTCCTCTCCCGGCTGCTTTGCTGATGTCATCAGATAAGGGAGGTACTCTTCCAAGTAGCCCTCAGCTACAGGGTTGGGTATGCCTAGAGAGGGGGGGATGTCCGGCAGCAGGGGTCTAACGCCCGGATACTTAATATGGATGGTCACGTAGTCGAATTCCAGGCGTTTTTGTCCTTTATAGCTCCCTCTGTCGATGACGTAGTCACGGCCTGAGTCCAGAATCCGGTAAACACATTGAAACCACGCGTCAGGGAGGTCCCTTGCTTCAATGAATTCCAATTTCATAGGATGCAACTCCAGATCAAGATAGTATCAGTTCATAAATCGAAAGTTTTCGTATCACTAAAAGTTAGTGCCTTATTACTAAGTTTGTATTTAGAATGCGTAAAGAATTTTTTGTGTCATCGTATTTAATGCCAAATGCCAAAATCCAAATGTCAAATCAATGTCAAATGAATCTTTAATGGCAGACAATCTTGAACTCATAGCTGAGGGCTGAGCACTGATACCCGCCTGCCCGCTGGTTAGAAGGGGCTTGTATACAGCGCGGGGCGAGTCGCTTTTTTCTTCGACATTTGATCTTTGACCTTTGCCATTTCCGCTTTGTCCGGATTAGGTATTCTTGCAAAGCACTTTGCCTGTTGTCAATATCCATGGAAGTGGGGAACAAAACAAAGGGAGCTATTTTGCATTAACAGCGTGGGAGCCCATATGTGGAGGCATATAATTTCCAGTTGTGTTTTTCCTCTATTCAATGTAGAAACTGCAAAGATACTTCATGCCGCTAATGGCTCCAGTCATGAATCCTCTGATTTATGGCTGGGAACTAGATAAGCTGGAGGTGATCGGATGGAAGTCAAGACATTGGGAGTCGTAGGCGCTGGGCAGATGGGATCAGGTATTGCTCAGGTGGGAGCTGCATGTGGGCTGACGGTGATCATGAATGATGTCCAGGATGCATTTGTGGAAAAGGGATTTGCTACTATCGAAAAAAGTCTTGGAAGGATGGCCAAAAAGGGCAAGCTTACAGAACAGGAGGTAAAGGAAATATTGGGAAGAATTGAGGGGTCCACTTCCCTCCAGGACATGGCTAAGGCCGATTTTGTGGTCGAGGCCATTGTGGAAAATGAGGAGGTGAAACTAAACGTTTTCAAGCAGTTGGATGATTACTGCAAAGAAGGGGTTATCCTCAGTTCCAATACCTCGTCCATATCCATTACAAAGATAGCTTCGGCCACTAAACGGCCGGAAAATGTCATTGGCATGCATTTCATGAATCCTGTACCTGTCATGAAACTTGTTGAAATCATAAAAGGCCTGGCCACGAGTGAGGAAACATACCAGGTTACACGCACTTTGGCCGAGAAAATGGGAAAGGTTCCGGTTCCTGCAAATGATTTCCCGGGTTTTATTAGTAATCGCATTCTCATGCCCATGATCAATGAGGCAGTCTATGCCCTTTTCGAGGGGGTTGGGAGCGCAGAAGATATTGATAAGGTCATGAAACTGGGTATGAACCATCCCATGGGCCCCCTTGCACTGGCAGACCTGATCGGGCTGGACACATGCCTGGCCATCATGGAGGTTCTACACAAGGGATTAGGAGATGACAAATATCGTCCATGCCCTCTTTTGCGAAAGTATGTTGATGCTGGATGGCTGGGGCAGAAGTCGGGCAGGGGATTTTATACATACGAATAGACTCATAATGTTTGCAAAGGGGTGAGGTTTTTTGTATGCTAAAAAATGGTGTGAAGAGTAGGGGCCCTTTCAAAGGATGGGACCTGTGTTTGCAAAATAGTCGGTGTAATGGAATCAGGAGTATGGGTTATTTTACTCCGGCCTTAATGGATATATAGGAGAATCCGATATGGCAAAGATCCTCATTGTGGACGACGAAGAGCATATCCGTTATCTTTATTCTGAAGAGCTCAGTGAGGCAGGCTATGAGGTCATTACTGCAGACAGTGGTTATAAGCTCCTTGAGAGAATTGAGGAAGAAAAGCCGGATTTGGTGGTTCTGGACATCAAGATGGTTGACTACAATGGCCTGGATTTACTCCAGGACATAAGAAACAAATTCTATAACCTCCCGGTTGTGTTATGTACTGCCTACGATACCTTCAAGGAAGACATGAAATCCATTGCCGCTGACTTCTATGTGATCAAGTCCTTTGATTTGACTGAGCTCAAGAGCAAGATTGCCATGGCCCTCGAAGCAAGTACAGAGCCAGATTCCGAAATAGGGGACTAGCGGAAATCACCACCTATTTATGATATTTTTCACCTCGTAATATGGTGAAGGCCCTGTAGATTTGCTCAAGAAGCAACACCCTGCACCATTCGTGTGTGAAGGTCATGGAGGAGATGGAAATCTTTTCGTGAGCCGTCTCTAGTAGTTCCTTTGCTATTCCTAAAGGCCCGCCTATCAAAAATAAGACGCTACGCCCGTGTTGGATCAATTGCCCCAGATGTTGAGCGAACTGCTCTGAAGTGTAAATGGTTCCCCCTTTGTCCATGGCGATCACATAGTCATCTGGCTTAATTTTCTTGTATATAGCCTTTGCCTCTTCGTCCAACACATGCTGGGGCGGAACCCCCTTCTTAATAGGGGTAGGTTTAATCTCAATCCATTGGATACTGGCATACCTGGAAAGCCTTTCCAGGTACAAATCTTGCCCTTCTTTTAAAAAGGGCAGACGTGTTCTGTCCACCACGATTATTTTTATCTTATGAGCGGCACCCATTATTTTTGCTCTAATCCAAGTATTCTGGCGATCTCCTTGGCCGTTTCCTTGACAAATTTATCTATTTCCTCCCCATGAAGTAGTTTGTCTGGCGCAGGAAATGTGTCTAGCCCCTCTGGTTTCACCTCAATGGGGGCGTTTTGAAGCTCGGGTCTGGGTGTAATATGGAATTGTGGATCAAATGCATCATTAAAGTACATGTCTTGAAATACGGCAAACTTTAGCATGTGGGCCGTTGAGTCCAGAACCCCGATCTCTGCACTCCCCACATACCCCATATCAATGGCCCTGCGAAAACCTGCCAAAGATTCTCCACCTTGGGTGCACACGATATGGCCATTGCGGTTGGCAATGAGCATGGAATCCATAATTTCCTGCTCTGTGACCTGGACCACAAACACCTGTTTTTGACCTGCCTCCCTATTATATTCCTCCACAAGCCGGATAACCCTGGGCATGGACACAGGGTTGCCGATCATGGCTGCCTGGGCCACGCTGGGCTTGACTGCTACTGGTTTGAATGAGCGGCGCTCAGGTGCCTGCTCTAGGTAGTACCTATAAACGGGATCTGCATGCTCGGATTGGACGCCTATGATTTTGGGTAATTTGTCTATGATGCCAGCCCTGAAAAACTTGAGGAAGCCACTTATTACAGCCGTGATATTGCCCGCATTTCCAATGGGGACCACCACCGCTTTATCGCCCACCTCATAATCAAAGTCCTGGGCAATTTCAAAAGAAAAGGACTCTTGCCCCAGGATTCTCCAGCTATTCTTGGAATTGAGCAGGGCCACATTGTACTGCTCGGCCAGGTGCTCCACTACCTTCATGCAGTCATCGAACACGCCCGCGATCTCCAGGACCTTGGCGCCACTGCCAAGCGGTTGAGACAGTTGTTGGGGAGTAACCTTCCCTTTGGGAAGAAGCACTACCGACTTCACGATATCCTTAAGGTAAGCGGCGTAAAGGGCGGCGGATGCGGATGTATCGCCTGTGGAGGCACAGATGGCGATGAGGTCAGAGATGTTCTTTTCTTTGGCTAGGTAGTGGATATAGCTCAGGGCGCATGCCATTCCCCGGTCCTTAAAGGAGGCGCTGGGATTAAGACCATCATTTTTGAAAAAGAACTCTACTCCTGTTTCTTTGATAAGGCCTTGATTGGCCTTAACAAGGGGTGTGTGTCCTTCGCCTAGATAGATAATCAGGTCAAGGGGTATTACAGGTGCAATGAATTCGTAATACCTGAAGATGCCCTTCAACGGCGGATCATTGAGCATCCTTCGATAGTCAAAGATGCGCTGCCATGTTTTTCCGTCAATGGCCTCCAGATGAGAGGTATTTTTATCAACAAGTAATAAGACGTTTCCGCAGTTTGGGCAGGTGTATAGGAGCTGAGATATGTCAAACTCCCCGTCGCACCCTAAGCATACATAGGCCATATGGCCCTGAGGTTTTGGGTACAAGTAAGGTTGAATCTCTTTTGGAAAGTCTTCGTATTTCATCAGATCTCCTTGTGTCTTGTTTGTCCTTGTTCTTTTTTATTTATTGCGGACCAGGCACTCAGTCCCCTGGTGTCATCTCGGCCCTTCACATTACATAGATAATAACTTTGAGCATCGGAAGTCAATGGAGATATGAGGCATTAACCTGCAAGCAAACAAGGTCTTCAGATTCTAGGGTGTCAATAGTAGGAGGTTGGGGACTAGTGCAAGGGGGAGTAATGTCGCATTATGGCGAGGGTAGCTTGATTGCGTAAAGTCCTCATATAATCCAAGAGAAGATCATCTATTACCTTTCCCGGTTTTTCCCTATCCGCATAAAACATTCCAACGGTTTTTCCATCGATCACCACGGGAAAGATAACAAATGCCCTGGCAAAAACAGTCCTCCGGTACCACTGTGGGATCCGTTTGGCAACCCGGGGACTATGCGTGTCATCTATTCTGATGTCTTTTCCTATTTCCACGGCGAGATTGAATATATCTCTCCCTTTGGTGATGGGAAATCGAAATCCCTTCATCAGTTCCCCAATGTCCGGGCCAAAGCCAAACCGGGCAACCATCTTGGTGTGGGCCTTGTTGGCAAGGCAGAGAAGGACCCTATGGAAACAGAATCCCCTGTACATCGTCTCAAGGATTGCGGTGAGTACGTCTCTTAGCCCCTGGCCTCCTAGAAGAAGGGCACTCACTTCCTCTATACCGGCAATCAAAAGGCTGTCGGGCTGCTCCGGTCCGCTTTCAGGCGTGAAAAAGAACCTGTTTTCGATCTCCAGGCCCTCCTTTTTGCGTTCTTCCTTACCTGAAGGCACGATTTCAATTGTGTCGCCTTCAGGGATCGGTAAAGATTTTTTCGAATAGGAATACAGCCGGCCGATCAGGGGACTATCAGACGTAGAGACTTCAAGTATTTCAGAATATTGGTTGATTTTTTCAATAGCAGAGTTCAATGCAGTATCCAGTTGTTCCTTTGCAAGCGGAAGACATGCCCCATATCTCCCCATGAGCTCGGTCAATTCTTCTTGCACATCTAGTGTTTCCTGGGCCTTAAAGAGGTGGCAGATCTCATTGGAAAGGCATGATAGCTTTAAAAGGGCGTCTTCTTCTGATTTTGCAGGGCCGACTTTCCCTTTTGGGAGGTCTCCCATGGAGTGAAGGATCTTTTCCGGGAACTTCCAGCTCTTGGCTATTCCTCTGCCGAGGGCCGTGTATGACAAGCCCAAGACCGCTCGAGAGGCAAGCCGTTCATCAATTTCCTTTTTGGATTTCAAGGATTCTATACGCTCATATTCTTCCGGCAGGTAAAAGATGACAAGAATCTTGCCAAGATTATGTAGCATGGAGCAAATGAAGGCCTCTTCCACCTCTGCAAACCCTGTGAGTGCACTGATCTCTCTAGCGATCAGCCCCCCCATTAGTGCATTGATAGCCTCTTCCTTTAATGCTTTGCTGGATGACTTGTCTTGAAGATGTTCAAACAACAAGATTGAAGACGCTGCCATGCGAACCTGCTCGAACCCTAGGATGACAACTGCACGGCTTACAGTGGTGACCTTGCCTGCTGTTTGACCGTAATAGGCGGAGTTAACGAGGCGGAGAAGCTTATTTGTCAAAGAGTAGTCTTTTAGGATCGTATTGGCCAATTCTGATGCGGATGCATAATTTGCACTTGAAGGAGAGGTCTTTTCATTAATCTCCATAATGATTTTGGAGAAGGCCGGTAGATCTGCTGTGTGCTGGATTCGGCGCACCAGGAAGTCAAGGGTTGAGCGCCCTGGATCAGATCTCTTTTTCTGTCCCCCAGTATCCGTTGCTGGCCTCATACCTTATCTGCCCCCTTACTTTTGTGATCGACCTTGAACTATTACAACTTTACGACTATTCCCCTCATCGATAAACTGTGTCATAAGGTCATTCCGAGGCGTAAGCCGAGGAATCCTGAACCAGCAAGTACTGGATAACAAAAGATTTTTCGCTTCGCCTGCCTGCAGCAGGCAGGCTCGAAATGACACATAAGCCAAAATCAGAGCTTTCACACAGCCCCAAGGAAGGGGGTATGTGGGCTGCAAAATGTATATGAGTTGATATTCTCTTTGTTTTTTGAGATACAATGAAAATACAAGGCTGACTCCATTTCTTTTGAAAAGGGTGGATGTTAAGGAAAAGACCAACCTAAGGAGTGTTGAGTATATGAATGGACAGACGCTCACGTTTGAGCAAGGCCCTATCCGGCCACCCAATGAGGCAAGGAGCCTACTACTTCGGTTTACAAGAAACTGCCCTTGGAACCAATGCCTTTTTTGTCCTGTATATAAAAAGCGAAAATTCTCGCTTCGAACCGTAGAAGAGATCAAGAGGGATATCCAGGCTGCCAGGGATATGGCCAATGATATCAAGGCATTATCCTGGAAACTGGGGTGTCGGGGCGAGGTCGACGATCAAGTTATCAGCTATATTTTCGGGCATGCAGATTATAGCGAGTCGTACAGAAGTGTGGCCATGTGGATGTATTATGGCACGGGTTCGTGTTTTTTGCAGGATGCTGATAATCTGGTTATGAAAACAGCGGACCTGGTGGAAGTCCTGAGCTTCCTTCGGGAGAAGTTTCCAGAGATCACCCGGGTGACCACCTATTCCCGATCCCGTACTGTGGTTCGCAAGTCAGTTGAATCCCTGAGAAAAATCAGAGAAGCGGGCCTGGATAGGGTCCATATCGGGCTGGAGAGCGGCTATGACCCTATTCTCAAGTTCATGAAGAAGGGGGTGAGTGCCGCCCAACATATCGAGGCCGGCCGGAAGGTCATAGAGGCGGGAATGGAACTTTCCGAATATGTGATGCCAGGGCTGGGTGGTCAGGACATGTGGCGGGAACATGCCATTGAGACGGCCAAGGTACTCAATCAGATCAATCCTCATTTTATTCGGCTTAGAAGCCTGAGAGTACCTGATCGGGTACCCCTGTATCAGAAATTGAAAGACGGAAGCTTCACCATGCAAACTGATGATATGTTGGCTGAAGAGATCAAGCTATTTATTGAGAACCTGGACGGAATAACAAGCACGGTTACTAGTGATCACATCATGAACCTACTTGAGGAGGTAACTGGAAAACTGCCCGAAGACAAGGAAAAGATGCTGGATGTGATTCGTAAGTATCAGGAACTCCCCGAAGAAGAACGTCTCATTTACCGTGTGGGAAGAAGGGGAGGGGCATATCGCTCCACCGATGACCTGATGCGTGATCCCATCACTTATCAAAAAATCAAGAATCTCATTCAGGACATCCAGGCCAAGAAAGGCCCAGCGGGCGTAGAGGCCCTTATCACTGAAATGGTGGATCGGTATGTATGATTAAGGGCCCTTTGAGGGGGACAAGGGAGATATGGATGCGGACTCAACCAGGATGAGGTACTATCCTGTTTTTGTAGACATGCGGGGAAAGAGGGTGCTCGTGGTGGGGGGAGGGGAAGTGGCGGAGCGAAAGGTAAAGGGTCTTTTGGAATGTGGGTCGGAAATCCATATAATTTCCAAGAAATTGTCTGACAAACTTAAATTATTGATCGAAAATGGTTCCATTCGATTTGCCGGTTCCCATTTCCATGAGGAGGCATTGGAAGGAATCACGCTGGTTATTGCTGCTACGGACGATCCAGAGGTAAATCGTGCTATCAGCATAAAGGCGAGGCAGAGGAACATCCTCGTGAACGCGGTTGATCAGCCGGAGGATTGTAGCTTCATAGTGCCCTCGGTAGTCAAAAGGGGAGATCTTGTGATAGCCATTTCCACTTCTGGAAAGAGTCCTGCTTTGGCCAAAAGAATCCGGCAGGAATTAGAGGAACGATTTGACCAGTCTTATGCCATTTTCCTGGAAATTATGGGAAAGGTGCGCAAGGCCGTGCTCTCTGCTGGATTGCCCCAAAACACCAACAGCAAGATATTCCATGCCCTTGTGGACTCGGATATGCTGGAGGCCATTGCCAGTAGGGAGTGGAATAGGGTTATAAAGAGGTTAACTGAGATATTACCCCAGGATATTGATCTGGATCTGGACATGAGCGAGTTTATCTCTGAGTGAGGAATGCCATGGCCTTTTTCTTTTTTTATGCTGCCTTGCTTCTTTACCTCATCGCCACAGGCGGATTCATTGTCTATGTTGTAAACCAACAAAAATGGGTGTTCAGAACCTCGTATTGGTTTCTGTTGGCAGGGTTCGTTTGCCATACCGTGTTTATAGGGAGCAGGGCCTATGCCCTAGGCACTATTCCTGTCTTGAACTTAAAGTCATCGCTGTCCTTTTTTTCCTGGTCTATTGTTTTGATATATTTGGTTTTTCACAAAAAATTTGGGCTTATGATTCTCGGCTCCTTTGCCGCACCGCTGGCTGCCTTTTTGATGATTATTTCCTCGGCCATGCCGTGGCTTACCACCCCCGTAAAGCCCGTGTTTAAGAGTACATGGCTTATCATGCATATCATATCTATTTTTCTGGGAAACGGTCTGCTTGCTATTACATTTCTTGCAGCAGTCATGTATCTTATCCAGGAAAGAGAGATAAAGAACAAACATCTGGGGCTGATCTACAGGAGACTCCCCTCCCTGGCCACACTGGATTCAGTGAGCTACTATTCCTTGGTATATGGTTTCCCCTTCATGACTATTGGCATGATAACAGGGTCAATTTACGCCCAATTGGCCTTGGGATCATACTGGCAGTGGGATCCAAAGGAGGTATGGTCTTTAATTACTTGGCTTTTCTATGCAGCCCTGTTGCACGAGCGCCTTGCAGTGGGATGGCGGGGTAGAAAGGCCGCGATTATGTCCATTATTTGTTTCGGAATGTTACTTTTCACGTTTTTTGGGGTAAGCATTTGGATGGGGGGGTATCACAGCTTCAGCAGTTTGGGAGCTCGTTAGGGAATATGAGTACTATTTTGAATATAGGCATGAATCACCAGACAGCCCCTGTAGAGCTGAGGGAGTGCCTTGCCGGTGACCCCATGAACAGCAAAAAGGCACTCAACCGTATGAGGAGCTCCAATAGTATAAAGGAGGCGTTCTTTTTATCCACGTGTAACCGGGTGGAGGCCCTTGTGGTCACGGATGACAAAGATAGGGCATTGGATACGGTCATTTCACTTATGGCAGGTCTGGGGAATTTGCCACGGGAGATATTTTCTGACCACCTATACAGTTACGAAGACATGGAGGCGGTGCGCCACGTGTTTCGAGTGGCCTCAAGCCTGGATTCCATGGTGGTTGGCGAACCCCAGATATTGGGTCAAATAAAGTCCGCCTATGTCGAGGCCACAAAGGAGAAAACTTCAGGGGTCATTATAAACCGACTTATGCACCGGGCCTTTCACGTGGCCAAGAGGGTGCGAACCGAAACAGGGATCAGTGAGGCCGCAGTTTCCATAAGCTATGCCGCTGTTGAGCTAGCCAAGAAGATCTTTCACGAGTTGCGAGGGAAAAAGGTCCTTCTCATCGGGGCAGGTGAAATGGCCGAACTTGCAGGCAGGCATTTCATGAATAACGGCGTTACCACCATGACCGTGGCTAACCGTACATTTGAAAGGGCAGTGGAGGTCTCCCAACAGTTTGACGGCACGCCCGTATCATTGGAGGAGATTCCCCTCCAGCTCTTGGAAGTAGACATTGTCTTGAGCTCTACTGCTTCTCCAGAAGTGGTGATCACAAGGGACATGGTCAAGGGGTGTCTGAGAAAGAGGCGAAATCGCCCCCTATTTTTCATTGATATTGCAGTCCCCCGGGATATTGATCCAAAGGTCAATGACCTGGAGAATGTTTACCTCTATGACATCGACGATTTGAGGGGAATCACAGAGTCAAATCTGGCACAGCGTCAGTTGGAGGCAGCCAAGGCAGAGAGAATCGTCGAAGAAGAGGTGGTAAAATTCGAAAAGTGGCTCAAGACACTGGCGGTTGTCCCAACCCTTGTGGCCTTACGGGAAAAGGCAGAAGCCATTGTGCAGAGCGAACTGAGCAGGAGCAATGCCTTGATCTCCTCGTTGAACCCCACACAAAGGGAGGCGGTCTTGAGGCTGAGCAGGTCCATCGTGGAAAAGATCCTGAATGATCCGATTCTATTCCTAAAGGGAAAGGCAGGCAGATCAACACTTCCCACCTATTTGGATATTACCAGAAAACTTTTCAGGTTGGATGATAATGGGCAAAAGGAGTAAGGGATGCTGATTCAAAAGGCAGTTGAGCAGATGAAAGCACACCCGGATTATAAAAAAATGGGCATGATTGCCACCCACCTTGGCATTGTACGGGAAAACTCCCTTGATGGCAGGGCCGTGAAAGGAATGAAGGTGGATTTTGACCCGGAAAAGATTAATCTTATCATTAGTGAAACCAAGATATTAGACGGAATTATTGATGTAATTATTGAGTATAACTCGGGCACATTGTCCGTGGGCGAGGAAGTCATGGCAGTGGCAGTGGGAGGAGATACAAGGGAGCATGTTTTTCCTGCGCTCATAGAGGCGGTGGATCGCGTAAAAAAGGAAGCGAGCAAGAAAAAGGAAATCTTTGCAGAATAGTTCGCCGCCACAAACCTTAGGCAAGTGAAACAAGGCCTTTTGTTCAGGAGAGTATAATATGGGAATGGTTGATGTGTCGGAAAAACCCGTGGTATTACGTGAAGCTGAGGCCGCTGGAAAAATACACCTTTCAGGGCCTACTATGGCAGCTATAAAGGCTGGTCGTATAAAGAAAGGGGATCCCTTTT
>Ga0164310_10001748_pt1 | contig 12445 bp, 3 predicted proteins | sample GuaBasSedimGuay1_FD_121795 | JGI IMG/M metagenome (GOLD analysis project Ga0164310, IMG submission 121795) | Subseafloor sediment microbial communities from Guaymas Basin, Gulf of California, Mexico - Guay1, Core 4569-9, 0-3 cm | ecosystem: Environmental > Aquatic > Marine > Hydrothermal vents >... | reverse complement strand
GACTGGAATTCATCGGATCAGATTCCTCTTCGAGCCGTGGAATCCGGCGAGATCACGCGTTACGGTCAAATTGACTCAACACTCGGCGGCAACACGAGTCGATACAGCCTGTCTGGAAACTGGAAAAGGCTGTCAGAATCCACCCTGCTGGAAGCCAACCTGTATACCGTACTATATGAACTCGACTTGTTCTCGGACTTTACATACTACTCAGAGGACAGTGTGAACGGTGACCAGTTCGAACAGCGGGACAAGCGCACCATTGTCGGCGGAAACCTCTCACTGACCACAGACGTAACCGCGTTCGGCTGCCCTCACGTTGTCAGAGCCGCGTTGCAGAACAGGGCCGAATTCATTCGCGAGGTCGGGCTGTATCGAACGGTCGAACGCAGACGCGTATCCACCGTAAGACAAGACAAAGTGAACCAACTCGTCACGGGCGCATACGTCAGCGTCGGTTCAAACTGGCTTGCCAAGGTACGCACCGAAATCGGGATTCGTGGTGATCTTTTCACATTCGATGTTGATGCGATTACGGAGCCCCTCAACGGCGGATCCGTCACGGAAGGCATTATTAGCCCCAAGGTCAGTGTGGCAGTCGGCCCATGGTCCGGAATCGAGGTGTACGGAAACGCCGGATTCGGTTTCCACAGTAACGATGCACGTGGAACGGTTATCGTCATCGACCCGGCTAACGGTCAACCAGCGGAAAAGGTAGATCCGTTGGTAAGATCTATCGGAGCCGAGATCGGCCTGCGCATGTCGCCCGTTAGCAGATTGCGTTCCACGATAGCTGTCTGGACGCTGGAACTCGATTCCGAACTCCTGTTTGTCGGTGACGGCGGCACCACAGAACCCAGCGATAAAAGCAGAAGAACCGGAATCGAGTTCGCCAACGCTTTCCGTGCTGGGCGAAACATCTCGTTCGATTTGGACCTGACTCTAACCCGTGCCCGGCTGATCAACGAAAGCGAAGAGAACCGAATCCCCGGCGCCCTGGAAAGTGTGCTCGCGGCTGGAGTGATGTTCGATCTCAGTTCGGGCATTTCCGGTGCCCTGAGGATAAGACATTTCGGTGAGTATCCTCTTGTCGAGGACAATAGTATGCGGTCACAACCCTCCACGCTCGTTAACGCAAGCCTTGGGTATCGGTTTCAGGACGTTACGCTAACTGTAAGTGTTCTCAATGCGCTAAATGAAGATGACAGTGACATCCAATACTACTACGGATCCCACCTGCTCTCGGAGGCAACTCCGGAAACCGAGGATGTCCATTTCCATCCCGTAGAGCCGCGCTCCTTTCGCTTAAGCCTAAGTTACGGCTTGTAGCGTACAAACCGCCCGGAATGAAGAAAACCCGACCGTCTCAGAAAGAAACGGTCGGGTGGATTAACACATTAAGAGCAATGCACCGCTATGGTGTCAGTCACTCAGGACAGTCCGGTAACAGCTCCAGATTGATAAACAAGTGATCAATCAGTTCGCTCAAATCGGCACCATCGACTCCCGCACCTTCGTCAATTCCAGCTTCGCTGGGACAGCACAGTTTACCAGTCGTGTTGATAAATAGCTTGTCTATGAGAGCCGAAAGGTCGGCGCCATCGACCATATCCGAAAGGTCACAATCAATATTCCCAACCATGCCAAGACAGCAGCAGGCGTCGCCGGGAGCGACTCCATCGGAATCTTCCTGGCCCGGATTGTCTACCAGCGGACAATTGTCGCAGGCATCGCCAAGCTCGTCGGTATCGGAATTTCCCTGACCGGAATTCGGCGTGTTCAGGCAGTTGTCACAAGCGTCGCCGACACCATCCTCATCGACATCTTCCTGGTAGGGATTATATGCATAAGGACAGTTGTCTGCCGAATTCTCAATACCGTCTTCGTCGGAATCAACATAGGGATCGCACACATACGCTGAAACCACGACATCGTCGATATTCCATCCACAGTAGACCCAGCCTCCGTCAGTAGTGCCCATTGTCCAACGCAGATAGACGGTAGCTTCGCCGTCGGCGTAAGCCGAGATATCATAGTCTATCTCAACCCAGGAGTTGTCAGTAATTGTTTCTGTATTCTCCCAAATCGTAGTCCAATCAGTACCATTGGTGCTAATCCGTACATAGGCATGATCGTACAAAGGTTGCTCCACACCCAGCCAACGCCAGAATCTCAGATGAGTACCCGCTATTGCAGAGCAGTCCATCGCGGGACTTGTCAGGTGTGTCTCTGACATAGAGTTGGCATAATCTCCCTCCAGATTGTACCCGTATACGAGCGGTGCATCGTGACCGCTGGTCGGATCAGGATTACCGTACTGACCACCGCCACCTGTCGGCACTCCTCTCTCCCACTGCCCTTCAGCCGTCCAGCCTTTATCAGTTTCAAAACCGTCCTCGAAGGCAACTATCTCCTCGGTGGCAACAATTGCTGTGAACGGGCTTCCAAGACCAGGATTGTAGACCGTTCCAAAACCTGCTGCGTCGGCACTGACGTAGAATTCGACATTGTCGAAACACTCGAATGCAGGCAATGTGGCCGAGTATTCGTTCGGCGCTGTCTCCGTCATACCGACTGCAGTTTCCGGAGCGCCGTTCGCTGAATAGTATAGCATCCCGGTACCCGACACCGGCTCATTGACACCAATACCGGTAACAACTACATCAAACTGCACTGTTGCTTCCGGCGGAAGTATCGAAGGAACTCCTCCCGGATAATCAAACGCAAGCAGTTCCAGCGGCGGGGCGTCCATGTTGTGCGCTCCGAAACCGGCTGCGATCTGCCAGTAGTGAGGCGTCCCATTGCCAATATCAGCATCGTCATCATCAAGGGTCAGGAAATCAATCGTTATCTGGGGAGTTATTTCAGTGCCCGTATGCAGCAGTATGCTGTTGACAGTCAGATTGGCTAACGTATCAATGTAGTTGATTACGTGTATGTCCACCAGCTCGTTGCGGGTGCTCCAGACACAGCCTGATAACAGTTGACCGCAGTAATGAATCGTACCGTCACAGGGGTATTGCATATCATTGTCAGCGTTACGTAACGGGTTGTCGCACTCGTATATGTAGAACCCGTACCCCAAGCCGGGATCGTCCGCTATCAGCATGGAGGTGCAGTCGGCCATTCCTTCGCCGTACGCTCCCTGTCCACTGCCGCCTGAGGCAATCAGGTGATGACCGTACTCGTGCTGCGACACACTGGCAAACGAAGTGTTGGCGTACCCGTCGCCTGATACACAGAAGTTAATCGAGCTATAGTCATACCACGCATTACCGGGACAGTAACCGTCGGTGCGATTGACATACACAGGGAAACCCAGTTGATCGTGAATTACCGGATACATCGGGTTGTACTTGAGCGCGTAATCACGCGCTTCGTTGGCGTTAGCATATCCGTTGGACTGTGCCAGTACATGCTCTTCCGTGTTAGCCTCGTTGTGAATAAGGTCAGCCGGACCCGGCGGCGTCACGATGGCCGTGTCCACCTCTTCAACACCAGAGTAGTTGAAGACTTCAAAATAGCGTCCTACAATCGGTGAAAGCACCGAAACCTGAGAAGTACCGCTATTGGTGATGACAAAATCACCGTTCTCGTCGGCGTAGGCAGAGTTGCCGCCGTCTATATTGACTTGCGCATAAGGAAATGGTGTTAGCACTTCCTCGGCGCATTCCATAGCCTTGCAGCCCGGAGTCACCATGCCGCTGACATTGCCTGTAACATCTTCGAATATGATGAGGTCTTCCTTATAGAGTATCTCTCCGGTAGCGGCATCAACAATGAACCGGAACTTCTCAGGGAAATCAGATGAACCCAGGAACCTAACAGCAGTCTTCGGAGTCTTCAACTCGTTCTCGACACCTGCCCAAATCACTGCTCCCTGTTCCGTGAAGTCAGTAAGGCTCGGTTCGGCCTGCCTTGCAGCCTGTTCAGCCTCCAATGACTGAACGCCCACGCGGGTCTTGTCAGCCGCAAAATCATCAAGGTCACGCAGTGTGGATACCGCAAGCACGACCGGGTATTCCGGCTCGTTACGAACAAGCAGCCTGAGTTCTGACCCGAACACCGGGATACCATCGTGATACTGAGAGTAATACACGAGGGTAAACTTGTAAGTGTCAGTGGCTGCATTGTACATCACCGGCTGAGACACGATGTTCTTGTCGATTAACTTACCCGGTACCAGATTGGCAGGTGAAACACCAAACACACCTGCCCACTTCGACCGAAACTGCTCGGCGGCATCTTCCGGTGACGTGCCGGAGCCAAACGATCCGCCATACAGCCGAGTTGTCAGATCGCCGGATTTATAGGCTTTCACGCCGGGGTGAGCCTGCTTGAGCAATTGCCATTCCTGAGCCGCAAGGTCAACTCGCTGAGGGCTGAGTACAGCTCGATCATTGTCTTGCTGCGCTGCAATCAGCGGACTGACCATTAAAGCGATCATCATGATCGCAATAATCAGCATTGTCTTTCCTGCGCTGCGAAAAGCGCCTCTGTCATTCTTGTGCATTCCTACGTCCTTTCTCCAGTCCTGTTGTACGTATCTTATGTCCGTCGCAATCAGAAAGAAGCAGATGTGTCTGCTCCTCAATATTCTCAAGATATGAAACTGCCGCTCACTCTTGCGGCCAGATGCTTGCTGGAAGATTCCCCGTACAGGGAGCCACTCTTCTGAGGAAAGTAGACCAAAAAACTCTTCAGTAACATCCCTCAATTAGCTAATATAGCGGATTAACGTCAAACGTCAAGATAATAAGTGATGGGCGCGGTAAAACCGCGCCCACCTGCTGAGTTTTCGTACTAAACGAGCTTGCAAGAGCCAAATCAGACCCGTGCGCGGCAGATGTCCTGAGGTTGGTCCACAAGTGTTCGTTCCGGCGGTTCCTGTGTCCACTGAAAGTGGGCATGTGAACTGCCGGTTGAGGAACCTTTTGGGCAGCAGTAACATCCAAAGAATCGCAGGGTCACATCCTCGACTAAGTCGAGGTCAGGACCCAGCGAAACAATCTTTTGGGACAACCTCTCCTCGTCTGCCGATAGCTTGGCATCAGGCGGCGCACGAGGACGTACTCCGCCCACCATCTATCAGTTTTTCAACAACTTACAAATGAGATATGCTGCAGACTCTTCGTCTTGACTCCCGCTTCACTCGAGTGGCCTATAAGTTCTTCAAACCATCACAACTCGGCAGATACTGCAAGGGGTGGATGAATAAGGCATCGATTAACAACGACAGGTCGGCACCATCAACAGCCATGTCATTATCGCACGGGCGATCACAACTGAAGTCAATATCGGCTTCATCGAGACAGATGCCGTCCCAGCCTGTCGAAGGATTGATAAAGAGACCGTTGATCATCAGCGAAAGATCAGCACCGTCGTAGTTGAAACCTAAGTCTCCGCCGGATTGGTCAAGATCGCCCACAGTCGGAGGGATGCAACAACCACTCTCCATTTGCAGAAATATCAGTGAGCCCTGATCAGCAACACATAGCAAATCACCGGAGACAGCAACAGCCGATGCCTGACCTGGTGTATTATAGTAGTCTACAGTGTCCATAACAGCCGGGTCGCTGACATCAAGACTCAGGAACCCTGTGGGTCCGTTCGCTATATATGCTATATCGTCCAAAATGAGAAGACCCATCGAAAGACCATAAGTGTTCTGTGATCCGACCTCCAAAGGCATGGATGGATTTCTGACATTCACGACCTGTAAGCCAAACTCGAAATCCGCAATATAGGCCAATGCGTTCTCGACGTAAACATCATGAGCGAACGCACCGTGACGATAGAATCGACCGATCTGCTGAGGAAAAGTCGGGTTGGCAACGTTGATAATCTGCATACCACTGTCACCATCGGCCACATAGGCTACGGTGTCAGCGACAAAAACGTGCCAGGCAAGGTCCATTGTTTCACCAAAACCGAGAAACAACGGATTTGCAGGATTCTTCACATTCACGATTTCCAGGCCGAATGGAACTACTGGTATATATGCCAATGTGTCGAGAACAAAGACGTCGTTTGTGAATCCCATGATATCATATACATCAAACTGTACTGGGGATAGCGGATCTCTTATATCCACCAGGTGTACACCTACATCGGCGTCGGCAACGTAGGCCACACTGTCCTTTACGAAGACGGAGCGAGCCTCGTCACAGTCGGCGTAAAGGCCCATCAAACTCGGTGATTGAGGATCGGTAATATTGACAATCTGCATCCCACTTGTTCCGCAGGCAACGTATGCAAGCGTGTCTTGAATCCTGACATCTTCAACCGAGTTTATCGTGGCGTAGAAACCCTCTTGAACCGGAGCACCAGATGTGCTGACATCAATTGCCCGAAGGCCGTTACCTGTGTCCACCATGTAGGCTATACCATCGATAACAAATACGTTATAGGCGATTTCGGAGTCGGTGTTACTACCGACAAAGAACATGCCACCAGGAGTGGTGACGTCGATTATCTGGAGACCACCGGACCATTCCGCCGTGTAGGCAAGTGTGCCCACTATCTGAATATCACGCGTGATATGAGTTGTGGGAAACGCTCCAAGTACAACTGGATTGGCGGGGTCATTGACGCTTATAACGTGAAAGCCATGCGTGCCAGTTGAGATGTACATAATGGTGTCGACTACGTCGGCTTCACCGGGGTTACCAACCGTATCATAGAAGCCAACCGAGTCCGGACTGGATGGGTCAGTTACGTCGAAAAACGTCACACCTCGGATGCCGATGCCATAGGTGGTGACATAGGCCGTGTTGCCCTCTATTGTGATATTGGCAGCCGTTCGCTCGGCGTCGTAAACGAAGCTCCCCTCAAGCGACGGAGTCGATGGCGTTGAAATGTCAATGATCTGCAGACCACTGTAGTTGTCGGCCACGAAGGCAAAGTTCCCGCTTACTATAACATCCCTCGCGCTGCCGGGTGTGTCGTAACTGCCGGTAAGTACGGGGTTTGCGGGATTGGTTACTGAGATGATCGCCAGGCCGGTACTGCCGTCCGCAAGGTAAACGTAGTCATCTGCCTTGCAGAGTCCGTTCCCGCCCCCCTCAAGATACAGAGAGGAGATATAGTCGGGGTCCGTCGGGTCCGAGATATCAAGAATGACCAAACCATTTTCAAACGAGCAATAGGCGTAGTTGCCATCGATCCAGACATCTTCAATTCCAGCCCATAGAATGCTGGACAGAAAGGTGATACCCGGACTTTCGGATGAAAGAGGCTGGGAGTTTGAGCTATCCCGGTAGTTGTTGAGAACCTGTTGTATGCTATCAGAATTGATAGGCTCTGCAACGAGTATCTGTGATGCAAGCAGAATGATCGCGAAGAAGATTCCAATACAACTTCTTGACAGTTTCATAAGTAACCTCAGGCGATGACGGTATGTATAATCTATCCTACGCAGTACTAGTAACCCCGCCGATCAGGCAGGTGAGATGAGAACAACTTGATTTCAATATAGGAAGAAATAACTAATTGTCAAGATCAGGATTAGGAGACAACGCGGTGGGTGCGGTGAAACGCACCCACTTGCGGAGTCTTCGCATTGAATAAGCTTGCAAGAACCACGCCAGACTACATAGCCAACCAGTAGTCACGCGGATAAAGCCTGTACACTGTCTGTTTGCTTTCCGCCTGCTCAATGAGGTCTTCCAGCAACTCGAACTGGGTTTCGGGGCCGATCAGAAAGAAATTACCGTCTTTACTCTCTGACAAGGGAGCACCATAGCCGATCAGGACCGGCCCGTAAGACTCTTCCATACGCGCTTTCAACTTACCATAGAGGTTCTCGGAAGCCTTGAGGTCGAGAACTCTCTGACGGAAAGCCCGAACCATCTCAGGCGTGAAACCATCAGTAAGATCTGCGGCCATGGCAGCACCTCTCTGTTCATAGCGAGACGCCGCCCGCGAACCACCAAACACCTGGGCGATAGTGTAGTCAGCAAGTCCGGGATCATCCTTGGCATTCTTGAGAAGGTCAACCACGAATCGCATTGTGACGGCAACATCCGGACACCGCTCTGCATAGTAAGAGCACCGCCCACTACCCGGATTATAGCCGTAACCGTTACTATATGCAAGACCAGCAGCCCATGTGTTCATAAACAGGCCGTGTGGCCCACCACCACCGTATAACTTGCCGGACAGACACTTGAGTACCGAAGCAGAGGTTGTATCATAACAGCCGGCTTGCCTGGCAGTGAACTGCAGAATACCGTTACGCGTACCTTCGTAAGCAAGACCCACATAAAGAGGATCTGTGGCGGACGGCTCACGTTCCTGCAAGCGGGCTGCGATCCGATCCGTGCTGCCATAATCCTGAGTAACGGAAGCATGCTCGGAATCCAGCCTGCCAACCAGTCCTCCAATCATGCGCATTGTCGCTTCACGATCGGCAGTGTTGGACACCATGTACATACGCGCGACATCGGCTTTGCGAATAAGATCGAGAATGTGGCTGATTTCCGCGATTGCCTCTGACGGACTGACCAAAAGATCGGCCCTGGTCTCGGTACAAAGATACATCCAATCGACTGCAAGATGAGCATCCGGGATATCGTCAAGCGAACTCCTCAGAACACCGGCGATTTCACCGGCAATCTTGCGTGATGACTCACTGAGAGCCAGATAGCTCTCTTTGATAGCCGAAGAAGCACCATCTGATTCTGACCCCTCGGCATCCGTCAGCTCACTTAGCATCCCCACCAACGCTTCCCTGTCTTTACCCTTACCGGCAGCCGCCAGTGCTGTCATAAATCCGGCAAGTTCCTCGCGCTGCTGTTCATCGCCGGGATCGGTGAGCATCCACTTGAGTCGTTGGAGATGATGAATCTTCGTCATGAAGCTGCTGGTTGAAAGGAAAAGCGGATTATGCTGGAAACGGTAAGCATTTGCCGGATCTCCAACCCAGTTCTCCTCATGGCCGTTTGTAACATCCCTCAGGTTGAACATGGACTGGTCGATAAGGTCAAGCATCCTTGGCAAATTGTCGGCGGATAAATACGGAGAGAAAAGCGCCGCATCCATCCATCCGATAGCGCTCTTCAATTCGTCAAGATTATTGCCCCGTCCTGTAAGGAAGAGCTCTACTCGCTCCGTGGTGTATCCAGTGCTGAAATTGGCGTTCAAGCCGAGCACTTCCTGCCTCAGTCGCTCTGTCATCTGATCATAGGTGATGACCTGTCCATCGCGAATCACGCCGATATTGGTGAGAATACTCGGTAACAACGGCACATAGACCAGAAGCGATTCCGGTATCACATTCAATCTGAGGCCAAGACCTACCTGCGACGCCGTCATGTTTTCAAACGTCGAAGCTACCATCTGCACACCGCCGGGAAGAGTGATGGTCTGCCAGTCAAGCTGGTCGTCCAGAGTCATCGGTGGATTATCGACGAATCCCGGAAGCTTATCGTCGTTGCCCAGAGCCTCAAGCTCTGCTGTTTTGGCGTCAAACTCCTCCTGGTAGCTGGCGATGGCCTGCTGGTCATCTTCAGTACCGTATTTCTTCTTGAAATCATTCAGGTAACCTGCGATGCGAGCCTCTTTCGCAACAGCATTCTTCGCTATGATATCCGTGCTCGGCGTAGCGCCAAGTGCATACGGTGGAACCGTGAGCATGCCCCAGCTATCGATTCTCTCCTTCCAGATATTCTTGTTACCGGAGAGAAGCTCCTCTGCGAAAGCAAAGCGCTCCTTGCCCACAAGCGACTTGCGGAAACTGGTCTCACATTCGAGATCCAGAAGAGCATATTGCCAGGCTCCTCCCGGACCACCACGGAAACCAAACGTCGGTGGAGAGTTTAGAAAATTGTCAGCCTGCCTCTTCTGTTGAGTCAACCGGTTGCGAGCGCGATCATTGAACTCGCGCAGAGCCTCAGAACCATCTTCAAGATCACGCACGTGCCGCATCGCGGCCACAATCATCGACCCCACACTATCCAGCATGATCCTGCTCACATTGGAGTTACCAATGCCCTCAAGACCGAAGTACACAGTTGTACCCAGATCGTTATCAGAACCACCGTAGACCGTGTTCCCGCCGAGGTCTATCCGGCGAGTTTGGGAGTTGATGAATAGATTGTACAAATTAGATGTCTGGCCGGAAGAAAAAGTCTGCAGGAACAGATCGAGCATGAAGCGCTCATTGCAGCCAAGTTCCAAATCCGACCACCAACAGTACAGTAGATAGCCGGGATCTTCCTGCCGCTCACTGGGATAGGTGGCGAGCTTCGTTGTCCCAACCGGTTCTGGGTGTGGCTCAGGGAAATCGAAAGCTCCGATACCAACAAATTCGCTGGAATCTTCAAAATTCTGGCAACGCGCAAGCATCTCGTCCATACGGTTCAGGTAAGACGGGATTGTGATTTCACTCGGAATTGAAACAATTACACCCATGTTGGACAGGCGATAAAAATCCTTGTGGAATTTCCACATGTCATCAGGTACCATTGCCCGCATAACATCGGGATTACCACCCGAAGTATAGCCCAGGGGATGTTCCTTCCCGTAGATCATCTTGTAGACCTGCCCCCAGGTGGAATAGTAGGGCTGCTCAAACGCGCTCACCATCTCGGTGTAGACAGTACCCTTCTCGTCCAAAGAAAGCTCCCCGGTCTCCTGATCCACATTCACACCGATGTGGCAGACTTCGCGCAGTATCTCCTCGTCCTCGAAATTCGGATTCAGCAACGCCGCCAGTTTAGCTTCGAACAACTCGTAGAAGGTATCTTCGCCGGCAGTCGTGTTGAAATGGTAAACCGTCCACTGCTGGGTGGTGTAAGCCGAACTGTTTCCCAAGGCCATGTCTTCCAGGGCCGATACATAACGACCACGGTTGCCTTTGCCCAAAAGCAGATGCTCACATGCGTGAGGTTCACCCATGCTTGATGTCGGCGGTGTCTTGACCCAGTAGAATGCCTGAGGCACTGACTGAATCTGCATCACGTCGATGAGAAAACCGTACTTGTCGGAAACAAAACGCGCCCCCATCGCCTTGCCGGCGCTGTTCTCATAAACATTGAGGGTTGTGAACCCGTTAATCTTCTGGTCGGGCTGAAGGCCTTCGAGGTAGTCATCCGCCAACACCGGCGCTACAACTACGAGACAGGCCAATAGAATCAGTCCCAGACTGCTAAACGTGCGTTTCATGGTATGGTCCTTTCAATCGTTGTTAACCGTGATTCTCCAGCATGATATTGTTAATTAGACGTAATGGCAAGCGACTTGGTTTAGTCTAATTTTGCCGCAAAGAACCACACGGCTTGCTGTGATATCTTGGCATTTCGCAGCTTCTCTCTTGACAATCCAGATCGGATTTCACGAATTACGTATTGGGAATACTCGCATTGTGTACTTGTTGGGATATTCAATAGTAGGTCAGGTTGCTCGTAACCTGACGGAATTGAGATATGGAACGGTTTTGAACAACCGTCTGGGCTGGAACGTCCTTTGTATAAGGACATGAAAGGGGTTTATGCGTATGTTGAGAGAGATGAAGAACTTGATTATGGTTTCAGTTGTTGCTGTAGCTGTTCTATGCAGTACAGGGGCAGCGCAGCACAAGGTAATGACGAGGGTCCCGGATTCCGTCAATCTGGTCAGTCGCGCTGAATTGGATGCACTTCTGGAGAAGGCCGGCTACGGCAAGGATAGCTACGAAGTGGGGTCTATCCCGTTCAAGCTTATGTGGGTAATAGCTGAGCCTGAGCATGTGAAGCCCGGACATGTTAACCTGAAAGTAGAAGTGGCGTCCACTCTACCTTGCGGTGAAGTTCTCTTGGAAGTTATTGATGTCCACAACTTGGATTATTCCGGGCCGCGTTCCTGGACAACAAATGCTCGACCCGATAGCCCGGGAGTCTATCATCTGGACCTGGTGATACCTGCTAAGGATACCAGCGGATTGGAACTTATCGCCACCGGATGTGGGGGACCAACTCGCTCCTACTTCTGGTATTTCATACCGAACAGAGACAGTATTGAGTTCTGTGTTGGTCACTATAAAGACGATATTGTACGCCGACTTAGTCCAGATGGCATGACAGCGGCAGAAATGCAGAAGCTTGAAGACGAGATGCATCTATTAGAACAGGAGCCGTTTACAGAAGGCCCTATTCAGTTTTTCACTATCGGTCGCTACAGTTACTCCAGAAGCCGCGGTGAGCGAAGGTTCCGCAAGTCACTTAGTGCTACAGATTCCAGTGGATGGGGGCATGTGCTTACGAGGGAGCCCGTCGACTCCACCTTCTCAGGCATAAGAGAGATCGTCCTTGATCTACGTGTACCGGCAGACGAACGAATGGTTCGGTCCATTGTGGATTCACTGATTCCGACAAGATACCCCGGTTGCTACCGGGCAATGATGAACTCAAGAACAGTGCGCCAGCTTCTCAAGCAGGGTATCAGTATGGGGACCAATTGTCTACCT
>Ga0164310_10001747_pt1 | contig 12447 bp, 9 predicted proteins | sample GuaBasSedimGuay1_FD_121795 | JGI IMG/M metagenome (GOLD analysis project Ga0164310, IMG submission 121795) | Subseafloor sediment microbial communities from Guaymas Basin, Gulf of California, Mexico - Guay1, Core 4569-9, 0-3 cm | ecosystem: Environmental > Aquatic > Marine > Hydrothermal vents >... | reverse complement strand
TTCTTTCTTAAAGGAGTAACTGTACAAAAATAAGGTTATGAAATTATGAGGTGAACCGTTTATGAACAAGATCAGTTATACGTGCGAATGCGGTTATTCCTATCACATGGATCCATCAGATGGCTCCACACTTCGATGTCCAAAATGTGGCAGGTTGATCTCAATCCCAAGTAAAGAAATGGATCCTGGGGACAAAAGGGCCTTTGAAAGGTTCCTTGAGGCCACCTATGAAACCATGGAAGAGGGCGTTGAAGGGGGATGCCCCTTTTCAGGTGCCAGGTAGGTCCCTGATGTATAGGAAGAAGTGGGACCATGCTGCATATCGGGGCAGGCATGCCATGATGAGTAGGCGATACTTTTACTGGAAAAAAAGTAAAAAAATGGCGGAAGTGCATGGGAATCGAACCCACCTGCGAGGGTTTTAGCCCCGCACACCGGATTTGAAGTCCGGGAGCCCCACCAGTGAGCTATCCACTTCCGCTCTAAGTGTTAAATTATAATTATTTTAGAAATCAGCCGAGGCTTTGTCAATACGCTAGTGTGTATTCATAAATCAACAATTTCAGCTCAGAGTGCATTATCTTGAACAATCAAGAAAGGTGCTCGATGATAATATTCAAGATTCTCCTGATGGGCTCGGCTGCTCCCCACAACAATTGGTCCCCAACCGTAAAGGCGGCCACATATTCCGGGCCCAGAAGCATCTTTCGAATTCGGCCCACCGGGACCGTTAAGGTGCCGTTGACCGCTGCAGGGGTCAGGTCACGAAGCGTGGCCTCTTTGTCGTTGGGAATAACGCGGACCCAATCATTACCGTTTCTTATTAAGTCTTCTATATCATTCAAGGGCACATCTTTTTTGAGCTTTACAGTAAGACCCTGGCTATGGCACCTCATGGCACCCACGCGCACGCACACGCCATCTACTGGGATGGGTGGTTCGGCCTGGAGGATCTTATTGCTTTCCACATAGCCTTTCCACTCTTCTCTTGTCTGGCCTGATTCCATAGGCGAGTCGATCCAGGGGATTAGGCTACCTGCAAGTGGAACACCAAAGTTTACAGTGGGAAAACTTTCGCTTCTAAGTGCTTCTGTGACTACCTTATCCACCGCAATGGCCGAAGAAGCAGGGTCGTCCAGGAGAGGTTGACTTATTTTACCCAGTACCGCCATCTGCTCCATCAACTCTTTCATATGCTTGGCGCCCGCTCCAGAGGCTGCTTGGTATGTCATTGAAGATACCCACTCAATGAGCCCCGCACCAAAAAGCCCTGATAAGGCCATAAGCATGAGGCTGACGGTACAGTTGCCGCCCACATATGTCTTAATTCCATCTACCAGCCCTTTGTCAATGACTGGTCTGTTAACAGGGTCCAGCACAATGATACTGTCCTCTTCCATCCTAAGGGCAGAGGAGGAGTCGATCCAGTATCCCTCCCATCCCATTTTTCTAAGTTTGGGATACACCTGCTTCGTATACCCGCTTCCCTGGCAGGTGACCACAATGTCAAGAGAGGCAAGGAGCTTTGTGTCATAGGCGTCTTGAAGCACGGGAATCTCCATGCCCACATCAGGACCTTTGCCGCCCACGTTGGATGTGCTAAAAAAGACCGCTTCATAGTCCTTGAAGTCGCCTTCTTCCTTCATTCGTCCCATGAGTACGGACCCTACCATCCCTCTCCATCCAACAAAACCAATCTTCAACATGCCACTGTCCCTCCTTATTTGAGATTAGGCAAAATGTAGAGCTTGGAGCTACTACAAATAAAGAGATTATCCGCATTGTGCAAGTAAAAAGAGGAGAAACCTTTGACCCTATTGAGGTTTAGGATTATAAAGGTACTATCAAACAGGGTAAAAAATCGAGAATGAGCTAGATGGGATGGAGATGAATATCTGGACGCTTGCAATATTGGTGTTCATAATTAACCTACCCTTTGGGTATTGGCGAGCAAATGTAAAAAAGCTCTCCCAACAATGGTTCCTGGCCATCCATATCCCGGTTCCATTTGTCATTGGCCTCCGGATCTTCACCGGTCTGGGCTGGAGAATTAATACCTTCCCTTTTGTAGTAGGAGCGTTTTTCTTGGGACAATTGGCAGGGTCGGTTCTTCTCGCTTGGTGGAAAAGCTGGGCTAGGAGGGAGGTAAGTTCCTGCATTGTGATGAATGTTTTAAGAGAGCTTAAGGCACACGGAACCTCACGTGGCCCTTCCGATGTTTAGAGGATATACCTTGGGGGAGCACTCTTTTGGCATATCCACCTGCTGGTGGCACGGAAATAAGAGAGATCTAAGGGATCTAGCCCGTGACGTCCGCAATCTGGGCCTCAATGGAGTAGAGCTTGAATACCGCATATCACGGAACGATATGCGTGTAATTATCCCTATGCTGAAGCAGCATGAGATCCATGTATTGAGTATCCATAATTTTTTTCCTAAACCCGAAGGAATTGAAAAGGGGAGCGGAGATCTTTTTTTGCTTTCTTCCGTGGATAAAGATGAAAGAAAAAGGGCGGTGCGATACAGTTTGGAAACCTTACGGATAGCCCATGAGGTTGGGGCTCAAGCCGTGGTGCTTCATTTGGGCAGGGTTGACATGCCCAACCCATTTGGTGAGTTGGCAAGACTATATAAGGAGCGCGAAACGAGGTCTCGTGATCTTAGACAACTGGTGGATAGCCTGAAGTTATCACGTAAGTCAATAGCGGCCAAGCACCTGGAATCAGTGCTATTGAGCCTAGATGTTCTTGCAAAAGAAGCGGACAGACTAGGAATACTGCTGGGTATTGAGAATCGCTATTATATCCACGAGATCCCTAATCTGGAAGAGATAGGGGTTATACTTGAGAAATTCAGGGGCGGTCCTGTTCTTTATTGGCATGATGTGGGACATGCAAGGGTCCAAGAGAATCTGGGAATTACAAAAGAAGCAGAACTGTTGAGTCATTTCGGGCGCCAGATGGTGGGACTTCACATCCATGATGTCCATGGGCTTGAGGACCACCTGGCTCCGGGTCAAGGAAAAGTGGACTATACTTACCTCCGGCCTTACTGGGGCGAGGTGGATCTCAAGATCTTTGAGGTCCACCCAAAGGTCCAATTCGAGGATCTGCGAAAAGGTGTCCGGGCGTTGTTGCACAACAATGGCTTTCGGATTGCCTTTCCATAGAATTCTTATGAGGTGAACACCTGCTCCTTCTTGTAATGGAGATAGCGTTCGGAGATAATGTTCAAGGGTTTTGTGGCTACATGGAAACTTCCATGTAGCGCCCAGAACACATCTGCCAGGGTGGGATTTTTACCTTCTTCATGTTCTGCTGCAAGTTTGTAAAACTTCCGACCCTCCTCTTCATACTGTTCAGGACTTATCCTGAATTTTCCCCTTATTTGTGGCCTCAGTTGGCCTGAAAATGGATATCGATACTCCCGTTCTGCGTATTCAGGGAATATTCCGAGGACGAACAGACAGATGTCTGCGATCCTTTTGTAGAAGCTGAGCTTATGTGCCTCACTTACGGCATCCGAAAAGCTCATAAGCGTATGGATATCCAGGTCACTGAAGGTTATTTTGCGCCAAACACCAGGTTTAGCCTTAAAAGAAAGGGCGTAACTCTTGATCTTGGTGAACGAGGAAAGCATATCAGCCAAATACGAAACAAGGGACTCATTGGAAAGGAGCTCCACCACTTCCTGTGTGTCAAAAACCGGGATCTTTGCAGTTCCTGACTTCTCAAGAGTGTATTTGGCCACTTCAAGATCCTTGGCCGCCTTTCGGAGCAGGATCTCGAAAAAGAGGGCGGGGGAGATCTTCAAAAAGATCTCTTTATCGTCCATTACCCGGTTGAATACCCTTTCGTCAGAAACAAAGGTGTTTCGAAAGTCTTCATCTTCATTAATAATTTGCTTGAGTCGGGCCTTGTCGGTCACCCCTGGAGAGGCAGATTCAACCAAGAACTCAAGGTCCTTATTACTCAGCTTTAAGGTCAATCGGCCTCTAGAACTCATGGGCACACATCACCTTCTTTCTCTTTAATGGTTTCCTTTGCAAAACTCTTGCTTTTGCCCTGTTTCTCATGGAAAAAATTTATGCAAAAAAGGGACCATTTGGGGCCTAACAATAGCCTATGGTCTGGGGAGAAAATATTAAGGCACTACTTGGAAGTATATAGATTTGATGAGCTTATTATCAGGGCCCAGGACCTCTACGCGCCATTGCCCTATTTCGTGGGATTGTATGAGTTTTGAGCTGTAAGTTCGCCAATTGGGAGAGTTGACCTGTAGGGGTACTCGCGCGCGTTCTTTATCCTTATAATACCATACATGGAAGATTTGGGTTGGGCTTTGGGCTCCAATGATTCTGGTAAAGCAATAAAGCTTTCCAAGATGGGATGAAAAGGTTGTATCACCTCCTTGGCATTGGAGGTCCACCACATCAACGCAAATGGAGGCCTCTGCCACTTGAAGAGGTGATGATTCAGCGGCAAGAACACTCTGGGAGCTCAATACAAATGATACAAACAAAAGTGCTACAACTAAGCAAATCAATTGACCTCGTTTCATATTAACGGACCCTCCTGTATCATTGCTGATCGCTTCATCCAGCCTGCCTGACTGTCGGGCAGGCTGGGAGTCTTTGATTTATGGATGGACAGTAATTATTAAAACATAAAACCGCTCATGCAGCAACACAAAAGCTTGGTAAATTTTCCCACTGCCAAATATAGGCTTCAATTATCAAAGGTGAGTTGAATTCATTCAGGCGCTTAGAAACTGAATATTTCAAATAGGGGGACTACTATTTTGAGCACAAACCCTTTGGCAAAGAAGGAGCTTGCTCAGTGGTCCTTTCTGTTGATAATATGAAGATACGGCTTAAAAAATGCTTATGGGGATAAATGCCTTGCTGGAACGGACATTTGTGCATATCATGGGAGTGGGGACAAAGACCGAAAGAAGGATATGGCAGCAAGGCATTGAAACATGGGATCATTTCCTGAATCACCAAGGAGTTGTTTTCTCCCCTGCCCGAGATAGGTTTATTTGTAAGGAACTGACCGAGTCTAAAAAGCATATCCATGACATTCGATTCTTCAAGGAACGCCTGTCCTCAGAAGATATGTGGAGGGTATTTGAGGCATTTCGGGATAGGGCGGTTTACCTGGATATTGAAACCAGCGGCGGATATCAGGGGGTCAATGAGATAACCCTCATTGGGATTTATGACGGCCGGTCCGTCCAAACCTTTATAAACGGGAAAAACTTAGACCAATTTGAATCTGCTATCTGCCAGTACGACCTCATCATTACCTTTAATGGGAGCACGTTTGATCTCCCATTCATTCGGAAATGGTTCAGACACATATCGTTTCCTGCTGGGCATATTGATCTACGGTTTTTGTTGAAGAGAATTGGTTACCGAGGAAGCCTCAAAAAGATTGAAAAAGAACTGGGGATAATTCGGCCCCCGGAAATCGCAGAGATGAGCGGATATGATGCGGTGTTGTTGTGGAAGGCATACCAGTGGGGGGATGAAAGCGCCCTGGCCCGTCTGGTGGAGTACAACAGGGCCGACGTGGTCAATCTTGAACCACTAATGGTGTATTGCTATGAGGAGATGAAAAAGAGAGTACTTGTAAGGAGGGCATCACATGTATAACTACAAAAACGTAAGGCCCGAGCTGGAGTCCATGGGGTTCAGGAATCTCGGAGCTGTCTATTGGAATGCCTCTACCCCCATGCTGTACGAAGAAATCATTAGACGAAGGGAAGGCCACCTAGCCCATCTAGGCCCAGTAGTGGTTAGAACCGGTCATCATGTGGGACGGTCCCCTAACGACCGGTTTATTGTGCGGGAGCCCACCAGTGAGGAGAAGGTCTGGTGGGGACCTGTCAACCAGGGGATTGAGGAGTCTCGCTTTACCAATCTTTTCTACCGTCTTTTGGCCTATCTCCAAAATAAGGACATCTTTATCCAAGACTGTTATGCTGGCGCTGATCCAGAGTATCGTATACCGATAAGGGTAATCACAGAAACGGCCTGGCACAACCTCTTTGCAAGGAATATGTTTATCCAGATGAGGGAAAAAGAGGAAGCGGATCAACATATTCCTCAATTCACCATTATTAATGTGCCAAGATTTTATGCCATCCCTGAATTGGACGACATCCGGTCAGAGGCCTTTATCCTGATTCACTTGGGAAAGAATCTTGTTCTGATTGGTGGCACAAGCTATGCCGGAGAAATCAAGAAGTCGGTTTTTACCATGCTCAATTACGTATATCCCCAGGAATCGGTACTCTCTATGCACTGTTCGGCAAATGTGGGAAAAAAGGGTGATGCAGCACTTTTTTTCGGCCTTTCGGGAACAGGGAAGACAACGCTTTCAGCAGATCCGGAAAGGTACTTGATCGGCGACGATGAACATGGCTGGAGTGAAAAAGGGATATTTAACTTTGAAGGGGGCTGTTATGCCAAGGTCATTCGTCTTTCCAAAGAAGCCGAACCTGACATCTACGAATGCACGAGACGCTTCGGGACCATCTTGGAAAACGTGACCCTGGATCAAAATTCCAGACGCATTGATCTGAACGATAATTCCCTCACAGAAAATACCCGGGCCGCATATCCGATTCCCCATATTCCAGGGGCAATTCGAGAGGGCGTGTGCGGCCATCCTTCCAATATCATCATGCTCACCTGTGATGCCTTTGGGGTGATGCCACCTGTAGCAAAACTTACGGACGAGCAAGCAGTATATCACTTCCTGAGTGGGTATACGGCTAAGGTAGCAGGCACGGAAATGGGTATAAAAGAGCCCCAAGCCACCTTTAGCACGTGCTTTGGGGCGCCCTTTATGGCATTGAGGCCCGAAGTTTACGCAAATCTATTTATGAAAAAGATAAAGACCCACCGACCCACGTGCTGGCTTCTCAACACCGGTTGGTCTGGAAGGCCCTATGGTGAGGCGGCACGGATTAAGATCGCCTACTCACGGGCTTTAATAAGGGGAATTCTGAGTGGAGATCTGGATAAAGGAGAATTTGACCAGGATCCTCTGTTTGGTTTCATGATTCCCAGGGCCTGCAAAGATGTCCCCTCCGAGATCCTCAATCCCCGTGTATCTGCGTCTGATCCAAAGGAATATGAAGAGCGGGCCAAAAGGCTGGCTTATGAGTTTGTTGAGAATTTCAAGCAATTCGGCGATAGGGTTCCTAAGGGGGTTAAAGAGGTATTGAATGTGGGTTAGATTGCTCCGATTGGACTGGGAGAAGGAGAATAGGCGGTGGATGTTCACTGGTGCTCTATGAGTTCTTTGACCTGTTCCAGGGTTGGGATGCCTGTTTGCGCACCAATCTGCTTACATTTTAAGGCAGCCGCTGCAGAGGCAAAGCGCATGCAATTGGCCATGGTCTCTCCCTGAAGTAGGGCATAGATGTATGCCCCATGGTAAACATCCCCTGCACCCGTGGTGTCCACTGCGTTTACCCTAAAGGCAGGCTGCTCATATAAGCCATCATCATTCAGCCCTACACTCCCTTTGTGTCCCAAGGTAATGACCACATGGCGTGGCCCAAGGTCTCTCAGCACCTTCAACACGGTCTTGGGATCCGCTCCCTCTCCAACCAAGGGTTTTGCAAAGGTCTCTGACGCAATAAGGACATCCACGAGAGAGACAAGCTCTTTGCTGCCTTCCCTCATGGTCCCGGCGTCCATCACCACAGTGATTCCCCGCATCTTGGCCTGTCGGGATGCCTCAATGCATGCCTCTACCATAAGACCATCAATGTGGAGGATTTTGGCGTTAACAAAAGGGCTGAGATCCACCTCACTTGCAGAGATGGGTGGGGCGCTGCCCCTGTGCCAGAAGATGGTGCGCTGCCCCTCCTTGGAAATGGCAATAAACGCAAATTGTGATGTAAGGCCTGGAGTCACTTTTAGAAACGATATGTCCACCCCCTGGTCTTTCAGGTTTTGGACAATTTTGTTACCAAAATAGTCATCGGATATAGACCCCAGAAAAGACGTGTGAACCCCAAACCTGGCTAGTGTGACAAGGGCAGTGGAGGCAGGCCCACCACACTGCATCCTGAGATCCAATAATTCCACCTTTCCATTTTCCGGAGGATAACAAGGGGCACGACCCAAATAGTCCACGCACGCCTGGCCAAGACCGACCACCTGCACCTTTTCAAGATCCTTGGTGGATGCCATGGGACCCCTAACACTTATCCCAGTTTTTCCAGCTCTTCCGTTACCCTTTGTATATGATCTTTTACCTTTAAAATTAAAGGAGATGAAGGATATTTGTCAACTAATGCTTTAAGTATTTCCAGGCATGATCGGAGATAGCGTTCCTTTTTGACAGGGTCCGGGCTGTTCTTTGCTGCAAGAAAGAGTTTTGCGGCCTTGTTCCTTTCCCGGTTGATAATTCCTTCAATGGCCTTGTCCCGAAGGGCTGAGACCTCGGCATTTTCACCGTGTTCAGCAAAGGTTCTGTCTAGCTTGGTGAGGGCTTCGTCATAGTGCTCTTTTTCGATCAGGGCTTCAGCCTCCTTCAAGCTCTTACTCTGTATGGACAGCTCGGATATGCGTTGCTGCAAGAAAAGATCTTCCTGTTGATCCACTTCTTTCAATGTCTCTTCAAGTCTGGCCAACTCCTTTTGGGATATGGTGCGGTGTCTTCTTTTCTTTATTAGGTCTCTGGCTAGCTCAAATTTCCTCTCAGCCATGAGCTGACGAATTTGGGTGAGGAATTCCTCTAGGGGCGGCACGCCTGCGGCTTGGACAGGCTCACTGACAGAAGGCTTTGCCGGAGCAATCGGCTGACCTTTCTGTTCGCCTTCTTTCTCTTTAGCTGCTCCCCTTTGTCCAATCACCGCAGCAAGGCCTTGTGCGGCCATTCGCTTTTCGTCCAGCAGATCCGTGAGTTTTTCATAATTGCGGACCGCCCCGTCCTTGTCCCCCAGATCCAGATGCCATTTGACAAGGTGTGATCGCAAGGCCATCAGATCAGGCCTGGTCTGTAGCCTATTGGCAATTTGCTCACCAATGGCGATTGCATCTTTCACCATCCCCTGTTCAGCAAGAGATAGGGCAAATACCAACCCCACTTCTGGAGTCAAGGCATAAGGGCCAAAGGTATCCTTGAGGTCAATGCACTTGTCTATAACGGCCTTGTAGTTTCCCGAAAGATAGGCATCCAATACCTCGTGTGTTTTCTCGCTAAAGAGCCTTACCACAGATGCCTCTTCTTTTCCCAGAGGAGGCCTTTGAGAAACATAAAGGTCTTCCAGCGAACTCAGGGATTGAAAGAGCCTTCGAATGGTGGTGCGATAATATTCACGTTCTCCAAGAGCCGATGGAGTATGAGTCATGCTTTGGTAGGTGTTCAGCAAATCATTAAAGATGCGTGTCTCTGGGGGCGTAAGATCTTTCCTCTCCATAAGCTCCTTCAGGTGCCGCACCCTTTCTTTTACCAGGCTTTCATCCACAGGGGGAAGCAGGGCCTTTTTGGCCTCCAAGGGAGGCGCAGGGCGTTGGAAGGAGGGCAGACACCCGGCCAACGTCAAGATGCATGGGATTAATAACAAGACAAAACCTCTTTTCATTGAACAGTTCCTCCAATGGGTTCAAAAAGCTGTTTCAAAATGAGCTTGTCTCCTTCCATTTCCGCATCAGATAGGACCTTTGGGGTCTGATCAGTTCCATAAAGGGCCTGCTCTTCTGGCGGCAGGGGAAGTCCTGTGACTGGTGAGACCCCAATTTGGGTATACAAGGGCTCAGTGCTCAGATCATCCTTCAGGGATTCGAAAGCAAGATCTGCAAGCTGAATGGTATGGGTATAGGCCGGGCTGTTGACGATACCGTTGGCAGTATCGATCCAAAGTGGTAATGCCCCTGAGGCCCCGTAAATAGTTGTGTGAGTGGATTTCATGGGTTTATTATCATCATAGCCTACATAGGTTGCAATCACAAATCCTTTGGAACTGTCCCATTTAGGGCCAGAGGGATCAAGGCTGGGGATAAATCCTGCAAAGCTGGAATTGGTAAAGCGATTGGCCGTTCCTGTCTTGCCAAAGGCCGGTACAGGAATCCTCAGCACTACATCCCCGGTCCTGAGTGCCAACTGAACCGCACCTTTGGCCCTGCGACCTGTTCCGTGAAGGACCACCTTCCTTAGGATGTCTTTTACCAGCACTGATTCACGACTGCTGAGTATATGGACAGATTGGGGATGGTATTCCCACAACACCTCTCCGTTTCTGTCCTCTATCCTTGTGATAATAGGCACCCCGCCTGGGCCTGAGAGGTCATCAAGGGGATAACTCTTTCCGCACATGATACTCTGATAGGCCAAAGCGGCCTCCATTATACTGATGGAGTTAGGGCCCAACGGAAAGGAAAGTACTTTATCCAATTGTGTTGAGATCCCTAGGCGTTTAGCAAGGTACACCACATAAGAGAGATTCACAAGGGTTTTGAAATCGCGAATCCTCCATAACACTTCAAGATCATAGCGCTTGTGACCAAGGAGTTCCTTGTAGTTTTGCATTATGGCTTTGTCCAAGGCGGTTATGATCTCGGACGGGATCAGGCCGTCGATCCAGACCTTGCCCAGATCAAGGTCCCTATAATGATCAACCACCCAATCAAGTCTTAAGGGCAGGTCATATGTATTTTCCGGATGGTAGTCCTCTCCGTAATACACTATTTTGTCCTGTGTCCCACTTTGTAAAGATTGATAGAATCCCCGTAACTCCTTATCTATTTCCTGAAGTAGCTGAAAGTTGGGCTTGGTCCCCACCTCTTCATCAAGCAGAAAGCGGAGCCTGCCAAAGGCCTCTTTCATTTTTCGGTCCAGACGCCTCAGCCGCTCAAAACTGAATCTTGCAAGGGGGGTGTGTTGGGCATAGTCAGGCGGGATGTCTTCTGGGTCAATGCGGTAGTGGAGGCGTTCTATGGTCGGTATAACCTGTTCGTATCCACTAAAGATAAGATCTGCCCGTATTTGCTCTTTGGCCTCTTCAAAGGCGGCCTGCATCAAGGCATTCTTATTTACCACAATCCCGTAACGATCCCGCACACGCCTCTTGTAGTCCAGATAGGACTCATTCTCTTTTCTGCCTAGGCCCAAGAGATCAACCACATGGCGGAACTCTGCGAGGTTAAGATGATCCGTTAGGTGGTAAAGGAGCCACACAGTGGCAAGGTTTTCCGATTTAACCCCTGCCCATGCCATGGAGACCTTCTGGCTCTTCGGGGGATGATCCGGGCGCGGAAAATACATGGTACCTTCAAATTCATAAAGATCTCTTCGATTTGGGAGGGCGTCCAGGTTACTCCATTTCAGTTGAAGGGCGGCAGTATAGACGATGGGCTTGAATATGGAACCAAGCTGGCGTTTGGCATCCACCGCTCGGTTAAAAAACCGATTAAAAAAGCCTCCTACCATGGCCTTGATCATGCCGTCATGCAAGACCACAATGCCTCCATTGAGAAGGGGGCGTACCGTAAGGGCCAATTGCCTTTCTGATGCGCCCTCTGCCTTTTGTAGGAACTGGACCCACACCAGATCGCCTTCATGAAATTGTCTTAGAAAGGAGCGGAGGGTCTTGTCATCCAATCGGGCCCATACACCGGCTTTCCACTTAAGCCAGGCCTCGGCCATGGATCTCACCCCATCATATCCAATCACACCGCCCCCGTTTTTCCATGTGACCACCAGACATGCTGTTTCGTTATTAGGATCCATGTGTGTAATGCGGGCCAGAAAGGGTACGGCACGGCCAAGCTTACGAAGATCCTGGGCGTCTTGTTGGTCCTTGTTGGCTTTGTACTCTTTCCTATAGCCGTTGAGCAATACATCCAGGTAAGGCAGGCGGCAACGGAGGCTGTTCAGAGCCGCTTCCTGAATCTCTTTGTTAACCGACGTGTATATTCTTATGCCGGAAGTGGCAATATTATCAATTCCTTGATCCCGCAGCACTGTTCTGAAGTAATCCGAATCCAGTTGGTCTCTGATGTAGTCCAGTATGACGTTCAATCTATAACTGATTTTTCCTTTTCTAAAAGGTACTGGCTCATCTTTTGCCTGCTCGTATTGCTCTTGAGTGATAAAGTGTAGCTTCAACATGTTTTTGAGGACATAGTCTTTGCGCTGTTTGGCAAGCTCACGGGCCTTCCTCTTTTCGGCCTCTGTCTTTTTTATAAAGGGGTTGTAGCGGTTGGGCGCCTGAACAGAACCTGCTATAAAGGCCGATTCCACCAGATTCAGGTCTTTAACTTCCTTGTCAAAAAAATATTTTGCGGCAATACCTAATCCCTTTCCAAAGCCTGCCACAAAAAATTGGTTGATATACATTTCAAGGATTTCTTCCTTGCTATAGGTGCGCTCTAGCAAAAAGGCCTGAATGAGTTCTTTCAGCTTGGCCATCAATGACCTTTTT